>Ga0105047_10014176_pt1 | contig 12670 bp, 11 predicted proteins | sample MAT04_FD_78384 | JGI IMG/M metagenome (GOLD analysis project Ga0105047, IMG submission 78384) | Freshwater microbial communities from Lake Fryxell liftoff mats and glacier meltwater in Antarctica - MAT-04 (megahit assembly) | ecosystem: Environmental > Aquatic > Freshwater > Ice > Liftoff... | reverse complement strand
GGAAAGTCCACCTTTGGCCACCGGCTGAGCCGAGCTTGCGATCTGGCGCGGGTCGAGCTCGACGCACTCAACTGGGCACCGGGTTGGGTTGATCGCTCAAAAACGGACCTCGACGACTTCGTCCGCCGGGTCGAAGCCGCTATCGTCGGCGACCGCTGGGTGACCGACGGAAACTACCGCGAGGCCATGACTCGCATCCTGCCCCGCGCCACGCACCTGATATGGCTGGACTATTCAAGGGCCGTAGTGATGCGTCGAGTGATCCAGCGCAGTTTCGTGCGCGCCGTCGGCCAGCGCGAGCTCTGGCCGGGCACAGGAAATCGCGAGCAGTTCAGCCGCTGGCTGGACAAGGAACACCCCATCCGTTGGGCGTGGGACACCTTCAACCGCCGCCGCCTGCAATATGAAGCCTTGTTCGCAGAGCCTCGGCTTGCTGCCATCTCGAAACACCGCCTTCGCCAACCGCGCGAGGCCGAGCCTCTGATCGCCCGATTGGCGGCCGATGCCCTGTTGGGTTAATCCTCTTTGCGTGGCGTCCGCCACAGTGGCAGAGAATTGGCAACACCTTGGCGCTAGGAACGGCCCCGGGGTTGACTTGCGGCCCTTCGCCCTCAAGAAACCGCGCCATAATCTATCTCAGAGGAGTTCCGCCCCATGACCGTTCGCGTCGCCATCAACGGATTTGGCCGCATCGGCCGTCTGGTCCTGCGTTCGATCGTCGAGCATGGCCGCACGGACATCCAAGTGGTGGCGATCAACGACCTGGGGCCGGTCGAGACCAACGCCCACCTGCTTCGCTATGACAGCGTGCATGGTCGGTTCCCCGGCACAGTCACCGTCGACGGTGACACCATCGATGTGGGCTATGGCCCGATCAAGGTGACCGCGATCCGCGATCCCAAGGACCTGCCGCACAAGGAATTGGGCGTCGACATCGCCCTGGAGTGCACCGGTCTTTTCACCGCCCGTGACAAAGCTGCTGCGCATCTCGAGGCCGGCGCAAAGCGGGTGATCATTTCGGCCCCCGGCGACGGCGTCGACAAGACCATCGTGTTCGGCGTCAACCACGACACGCTGACCGCTGCAGACACGGTGATCTCCAACGCGTCCTGCACCACCAACTGCCTGGCCCCCGTAGCCAAGGTGCTGCAGGACCTGTGCGGCATCGAGCGCGGCTACATGACCACAATCCACTCCTACACCGGCGACCAGCCGACCCTGGATACGATGCACAAGGATCTGTACCGGGGCCGCGCGGCGGCCATGTCGATGATCCCGACCTCCACCGGCGCGGCAAAGGCCCTGGGCCTGGTGATCCCGGCGCTGGCCGGCAAGCTGGATGGCTCGTCGATCCGCGTGCCCACGCCCAACGTATCGGTGGTCGATCTGAGCTTCGTGCCCGGACGCTCCGTTACCGCCCAGGAAATCAACGACGCCATGAGCGCCGCAGCTGCCGCAGGCCCGCTGAAGGGCGTGCTGGCCGTGACCAACGATCCGCTGGTCTCCATCGACTTCAACCATGCCCCGGCCTCCTCGACCGTAGCCCTGCCTCAGACCCAGGTCATCGACGGCGGTCTTGGTCGGGTGCTCAGCTGGTACGACAACGAGTGGGGCTTCTCGACCCGTATGGCCGACACGGCGCTGGCTGTAGCGAAGTTCTTCTAGAGACCACACAGATGGCTTTCCGCATTCTCGACGACGCCGACCTCAAGGGCCGTCGCGCCCTGGTGCGGGTAGACTTCAATGTCCCGATGGAGGACGGCAAGGTCTCCGACGACACCCGTCTGCGCGCTGCCAGGCCTACAGTCGACAAGCTGCGGGCGGGTGGGGCCAAGGTGATCCTGCTGGCTCACTTCGACCGGCCCAAGGGCAAGGTCGTGCCGTCCATGAGCCTCCAGCCCATCGTGGCACCGCTCAGCAAGGTTCTGGGGGTTCCCGTGGCCTTCGCCGACGACTGCATCGGCCAGCATGCCCGCGAGGCCGTGAGCGCCATGCAGCCCGGCGACGTGTTGCTGCTTGAAAACGTCCGCTTCCATGCCGGCGAGGAGGCCAACGACCGCCAGTTTGCCGACGCCCTGGCGGCCAATGGCGACCTCTTTGTCAACGATGCGTTCTCGGCGGCGCATCGGGCCCACGCCTCGACCGAGGCCATCGCCAGACGCCTGCCGGCCTATGCCGGCGAACAGATGCGGCTGGAGCTCACCGCCCTCAACGCCGCCCTTGGCCATCCCGAGCGCCCGGTGCTGGGCATCGTCGGCGGATCCAAGGTTTCCACCAAGCTGGAGCTGCTGGGCCATCTGGTCACCAAGCTGGACAAGCTGGCCATCGGTGGCGGCATGGCCAACACCTTTCTCTACGCGCAGGGCCACGACGTCGGAGCCTCCTACTGCGAAAAGGAGCTCGCAGACACCGCTCGCGACATCATCCGTCTGGCGGGGCAAAACAACTGCAAGCTCTTCCTGCCCATCGACATCGTCGTGGCCGAGAAACTGGCCCCCGGCGCACCGGCCCGCGTCCGCGACATCGGCCATGTGGACGACGACGAGCGCATCCTCGACGCCGGCCCCGAGACCGTCGAGCGCCTTTGCCGCGCGATGAACAATTCCAAGACCCTGATCTGGAACGGACCCCTGGGGGTCTTCGAGATCCCGCCTTTCGACAAGGGCACGGTCGCCGCCGCCCGACACGCGGCAGATCTGGCCAAGGCTGGAAAGCTGGTGGCGGTGGCCGGCGGCGGTGATACCGTGGCAGCCTTGAACGCAGCCGGCGTCTCTGACGACTTCACGTTCGTATCTACGGCGGGCGGCGCGTTTCTTGAATGGATGGAAGGCAAGGTGCTGCCCGGCGTGGCCGCATTGAACCAATAGGACACAGGTAAGGGGTCATGGCTCGTATCACTCTGCGACAGCTTCTCGATCACGCCGCCGAGCACGGCTACGGCGTGCCGGCGTTCAACATCAACAATATGGAGCAGGCGCTGGCGATCATGGAGGCCGCGGAGGCCACCGACAGCCCTGTGATCATGCAGGCGAGCCGGGGTGCCCGCTCTTACGCCAACGACATCGTGCTGAAGCACCTGATCGACGCCATGGCGGAACTGTATCCGCACATCCCGATCTGCATGCACCAGGACCACGGCAACAACGAAGCCACCTGCGCCACGGCCATCCAGTACGGTTTCACCAGCGTGATGATGGATGGCTCGTTGATGGGCGACGGCAAGACGCCCGCTGACTACGATTACAACGTCAAGGTCACCCGCAATGTCGTCGACATGGCCCACTGGGTCGGCGCGTCGGTGGAAGGCGAACTCGGCATTCTGGGCAGCCTCGAATCCGGCGAAGGCGAAAAAGAAGACGGCCACGGCTTCGAGGGCAAGCTCGATCACAGCCAGCTCCTGACCGATCCCGACCAGGCCGTGGACTTCGTGAAGGCCACGCAGGTCGATGCGCTGGCCATCGCGATGGGCACCAGTCATGGTGCCTACAAGTTCACCCGCAAGCCGGACGGCGACGTTTTGGCCATGAACGTGATCGAGGAAATCCACCTCCGCCTGCCCAACACTCACCTGGTGATGCACGGCTCATCGTCAGTGCCACAGGACCTGCAGGACCTGATCAACAAGTATGGCGGCGAGATGCCCCAGACCTGGGGCGTGCCGGTGGAAGAGATCCAGCGCGGCATCAAGCACGGTGTGCGCAAGATCAATATCGACACCGACAACCGCATGGCCATCACTGCGGCGATCCGGAAGGTATTTGCCGAAAAGCCCGGCGAGTTTGACCCGCGCAGCTATCTGAAGCCCGCTAAGGAGGCCATGCGTAAGGTCTGCGTCCAGCGCTTCGAAGAGTTCGGCACGGCCGGCCATGCCGCGAAGATCATCCCGATTCCGCTCTCGACCATGGCCAAGCGCTATGCCGGCGGCGAACTGGCGCCGAAGATCGGCATCACGCGGGAGGCGGCGGAGTAGACCCTATTCAGGTCGAGTCAGCACTGCCCCGTCATCGGCGACAAACATCACCAGCAACGACGCCGGCTCGGTGGCGCTGACGTTCCCGCTGACCAGGTGGTGGGCGTCAGGCCCTTCGGTCCAGCCTTCGCCGGGGCCATAGACGCGTGCCGCCCCCTGGCCGTGCACCTCACTGCGGATGTGGCCGGTAAGAACGCCCGCATAGAGGAAGGCCGACGCGGCGTGGCGGTGTGGCGGTGACGCTTCGCCCGGACTGTAGCTGACCGTGATGACCGTCATTCGCTTGCCGGGTGCATTGGGCAGCAGTTGGCTGGTGACCTGTGCGACTTCAGTGGCCTGGGCCGCAGTCGTGGCGAGCACGGCCAACGTCAGAACGGCCAGGAATCGTTTCATCGGCATCTTCCATGTTCAGGCCCGATCAAGCGTCGATCCAGGCGCGGATCTGAAGCCCGCCCTACGCCTTTACAAAAGGCTGGCTCAGGGTCGGCTGGCCAGTGAGTGCCAGGATCGCGTTGGCCACGGCCGGACCGATCACGGGTGTTCCCGGTTCACCGACGCCTGTCGGCGGATTTGCCGACGGCAGTATGTGGGTCTCGACCGTCGGCGCCTCGGAATTTCGCAGCACGCGATAGGTATCAAAGTTGCCCTGGTCGACCGCGCCACCGGTCAGGGTGATCGCGCCGTACATTGCCGCTGACAGCCCGTAGCAGGTGCCGCCTTCCATCTGGGCGGCGATCTGGTCCGGCGAAATCGCCGTTCCGCAGTCGATGGCCGTGACCACGCGCCCGACCCTGGGCTGGCCGTTCTCCATTTTCACCTCGGCGACCTGGGCGACCACCGAGCCAAAGCTCTCGTGCACCGCGACGCCGCGCGTCCAGCCGGTCGGCGCGGGCGAACTCCAGCCCGCCTTTTCCGCAGCAAGATCCAGCACAGCGATATGACGCTTGGCACCCGCCTTCTCGTAGAGGGCGCGGCGATAAGTGACCGGGTCCTTGCCCGCCCGCTTGGCCAGCTGGTCGATGGTGTGTTCCATCACATAGGCGGTGTGGGTCGCCCCCACCGAGCGCCACCACAGCACCGGCACGCCGGTGTCGGCGATCAGAAGCTGGGCGTCCACGACAGGCGTGGCCTTGAGGTAAGGCGAACCCTTGGTCCCCTCGATGGCGCTTTCGTCCAGCTTGGGCGTTCCCGCGGGCGAGCCCTTCATGATCGACTGCGAGACGATGCGGTGGTGCCAGGTGGCGGGGTAGCCTTCTGCGTCGGTGGTCACCCGCACCGTGTGATGGACCATGGGCCGGAAGTAGCCCGCGCGCATGTCATCTTCCCGCGTCCAGACCAACTTCACAGGGCGGCCCCCGCCGACCTTCTTGGCGATATGCACGCACTCGGAAACATAGTCGGAGGCGAAGTTGGCGCGGCGCCCGAACGAGCCCCCTGCAAACAGGGTCTCGATCTCCACCGACCCCGGCAGGGCGGTCGTAATCTTCGCCGTATTGATCTGATCCAGGGTCGGGAACTGCGAACCGAACACCAGCCGGGTCGGACCTTTGCCTACCATAGCCACGCAGTTCATCGGCTCCATGGTGGCGTGCGCCAGGAACGGGAAGTCGTAGGCGATCTCCAGAGCGTTGGTGCCAGCGGTGGCTTTGGCGGCATCGCCCTTGGCGTCGAAGACGGCCCAGCCGTTCTTCTCCGGCGCCGGGGTCTTGCCGGACGCCAGGTCCTTGAAGGCCGTGAGCATCTGGGCCGAGCTGCGCTTTTCAGCCTTGGTCTCGTCCCACTCGACCTTGAGGGCGTCACGGCCCTGTTTGGCCGCCCAGGTGCTGTTCGCCACCACGGCGACGCCGGTGGGAATCTTGTACACTGCGAAAACGCCAGGAACCTTCTTCGCAGCCCCGTCGTCGAAGGACTTCACGGTGGCCCCGAACCGCGGCGCATGAGCGACCATGGCCGTCAGCATTTCCGGCAGCGTAACGTCCTGAGTATAGCGCGCGGTCCCGTTCGACTTGACGGCCGAATCCTTGCGGCGCACCCGGTCCGTGCCGACCAGGGCGAAGGTCTTGGGGTCCTTCAGTTTGGGCGTTTCCGGCGGCGTGATCTTGGCGGCTTCCGCCACCAGTGGCCCGAACCCCGATTGCTTGCCGGACGCATGGCTGACGATCCCGTTTGACACCGTGATTTCGGCGGCGGGGACGCCCCAGGTCTTGGCCGCAGCCTCGACCAGCATGGCGCGGGCTGCCGCGCCGGCGTGGCGCAACAGCGTCCAGGAACTGTTGATCGCCGAGGAGCCGCCGGTGCCCTGCATCCCGAACATCATGGGGGTGCCATAGAGCTTGGCGTTGGCCGGTGCCTGTTCCACCACCACCTTGCTCCAGTCGGCGTCCAGCTCCTCGGCGACGATGGCGGCCAGGCCCGCGTGATTGCCCTGGCCGAACTCGATGTGCTTGGAGACCACCGTAACGGTCCCGTCGGTCGCCAGCTTCAGGAACGGCCCAAACGCGCCCGGCTTGAACTTCGACCCGGCTGACAGCGCGTCAGGAATTGAGCAGCCGACCAGCAGCGCCCCGCCCACGACGGTGGCACCGACCAGCAGGCTGCGACGGGTAGGGGCGGCAACGACATCCGTGAAAGGCCTGTTCATGGCAATCGCTCCCTAAACCTTGGCCGCTACGGTGACAGGTGCCGAGACTGCGGCCTTGATCGCCGCGCGGATACGCTGGTAGGCACCGCAGCGACAGATGTTGCCATCCATGGCAGCGGTGATCGCCGCATCGTCCGGCTTGGCGTTCTGCGCCAGCAGCGCGACCGCACTCATGATCTGTCCTGACTGGCAGTACCCGCACTGCGGCACATCCAGTTTCACCCAGGCCTGCTGCAAAGGATGGGTCCCGCCAAGACCCTCAATGGTCGTCACCTTGGCGGCACCGACCGCCGAGACCGGCATCTGGCAGGACCGCATGGCCTGGCCATCGATCAGCACCGTGCAGGCACCACACTGGGCGATTCCGCAGCCATACTTCGTGCCAGTCAGGCCCAGTTCATCTCGGAGCACCCATAGAAGAGGTGTGTCTGGCTGAGCATTGACCTTCAAGGCCCGTCCGTTCACATCCACCGTGGTTGCCATGGGGCGTCTCCGTCTGTCTGATTTGGCGTCAATCCTAGCGTTGTTTAGACACTCACGTAAATCGAACCTTGGTTGATCTGTGCCCCTTAAGGTAATCCGTACCCGGCTTACGAAACGCTCAGGAGAGTTCATGTTCCGCGTTGCTTCCCTCGCCCTCGCTCTTGGACTGACTGCGGCCCCCGCGCTGGCAGCCGACGGTGCCCAGCTGTTCAACATGCAGTGCAAGATGTGCCACGGCGGTTCCGTGATGGGCCCGAGCCTCACCGGCGTCGCAGGTGGAAAAATTGGCGCTGGCGCTTTCGCCTATTCAGCTGCGCTCAGAGCCAAAGAAGGCACATGGACGGACGCCAACCTCGATGCCTACCTCAAGCAGCCTTCGGCCTTCGCGCCCGGAACCAAGATGCTGATAAATGTCCCAAACGATGAGAACCGGGCTGCGCTCGTCAGTTATCTGAAGACCCTCAAATAGCCGATGGACGCATTTCCCGCCTTTTTCCCGCTGGCCGGTCGCTCGGTGGCCATTGCGGGTGAGGGCGAAGGCGCCGACGCCAAGGCGCGCCTGTTCATCGGGTCGCCGGCGATGGTTGTGCGGCTGAGCAAAGCTTCAGCTCTGGACCCGAAATCCTACGAAGGCATGGCCCTGGCCTTCATCGCTGGCGGCGACGATGCCTGGATCCGTCAGGCCGCCGATGCTGCCCGCGCAGCGCATGTGCCGGTGAATGTCGTGGACCGGCCAGCTCTCTGCGACTTCACCACGCCCTCCATCATTGATCGCGGTGCAGTGGTTGCGGCCATCGGCACCGGCGGTGCCTCGCCCATGCTGGCCACCATGCTGCGGCAGGACATCGAGGCCCGGACGCCGGAGGGCATAGGTCGGGTCGCCGAACTGTTTCGCACAATGCAGGATGAGGTGCGCACGGCGTTTCCGGACCCGGGCGCGCGGCGGCGTTTTCTGCGGACCGCCCTGACCGGCCCGGCGGCCGAGGCGGCTCTGGAGGGTGACATGGATGCGGCCCGGTCACGGCTGCGAATTCTGCTCGCTGACGGTGAGAGCCTGCCCGGCGCGGTCAACTACATCGAGGCATCGGGTCCTGCCGAACGCCTGACCCTGAAAGCGATACGTGCCCTGGCGGCGGCTGACATCCTGATCTGTGATCCCGATATCAACCCGGACATTCTGTCCATGGCCCGCCGGGATGCTGAACGATTGGAAGCGGCCAGTGTTGCACAACTGTCCGAGCAGGCGCGGTCCGGCCATTGGGTAGTCCGGCTGGTTGCCGGACCGCGTTGGCGCTCAGAGTTTGCAGAACTCAATGCCATGGGCGTTCGTACAGAGATGCTGCCCGTCGCCGCCTAACGATCCAGCGGCCGCCCCCTGGTCTCGGGCAACAGGAAGAAGCACACCACCACCGAAATCGCTGTGAACGCGAACGGGTACCACAGTCCCGAATACAAATCGCCGGTCGCCGTCACGATGGCGAACGCCGTAAAGGGCACGAACCCCCCGACCCAGCCCGTCCCGATGTGATAGGGCAACGACATGGCCGTGTAGCGAATATGGGTCGGGAACAACTCCACCAGCCCCGCCGCAATGGGGCCATACAGCGCCGTCGCCGCGACCACGAACACCAGCATGACACCCAGCGCGGCCAGGATATTCATCCGCTTGGGATCGGCCTTCGTGGGATAGCCCGCCTGCGCCAGCGCCGCCTTGATACGGGTCTCGACGCTGGTCTTGACCGCCTTGGCAACCGGCGCGCTGAGACCCACAGCGCTCGTGGACGGTATGGTCCATTCGCCCACGCGCACCAACGCTGCCTGGCCGGGCACACCCGCCTCGTTTCGATAGGAGACGCCGGCATTGGCCAAGGTCGACTTGGCGATGTCGCAGGCCGACAGGAAACTGGCCTTGCCCACCGGATCGAACTGCAGGGAACAGTCTGCTGGATCGGCAATCACCACCACCGGAGTCCGCGCCTCAGCCTCGGCGAGAGCCGGGTTCAAGGTCTGGGTCAGCATGTGGAAGCCCGGGAAATAGGCCGCCAGCATCAGGATCATGCCGAACATCATCACCGGTTTGCGGCCCAGCCGGTCCGAGAGCCAGCCAAACACTACGTAGAGGACCGCGCTCACCGCCGTCATGGTCAGCAGCAGCAGGCTGATGGTCTCTGGCGGCACCTTCAGGAACCGCTCCATGAAGGTCTGGGCGTAGAAGAACGTCGTGTACCAGACGGCCCCTTGCGCAAACATCACACCCACCAGCGCGATCAGCACCAGCTTCATATTGGGCCATTGGCCGAACGCTTCGGTAAACGGAGCTTTGCTCTCCTTGCCTTCGGCCTTGAGTCGCGCGAACTCGGGGCTCTCCTGCAGCTTCACGCGCATCCAGATCGAAATGGCCAGCAGTACGCCGGAAAACAGGAAAGGTATCCGCCAGCCCCAAGCATCGAAGGCTTCGTTGCCGACCGCAAGGCGGGTCAGCAGGATCACAATCAAAGCGCCAAACAATCCAAACGCCGCCGAACTCTGGATCCAGCTGGTGGCCTGACCTCGGCCGTCGGCCGGGGCATGCTCGGCCACATAGATCGCCGCGCCGCCGTACTCTCCGCCCAGAGCAAACCCCTGGATGATCCGCATCAGTATCAGCAGGATCGGCCCGATGATCCCGGCCTGGGTGTAGCTTGGCAGCAAGCCGATCGCCACCGTCGCCCCGCCCATCAGCAGCACGGTGGCCAGGAACGCGCCTTTTCGACCCTTGCGGTCGCCAATCCGCCCGAACACCAGCGCCCCCAGCGGCCGGAACAGGAACCCTGCCCCGAACAGCGCCAGCGCCGCCGCGAACCCTGCTGTTTCCGGCAAGCCGGTGAAGAAGGTTTTGGAAATAACCCCGGTCAGACTTCCGAAGACAAAGAAGTCGTACCATTCGAATGTCGTGCCGGCAGACGACGCCGTAATGACGGTGCGCAGGGAGGTGGGCTTGGCCTCCGCCTCGACGGTGGGCGCATCGGTATCTGCCATACTCATGAAGTCCCCGGTCTTTTTTGTAGAGCCTGATCTAGCATCGGTTCGATCTGAGATGAAACCGACCCCCGCTCACGCTAGCGGCGAGGGCGATGCGGTCTGTGCGCGCCTACTTCACGCCCACATAAGTCTTCACCAGGTCAAAGAGGTAATCGCGGCCCTCGTAGACCGACCGGACGCGGATGCGCTCGTTCAGGCCGTGCGCGAAACCGCCATCTGGGTCGCCGAAGATGCCGGGGACGCCGTAGACCGCCATCTTCACGGGCCCGAAATATAGCCCATCGGTGGCACCCGCCGCCATGCCCGGGATCAGCGGCACGCCCGGGAAGTGTTTGGCAGCGACGGCCTTCATCGGCTCGATCACCTTGGGATCAAGGGGCGGAGCGATGGCGATCGGCTTGTCAGGGTTCAGGGCTGTGACCGACACCTTGTCGTCACCGATCACCCGCATAAGGGTTGCGCGCGTCTCCTGCCAGGTTTCAGGCGTGAAAATCCTGCAGTTAACGATCGCCGTGGCGCGCTGCGGCAGGGCGTTGGAGGCATGGCCGGCGTCCAGCCGCGTGGTGATGCAGTTGGTGTGCAGGATGGCATTGACGTTGGGATCGGTCGCCGCGATCCGGGCAGCCTCGGCGTCGGCAGGATTGGCCATCAGCCGGGTCAGGGCCTGGGCCACCTCGTCGCCCCGCTGGGCACGGATCGCGAATCCCTGACGGGTCACGTCAGTAAGCCGCGTCGGGAAGACGTGGCCCCGAACCTTCAGTAGCGCCTCCGACAGCCGGTAGATGGCGTTGTCCGGCAGCGGCCGCGACGAGTGTCCGCCGGGGTTGGTGACCTCGAGCAGGAAGTTCTGCGACGCCTTCTCACCTGCCAGCACGCTCATCAGCTCGCGCTTGCCGTCTGGGCCGAGGCGCCCACCGCCGCCTTCGTTCAGACCGAAGTCCGCCTGGATCAGGTCGGGTCGGTTTTTGACCAGCCAGTCGGCGCCGTTGAACGCTTCGTTGGTCTCCTCACCGCAGGTTAGGGCCATCTTGAGCGTGCGCTTGGGCTGTGCCTTGCCCTGTTTCAGGCGGATCAGGGTGTCGACCCAGATGGCGTCAAGCGCCTTCATGTCGGCGGTGCCGCGACCGAAGAAGTAGCCGTTTTCCTCGATCAAGGCAAAAGGATCGCGCGTCCAGTCCTCCCGACGGGCTTCGACCACGTCCAGATGTCCCAGCAACAGCACAGCACCGGCCTTGGGATCGGAGCCCTTGAGGATCGCGACCAGGCCGCCTTCTCTGGGTTTCTCCGGCAGGGCGAAGTAGGTCAGGTCCGCATCAGCGAACCCGGCTGCCCTCAGCCGCGCGCCCACCTGAGCCGCCGCCTGTGTACAGCTTCCCACCGACAGCGTCGTGTTGGTTTCGACCAGTTCCTTGTAGATCGCTCGATAAGCAAGTTGGTCAGGCCGCAACGGCACCTCTTGCGCCTGAGCCGCACTCGAACCCAGGACGGCCAAGCCGATCAATCCCGCCGCAAACAACCGCATTTCAAACACTCCCCGACGCAAGGGGATTGAAGCACGCTCTCGCAGCCAACGGAAGGCAGACGCGAAGGCCCGCGCTGATTCCGGATTGCGTTGAATCTCATGATTTCACGGCGGTAGGCGCGATGAGACGGAACGGAGAAGGCCGTTGGGTGTTGGACACAGCACCAGACCCCGCGACCCGCAGACCGGAGCCCACAATGAGCATCTTCAGCAAGATCCTCGACAAGATATTCCACCGCACCCCCGAGGCCCCGACAGCTGCGCCGGCGCAGGCCCCGGCTACTGCCTCGCCCACCGCGAAACCCGCGCCAGCATCTGCCGCTGTTGTCGCACCCAAGCCGGTCGACGCGATGGCGGTGCTGAAGGAGATGGCGGACGCCAAGGGTGGTGGCGGGAACTGGCAGGCCTCCATCGTCGATCTTCTGAAGCTGCTCGACATGGATTCAGGCCTCGATGCACGCCGCCAACTGGCCGATGAGCTCAAGGTCCACGACGGCGAGGCAGGCTCCGCCGAGCAGAACATCGCTCTCTCCAAGGCGGTGTTGCAAAAGTTGTCCGAAAGTGGCGGGAAGATCCCCGAGAGCCTTCGGGACTGATGGTGAGCGGCCAGATCCGTGACGTGCTTTCGCGCACCTGGCGGGAATACAACGAAGACCAGATCCCGGCTGTGGCTGGAGGTGCGACATTCTTCGGCCTCCTGTCGTTGTTTCCTGCGCTGGGCGTTTTCGTCTCGATCTATGGACTGATTGCCAATGTCGATGAGGCCAGTCTGGATATCGCACGCCTTCAGGGGGTGTTGCCCGGCGGAGCCGTATCGGTCCTCAGCGAGCATATCGCACGCCTGACAGCGATGCCGGACTCAGAGCTTGGCGTCGCTTTCGCCGTCAGCCTTGTGCTCTCGATCTGGAGTTCCAACGCCGGAGTGAAGTCGCTGATCGGTGGTCTGAATGTTGCCTACGACACCCCGGAGACCAGGGGGTTCTTGCGGCTGAACGCGCTGAGCCTGGGGTTTACGGTCGTTGTGGTCGCAATG
>Ga0105047_10014174_pt1 | contig 12671 bp, 14 predicted proteins | sample MAT04_FD_78384 | JGI IMG/M metagenome (GOLD analysis project Ga0105047, IMG submission 78384) | Freshwater microbial communities from Lake Fryxell liftoff mats and glacier meltwater in Antarctica - MAT-04 (megahit assembly) | ecosystem: Environmental > Aquatic > Freshwater > Ice > Liftoff... | reverse complement strand
TGGGATCGGAAAACGGCGCGCTGGTTTACAACGCGCAGAAGTTCTGGGAAATGAACGACAAGCGCGGCGGCCATCACAGCGGGGACGATCTCAACGGCATCGGCGGGATGAACACCGACCTCGGCGATCCGGTCTTCGCCGCCGGAGACGGGCTGGTCGTTTTCACCGGAGATCCCTCACCCGGATGGGGAAACATCGTCATCCTCGCCCACCGCGATGCGGAGGGTGAACCCATCCACACCATGTACGCCCACCTGCTGGCCATCAAAGCCAAGCTCGGTTCACTCGTCGCCCGGGGGATGGAAATAGGCAGAGTCGGCACCGCCAACGGCCACTACCCCGCCCACCTTCATTTTGAAATCCGAAGCAGCGATGGCATCGATATCGGCGCCGGCTACACCTCGCTGCCGCTCAACCGCCTCGATCCCGCCGCCGTCGTCGCCGCCCTCCACAACGCCGAGGCGGAAGGCATTTCCCCCGCACCTCTCGCCTACGCCACCCTTGAGGCGGACGAGCCGTGGACGACGCTTGAGATCAAGGGCGCGGAGAAGATGTCTGAGCTGAAGAAGTGATCAGACCCCGGTGACGATCTCGAGCTCCGGGAGGGCTTTTTTCAGCTCCTCGATGGCGGCGGGGGTGACGGCGGTCTGCCACAGGTAGAGGCGTTTCAGCTTGGGAAGGGCTGCGAGTTTTTTCACTCCCTCGTCGGTGACTTTCGTGCCGAAGAGATTGACGGATTCCAGGTTTTTCAGCCCAGCGAGGGTGTCCATGGAGACGTCCCCGATTTCCGTTTCCGAGAGGCGGATCATTCTGAGATTTTCCGCAGTGGCGAGGAGGGCGATGGATTTGTCCGTGACGGAGGTGGCGGAGAGATCCATGGTAACCATGCGCGGGATCAGAGGGGCGATCTTCGCGAAATTCTCGTCGGTGAGATTTTTCCTAAGTGAAACGCCGGTGAATGTGAGATTCGCGGATTCCTGGGACTCGAAGGTGAGGCCACCGGGGAAATCCGCGGCCAGCTCGTCCACTTTCTTACGCAGGTCTTCGGTCGGGCCGACGGTGGTTTTAGGTTCGAGCTTGCCTTTGGTGTCCAGGTGCTTCTCCGCAAAAGCGAGGGTGAGGTTCAGCTTGCCGATGGCATCCCGGATCTCGTCGGTGATCTCCAGCTCGGCGACCGTCTTCGTTGGATCCGCTCCTTGGTCGATCCACCATTTCACAATGGCCAGCTCGTTGGCTTCCATCTCCTCTTTCCCATCGGCAGGCATGTGTTCGTCATCGTCCAAGGGGAGCTCCACACGGTAGACGATATTGCTGTCCTTGGCGTTGCCGGGTTCGAGGCCGTCACCTTCCTTGCCGCCTTTCACAAGAAGCTCGTAGGTGTCCATGCGGAATTTGCCCTTGGATTTCTCCTCCTTGTGGCACTCGACGCAGCGGAGGTTCAGGATGGGCTGGACGATGTCCGCGTAAACGATCTGCTCCTCAAGCGGCTTGGCCGGCTTGTCCTCCGCTTTTTCCTTCACCGGAAGGCCAAGCGCTTTCCGGATCGGATTCGGGGCGTACTCAGTGAGGTAGTCCTTTCCATGGGTAATGGAGGCACCATCGTGGCTGGCATACCCCATCACGCCGACGCTTGCGAACAGGAGGATGCGATAGAGCGCTTGGGAAGATGCCGGGGAAACGCACCAGGCTTTCACGATGAACGTGAGCACCGCCGCGCAGGCGAATGAGATGCCGCCCCAGAGGTGGTCTTCCGCAAGCTCGTTGCCCTCAAAGCCGCCGCCATGATAGAGGAGGAAGCCGAGGATGACGGCAACGACCGCACTGGCAGCTCCGAGAAACACGGGAAGCACGCTCTCGTAGAGCTTGTGCCGCGTGAACATCACCAGCAGCTCCTGGCAAAGGATGAGCGTGAAGATGCCGATGGGAAGGTGGAGGATGACCGGATGGAAATGGCCGAAGAAGCGGACGATGTCCGGCATTTTCTGCCCGTCCGGCTCACCCGCCAGATAAGGCATGGCGATGAGGCCACCAATGGTCAACAGGCCTATGAGGGTCAGAACCCATGGGCTTTTTTTCTTCTCAGGGATTTCGTCGAGGTCGATTTCGGAGGTCATGTCAGGGTGTTTGGAAAAGAAGGTCGGTTTCGGGGAAAATCAGACATCGATAGTGACTTCTTTTCCCTTGGTGGCTTTCTTCGCGGGCTTTGCTTTGTCCTTTTTCCCGAAAAAGGGCAACCATTTCCGCAAATCATAGCCAAGATAGGAGGTGCATTTGAGGAGAATCGCCAAGGCGAATGCCTCGTCTATGAAAGGCAACGGATCCATTGCCGGAAATGGCAGCGGGCCTATCGTCAGCAGATACAATCCGGAGAGAATCGCTCCGATCCATGCGAGTTTTCGTTTCATAGACTCACTCTCCTACGGATGCGGGCGAGTGCAACTTTCCGAGTTTTCTTGATCTTGAGCCTGATCCGAGAGACTCTGCCGCCAGCCATGGATCCACTTCTACTCAAAACCCTCCACCTCGCCGGTGTCTTCGCCCTCTTCGCCTCTCTCGGTGCCACGATGCTGGCCGGGAGCGGGAAGAAATCCGTTACCATCCTTCACGGGGTGTCGCTGGTTTTCATTCTGCTCATCGGCTTCGCCATGCTGAAGAAGCCCCCGATGGATCAATACTGGTGGATGGTTAAGTTCGGAATCTGGCTCTTCATCGGTCTTGCTCCGGCGCTGGCGAAGAAGAAAGTGCTCCCGCCCGTGGTCGTTTTCTCGCTGACTCTCGTGGCAGCCATCGCCGCCGCCTACCTCGGACTTTACAAGCCGTTCTAAGGAAATTTTCCCAGGATTCGCGCCTGGTCGAAGTCATATGGAGTCAGCTCCAGCAGGATTTTTTCGCCATTGGGAAACTCCGCCTTCGCGTCTGTCAGGGGTTTGGAGAGGTGGCCTAGAACCACTTTTCCGTTCATCAGCTCCACGCGGTAAAGGATCTCCCCCTTGCGCTCGATGATGGTTCCGCTGGTCTGGATGGCTGCTTCTGACATGGGCGGGAAAACTATCAGCCCAGATCCCGCCAGCGCACAAGTCCCGCGAGCGGCATTTCCCCGTCCGGATGCCAGAAAATCCCCGGCTCCTGCGCACGACCCGCCGCGCAGATCCTCGGCGGCGAGATCCGATCAAGTTTTTCCGCATCTGAAACTGGCTCCACGACGGCGGTGGAGAGATACTCCAACTCGCCGCCCAGAGTCTCACGGGAAATTTCCTCAGGCATCGCCGCCACCCGGACAAATCCGCTGCCCGGGCCGAGCCGGAGGTGCGAATTCGCCTCATCCATCACCACCGTCCAATCCACCGATCCAGCGCTCTCCCACATTTTCAAATCCGCTACATTTGCGATGCGGAACCGGGTCAGCTCGCGTTCATTCCGCACTCCCCCCGCCTCCGAAAGCGTAGGGGCGATCTTCGGTCGCCTCTTTTCCAAAGCCCCAGCCAATCTCTCGCAGAACCCCTCCACATCCCCCTCCAGATAAATCATTTGGACGGAAAGACAACCTCGCTGCCCGTAGCGCATCACGTCCTCCGCCAGATCCCGGAAAATCCCCTCGCGCTCTGCGAAAACAAAGGCCGCGCTCAGTTTCGGCCCGTGCCCGATGATGCGGGTTTGCGGGGATAGCCAGTCCCGGAAAAATTCCATCGTTTCCGTGCCCCCATACACCACCGCCACCTCCGGCTCACGCCATTCATCCGGCAGTTCACGACGCACTTCCAGCATCTCCACATCCGCCGCCCATTTCTCAAAATCAGGAAGCCCCTCCGAAGGCACTTTCACCCACGATCCGGCACCCACAAGGATCGCCCGGAACACGGATTGGAACGCCGCGTGTTCCGTGTTCCCGCTTACCACATGCAGCACCGGCTCCCGCGCCACGACCCGCGAGCCATCGACAAAACCCTCCAGCCGCCGCCAGTCGCCGATCTCCGCATCCAGCCACTTTTTCAGAGAAATCTCATCATAACTACCCACCCATTTTTCCAAAGCCTCCCGCTGGGAAACTAGAAAGTTGATCCTTTCGACAAGCGTCTTCATTTTCCGGAAGCCCAGGGATTAACGACTGAATCAGGCTTCAAAATCGAATTCCTTGATTTTCATAGCCTTCCTGTCTTCCAATGAGAAGTCCGTCTCCTGATACCGATCATCCTTATCGCCGCTAAATGCATCCATCCATGTCTTCGGCCTTGGCGATTTCTCCACGGGTTTTTCAAAATCTCTCGCCAACAACTCCGCCACGTTTGCGCTCAAGGATTTCTCCGCGTCCACAGCACGCTGCCGAGCCGCTTTGCAAAGTTCGTCGGGCACCTTCATGGTCACGTTCATAATGTCGTGCAGCACGGTTGCACGGTTGCACGGAAACACTGCGAAATCAAGCTCTCTGTTTTTCCCTGAAGCACAAGACCGCTTATGGATGTCGCTTAAGCCGCTATTTCCACCATGGGGATACATTTGGAATTTTGAACCACTGATCACGCAGATAAGCACAGATGGGAGAAATGATTTTAAAAATTCCGATACGAATTTGCAGAGAACTCATAATCCTTTATTTCAAGAATTTCATTATCCTGGATCTGTTTGCCCCTCCGTGGAATCTGTGGTTAAAATCTTCCGGTTCGGTGATGTCGCTCCAAATGAAAGCGCCCCGCTCTCTTCACAGCACCTCGCTGACGAAGCGGTCTTTCTCGAAGATGGAGAAGGCTTCGGGTTCCTCGCCCGTGCCGATGAATCTCGGGGGGATTTTCAACTGGTCATAGATGGTGATGGCGATGCCGCCTTTGCCTGAGCCGTCGAGCTTGGTGACGATGAGGCCGTCGAGCGGGCTGGCTTTGTGAAATTCCTTGGCCTGGTTGAGCGCGTTGGAACCGGTGGAGGCATCGACGACGAGGAAAGTGAGGTGCGGTGCTTTGTCATCCTGCTTGGCGATGGTGCGTCGGATTTTCCCCAGCTCTTCCATCAGGTTGTGGCGGGTGTGGATGCGCCCGGCGGTATCGCAGATCAGGAATTCGGCGTTTTTTTCAATGGCTTCCTTGTGCGCATTGAAGCAGACCGAGGAGGGATCGGAGTTCGGCTTTCCGGTGACGACCGGGATTTCCAAACGGTCGCCCCAGCGCTGGAGCTGCTCGACGGCGGCTGCGCGGAAGGTATCGGCGGCGGCGAGCATGACGGAATGGCCGCGGTTTTTCAGCCACAGTCCGAGTTTGGCGGAGGAGGTGGTTTTCCCGGTGCCGTTGACGCCCACGACAAGAATGACCGTGGGCCTGCCATCGGCGCGGGGCGCGGGGGGAGGGGTGTCCTCGGGGAGTACGCTGGAAAGCCTTTTTCGGGTGACTTCCACGACATCATCCGCCGTGATTTCGCGGCCGAGATCGTAAAGCTCGTCGACAATGGCGGTGGATTGCTTCGCGCCGAGGTCGGAGGCGATGAGGTTCGCCTCGAGTTCGTCCCAATCGACTTCCGCCTGGTTTGCGATCTTGTTGAAAAGTTTTTTGAAGAAGCCTGCCATGTGTGGCGGCAGGCTAACGGTGAAGGCGAAACTTGAAACTCTAAATTTTAGCGGGCTACCCCAGGGTTCCCACCCTAGGGAAATCTGGCTAAGAAAGTGGAAAAGAGGAACCACGGATGGACACGGATGGACGCGGATCGCTTGATAATTTGAAATAAATCCCTCTGCAAAAATGAATTCCATGGTCTGACTCCTATCCGTGTCCATCCGCGTCTATCCGTGGTTCTCTTTCCCTAATGTAGGCACCCTGCGGGCTACCCCCACCAAAAAGAAAAGCCGACCCCCCGGTAGGAAGTCGGCATTGATTGACAGGACGGCGGAGGTTAGCGGCTTCTGCGGCGCAGCAGAGCCAGGACACCGATCGCGCCAAGTAGGGCGGCGGAAGGCTCCGGCACGGTTACCATGGAAATGGAATCCTGACCGTTTGATCCGACCTGAATCACGTGGACTCCGAAGCGCACCTGCCCGGAGTTGATTCCCTGCACGACCTTGTTGTAATTCGCACCCGCGAAGTCGAAGTATGCGAATTCACCGGGATTGAGACCGTTTTTCGGTGGCGGCGGGCTCGCCGTGAAGTTCGAGTCAGCGGAGAAACCGATCTGATTTCCACCGGGCAGATCCCTCGGGGCGCGGCCGAGTTCGAAAGCGATCCCGGAAGAACTGATGCCTGAGTTGAAGGTCGGGCTGTTCGTGAGGAACGTTGAGCTGGCATCGAAGTAGATGCTCGCGACGGTGGGTTTGGTCAATGACGCGGAACCGGTGGGGGCCGTGTTATTAAAGATCCCGACGCGGACACCGCTGCCCGTGTTGATGACCCGCGCATCGATGTTGATATAATCGAGATCGCTATTTGAAACGTTCTCGGATTGGAAGCGCACGAAGTCCAGGGATACCTGGGCGTTGAGCGCTGGTACTGCCAGCAAAGAAGCCAGCCCGACACAGAGGCAAAGCCTCTTCAGCATTGTTGTTTTCATGGTGGGGGGAAGTGCGGTTCTTTTTACGCACGCCTGATACGAGCGTATCGCGACCGAATCCGCAAAGTTTTTCAATCACGTATCTGTGTAATAAAAATTAGATCTGATATTTAGGATGTGTTTATAATTTCATCCGCCTAGCGAATCGCGCTTGGCGGTTCCCCAGCGCATTGAAGGTTCCGGATTGCGGATTCCGTTTCCGGCCCCCAAGCTGTGCCTATGCCGCTCGTGAAAATCCTTCCCGATATCCTCGCCAGCCAGGTGGCTGCGGGGGAGGTGGTGGAGCGCCCGGCAAGCGTGGTCAAAGAGCTTGTGGAAAACAGCATCGACGCGGGGGCGCGCGCGGTGATGGTGGATATTGAGAAGGGCGGGGTCGCGTTGATCCGCGTTTCCGATGATGGCTGCGGGATGGCGCGGGAGGATGCTTTGCTTTCCTTGGAAAGGCACGCGACGAGCAAGCTGCGGACTTCGGCGGATCTGGCGACAATCATGACCCTGGGCTTCCGGGGGGAGGCGGTGCCGAGCATCGCGAGCGTGGCGAAGTTCCGGATGGTGACGCGGAGGGCGGAGGATGTTTCCGGGACGGAAATCCTTGTGGACGGCGGAAAGTTGCGGGACGTTAGGGACGCGGGCGGAGCGCCGGGGACGGTGATCGAGGCGCGGAGTCTGTTTTTCAACATGCCCGCGCGACGGAAGTTCATGCGTGCGGAAACGACCGAGGCGGCGCATGTGGAGCAGCAGCTCCGGCTTCACGCGCTGGCGGCTCCAGGGGTGAGGTTCCGTTTCCGAAAGGACGACAGGGTGATCTTCGACCTACCCGGCGTGGCGCGGACGGTGGACAGGGTGCGGCAGCTTGTGGGAAACGAGATGGGCGGCGAGCTGGTGGAGTTACCGGAGCGGATGGCGGCGGGGATGAGCGTGACGGGCTTTGTCCTGCCTGCGAAGCACGCGCGGAAGGGGAGGCGGCACCAGTTTGTGTTCCTGAATGGCAGACCCATCGAGGACGCCGCGGTTTCCAAGGGGCTGGCGGAAGGTTTCCGGGGGAATATCCAGGACGGGCTGCATCCGGCGGCTTGGCTTTGGCTGGAGCTGGAGCCTCAGCTCGTGGATGTGAACGTGCATCCGGCGAAGCGGGAGGTGCGATTTCACCGGCCCTTCGAGGTGCGGGATCTGATCGCTGAAACGGTGGCGGAGTGCCTACGGCCCGCTCCGGTCAGAGCGGCGGTGGCTCCTGCAAACGAGGAACGGATAGCGCCTGATATGAACAGGCCGACATTTCATCACCTCCAGCCCGAGTTTGAAACAGCTCCGCAGCAGGAAAGCGGAGAAAGGAAAAGGCGCGGGCCGGAATTCCGCCTGATCGGGATGCTGCAGGAGCGGTATGTGATCCTGGAAAGCGCGGACGGCCTGGTGCTCTTCGATCCCAAGGCGGCCAAGGAACGCATCTATTTTGAGAATCTCGGCAGGGCGCGGAAGGCGGGGATGGAAACGCAGAGCCTGCTGGTGCCTGTTCTCATTGAGTTGGATCCCCGGGATCTGGACATCCTTTTGCGGGAGAAGATGGCGCTGTTGGAGGCCGGGATCGAGATCGAGGCTTTCGGTGGCAACACCCTGCAGGTCCGCAGTCTTCCGGAGTGCGTGGCCATGGACGATCCGGCAAGTTTCCTGGACCAGATGCTGGTGGAAATGCTCCACGGTCCCTTCTCGGCGGGGAAATTCGCGTTCGACCGGCTGGCACGGATTATCGCCGGCAAGGCCGCCCTGCGCGTGACCCCTAGAATTTCCGAAGCGATGACTCTGCTTGAGGAGCTTTTCCTCTGCGATCTGCCGTATTGCGCGGCGGATGGCAGACCAACTCTCACGGAATACAACCGCAAGGACATCGACCGGCGTTTTGGACTGGGAAGAGGATGATTTTCATACGCGATCACGGCGTTGCCAAACCGTTCAAATTTTTTCAAAAAAAGTTTAGGTTTATTGATCAATGAGTGATTTTTTGTGGCCGGAACTTGGTTCCGATGGCGCTGGAATCCACTGTTTTAGACCGCCCCTCGCTGGCTGTAACTCAATCCACGTAAGGGATTAATCAGTTCATAGCGGGGGTTGCGAATTCGTTCAAAAAAACTTCAAAATAATCTTGCTTCGGAAGGATAAAAATTTAAGATATCTTCAAGTTCAAGACCGCATGTGGTCTGAAAACCGCTCCCTGAAATGAAAGCAAGCGCTCCAACCTTAGGTCTTCTCAGCCTCGCCCTCTGCGGCGTTGCCGCGGGTGCAAGATTGAGCGAGAAGCTGCAGGTGGAGCACGAGGGTTTCCTTCAGAACCGCCGCGAGGTTCTCTCCGGCCTGTCCGATCCGTTCGGGGTTCCGCCAGCCGCCCGGGTGGTGCTTGAAAATCCCAAGGACGGTTTCCGCCGCGATGCCGGGTGGAAGCGCAACGTGGTCGCGACCGTGTTCTGGGTGGGCGAGCAGCCGACGACGAACAACCCGACGCCCAACGACAAGAGCGCCTGGGACACCAACTGGCAGGCGAACTACGGCGGCTATGACGATCCCAACAGCCGCGAAGGTTATTTCCCGAAAGATTTCATCCCCGGCCTGAATGCTTTTTACGTGGCCCTGCCCTACAACGACATCGGCAAGGATTTCCGGCATAGACCGGAGGCCGCACAGGTGATCCCGTGGTTCTGGGAGCGCTATCAGGGAGACGGGATCTCCGTCTGCAAGGGCCGCTGGATCGCCATCCACCATGAGGGGAAAATCTGCTACGCCCAGTGGGAGGATGTCGGCCCCTTCGAGACCGACCACTATGAATACGTTTTCGGAAATGAGAACGCCCGCATGAACCGCAACGAAGGAGCGGGCCTGGATGTCAGTCCGGCCGTGCGCGACTTCCTTAAAATGGGCAGCGGGCAGCGCGTCGAGTGGAAATTCATCGAGGACTACGAGGTGCCGGGAGGTCCCTGGAAGTTTTCCGGATTCCAACCCGGCACGACTCCCGGAGAGCCGGATTTGCCGACCCGTTAGAAAATTCACCCCGCTAGACAACTGCTGTTACCAACACCCCACCCCTGAATCATACGAAGAAGAAATCGCATTGAATCCATAGCATTTTTCCTGGAAGCCCTTTGTCCCTAAAGAGTTTTCCAGGTAGCCCGGATCGGGGTTCTGTCCCGAATTGGCATGGCCGAAGCGTTTAGTCGCGCGGAATCCCTGCCCCTGCCTGTTCCGGGCTGCCCGCCTCCTCAAGAACGTCCCATTCAAGAGGAACCACGGCGGGGAAGTGCTAGCAACCCTTACAACCAGCCCCATGAAAACAACCAGCCACCTGGCTGCCGTCAAGGCAGTCGTACTCGCATCGTGCGGTCTAATCGCCGCGTCCACCCAACTCAACGCCCAAGCCGCCAGTCCGTCGATCCCCGTCGGTTGGCTCACCGCCTTCCCCACCGTGGTCCAGACCGGAACAAAACCAACCCTTACCTGGGACATCTCCTATCCTTCCGTCGTGAAGGATTTCGTGACTGTCGTCCCGCCAGCCACGGTGAGTCCGAAGCAGGATCTCGACGTGGAGGTCCGCATTCTTGGAAACGGGGTGACCGTCAGCACCTCCGGCGGCGGGTTCAACTTTGTCAACGCGGAGGCCGTGCTCAGTTTCAACAACGGCTCCTACAACCGGATTTTCTATGGAACCAACAACAATGTTAACCCGAACACGATCGTCTGGAGCATGTCCAGGATCAGGGCGAACCAGACCCTGCGCTTCGGCGGCCGCTTTTTCCACAACAACAGTTGGGGCACGCTGTTCACATCCAGCTCCGGGACGCAGAACGTGCAGACCCTGGTCAACGGCGACACCCCGCCCAACAAGGTTCCCGAATACGGTGCCCCGACCCTCGAGAGCTTCATCCGCCCTTACCTGGGCCCCAACGGGAAGGTGAAGATCGGCCCCATGGACGTGATCGTTTTCATGGAGCTCACGCACACCAACCAGAACGATTCCGGATACGACCAGCAGGACATGGTTCTGCTGGTGACCTTCAAAGAACGCAAATAAACGAACCGCCATGAAAATACCGCCCGTCATCATCCTCGCCGCACTCGCCGCACTCGCCGTGTTTCCCCTGCTACCCGCCCAGCAGGAGGAGGGGAAACCGGTGTTCCGGGACGCGGCGACCCACGACTCGCTGGTTCCGATACTGCGCGAGGCCACTGCGAGCGATCCCATGAAAGACTTGGAAAAATCCGAAGGGGCGGATCCTTCAAAGGAGAACCGCCCGCAGAACCTGATCGAGTCCTCGGACCTGATCTCCTTCCAAGGTGTCACGACCCTCGTGCCGAAGCGGGCGATCATGATGATTCCGGAAAATTTCAAGGACCGCATCAACAACCACACGCCGGGGAACCGCGTTGTCGGCTGGCTGGATTTTTACGCGATGAACATGGGCTGGATCACTACGGTGGAAATCTCCCGGGGTCAGGCTGGCGGTAACGAACCGCTTTCCGAAGGACTTTCCGATCAGCTTGCGAAGAGCAAGAACATGGTCGTCACCGTAATGGAATCGGGGCCGATCTCATCCATGCCGTACCGTGGTGAAGAAGATAAAAAGAAGGAGGTAAAAATCAAATGAGTATGAAAAAGGAAAAATTACTGGTCGCGGCTGCGGTTTCGATGTGCATCGCACCTTTCGCCGGCGCTCAGACCGTCACCGCCGACGGATATACGAATTTCATCCGCCAGGTGCAGCTCCCCTTCGAGCCGGACCGGATCATCCGGGATGTCTATGTCACGGCGAGCGGTAACCAGCTTTCCCCGCTGGCCATCAATCCGAACGGTGCTCAGTTCGAGCTTCATACGGTGCGGGCCACGCCGCTGACAAGCTACCTTCTGGACACGAAATACGTGGGTTCCTACGTGCCCATCGCCACAGTGGCGATCCGTAGCGAGGATCCCTACACGCAGATACCGCGCACCCGGGCGGACAGGCCTTTCCATGTGGACATCACGGTCACCGGCCTTCTCAGCGGGGCAAGCGATCCGGAGGCTTCGAAGAGGGTGGAGCTTCTCCGCCACACGCAGTCCTACGGGACCGGCGACGGCACGGCGGTCAACCGCACCCAGGCCACCCTGCTCTCGCAGTCTTTCCTGACCACCAACGGCCCGAGGACGCTTACCTACGCGTTGAGTTCCATTCCCGGCGCGAACCGCGCGAAGATCCGTGGGGAGGAGCGTTTCTCGGTTTTCTCCGTCGCTGATTACCAGGCACCCGCATCCCAGCTTGCATCGATGTTTGTCCAGGTCTGGCCAGTGGCAGATGGGTCGATCTCAGGCATCACAAGCGGGCAGACGATCCGTTTCAGCGCGCCCACGCTCACCCTTGCGATCAACGACATTTATCCGGATTCCCAGGTTTACGCACAGGTATATGCGGGTGCCCAGGTGCTTGGCACGACCGGAATCATTCTTCCCGGCTCCGCGCTGATCATCAGGGAGACAATTCCGCAGAACCGTCTGCTGACCGTTTCCAACTGGGACCACACGATGTCGGGCGATGGCACATGGACCGTCGAGCTGTTGACATCCACGCCCTTCGGGGTGGACCGCCTTGCATGGGTCTCCTACAATGTTGACCGCACCATCACGATCAACGGCTCGGTGACGACCATCGAGTGAAATCATTTCCCCTCCCCCTTTTTCTCCAACTCCTCTCTGAAATTGTCATTCCTGTAGATCAGCGAAAACCTGGCCTCTCTGGATTTTCTCAACAGATCCTCCACCTCCGTCCACGCGATCAACAGGAACACCCCGCGAATCGGTTCCCGATGAAAAGACTCCGTCCGCGTCACAAACTGGTCCTCGACAACCCTGCGTTGTTGGTTCGGGAGAAGCGCGCCCTGCTCGAGGGTGATCTGTTTTTTGAGTTTGGCGTAACGCTCCTCCATCATCTCCGCGTTCGCCGCCGGATCCGCGTAGTCCACCGTCATCTCGTAGAGGCCGCCGTTGAGAAATTTCCCCTCCACGGCGGACGCGGGGGAGTCCGGCAGAAAACCTTTGCGGGCGTTGATTTTCAAAACCCGCAATCCGGGTTGATCTCCGGGGATAAAAACGTTAAGGTCGAGCGAATGTTTCTCCGACCATGCTATCAGTTTTT
>Ga0105047_10014171_pt1 | contig 12672 bp, 9 predicted proteins | sample MAT04_FD_78384 | JGI IMG/M metagenome (GOLD analysis project Ga0105047, IMG submission 78384) | Freshwater microbial communities from Lake Fryxell liftoff mats and glacier meltwater in Antarctica - MAT-04 (megahit assembly) | ecosystem: Environmental > Aquatic > Freshwater > Ice > Liftoff... | reverse complement strand
TCGCGCTCAGTTATGATGGTGCAACCTACGCCGTCATGATGGCGACCCCGGCCGATCTGGAGGATTTTGCGCTGGGTTTTTCGTTGACCGAAGGCATCATCGCCACGCAGGCCTCGATCGAGGAGTTGGAGGTCGTGGCACGCGGGCCACTCGGTATTGAGATCCGGATGTACCTGTCAGAGACCGCCAAAGCGCGACTGGTTCGGCGCAGCCGCGCGATGGCCGGACCCGCGGGCTGCGGGCTATGTGGCCTCCAGGCGCTTGAGGACGTAGCGCGGACACTGCCGCACGTGAGTGCCGCCTTATCGCTCTCACCCAGCGATGTCACCGCCGCGATGTCGGCTTTGCGTGACGCCCAGGCCTTGAACCGCGAGGCGCGTGCCATCCACGCCGCAGGCTTCTGGCGGCCGCATGATGGTCTTCTCGCCATCGCCGAGGATGTCGGCCGTCACAACGCGTTGGACAAGGTGGCCGGCAAGCTTGCGCGCCTTGGCGCACAAGGCGCGACGGGCCTGATCGCGCTCACCAGCCGCGTGTCGGTGGAGTTGGTTCAGAAGGCAGCCCGGATCGGCGCACCGGTCATCGCTGCGATCTCGGCGCCGACGGCACTGGCGGTGCGCACGGCGGAGGCCTGCGGCATCACATTGATCGCCGTCGCACGCGATGGCGCTTTTGAAGTGTTCACGCATCCCGCCCGGATCGACGAAGCGGCGCGCGGGACGCATTGAATGTGTAAGCAACGCGCGGTCAGTCGAACCAGGTCTGCTTCGCCTTCAGACCTGGCGGACCCGGCCAGACGCCCAGGCGAGACCTTGAAAGCCACCCGGCTAAATTTTTTCCCGGACGTTAATCCGCCGACGTCACCCAGACGGTATCATGGCCTTGAACTAGCTGCGCGATGGCCATCAGCTGGCAAGCCCCATGTCTCGATCAGCCGCGCCACTGTGCAGTGGGCGACTGGCGGAAGCGAACTTCGAACCCCCGGTCGGCTGCGTCGGCGACAGTTCTGACAACGCCCTCGTCGAAGCCGCGGGAGCTGACGAACTCAGCGTCCGACCTTGAGTAATTCGCCCCCCCTCACATCGACTTTTGATTCGCAATTGATCGCTGGTCCAACCGGCATCGCTTTGAAGGCGGAACACCCATGCGAATTCTCGCCATCGCCCCTCGCGCTTATCTCGGCGACGTCTACCTGTCTCTCCGCCGTGAGGGCCACGAGGTCCGAGTCTTCGCAGAGGATCCGCCGGAGCAGCGGGCCTTTGGCGGCCTGATCGACTGCGTTGCTGATTGGCGTGCGGAACTCGACTGGATCGGACGGGACGGTTTGATTTTTTTTGAGCGCATTGGTCGCGGGACACTGCAGGGCGTGTTGCGCGCAGAGGGCTTCCGAGTTGTCGGAGGCAGCGCCTTTGGTGACCGGCTAGAGGAAGAGCGCGAGTTCGGCCAGGCCGTTTTACGCGAGGCTGGGCTCACCATCGCTGGAAGCCGTTCCTTCGCAAATCCAGCACTCGCCCTCGAATGGCTGGCGCAGCACCCCGGGCTCTACGTGCTGAAGCACGACGACACAGGGCGCGCAACGTTCGTCGGCGACCACCCAGAAGGCGCGGACGTGGCCTTCATGCTCCGCCGCGCCGGAGACGGTCGTGTGCTGCTTATGGAGCGGCTGGAAGGGGTGGAGATTGGGGTCGGCGCCTACTTCGACGGCAGCCGCTTTATACGGCCTGCCTGCATCGACTTCGAGCATAAACGCTTCTTCCCAGGCGAGATGGGCGAGATGACCGGCGAGATGGGCACCCTCGCAGCTTATGATCATTCCGAGCCTCTTTTCGCCGCAACGTTAGACCGCCTTGCCCCGCGCTTCGCTGAAGCCGGCCATGTCGGCTATGTCAATCTCAACCTGATCGTGAACGAGCGCGGCGTCTGGCCGTTGGAATTTACCTGCCGTTTCGGAAATCCCGGCTTCGCCGTCCTGGCCGCTCTGCAGCCGGATGGATGGGGGGACCTGATGGAGCGCATGGCCAGCGGTCCCTCGACAGACAGCCAGGCGCGCTTTGCCACACGGCGGGGCTGGTCCGTGGCCATCGTGCTGACCGTGCCACCCTTTCCCGCCAGTGACGAAACCAGCCTGCCCGAGGAGGACCCGCCCGTCTTCTTCCTCTCCCCTCCTGAAGGCCCGGAGCTGGACCGCTATCATCTGGTGGACATGCGGATGGAGGATGGCCAACTGCTCGGCCGCCGCCGCTCTGGCCACCTGATGATCGTCACCGGCACCGGCCCTACCGTGCAAGCAGCCCAGGAGGACGCCCTGACGCGGGCGCGCAACGTCGTCGCCCCCGAGTTACGCTGGCGCGCCGATATTGGCGATCGCTTCCTGAACGGCGAGCAGGAGCGCCTACGCGCTTTGGGCTGGCTGCCTTGAGCAGACTGCGGCCATGGGGTCGTGTGGCTTGCACCGCGGCAAGGCCGTGCACATCGGGCTGACACCCAGCCCTGTTCAGGAAGAGGCCGCCCGCAGCCGCTCTTCCATCGACCGGATACCCACTGCGTCCACATTTGCGAAGGAGATGCGCAAATGGGCTTCCTCCCCGTCAAAAGCCGGACCAGGCAGGCACATCAGCCCCTGTTCGGATGCCAGCCGCTCCGCCACCTGCCAAGCCGAGGTCTGGCCGAAGGGATGTCGCACATAGGCGAAGTAGGCCCCGCTTGATTGAACCTCCCAGTCCGGCAGGCGGGCGAACGCTGCGCGTATGGTTGCTGCTCTGGCTTCCATCTCGACGCGGTTTGCCATCCGCCACGCTGAAAGCTCCGCAAGCCCCCAGGTCAGTGCGACCTGTCCTGCGCGCCCAGCGCAGATCTGCACGCAGTCCATCACCTTGCCGAGTTCGGGGAGCAGCGAGGCAGGAGCACCCAAGGCGCCCAATCGGTGGCCAGGGATCGCGAAAGACTTCGAAAAACTGTAAATTTGGATAAGGTTCTCCGGCCAACCAGCACCTGAGAGAAGCGCGTGCGGCCGCTCCCGGCCAGGCGGCAGGAAGTCTCGGTAGGTCTCGTCCAGCAACAGCCAAATTCCCCGCGTCTGGCACAGGGCGTGGAAGCGAGTGATCACCTCGGGCGGGTAGATCGCGCCCGTCGGATTATTCGGTGTTACCAAAACAATAGCTCGTACCCGGTCGTCGATCAGCGTCTCGGCCACAACGGGATCGGGCACAAAACCTTGCTCCGCACGGCAGGGCAGCGGACGCGGCTCCACCCCTAACATATCGAGCGTCATTCTATGGTTGAAATACGAGGGAGTGGGCAGCAGTACCGCGTCGCCGCATTGGGCCAGGGCAACCATCGCCACGAAATAAGCCTGGTTGCAGCCGGCGGTGATGGCCACCTCCGAGGCGTCAAGCCGCCCCCCATACAGAGTGGCGAGATCGTCGGCATAGGCCTTCCGCAGCGCTGTATCGCCCAAGATCGGTCCATAGGTGGCGCAGGCTGGATCTCCCGCTGCACTCGCCAGGCGCTCAAACATGCCTGGCGCCGGCGGATGCGACGGCACGGCCTGGCACATATTGAGCACCCCTCCTTGGCCCTCATATCTGGCGCCCCAGGCCTTAATTTTCGGAATGGGTGGGCTGCCGGTATCGAGGAGCCGGAGGTTCAAGCGCATCGTTCGTCATCCTGTCGGGTGATCGAGTAAACGCGTGGCAGGGCCCTTCGTACGTCACCGCCGCGAGAGAGTTACTGTTCAACCCCGCAGGTTGGGAGAGAATGATTGCTACCCAAAAATGCGATCCAGATTAGAATTGCGCGTCGGCGACGGAGCACCTGCGGGGTGGGGCCCCGAGTTCGGATCACCTCCTGGGGCTCCGTGCCCGCGAATGCGCCGACGCTATGGCCTTGGCCCAGCTTATGCCGGAGCACCACCGCCAATTTACCTGGTCATGGAGATTTCGATTGGCGATCTCGCGACCAGAGATCTACCCGGCACCCTCGTCAGTCTCGACTTATGAATTGTAACCATACGCCGGCTTTCCCAAAGCCTCCCTGCCTGGCTTTCGGCGATCGGCTCTGCGCGTGCAACTATTTGCATCTTCCCAGCTTTATCCCGTAACTTCCAACCAATTCGGATTGCCACGATGCCCCATCGCCCGAGCCCCGATCGCACATGCCGCTAACACCTTGGGCTTGCGCTCATTGCGGCTTCTGGCAGAAGCACTTCGCCCCCTCTTCCTGCCCGGTGTGCGAAGATACACGCAATGATCTGCCGGCCGATGGCTGGGAGTTCTTGCCTGAGCCGCAGGTAGCTGCCCGACTAACAGGTAGCTGGACAAAACTACCCGACGACATTGTCAGCTTCTCGACCGCCCCAGCCTTCGGCCTGAACGGCACCGGTTGGTTGCTGCTGCACCCCGAAGGCAATATCGCGTTTGAGGCAGCGCCCTACTATACGCCGACCATGCTGGCCGAGATCCGGCGCCTGGGCGGTATCCGCTTCCTGGCAGCTTCCCATTGCCACGGCTACGGCGCGCTTTGGCAACTTCAAGATATCTTCGAACCGGAGATCCTGGCGATCCAGAAGGACGATCTGCGGATGACGAAGGCGTTCCGCGTCACTTGGCCATATGATGCCTCGCTTGAGTTGCGGCATGGGCAAACGTTGCACCACGTGGGCGGACATTACGAAGGCCAAGCCGTGCTTCATGATGCCACTCGGCGCATCCTGTTCTGCGGCGACGCGTTCAAGGTTGACCAGGACGCGGCGGGCAATAACGCTGCCGTATCCACCCACAAGGCTTTCCACAAGGATATCCCGTTGTCCCACCAGGAAGTCCGCCGTTATCGCGACACCCTCGCACCATTGGCTTTCGACACAATCTGCACCCCGTTTGAGTACGCTCCGGGCATCAACACAGCGATGGCGGTGGCCCTGCTGGATGATCAATTGGCGGCGCGCCCCGGTGTTCGCCGCATACCTATTGATGCATTGCGTACCATGGCGGGGGCGGCGCCATGAGCCTGGACGCGGTAGCGGCTGCCTTCCGCCGAAGCCTGGGCGACGAGGCAGAGCTGACGGTTTTCCGGATTGACGGGATGGATCGCACGGGTGTGCCGGTGGTGCAGGCCAATCTGATTTCCCCCGGCGCGCCGGCAACAACCGGCTTCGGATATGGTTTCACAGCGATCCAGGCGGAGGTGGGCGCGCTGGGCGAGCTGTGCGAGGAGGTGCATGTGGGCCGGCATGTCGAAGGGCTCACCCCCATTCACGGCAGTCATGCGGATATGGTGGCGGGCAGCGCCATAGACCCTCTCACGCTTTGCCTGTCCGCCGGCAGCGATTACACTCCTGACACGCCTTTGATGTGGACACAGGCGCGGCGCTGGCCTGACGGCGCGCCAACACTTCTGCCGCTTGAGTGGATTGCGGCCTACCCCTACCAGATGGTTCATGGCCCAGCCCGCTTGATCATGCCGATCACCAGTGGCCTGGGCGCCGGGCTGGACCTCGAGCACGCCATTGCTCACGGCATCATGGAGGCGCTGCAGCGCGACGGAAACGTCACCGGCTTCAGGGCGCTGGATCAGGGCCAGGTGGTGGAACTCGACGATGTCGATGAGATTGAAGTGAGGGAACTGCTCAAGCGCCTTCAACAGTGTGGCATTGATGTCGTAGTCAAGCTGGCTTCAACGGAGTTCGGCATCACGAACCTCTACGTCGTCGGCCCCGACCACGGCACCCCCGCAGTGCCCATCCAGGTGACGGCCTGCGGCGAGGCCGCCCATCCGGACCGCGGCAGGGCCTTGCGCAAGGCCCTTTTGGAATTTTGCGGCTCCCGCGCGCGCAAGGCTGCGATGCACGGACCTATCGAATGGCTATGGGACCGCTTGCCCTCCAACTACGCGACCGCGCAGCTTGAGTTGCTCGACATGGACGAGGAGGAGCCACGCGCGCTGCGTGCAATGACCGACTGGCTGGACGACGACGCGACGACCTTGCACACGCGTCTCGCCAGTTCCGTCTTTTCTCGCCGTTCCAGCCGGCCGCTGTCCAGCCTACCCGATGCCCCGCCGGCCGAAGTTGCGAACTCGGTCGAAACTCTGGCACTGCTGACCCGCCGGCTGGCCGCCGAAGGGCTGGAGGTGTTCTGGGTCGAATGTTCGCCGCCCGGCAGCGCGGTGAGCGTGGTCAAAGTGGTCGTGCCTGGCCTGGAGGCTGAGACTATGAGCTACCATCGCATCGGCTGGCGTGGCGTGCGCCGACTGCGAGAGCGCGCGGACCATCTGGTGCTCTCGGCGCCGCGAGAGGGTGCACTTCGTGTCCGCCTCACCGCTCGGGACGAGGAGCGTGCCGGCGGCCCGGCCTGGTTCGACGCAGCCCTCGCGGATCGTCTGGTGGGCGAGCTTTACCCGCTTTATCGCGAACCTGGCACCTTCTCGGCGCAGCGGGAGCTCGTCCGGCAGAAGGGCCTGCTGCTCGGACACCCGGCGGTGCCGTAGGGAGGCCTGCAGCAGGTGCGCGGTAACACCCCCGCCATTCGAACGCCGCCATTGCTGGCGTCGGCTGCCTGGCGGCTTGCGCTTGTTTTCGCGCTCTACGCCTATCAGGGCATTGTAGCAGGATTCGCATTGACGGCCCTGCCGAACCGCGCCGCCGAGCTTGGCGCCAGCGCGGCGGAGCTCGGCGCCTATGCTGCGCTGATCGGGTTGCCCTGGATTTTGCAACCGTTTTGGGGCCCTGTGGTGGACCGCTTTGGCGGCTCGCGCATGGGTCGGCGGCGTTTTTGGGTGTTGGCGGCGCTGGGCGGCTCCCTGGCGGCGCAATCCTGCCTGATCTGGGCGGGGGACTCGGTGGGGAATGGAAGCGTCGGAAACCTGCCGGTCATCGCCGCTATTTTCACGTTACACAGCCTGTGCGCCGTGCTGATGGATACGGCCACGGACGCGATGATCATTGACCACACCCCTCCCCATCAATTGGGACGCGCCACGGCCTGCACGCGCGCAGGATTCGTTACGGGTGGGGCGGTAGGGGCAATGGCGTTCGCGTGGCTGCTGGCTCATCTGACGATCGGCGAGGCCGGGTTGCTGCTGCTGGGCCTCGGGCTGCTTACCGCCATTATGCCTCTGCTGGTTCGGGAAGCGCCGGGCGACGCTTGGATATCCCTGCGTCACCATCCGCAATCGGCGCAACTTTGTATGGTCGCGGTGCTGTGGGAGTTGCGGGCGCAGATGCTGCGGCCCGCGCACGGCGTATTGCTGTTGTTCTGCATCGCGCAGGATTTCTGTGGAGCGCTGTTGCGGCTGCCGCTCGGTGTCCACCTCGTACAGCAGGCGGATTGGACGGCGGAATCGCTGTCCACGGCGCAGGGGGCCATCGGTCTGGCCGCAGGCACGCTCGGCGCGTGGATGGTCGGCCGTTGGACCGACCAGGTGGGGCCGGCGCGGGCGCTGGGCCGACTGTTGGCCGCCAGTGCCGTGGCGCATTTGGTGGCAGGGGCAGTGCTGGCCATGGGCGGCGGCTGGGCCGGGCCGGTGGCCCTTTCCCTCTCCGGCATCACGTCGGCACTGTGCTTCGTCGCGCTGGCGCCCGCGGTCATGCAAGCAAGTGCCGGCGCCACCGCAGCCAGCCGCTTCGCGCTGTATATGGCAGCGCTAAACTTAGGGGATGTGCTGGGATCGGCCGCCGCCGGAGCCGTCGCTGGGTTGGGAATAGCGCCACTCGCGGTGCTAGTTGCGGCCGGTTACGCATTACTTGCCAGGGTCAGCGACACCATGGTGCGACGGTTTCGCGCGTAACGGTCGAGGGCCGAAAACCGAAAATTTTTCTGGGCAACCTAGTTCCGGCGCCAGTGTTCCAATTCATGTCGGTTCTGGCTGTTCGCACTCATCGGCATTCCGTTACCCAAAATGTGTGGAATCCAGGAGCCAACCTAATGAACATGGTGTCGAGACGACGAAAAGTTGGGGTCGCAGTGGTCGGTATGGGCGGTGCGGTCGCCACCACAGCCGCCGCAGGCCTGGAGGTCCTCCGCCTGGGCAGCAACCGGATGGACGGGCTGCCCCTCGCGCACATGTCGATCCCTCGAATGGTGCAGTACGAGGATCTTGCCTTGCAGGGGTGGGATCTGAACCCTCAATCATTGGCAGATGCTGCCGTGGAGCACGCCGTGCTTACCGCCGACCAGATGCAAAAGGTCCAGCCCTCTCTTGCCGCCTCCCAGCCATGGCCTGGCGTGGCCAGCGCTGCGTTTTGCAAACGGATTGAAGGGGCGAACATGCATCGCGTCGATGGTCACCGCGCCGCGGTCGATGCCATCGTGCAGGACCTGCGCCGCTTCCGCGATGTTGGCGGCTATGATGGCCTGGTGGTCATCAACCTCGCATCCACTGAACGAACTCCCACTGCCAGCGACGCGTGGGCGACGCCTGAGGCATTCGAACGCGGGCTCGACAATGACGATCAGGCGATCGGTCCCGCCATGCTGTACGCATATGCTGCCATCAGCGCGGGGGTGCCGTACGGCAATTTCACACCATCCACAGCGGCAGAAGTGCCGGCGCTTGTGGAAATCGCGCGGCGTCGGGGCGTGCCCATCGCCGGCAAGGACGGCAAGACCGGGCAGACCCTGATCAAGACGGTCCTCGCGCCAGCCTTCAAGGCCCGTGCCCTGCATGTGGATGGCTGGTTCTCCACCAACATCCTGGGCAACCGCGATGGCGAGGCGCTGCAAGATCCAGACAGCCTGAAATCGAAGCTCAGCACCAAGGGGAACGTGCTCGACAGCATCCTGGGCTACCCGGTGGAGGACCATCTGGTGGACATCCGGTACTATCGGCCGCGCGGCGATGACAAGGAAGCGTGGGACAATATCGACATCACCGGCTTCCTGGGTCAGCGCATGCAGATGAAGGTGAATTTCCTGTGCAAGGATAGCGTGCTGGCTGCCCCTCTGGTGTTGGAGATCGCCCGCGTGCTCGACCTGGCACAACAGCGCGGCGATGCCGGGCCGCAGGAACAGCTCTCGCTGTTTTTCAAGGCCCCCATGACCGTTGCGGACCGGTCGCCCGAGCATTCCTTCCCGGTCCAGGAACGCATGCTGCATGACTGGCTGATCGGGGGCGCTACGGCGTGATTTTGCCATCACCGCGTTGGTTGCCACTGTTGCGGGAGTTGGGCGACCTGAAGCGCGTGCGTTCGGCCGGCAAGAAGGGATCGCTGGCCGAGCGACTTTTTGTGCAATCCTGGCGTAGATTGGTCGCGGGCGAGGAGATCAATTCCGTCTCCCGCGACATTACCGCGCGTGCTTTGGTGGCGACACGACTGGGCGACCTGGACGGCGCGACGCTGCTATCGGCCGGCCTGAAAGAGGCCGCCGTAGATCAAGTTCTGGCCAGGGCGTTGGAAGCCGCCGCAGCCCCTTGCGAAACCGCCGCGATGACATGGTTGCGCGGCGCAGCCCGCGGGCTTCGACTGGATGCAGAGGCGGACCCCGGTGCGGCCGTCCCCACCCCCGGCTTCGTCTTCCGACTTGCGAACCAGCCCCGCGCTGGCGCGACAGCCCCCGGCCAGCAGCGAGTGATGTTCGACCCGACCGAGAACCATGCCGAGCATTGCCTGTGCGTCGCTGTGGCAGCGGTATTGTTGGCGCAAGAGGGCGGGGCGGAGCCGGGGCAGGTCTTCCTGGCCTCCCTTTCGCATCACCTGCACAACGCATTGTTGGCCGATAGCGGCTTCGCAGGCGAGATGATGCTGGGCGAGTGGCTGGGCACGGCGATGGAGGGCGCGACGGAATTGGCGCTGGGCGAGCTGCGTCCCGCGCTGGGCCAACACGTGGCCGAGGCATGTCGCATCCTGCCCGATGCTGAAACGCCCGGTGGCCGCGTGTTTCATGCGGCTGACACCTTGGACAGGGTGCTTCAGATGGAGCACCATCTTCGCGCTGGCGACATTTCCATGGCCTTCCTCCAGCACGACATGGGCCTGCTGCATGAAGGGCCGGTCAAGCCGTTCCAGGATGCTCTGCTGCGCGAAATGGGGCTGGCGGCGTGACGCCGGACGGAGCTCACGCAGTCCGTGACGCGCGAGGCCGTCGTTGGCCAGCGCCCGACGGGATTGCCTTCATGCGCGCCGGCCGCGAAGTGCTTGCCGACGGGGCCCTCGCGCGGCTTGATGCAGGAGACCGCGAGGGCGCCTTGGTTCTGCTTCTGGCTGACCAGGATGATTGGTGGCGCGGCCCCACAGCGGAACCGGATGCGCTGCGCGAACTCGTTCGCGGACAGCATTCGCTTAGCCTACGTGAGGCCATGGCGCTGCTCGCCTGGGGGCCGGTGGCGGACTACTTCGCCCACCGCTGGTCTGACCCTACCTTTCTGGCGGGGCTTGCACTCGTCGAGGCGCATTGGCAGGCGCCTCGCAGCGCATTCGAACTGGCCTGCGGCATCGGCCACCATCTGCGCGCGCTCGCTGGCCAAGACGTTGCCGTCACCGGGGCGGATGTGGTGTTTGCCAAGCTCTGGGTGGCGCGTCATTGGGTAGTGCCGTCGGCCACGCTTATCTGTGTGGATGCCGCCCAGGAGTGGAACCTCAGCGGCAGGTTCGATCTGGTGGCCTGCCACGATGCGTTTTACTTTCTTGAGCCGAAGGCTGGCATCGGGGCGCGGTTGAAGGGCCTGCTGGCGCCGGGGGGCGTGCTGGCCATCGGTCATGTCCATAACCGCGAATTTCCCAACCTCTCCGCGGGCATCGGGATGTCGGCGTCGGAACTGGGTGAACTTTTCCCCAGCGGGATTGTCTACGACGATGCAGAACTGACACGGGCCTTGGCCGAAGGGCGAGCGCCCGCGCCTTCCGCGCAAAACGAGCTGGCTGACGTGGAGGCCTTTGCCATCGCCGCAGGCCCGGGGCTGCGGCCGCCGCGCGCCGTGTCGGGCGGGCTGGCGCTGCCGCCGCCAGGAGCAGCACTGGCCCGCAATCCGCTTTACGGCGGTGATGGAATCGTGAATTGGCCGAGCCCACGTTACCGCGAGGAATACGGCCAGCGCGCAACCTATCCGATGGCGAGCAACGCGCCGCTCACCGCCCGCCACGATGCCGCGCATGAGGTGCAGGCCCGACGGCGCGAGTTGGTCCACCTGCCGGAGCGTTGGTGAAAATGGCGGAACATGGATTGCGATGGGGCATCTTGGGTTTCGGCTGGGTCGCGCGGGATTTCGCAGCCCCCGCCATGCTGGCGGCCGGCGCCCATTTGGCCGCGATCGCCGATCCAGACCCAGAAGCACGTCGCGTTGGCGCTGCTATGGGTGCACGGACACATGACGGGATGGCCGCGCTGTTGGAAGACCCTGGCGTCCAGGCCATCTACGTCGCCACACCCAACCACCTTCACCGCACATGCGTCGAAGCGGCCGCTGCATGCGGCAAGCCGGTGCTGTGTGAGAAGCCCATGGCGGCAACACTGGCTGATGCTGAGGCTATGGCACTGGCCATCCGCACGGCAGCTATCCCCTATGGAACCGCTTTCGACCAGCGCCACCACCCCGCCCATGCCGTGCTTCGCGAGGCCATCAATAATGGCGCCATTGGAACCGTCACCGTTATACGCATCGTCTATACCTGCTGGGTCGATGCGGGCTTCGCACCGGATAACTGGCGCGCGGATCCCGCACGCGCAGGCGGCGGAGCGATGATGGACCTGGCGCCGCATGGTCTGGATCTGATTGATTTCCTGGCCGGTGAGCCGCTGGTGGAAGTTGCAGCGCTGACCCAACATCGGGTGCAGCCCTATCCGGTGGATGACGGCGCGGTGCTGATCGGCCGCACCTTGTCGGGCGTACTGGCGCAGTTACACGTCTCCTACAACTGCCCGGAGAGCCTGCCGCGTCGGCGGCTTGAGGTGGTCGGCAGCACTGGCCAATTGTTGGCGGAGGACACCATGGGACAGACTGGGGGCGGCCAGGTCTGGCATCATGATGGTGCGACGGGCACGCGGCGGCGGTTGGGTGTACCGCAAGCCGGAATGTCGCCCTTCACCCGTCAAATGGCAGCATTCGCCCAACATCTAAAGACGCCGGATGCCGCCTTCGACCTGGCCCGCGACCTGCACACAATGCGCCTGCTTGACCGCGCCTATAGGGCCGCTGCGCCATGAACTTGCGCTTGGCTTATAACACGAACGGGACAGCAAATCATCGGCTGGATGATGCCATCAGCCTGATCGCTGACGCGGGTTACGCCGGGGTCGCGCTGACATTGGACCACCACCATCTCGACCCGATGGCGGAAGGCTGGGAAAAGCGGACAGAGGCATTGGGCCGCCGGCTGTGTGGCCTGGGGCTGGGTTGCGTCGTCGAAACAGGCGCGCGCTTCCTGCTGGACCCGCGGCACAAGCACGAGCCGACATTGCTGTCACCCACCGCCACGGCTCGCGCCGGGCGCATAGCCTTCCTGAACCGCTCTATCGATATCGGCGCCATGCTCGGCGCCGAGGCCATGTCTTTCTGGGCCGGTGTGCCGCAGCCCGGCGTTGATCGCGCGGATGCCACGGCTTGGCTGGTGAATGGTGTCGTCCAGGTGTTGGATCATGCTGACCGGAAGGGTATCGCCGCGGCGATGGAGCCAGAGCCCGGCATGCATGTCGAGACGCTGGATGACTGGGCTGCCCTGCATGCCGCCCTGCCCAGCCTGCG
>Ga0105047_10014169_pt1 | contig 12673 bp, 8 predicted proteins | sample MAT04_FD_78384 | JGI IMG/M metagenome (GOLD analysis project Ga0105047, IMG submission 78384) | Freshwater microbial communities from Lake Fryxell liftoff mats and glacier meltwater in Antarctica - MAT-04 (megahit assembly) | ecosystem: Environmental > Aquatic > Freshwater > Ice > Liftoff... | reverse complement strand
CCGTAGGTGCGGGAGTCATATCCGCTCTTGCCGAAGCCGTCCTGGCGGCGGTACTGGCCGCTAACGCTGGCGGCCAGCTTGTCGGCGATCACCGGAAACTCGACCATCCCCGCAATCTTCACGTGATTGCGCGAGCCGACCGTGCCCACGACCTTGCCGCCGAACTCGCCCTTCGGGGTGGTGGTGGTGACGCTGACGGCGCCGCCGACGGCGTTGCGGCCGAACAGAGTGCCCTGCGGTCCGCGCAGCACCTCGATGCGCTCAATGTCCAGCAGGTCGAAGTTGGATCCGGCGGTACGGCCCAGGTAAACGCCGTCGAGATAGGTCGCCACGCCGGGGTCCTGGGCAGCGGTGAAGTCGCTCTGGCCGACCCCGCGGATGTAGTAGTAGCCGTCAGCGCCGCCGGTGGGGCCGCCGACCCGCGCCATGTTGGGGGTGTATTGCGCAATGTCGCCCACGGAACTGGCGCTGCGGTCTTGGAGGGCAGCGGCGGTCAGGGCGGTCACGGCGATCGGAACCGATTGCAGGTTCTCCTCAACGCGCTGGGCGGTGACGGTGATCTCTTCCAGCATCTGCTGGGCGGAGGCCATGGCCGGCGTCATCATCGCGGCGACGCTGATGGCGGCTCCGGCGCAAAGGCTCAGGCGGAAGTTCGATACAGGCTTCATAAATCCCCCGATTTCAAAGTGTTCTGGCTCCTGTGATGGGGGGCTTTTGAGTTCCGGTTGTCAACCGGACGGGGCGCAAGATATTGCACATGTGTAATAGTTCGAATGCCGCTCCCATAACCGGAAGTCATGCCCTCGACAGACTGGCTGTCGAGGGCAGCTCATTCAGCGGACTTTGAGGACGGTCTTGCCGCGGGCGTGGCCGGTGCGACCGAACCCGGTAAGGCATTCGGCGTGGACCTTCGCGGCGTCGGCCAGGGGCGCCACGTGGCTCACGACCGGGCGAATTTTTCCGGCCTCGATCAGGTCGCGCAACGCGTCCAACGCTTCAGGCTTGATAATGTGCTCAACCACCTTGGTGGTGACCTTGTAATCCTCCTGCATCTTCTGACGGCGGGTCTCTTCCGCCGGGTCGGCGCGCAGGACGACCAGCATGGTCCCGCCGGGGTTCATGATCGGATACGACCGGTGATTGACGTCGCCGCCGATGGGCTCCAGCACGATGTCGATATTGGCGACCTCCTTGGCGAAGTCCTGGGTTTGGTAGTCGATCACCTGGTCGGCGCCGAGGGACCGCACAAAATCGACATTGGCTCCGCTGCAGGTCGCCGCCACCCAAGCGCCGTGGGCCTTGGCGATCTGCACGCCCATGCTGCCGACCCCGCCGGCGGCGCCGTGGACCAGAACGCGGTCGCCCGCCTTCACGCCGGCCAGGGCCACCAGCCCTTCCCATGCCGTCAGGGCCGCCATGGGAATGGACGAGGCTTCCTCGAAGGACAGGTTGGCGGGCTTGCGCCGGGTCACCGCCGCCTTGACGGGCAGGTATTCGGCGTAGGCGCCGGGGCGCAGGGTGGTCTGCATCCCGTAAACCTCGTCGCCTTCCTTAAGATCGGTGACGTCGGCGCCGACCTTGCGTACCACGCCGGCGAAGTCGCAGCCGAGCACGGCAGGCAGCTCGAGCGGGAAAAACCCCTTCAGGAAGCCCATGCGGACTTTGGCGTCATAGGGGTTGAAGCCGGCGGCGTGGACCTCGACGAGAACGTCGTCCGGCTCGATGGCCGGCACCTCCACTTCGGTCAGCTTCAGGACTTCGGGCTCGCCGTATTCGGTAATCTGGATGGCCTTCATGGGGTGGTTCCTTGCAAAGAAAAGCGGCTCAGGCGGCTGTGACGCCGGAGTCCAGGGGAATGAGGCTGCCGGTCATGTGAGGGGCCGCGTCGCCGAGGAGGAAGCCCGCCAGGGCGGCCAGTTCTTCGGGTTGGACGGCCGAGCCCAAAGGCAGGCGGGGCGCAACCTGTTCCAGATACCCAGGCTGGGCGCTGGTCGTAGGCGTGATGGTGAGTCCCGGAACGATGGCGTTGACCCGCACCCGTTCCGGAGCCAGCTCGATGGCCATGGCCTTGACCAGGGCATGCACCCCGGCTTTGGCCACAGTGTAGGCGATGTTGCCGGACGGGCCGCGGACGCCTTGCGACGATCCGGTCGCCACCAGCGAGCCGCCCTGGCCCTGGGCGACCAGCACCCGCGCAGCGGCCTGCAGGGTATAGAAGGCCCCGCTCAGGTTTATCGACAGCGAGCCGTTCCAGGCTTCTGGTGAGACCGTCAGCATCGGGCATCGGGCGCCGAACAATCCGGCGTTGGCGACCACGCCGTCCAGCCGGCCAAAACGGCTGGCGCCGGCGTCCATCAGGGCGGCGACCTGGACCGGATCGGTGATGTCTGCAGCGACGGCGATGGCCTGTTCGGCCAGCCCTTCGCCCGCCATGGCCTTGCGCACGGTTTCGACGCGGCCAAGGTCAATGTCTCCCAGCACCACCTGAGCGCCGGCGCGCAGGCAATGCTCAGCGATCGCCCGGCCGATGCCGGACCCGGCGCCGGTGACGACGATGACCTTGCCTGTCAAAGTTTCGGTCACGATGTCTCCATGTAATCCAGCGCCTATAGTGGCGCCCGCGGGCCCGGACCTCTATGGCAATAGCCGTCCCCAGCCATAACCCTGATGGGAATAGGGCTACTCGGCCGGGGTCGGGAATCCAGAAGGCAGACGTCGGCAGGCGGCGAGCAGGATGAAACCGGAGATCAGGCCGGCCGCGGGCGCTATCAGCAGAGCGTAGCGCAGCCCGTCTGGCCCCATCTGCCGGCTGAGGGCGTCGCTCATGACGCCGACGGCGAAGGGACCGAGGCCATAGCCGATGAGGTTCTGGCCGATAAGGATGACCGAGGCGGCCAGCGCCCGCATCTGAGCGGGCACCAGGCCGAGGGCCGCCGCCAAAACCGGCCCCATGTAGATCGAGTTGAAGAATGAGCAGACCGCCGCCGTGGTCAGGGCGACGGGCAAGGATGGGGTGAACAGGAATAGCAACAGGATAGGTGCGGCCCCGAGGGCCGCCAGGGCGGGGATCAAGGCGTTCCAACGCTCGTCACCGCGGCGGTCGCGCAGATAGCCGACGACATAGCCGCCGAAGACCGCGCCGGCGACTCCGCCCAGGCCGATGGACATGCCCAACAGCCGCCCAACTTGTCGCAGGTCCAGGCCGTGCAGCCGCACGAAGAAGGCGGGCCCCCATGCGCCGAGGATCGCCGCCAGGACAGCCATAGTCGCCGCTCCGAAGAACAACAGGGTGAAGGCCGGCTGGCTGAACATGTGGCGCAGGCTGGCCATAAGGCTGGGCTGCCCAGCGGGCGCATCGGGCTTGGCCGGCGGATCGAATGCGCCTCGGGTCGGCTCCTTGATAGTGAACCGCACGATCAGAGCGAGGATGATGGCTGGCGCGCCCAGGGCGATGAAGGCCGCACGCCAGCCGTGGGCCTGGGCGATCGCCCCGGCGATAATCGAGCCGAACACGACCCCGACGTAGAGCGCCGATTGGAAGATCGCTATCGCCTGGGTGCGCCGCTTGGGCGGGAAATAATCGGCGATAAGCGGCAGGGCGGTGGGGAAGCAGGTCGCCTCACCGATGCCCACGCCCATCCGCGCCAGCACCAAGGCGGGGAAGCTTGTGGCCAAGCCGCAAAGGGCGGTCATCCCCGACCAGACGAAGATGCCCATGGCCAGGATGCTCCGGCGCACCCCGCGGTCCGCCCAGCGCGCGATCGGTATGCCGAACAGCGAATAGAAGACGACGAAAGCGAACCCGGTAAGCAGCCCCATGGAGGCGTCCGAAAGGTTCATCTCCGCCTTGATCGGCTCGACCAGCAGCCCGACGATCGACCGGTCGATAGCGTTGAAGGCGTTGGCCAAGAACAGGATGAAGAGGACATAGTAGCTGTAGAGCCCGACGGACGGCGCCTTGGCGGGGTTCACATCAGTCAAGGCCTGCCTCCTGCCGGGAGCGTCCGGAGCGCCGATAGCGTCGCAATAGGGTTGCGAACGCAAGGTCACGTATTAAACCCTGCGCATTCCTTCCGGTAATGACTTCGGGCGTCAATGGCGGCGTGCGCCGAGCGCTCTCATAGCTGAGGTTGCAACATGAGCAAACCGAGTCCCCTTGCAGAGGCGATTGTCGCGGCGCGCCGCGAAGGCCGCCTGCTGGACGCCCCCCCGCCGCAGAGCCGACCGACTTCCCTGGCCGAGGCCCACGCGATTGCGGACAGGGTGACCGCCGCCTTGGGCGGACAGGTGTCCGGCTGGAAAATCGGCGCGACCGCATCTGAGGGCCAGAAATTCCTCGGCCTGGACGAACCGTTCTGGGGCGCGATCCTGGCGCCCGAAATTCATATCGGCAGCCGTCGCTGCATCAATCCCCTCGGGGCGCCGCTCAGCGTCGAGCCCGAGGTTGTCATGCAGCTCGCCCACGACATCCGCCCCGGGGCCAAGGTCGATCTAGCGGCGGCCGTCTCGCAGGTGCGTTTCGGAATCGAGGTCAATCGGCCGAGCTTCCGCGAGCCCTTCGCCGCCGGCGCCCTGTGCATCATCGCCGACAAGGGCGCGAACCGCGGACTGGTCCTGGGCGCGGAGATACCGGAATGGCGGACGCGCCCGCTCAAGGATCTAGTGCTGGAATTGCGCGCGGATGGACAAGAACTGGTGGCCGGTTCGCCGGAAAGCTCCGGGTTTGATCCCTGGGAGGCGCTGGTCTGGCTGATCGGCTCGGCAGGGCGCTACGGGCTCGACCTGCGCGCCGGCCAGTGGGTGGCGACCGGCGCGGTCGGCGGCGCGCGCCGCCTTGGCCGCGGCCAGAGCGCGACCGTGCTGTGGGACGGCCGCGAGGTGGCTAGAATGCAGGTGGGCCTGAGACGCCCCCCGACCTCAGGCGGCGATGGCCGCGGGCGCGCGCCAGCGGGCTAGAAGCTCCGCCTCCATAGCCTTGGCCTCAGCCAGATGACGGTCTTTGACGTGGCCGTAACCGCGGATGTGCTCCGGAACCGAGGCGATCTGCACCGCAAGGTCGTGGTTCTCGGGAGAGAGCCCATCGAGCAGCCCTTCCACAGTCGTGCGGTAATCTTCGATAAGACGCCGCTCCATGCGCCGCTCGGCGGTGTAGCCGAAGACGTCCAGAGGCGTGGAGCGAAGGCCCTTGAACCGGGCTAGGACGCCGAACACCGGAGTCATCCACGCCCCGAAGGACATTTTGCGCGGGTGCCCCGTGACCTTGTCGGTACGGGCGATCCCTGGCGGGGCGAGGTTGTATTCGATGGTAAAGGGCCCCTCGAACGCCTCGGCGAGCTTGCTGCGCAGATAGCCGTCCGAATGCAGGCGTGCGACTTCGTACTCGTCCTTGTAGGCCATCAGCTTGAACAGGTAGCGAGCCACGGCTCCGGCAAGCGCCTCCTGCCCCGGAGCGCGGGCGTTCTCGGCCGCGGCGACCTTGTCGACAAAGGCCAGGTAGCGGGCGGCATAGGCGCGGTTCTGGTAACGGACCAGGAAGTCGGCGCGATCCTGCCTCACCTCAGTCAGGGACTTGACCGGTTCGGGTTCGTGCCCGGCCTGACCGATCAGGGCCTCGGCGGCGGCGCGGTCGTGGGCGGCCAGGCGGCCGAAGTTGAACGCGCGGGTGTTCATGCCCACCGCCACGCCGTTCAGAGCGATAGCCTTCTCGATCGCTTCCCGGCTGAGGGGGATCAGGCCGCTCTGCCAGGCGAAGCCGACCAGGAACATGTTGGTGGCGATGCTGTCGCCGGCGAACCGGGTGGCCATAACGGTGGCGTCCAGCATCAAGGTGTTGTCTTCGCCGACCCGCTTGCGGATCTGGCGGATGAAGCGGCCGGTCTGGAAGTCCATGTCCGGCAACTGCTGGAACAGGGCGGTCGGGATCACATGGGTGTTGACGACCGCGTGGCTGCGGCCCGTCTCCAGGCTGCGCAGGCTCTCGCCGCTGCCAGAGACCACCAGATCGCAGCCGAGCAGCAGATCGGTTTCCTCCATGCCGATGCGCGCGACATGAAGCTGATCAGGACTCTGCGCGAGTTTCACGTGGCTGTAGACTGCGCCGTTCTTCTGCGAGAGGCCGGCGACGTCAAGCAACGAGGCGGCGCGACCTTCCAGATGGGCGGCCATGCCCAGCACGGCCCCGATCGTCACGACGCCGGTGCCGCCGATTCCTGTGACCAGGATAGAATAGGGCTCGGTCAGGGCCGGCGGCGTCGGCTCAGGGGCGCCGGCCAAGGCCGCATCCAGGGCCGGCCCGTCAACGCCGGCGGCGCGGCGTGGTTTGCCGCCCTTGACGGTGATGAACGAGGGGCAGAACCCCTTGTTGCATGAGTAGTCCTTGTTGCAGCTAGACTGGTCGATGATGCGCTTGCGGCCCAGCTCCGTCTCGAGGGGCTGGATCGAGACGCAGTTGGATTGCACGCTGCAATCGCCGCAGCCCTCGCAGACCAGATCGTTGATGAACATCCGCTTCTGAGGGTCAGGGAACTGCCCCTTCTTGCGCCGGCGGCGTTTCTCGGCGGCGCAAGTTTGGTCATAGATCAGGACGCTGGCGCCGGGGACCTCGCGAAGCTCCTTCTCCACCGCGATCAGATCGTCACGGTGATGGACGGTGGCTACATCGCCAAAACCGCGCGGGCCGTATTTTTCCGGCTCATCGCTGACCACCGCGATGCGGGTAATTCCCTCTGCGCTCACCTGGCGGACGATGTCCGGCACGCTCAAGGGGCCGTCGAACGGCTGGCCGCCGGTCATGGCTACGGCGTCGTTGAAGAGGATCTTGTAGGTGATGTTCACGCGGGCGGCGACTGCTGAGCGGATCGCCATGAGCCCGGAATGGAAATAGGTGCCGTCCCCAAGGTTCTGGAAGACGTGCTTTGTGCCCGAAAAGGGCGCCGCGCCGATCCAGTTGGCGCCCTCGCCGCCCATCTGGGTGGGCGGGCCTGTGGGGCGGTCGGGGAGGTTATGCGCCAGGGTATGACAACCGATGCCGGCCAAGGCCATGCTGCCTTCGGGCAGCTTGGTCGAGGTATTGTGCGGACACCCCGAGCAGAAGGCCGGTGTTCGCGCCAGGTCGAGCGGAACGGGGATCTGCGACACCGCCTCGGACAATAGCGCGCGCCGTCCGCGCAGCGCATCGTCCGCTAGGCCAAGGGCCTCCAGGCGGGCTGCGATGGCCTCGGCCACCTTGGCCGGGCTGAGCTCTCCGTCAGAGGGCAGCAGGGGACGACCGTCCGGGTCAGCCTTGCCCGACAGGGCGGGGCGCGCAGAGGCGGCGAGGTTGAACAGCAAGGACGAAATCTGATCCTGGATGAAGGGTCGTTTTTCCTCGATGACAAACAGTTCGCGGCTGCCTGCGGCGAAGGCCTTGAGAACTTCGGGCTCGATCGGCCAGGTCAGGGCCAGCTTCAGGATCCGAACGCCCAAGGCGGCGCAGCGCGCCTCATCGAGGCCCAGCTCAGCCAGGGCCTGACGGGTGTCGGCGTAGGACTTGCCTGTGGTGACGATCGACAACTCGCGGCGCGGCGAGTCGAAGATCACCCGATCCAGCCCGTTGGCGCGCACGAAAGCCTGGGCTGCGGGCAAGCGGTAGTTCAGCACGATGCCTTCTTCGTGGAAGGGGCGCAGTTCGAAACGGATGTGCATGCCGCTGGGCGGGGCCTCGACCGGAGGCAGGATCATGTTCAGCCGCGATGCGCCCACCTCGATGGTGGAGCCGCTCTCGATGACGTCGGTCAGGCTTTTCAAGCTCACCCACAGGCCCGAGAGCCTCGACATGGCCCAGCCGTAAAGCCCAAAGTCCAGGCAGTCCTGCACGGACGCCGGGTTCAGTATGGGGATCATGGCCCCCATCAGAGCTTGCTCTGACTGGTGCGCGGTGGTCGAGGACTTGGCGCCGTGGTCGTCGCCGGCGATCACCAGCACTCCGCCATGGGGGGATGTCCCGGCGAAGTTGCCGTGCTTGAGGGCGTCGCTGGCGCGGTCAACCCCCGGACCCTTGCCGTACCACATGCCGAACACGCCGTCGCGCTGGGGCGATGGGAATAGTCCTGCCTGTTGGGAGCCCCACACCGAGGTGGCCGCCAGCTCTTCGTTGACGCCGGGCACAAAGGTGATGTCGTTCTGTTTGAGCAGCCCCTTGGCGCGCCACAGCGCATCATCAAAGGTGCCTAGCGGCGACCCGCGATAGCCGGAGATGAATCCGGCGGTGTTCAGTCCGGCGGCAAGGTCACGGCGCCGCTGATCCAGGGGCAGGCGGACCAAGGCTTGCACGCCGGTAAGGAAAATGCGCCCATCAAGAACATCATACTTGTCGTCGAGGGTAACGGGTCTCAGCGTCATAAGCTGAATATAGGGAAGGGTGGGCATAACCGCCCCCGCTTTCCAAGCGCGTCGTCATAAATGCGCCGCCCGGCGCGTCCTGAGGCGCACCTAAAGTTCATCGTGAGCCTGGGATGGGTCCCCATCGAGGACGCCGATGACCTCGGTTAGCAGCCTTTTCAGCTCGAGGAACCGCTCAGGACCGAGCCGCTGTTCGATCTGGTCGTGCACGGGATACAGGTCGCGGATCGCGGTCTCCACCAGTTTGCGGCCGGAGTTGGTCAGCATGGCCAAGCTGCGGCGGGCGTCGTCTTCCGGCACAGAACGGACCAGCAGGCCGCGGGCCGCCAGGTCGCGAAGGATGCGCGAAAGGCTGGACGGCAGCAGGTCTGTCCGGACGGACATCTCCGTCGCATCCAGGTGGGCGCAGTTGTACAGGGACCGCACAACCCGCCACTGGGCCTCGGTGAGATCGTGCTGGCGCAGGGTTGGCCGGAAATGGGAAGCCACCAAGGTGCGCGCCCGCAGGAGCAGGATCGGCAGGGGCGCCAGGGGCGTGTCGGAAGGCCAGGACTCAGGGGCAGAATCGGTCATTGGGGGTAGGTGCGGCCGCGCAGCGATCGCGTCAAGGCAAGCAAAGCGATGACGGACGCGAACCCGAGCACGGCGGTCTGAAGGCTCATGGCGTAGGCAATGGCCGAAGGCCCGGAGAAATTCTTCGACAATAGAGCCGTGAGGCTGGGCCCCAAGCCCTGGCCGATCAGGTTCTGGAGCAGAAGATAGGCCGCCGTAACCTGGCCCATCAGCGGGCCGGGGGTGATCTGGGCCAGGGTCGTGGCGCCCACGGAATAGAACACGCCTGCGAACAATAGGCCGAACCCGTACAGTCCCAGGGTGAGGGTCAGGGTGGGCGCGATCGGCGCGGCGGCGTAGGCGGCCATAGCCACGGCGCTGGCCAGCAGGCCGTAGAGCCGCACGTCGCGGCCCGCCGCCGCTAATCGGTCCAGGATCACCCCGCCGCCGATCAGGCCGACCGGCGCGCAGGCCAGGGTGATGGCGCCGAACAGTGCGCCGACCTGGCTGGGCTCCAGGCCCCAGCGGCGTCCCAGCATGGCCGGTATCCAGGCGGCATTGCCGAACGCGACTATGGAGCTGAGGGTGACATAGGCGATGAGCAGACCATAGACGGGTCCGTCGCGGACCATATGCCTGGCGGCGTCAATCAGGCGCACCCCCTGGCCGGCGGCCGGCGCCAGGCGGACAGGCTCCCGAACAAAGAACAGAAGCAGAGCGAGGGGGAATCCGAAGGCGCCGGCAAGGATCAGCACGATCCTCCAGGGTTCCAGCGTCCCCAGCCAAGGCACGGAGGCGAAGGCGCCCTTGGCCGCCAGGGCGAGCAAGGCGCCGCCGGCGATCATCGCCAAAGCCTTGCCCAGATAAGGGGCCATTCCAAAGATGCTGAAGGCGCGGCCGCGCTGGCTGGGTGATGTCGATCCGCGGATCATCGAGAAGGCGGCCGGCGCAATGGCGGCTTCGGCCAGTCCGACTCCCGCGCGCCCCAGGAACATCTGGCCGTAGCTGCCGGCCATTCCGCACACCACGGTCATGACCGACCAGCCCGAGGTCGCCCCGCCGATGATCGCCCGCCGGTTCACCCGGTCGACGAGGTAGCCGGCGGGAATGTTCAGCAGGGCGTAGAACAACCCGAACGCCAGCCCCATCACATTGCCCATCTGGACGTCGGTCAGGTTGAGGTCGCGCCTGATCGGCTCGACCAGCAGGGCCAGGATGTGCCGGTCGACAAAGGCGTAGGTGTAGATCGCCGCGAGAATCCAGATCGTCGGCCAGTGGGCCCCCGTGCGGGGAGCGGTCTGGTCGGGCGCCTCGGAGTCTGCCGGCCCGCTCACGCGAGCCAGTTCCCGGCGTTCAGCTTCACGGGCGGTGCGGCCTCGTCGAACGAGACTCCGATCGGGTCCTCGCCGTCCGCCACCGCCCGCACCTGCCGGGTGAGAAGCCGGCGCAGCATGACGATCCCGCGGTCGGAGCTGGCCAGATGTTCTTCCGAGTGAAGGCTGATCGGGCCCTGACCCACCTGGGCTTCCCAGTCGCCGGGCTTTTCCCGCCGCTGCGCCTCGGTCATATCGAACCACGGACGACGGGACAGATGCTTTCCGCTGGCGTCCGGCAGGAACACGCCCTTCTCCCGCACGCGGCCGGCGGTGTAGATCCGGTAATGGGTGTCGTCGATCGGCACCGTCCAGCCGAGGGTTTCGCACGGGACTCCCAGCACGCCGTGGACGGGGTTGGGGACCGCCCGGATAGTCGGCAGGACCACCTCGCTCACCCGGTCCAGGGTCCGCCCGTCGGGCAGGGCGCGGGCCGAGCGCACCTGCACCCCGCGATCAGTCATGCTGAACTCGAGGGACTTGGGAAACTGGTTCATCACCTCGGTGAACTGGGTGCCGCTGAACGACCCGTGCAGGATCGGCACGTGGTACGGATCAACCACGTTCTCATAGTGCTGAAGCCAGTTGCACGGGGCGATGATCCCCCCCCCGGAACCGATCGAGTTGTCGTCCGCGTCGATGAACTCGCCTTCGGCCAGGGTTTCCAGACAGTCCCAGCGGGGCAGGACCGGCATCCGCGCAGGCGGGCCCATATAGGCGAAGATCAGCCCATAACGCTCCTGGACCGGGTACCAGGGCTGGCGGACCAGGCTGCGAAACTGGGCCCCCATGTCGGGTTCGCAGGGCTGCTCCAGGCAGTGACCCTGAACGTCGAACAGCCAGCCGTGATAGCAGCATCGGATGCCGCGGTCCTCAACCTTGCCGTAATAGAGCGTGGTGCCGCGATGGGCGCAGCGGCTGTGGACCAGGCCCGGCCGGCCGCCGCCGTCGCGAAAAAGGATTAGGTCCTCCCCGAGCATGCGCACCTGCCTCGGGGTGTCCGAAGCGTGCGTCGAAAGTCCGACGGGGTGCCAGTACCGGCGCAGCAGCTCGCCCATGGGCGAGCCGCGGCCCACCTCGGTCAAGGCGGCGGTATAGCTGGACGGTCCGGCCAGGTAGGCGTTGCCGGCCGTGTCGGCCTCGGTGCTCATGGGCAAATCCTGGACCCGCGCGCCAGCTCACGTCGAGCCGGTTTATTTCACTTGTCAACTAACCTTCAACCCATGGGCTGGGTCAAGGGCCGGTCGCCGTGATCACGCATCGCCAGGCGTCTCAAGGGCGGCCGCGCAGGCGGACCGATCCTGGCTGGGACCGGCCCGCCGCGATGTCCGGCCTATTCGGCCGGCGGGCGGTAGGGCGAGCGCAAGCCCTTGCGTTCCAGACGCGGAATGACCTCGTCGCGGAAGTAGGGGAACTCCTTTACATAATCGACGAAGCTCAGGGTGGTGCCGGCGAAGCCGGCTTCGCTGATGCGCACCAGCTCGTCGGTGATGAAGTCCGGGTCGCCGATCAGCGGGAAGGTGCCATGGCCGGCCGCGAAACGGGCCCGCATGGTGCGCAGAGCCTCTTCAGGGAACGACTGAGCATGGAGGCCTTGCAGGGCCATCAGATTGTCGACCGCACCCCAGTCGGCGTTCTCCTCGGCGTAGTAGCGCAGGTATTCCTCCGCTTCCTTCTTGGTCGGGCGGCAGACCACATGGGACAGGGTGAAGGCGCCGGTATTGCGCTTCATCGCGGCGGCTTTGGTCTTGATGTCGGCCACCTCCGGCTTGGACATCTCCGGGTCGATGGAGATGCAGAACAAGAAGTCGGCGTTGCGCACGGCGAACTCGCGGCCTTCGCCCGAACCGGCGGCGTTCATCACCGGCGGCATGCCGTCGTAGGGCCGGGGCAGGCCGTAAACGCCCGTGCCGCTGAAGTATTTGCCCTTCCAGTCGAACTTGCCTTCGTGGGTCCAGATCTTGGTGACCAGATCGTACCACTCCTGGGCCAGTTCGTAGCGGTCGGCGTGCTTGTCGGCCATCGGCGTGCCCATGGCGTCGTATTCGGGCTTGTTCCAGCCGGCGACGACGTTCAGGCCCAGGCGGCCATGGCCGAGCTGGTCGGCAGTGGCCAGTTGTTTGGCCGCCACGACGGGGTGGATGAAGGCGGTGTGGACGGTCGCGAAAATGTTGACCCGCTTGGTGTGCGCCAGCAGGCCGGTGGCCCAGGTTACCGTCTCAAGCACGCTGCCGTGGAAGTCGGTCTCGCCGCCGTAGCCGACCCAGCGGGCGATGGGCAACAGAAACTCGATTCCGGAGTCGTCGGCCAGCTTGGCCAGGGCGATGTTGTTGTCCCAGGAATTGTCCCACCGCTCGTCCACCTTGGTG
>Ga0105047_10014167_pt1 | contig 12675 bp, 13 predicted proteins | sample MAT04_FD_78384 | JGI IMG/M metagenome (GOLD analysis project Ga0105047, IMG submission 78384) | Freshwater microbial communities from Lake Fryxell liftoff mats and glacier meltwater in Antarctica - MAT-04 (megahit assembly) | ecosystem: Environmental > Aquatic > Freshwater > Ice > Liftoff... | reverse complement strand
GCGGGTCGTGATGCCGGAGTGCTGCCACACCGTGCGCGCCAGCCGGGCGTCGTTGTAGTGCTCCTTGAAGAAGCCGTCCCACAGCTGCTGCTGCTCCATGGGGGCGGGCAGGGCGGAGCCTGCGCCGGTGACACGGGCGGTCATCTGGTCTCCTTGCGTCCGTGCGCCTGGAACAGGCCTGCGGTCGAGCGGGTGGGCAGCATGCGCACGGCGGGCTTCCTGCCCACCAGCCACCTGAGGTAGTCGAGTGCGCTCGGTCTCAGTCCGGACACCTCCAGTCGTACGCCGCAGCGCCGTGCGCCGTCGACCAGCTCGCAGCGGTCGACGAACAGAGCCGGGTCGTGCAGCCTTCGCGGCGGCCCGGCCGGGAGGCGCTCCGCCACGGTCACGGCGCTGAAGCGACCCCAGCGGGTCGCCGCGATCGTGTCGAGGACGAGCAGGCCGCCGGGGCGCAGGACGCGGATCGCCTCGCCGAGCAGGTCGAGCGGCTCGGTGACGTGCTCGAGCACCTCGCCGGCGACCACGACGTCAGCCACCTCGTCGGCGAACGGCAGGTGCAGGACATCACCGCGCACAGGCTGCACACCGTGGGCACGGGCGATCTGCAGCGCTGTCGGCGACAGGTCCAGGCCGACGTGGCGGTAGCCCTTGCCCTCGAGGTGCGGAGCCAGCACGCCGCCGCCGCAGGCGAGGTCGAGCAGCAGGCTGCCCTCCCGCTCGGCCGGGGGGACGAGGCGCGCGCGGGCGGCCGCGATCCAGTGCAGCATCGCGAACCTGCCCCGGGGCGCCCACCACTGGTCGGCGAGGTCGTCGTACTGCCCGGGGTCGTTGAGGGGGCGCACCGGCAGGGTCACCGGATCATCCTGCGCTGCCAGGCGCAACACTGCTGACGTGACCCCTGTCGGCGCGCTTGTCCGGGCCTCCCATCCCGAGCCCACGGTCGCGGTCACGGCGATCGCCACGGCCCTGGCCGTCTCCGCCGGGCTCGGCGGGCGCGCCGTCCTGGTCGCCGCCGCGTTCCTGTCCGGGCAGCTGTCGGTCGGGTGGAGCAACGACTGGATCGACGCCGCCCGAGATCGGCGCGACGCCCGCGCGGACAAGCCGGTCGCGCGCGGCGAGCTGCCGGTGCAGCACGTCCGGACGGCGGCGCTGGTCGCGCTCGTCCTGTGCATCCCGCTGTCGCTGGCCCTCGGGCCAGCCGCGGGCCTGCTCCACCTGGCCGCCGTGGCCGCGGCGTGGGGCTACAACGCCCGGCTCAAGGCGACCGCCTGGTCGTGGGCGCCGTACGCCCTGGCCTTCGGGTCCGTCCCGTCGATCGTGACGCTGGCGCTCGCGGACCGCCAGCTTGCACCGTGGTGGGCGACGGTCGCCGGTGCCCTGCTCGGCGTCGGCGCCCACCTCACCAACGCCCTGCCCGACCTGGAGGAGGACCTCGCCCACGGCATCCGCGGGTTGCCGCACCGGCTCGGTGCCAGGCGCGCCGCGGCGCTCGCCGCCGTCCTGCTCCTCGCCGCGGCACTCGTGCTGGCCCTCGGCCCCGGCTCGCCCGGCGCGCTGTCCCTGGTGGTGGTGGCCGTCGCCGCAGCGGTCACCGGGACCGGGCTGGCGCTGTCCCGCCGGCCCGGCTCGAGGGCGGCGTTCCGCGCCGCCATCGTGGTGGCCGCCGTCTGTGTGGGGCTGCTGGTCGCCCGCGGTGCCGTCCTCGTGCCCGGCTGAGACACTGGACGCGTGCACGCCCCCACCCGCCTCGCCGCCCTGCTCATGGGCGCCGCCCTCCTGGCCGGCTGCGCCGTGGGGGCCACCGAGACCGCAGCGCCCGTCGACGCTGCGCCCGCGGCCTTCCACGGCGAGCAGCCGCAGCCCGCCGGCAGCCGTCCGTCGTTCGTGCTGCAGGACACCGACGGTGCGGACTACGACTTCCAGGCCGAGACCGCAGGGCGCCCCACCCTGCTCTACTTCGGCTACGTCAACTGCCCGGACGAGTGCCCGACCGCGATGGCCGACATGGCCGGGGCGCTGCGTGCCGTGCCGTCTGACCTGCGCGAGCAGACCCGGGTCGTGTTCGTCACCACCGACCCCGACCGCGACGACGGGCCCCTCATCCGCCGCTTCCTCGACCAGTTCTCCACCGAGTTCGTCGGGCTGCGCGGCACCCAGGCAGAGGTCGACGCCGCCCAGGTGGCCGTCGGCACGCGCGCCGCCGCCAAGGGCGAGGACGTGCCGACCCTGCCCGGACGCCCGGACGAGCACGAGCACGCCACGGGGACAGCCCCCCACGAGCACTTCGGACCGCTTGGATACGGTGTCGCGCACGCCGACGTCATCTTCGCCTTCGACACCGACGACCGGCTGCCGGTCCTCTACCCCGGAGGCGTCCGGCCCTCGGACCTCGCCGCCGACCTCCCCCTGCTCGCCTCTGGAGAGAACTCGTGAGCCACCTGCGCCGCCCCCTGCACGGCCACCTGCACCCTCGCCACCCCCGCCCGGCGCTGCTGGTCGCCGTCCCGGTGGCCCTGGTCCTGTCCGGCTGCGGGGCGAGCATGGACGCCCAGACCTACGCACCCCGGACCCAGGTCGACGGCACCAACGTGACGCTCGACGAGATCGCGGTGCGCAACGCCCGGGTCGAGCCCCCGGCGGGCGGTGTCACGCTCGAGCAGGGAGGGGACGCGACCGTGACGATGACGGTGGTCAACCGGGGCGAGGAGGCCGACACGCTGGAGGCGGTGACCACCGAGGCCGCCGACGACGCCGTCGTGCTCGACCAGGGACGGCCTGGCGAGGTAGAGGTGCCGCCGGGTGAGATCACCGACAGCGCGTCGGTCGTCCTGCGGGGGCTCAGCGAGGAGCTGTTCGTCGGGCAGTACGTCGAGCTCACCCTGCGCTTCGCGCGCGCCGGCGACGTCGAGGCCCTGGTGCCGGTCGCGACGACCGGCCGCGCCGGAAGGCCCGTCTTCACCGGCGAGCCCGGCAGCGAGGAGGGCGAGCCTGCCCTCGGCGGCCCGGCCGGTGGCCACAGCGAGGAGGAGGGCGAGGCGGAGGAGGGCTGACCCTGCCCGCCTGGTGCCGCCGTCCACAGGCCCGGCGGTTCGTGCCGGGTGATGTCGGTGGACGCGGCTAGCGTCCCTGCCCATGGCCGTCAGCACCCGCACCACCGCCAAGGACCGACCGGCCCACCGGTGCGCCGAGTGCGGCGCGTCGTTCGGCAAGTGGCTCGGGCAGTGCCCGCAGTGCCAGGCGTGGGGCTCGATCACCGAGTCCGCCCGGGTCCGCGCCCTGCCGGGGCTCAAGACCGCTGTCACCGGCTCGATCCCCGAGCACCCCGCCCGTCCGCTGGCCCAGGTGGTCGCCGAGCGGACCCCGCGCCAGCTGACCGGGCTGGCGGAGTTCGACCGGGTCCTCGGCGGCGGACTGGTCGCCGGTCAGGTCGTGCTGCTGGCCGGTGAGCCGGGGGTGGGCAAGAGCACGCTGCTGGCCACCGTCGCCCACACGATGGCCCGGCGCAACCAGACGCGCAACGTCCTCTACGTCTCCGGCGAGGAGAGCGTGGAGCAGATCAGCGTGCGGGCCCGGCGGATCGGCGCGGTCGCCCCCGGCATCCTGCTGGCCGACGAGACCGACCTCGGCGCGCTCCTGGGCCACGTCGAGGCCCACGACCCCGCCCTGCTCATCGTCGACAGCGTCCAGGCGATGGCGTCGGCCTCCGTCGACGGCCGGGCCGGCGGGATGACGCAGGTCCAGGAGGTCACCCAGGTGCTCGTGCGGGTGGCCAAGGCCCGCCGCATGCCGCTGCTGCTCATCGGCCAGTCGACGCGGGAGAACGCCGTGGCCGGCCCCCGCGCCCTCGAGCACATGGTCGACACCGTCCTGACCTTCGAGGGCGACAAGCACACCGCGCTGCGCATGCTGCGCGCGGTCAAGAACCGCTACGGCCCCGCCGACGAGGTGGTCTGCTTCGAGCAGGCCGACGACGGGCTGCGTGAGGTGTCCGACCCGTCCGAGCTGTTCCGCAGCCACCGCGACGAGCCGGTGCCGGGGACGGCCGTCGCCGTGGCGATGGAGGGGCGCCGTCCGATGCCGGCCGAGATCCAAGCGCTCGTAGCCGCAGCTCCCTCCGGCAACCCCCGTCGCGGCGTCACTGGCCTGGACACCTCCCGGGTCGCCATGCTGCTGGCCGTCACCGAGCGGGCGGCCGGCATCACGCTCGACCGCGACGTGTTCGTGGCCACCGTCGGCGGAGCGCGACTGTCGGACCCGGCGATCGACCTCGCCCTCTGCCTGGCCGTCTTCTCGGGCCCTGTCCGCACCGATGCCGCGGGAGGTGGCCTGCATCGGCGAGGTGGCGCTGTCGGGCGACATCCGGCCTGTGGCCCACGTCGCGCAGCGCGTCGCCGAGGCGGCCCGGTTGGGCTACGGCCGGATCCTGCTCCCGCGAGGGGCCTGCAAGCGCATCACGTCCCCCCCGCCCAGGGTCGTCCTGCACGAGCTGACCCACCTCGACAAGGCTCTTGAGTCACTGGCCGGTCGGGCCCCCAGGCCGGGCCGGAGCCGCTGAGCCGGGCCACTTCCTGCCATCGGCCACGACCGAGACTCACCCGTGACCGGGGCTGCACGCGCTGTGGCCCTTATCTCCCTAGACTCCGCCGTACGGGCTAGTGAGGGAGACACGCGCGGGTGGCCACGACCGACGACCTGCTGCGCTCCACGCTGGCCGCAGTCGCCCCCGGGACGGCGCTGCGCGATGGCCTCGAGCGGATCCTGCGCGGCAACACCGGCGCGCTGATCGTCCTCGGCCACGACAAGATCGTCGAGTCGCTGTGCACCGGCGGCTTCGAGCTCAACGTCGAGTTCTCCGCGACCCGCCTGCGCGAGCTGTCCAAGATGGACGGCGGGATCGTCGTCACCGGCGACCTCGGCAAGATCGTGCGGGCCGGCGTCCAGCTGGTCCCTGACCCGAACATCCCGACCGAGGAGACCGGCACCCGCCACCGCACCGCGGAGCGGGTCGCCAAGCAGGCCGGCTTCCCGGTCATCAGCGTCAGCCAGTCCATGCGGATCATCGCGCTGTACGTCGACGGGCGCCGCTACGTCCTCGACGACAGCGCCAGCATCCTGTCCCGGGCCAACCAGGCGCTGGCCACCCTCGAGCGCTACAAGCTCCGGCTCGACGAGGTCGCCGGGACCCTCTCCGCCCTGGAGATCGAGGACCTCGTCACCGTCCGCGACGCGATGGCGGTCAGCCAGCGCCTGGAGATGGTGCGGCGGATCGCCACCGAGATCGAGGGCTACGTCGTCGAGCTCGGCACAGACGGGCGACTGCTGTCGCTCCAGCTCGAGGAGCTGATGGCCGGCGTCGAGGGCGAGCGGGAGCTGGTGGTGCGCGACTACCTCGTCTCCGGCAGCGGACGCCGCTCGCGCAAGCTCGAGGACGCGCTGACCGAGCTCGACACGCTCACCCCGGCCGACCTGCTGGACCTGTCCGCGGTGGCCAAGGCCGTCGGCTTCCCCGCCGGCAGCGACGCGCTGGAGACGGCGGTGAGCCCGCGCGGCTACCGCCTGCTCGCCAAGGTCCCGCGTCTGCCCGGCCTGGTGGTCGACCGCCTGGTCGAGCACTTCGGCGGGCTGCAGAAGCTGCTGGCCGCGGGCATCGACGACCTGCAGGTCGTCGAGGGCGTCGGTGAGACCCGCGCCCGCAGTGTGCGCGAGGGCCTGTCGCGCCTGGCCGAGAGCTCGATCCTCGAGCGCTACGTCTGACCTCCGCTAGCGTCGCGGCTCGTGCCGGCCCCCACTGATCGCGTGCCGGCCCCGCTGCTCGTCCTGACCGCGATCGTCTCGGTGCAGGTCGGCAGCTCGCTGGCCAAGACGCTGTTCGACGACCTCGGAGCCGCAGGCGTCACGCTGCTGCGCCTCGGCCTGGCGGCCCTCCTGCTCCTGCTCGTGCTCCGACCGGCTGTCCGCTCCTGGTCGCGGGCATCCTGGACCGCCTCGCTGCTGCTCGGCGGGGCGATGGCCGGCATGAACCTGGTCTTCTACCTCTCGCTCCGGACCGTGCCGCTGGGGGTGGCGGTGACGGTGGAGTTCCTCGGGCCGCTGCTGCTCGCGCTGGTCCAGACCCGACGCGGGATCGACCTGGTCTGGGCCGCGCTGGCCGCCGCCGGGGTCGCGCTGCTCGGGTTGGACACCTCCGGCGACATCCCGCTGTCAGGACTGCTGCTGGCCTTCGTCGCCGGGCTGTTCTGGGCGGCGTACATCGTGGCCAGCGCCCGGGTCGGGCAGGTGCTGCCGGGCACCGCCGGGCTGGCGGTGGCGCTGGCGTTCGCCGCCGTGCTCGTCCTGCCCTTCGGGGTGTCCGGCGCCTCGGCCGTCCTCGAGCGGCCCTCGCTGCTGCTCGCTGCCCTCGGGGTCGCGCTGCTGTCCAGCGTCATCTCCTACGGCCTGGAGCTGTCGGCCCTGCGGCGGATCCCGACGCAGGTGTTCGGGATCCTGATGAGCCTGGAGCCGGCGGCGGCGGCCGTGGCCGGGCTGGTCGTGCTCGGCGAGCAGCTCGGCGCTCGCGAGGTGGTGGCCCTGGTGATGGTCAGCCTGGCAAGCGGCGGGATCACCCTGGCCCGCCGACGCGAGGCCGTGCCGGTCCAGCCGCTCGAGTAGGGCGGAAAACAGCGACCGTGACGTTTGCCGCGGGTCGCGCCCGGTGACGACTGGGGAAATCGGGTCCCCCTGGCCTCGCGGACTCGACCCGCCACAGCGCTGCCTCCCGTCACCGACGGGGATCCGGAGGTTGCCGTGTCCCCGAACCAGATCGGGCTCGCCCTCCTCGTCCTGGGCGTGCTCCTGCTGCTCGCCAAGCTCATCAGGATCAGGTCGAGGACCGCGCAGAAGCTGTTCCTGCCCAGTTCGATCATCGGCGGATTCCTCGATCGAGGTGGGCTTCGAGGGCGGTCACGGCACCGCGGCCGGGCTGGGCGACACCTTCGCCGAACTCGGGTTCCCCGAGGGCCAGGACCTGGCGCTGGGACTGGCCACGGTCGGGGTCGTGTCCGGCGTGGTCGTCGGCATCGCCTTGATCAACTGGGGGGTGCGCACCGGTCGGGCACAGGTGCTCGAGCACGACGCCCAGACGTCGCTGGCCGAGCAGCGCGGGCTGTACGAGCGGGAGCTGCAGCCCTCCGCCGCGGCGATGACCGTGCGCACCGCCTCGGTCGAGCCGCTGGCCATCCACTTCGCGGTCGTCTCGGTCGCCATCCTGGTGGGGGTCGGCCTGCTGGAGGCACTGCAGGCGATCGAGAACGCCCTCTGGGCAGACTCGGTCGAGCTGTTCGCCTTCGTCCCGCTGTTCCCCCTCGCCATGATCGACGGTGTGCTCCTGCAGGTGCTGATCGACCGCTTCGACGCCACCGGCATCGTCGACCGGCAGATGATGCTGCGCATCCAGGGCATCGCCCTCGACCTGCTCATCGTCAGCGCGCTCGCGACCCTGTCGATCCAGGCGATCGCCGACAACCTGGTGCCGTTCCTGCTGCTGGCCGGGTTCGGGTTGGCCTGGAACGTCGCGGTCTTCGCCTTCCTGGCCCAGCGCATGATCCCCCGCTTCTGGTTCGAGCGGGGCATCGGCGACCTCGGGCAGTCGCTCGGCGTGACCGCCACCGGTCCGATCCTGATCCGCGTCGCGGACCCGGACACGGCCACGCCGGCGCTCGAGGCGTTCGGCTACAAGCAGCTGGCGTTCGAGCCGTTCTTCGGGGGTGGGCTGATCACCGCAGCGTCCCTGCCCCTCATCGCGCAGTTCGGGGCACTCCCCCTGCTCATCGGCATGTCGGTGCTGCTGGTGCTGTCGGTCGCCGCAGGCGTCCTCTACTTCGGCAAGCAGACGCCGGCCGAGACCAGGCCCAGGAGGGCACCGGGCTGAGCTGGCGACCCGCGGGCGCTGTCAACCATGAGCGCCAGGTCGACGAGGAAGACCACGCCGGTGTCCCCGCGCAGGACGTCCACCACGTACGACGGGAGCACGCCCTCCTGGGCGGCGGCCCCCGCCGGCAGCAGCTCGCCCGCGGCGACGACGGCGCGCACCTGGTCGACCGCCACGCCGACCGAGCTGCCGTCCACGAGCCCGTCGCTGCCGTCGGACTGGACCCGCTCGAGCACCAGGACGTCGGCGCGCGCGTCCGGGACCGCGCCGACCCGCAGGTCCAGCACCGGCAGGGCAGTGCCCCGCAGGTCGAGCACCCCGGTGAGCGGCGGCGTCATGCCGGGCAGGTCCGCGAGCCCCTCGAGCCGCACCACCTCGCGGATGGCCTGCAGGGGGGTGGCGTACTCCCTGGCCCCCAGCCGGAAGGTCACCAGGCCGCTCATGCCGTCCCCCGTGTCAGCTGGCCCTCGAGCTGGGCACAGAGGGCGGCCAGCTCGCGCACGCTGCGGCCGCCGAGCTCGTGCGAGCTCGCCTCGCCCGGGTCGCGGCCCAGCGTCTGCGCCGCCGCACGGTACTCCCGGGCGGCCGCAGCCCTGTCGCCGCTGCGTCTGAGGGCGCCGGCCAGGACGAAGTGCGCGAGCCCCGCGTCCGGGTCGAGGTAGACGGCGCGGCGCAGCGCCGGGAGCGCCGCGGCGTCCTGGCCGAGGTCGACCAGCGCCAGCCCGAGCAGGTAGTGCACCTCCGCGCGCAGCGGCTCGACGTCGGCGGCCAGCCGCGCCAGCCGAGCGGCGTCGGCGTAGCGCCCGTCGTCCAGGGCGTCCCGGACGGCCTGCGCGGGCACGGCCCGGCCCAGGCCTTGGACCTCGGCGGCCGCAGGCCTCCGGCGCGCCTCGGTGCGCCGGTCGGGGTCCGGGACGGGCAGCTCCTGCTCGGTACGGCGGTCGGGCAGCACTGCGCGGCGGTCGTCCGCGCGGTCGTCGAGGCGGCGGTAGACGAAGGCGGCGCTGTCGCCGCTGCCAAGCGCGACCAGCCGGAACCGCTCGCTGACCTGCCAGAGCGTCTCGCTGTGTCCCAGGAGCAGGTAACCCCCGTCGCGCAGCGCGCCGTGCAGGCGCCCCATCAGGGCCCGCGTGGTCTCGCGGCTGAAGTAGATCGTCACGTTGCGGCACAGCACGAGGTCGAGCTGGTCGTCCGGCGGCTGGTCGTGCACGAGGTTGTGGTGGCGCAGCTCGACCAGCTCGCGCACCTCCGGCCGCACCTGGTGGCGGCCGTCGGCAGTCGGGAGGAAGAAGCGCTCGCGCTGCTCCGGCGTTGCCAGCTGCAGGGCGCGGGGGCCGTACGTCGCCGCGCGCGCCGCCGCCAGCGCGCCCTCGCTGATGTCGGTCCCGATCACCTTCACGTCCCACCCGGCCGTCGAGGGCAGCAGCTCACGCAGCGCCATCGCGATCGAGTACGGCTCGTCACCGGTCGAGCAGCCCGCGCTCCAGATCCGGACCCGGCGGCCCCGGCCCTCGGCCTCCCGCAGCAGCTCGGGCAGCACGTGCTGGCGCAGCGCCCGCACCTGCGGCGGGTTGCGGAAGAAGTGCGTCTCCTGGATCGTCACCTCGTCGATCAGCGGCTGCAGCTCGGCCGAGCCGGGCTGCTCCACCAGCTCGAGGTAGCCCCGGACGTCGCCGTGCCCGGTCGCTCGGAGCCGCTCGGCGACGCAGTAGGTGAGCGACTCGCGGCGAGAGTCCTCGAACACCAGGCCCGCGGCGGCCGTCAGCACGACCCGCAGGCGGGCCAGGTCGGCGTCGTCCAGCACCAGCCGCGTCATGGTCCGGGCGTCCGGCCGAGCGAGCGCAGCAGCGCCGGGGCGATCTGGTCCAGCGGGAGCTGGCGCTCGACGGCACTGAGGGCGAAGGCCGCGGCGGGCATCCCGTAGACGGTGCTGGTTGCCTCGTCCTGCCCCAGCGTGAGGGCCCCGCGTTCCCGCATCGCGAGCAGACCGGCGGCGCCGTCCCGCCCCATCCCCGTGAGCAGCACGCCGATCGCGTCCGGGCCGAGCGCCTGGGCGACGCTCGAGAAGGTCGCGTCGATGCCGGGCACGTGGAACTGCCCGGGCTCGGGCGGGACGCAGAGCACCCGAAGCCGGTCGTCCTGCACCAGCAGGTTGCCGCCGCTCGGTGCGATCGTGACCGTGCCCGGCCGCAGCCGATGGCCGCTTCCACCGACGGTGACGGGTAGCGCCACGAGGCCGTCGAGCCAGGTCGCGAGGCCGGGGATGAACCCCTCGGCCATGTGCTGGACCACGAGCACGGCCTGGGTCAGGTCGGCGGGCAGCTCGCGGAGGAGCGTCAGCAGCGCCTGGGGGCCTCCGGTCGAAGCACCGACGGCGATGAGCCGCACGGCGCCGAAGCGGCCCTCACCGGTCGGCCTGTCGACCACGGCGAGGGGCACGGGGGACGACGCCCCCAGGCCCTGGGTCCGCAGCCGGCCCCTGGGGTGGGTGATGACCCGGACCCGCGACGCGACGCGCAGCGTGCTGTGGAGCTCGGCGGCGTACGCCGCGAGTGCGCACGGGTCGTCGGGGGCGCCGGTGGCGAGCACGTCGACCGCGCCCGCGGCCCTGGCCTCGACGGTCCGGTCCTGCCGGGTGACGCCGGTGCAGGGGGCGTAGACCACGATCGGGGTCGGGGTCGAGGACATGATGCGCTCGATCGCCTCGATGCCGCCCATGACCGGCAGGTCGAGGTCCATCAGGACGACAGCGGGGCGCAGCCGGTCCACGAGGGCGACAGCCTCACGGCCGTTGCGTGCCTCCCCGACGACCGCGAAGTCCGCGGCCGCCTCGATCGCCGTGCGCAGCAGGCGCCGCTGGGCCGCGGAGTCTCCGACGATGACGACGGTCGCCAGGGTCGTGGCGCCGGGCAGGCCCGCCGTGGGGACGCGCAGCGCGCGGCCGAGCACGGGTGCGTCCTGGTCCGCCGGCACGAGCTCTCCCCGCTGCCGGAACGGGTACCGGCGCACGTCTACGTCGACGCGCCGGACGGGGGCCTTGAGCCGTCCGGACCGCTGTGGGACTCAGGAGGTGAAGCGGAAGGGGCTGCCCTCGACGCGCAGGTCCCCGACCCGCGCGGTGAGCCGGTAGGTCCCCGCCTGCGCCTGCGCCTCAGGGCCTTCGCAGCCGGGCAGCGAGCGCCGCCCCGACCAGGTCAGGCGGGTCACGTCGGGAGCCCCCGGCTCGAGGGTCGTGAGCTTGACCGGGCCACCTGGCGCGCAGTCGTCGCTCGACCAGATCCGGTCGGCGCCGGAGTAGACGAGCAGCTCCACGGCCGCCTGGCCCAGGTCGCGCTGGCACGGCACCGTGCCGGTGGTCGTCACGGAGAGCTCGAGCTCGGGACGCCCACCCACCGGGTAGGTCTCCTCCTCCGCCCCGGCGGAGACGCGCAGCGCCGACGCCTCACAGGGCTCGAGCGTCGGCGAGGGGGACGGTGCGGCGGTCGGGCTGGAGGACGGCGCGGACGCCGACGGCCGGGGAGCGGGACCGGCCAGGCGGTCCGGCTCCTCGTCGCCGCCGAAGAGGGCGCCGAGCAGGGCGCGGAGCAGGAGGACCACGACCAGCAGGGCAAGCAGGACGGCGGCGAGGACGACGGCACGACGCTGCCAGTAGGTCGCATCGGGTTCCGGCCCGACCGGCCGCAGGTTCAGCACCATCGGGTCCGAGCCTAGCTCTCGGCCTAGCCTGAAGGGGTGCGCGACACAGGGACACCCGACCCCGGCACGTCGCTGGCCGAGACGCTGTCGGACTGGTACGCCGAGGCGCAGCGGGACCTCCCCTGGCGACGGCCAGGGACGGGTGCGTGGCAGGTCCTGGTCAGCGAGGTGATGCTGCAGCAGACACCCGTCGCCCGGGTGGTCCCGGCCTACGACGCCTGGCTGGCCCGCTGGCCGACGCCGGCGGCGCTGGCCGCGGACCCGTCCGGCGAGGCGGTCCGGATGTGGGGACGCCTGGGCTACCCACGTCGGGCGCTGCGCCTGCACGCCGCCGCGGTGGTGGTCGTGGAGCAGCACGGCGGCGAGCTGCCCCGGACGGTCGAGGGCCTGCTCGGGCTGCCCGGTGTCGGGGACTACACCGCTCGCGCGGTCGCCGCGTTCGCCTTCCGCCAGCGGGTGCCGGTCGTCGACACCAACGTGCGGCGCGTCGTCGCCCGCGCCGTGGAGGGGCTGGCCGATGCTGCGGTGACCAAGCGCGACCTCGTGCTGGTCCAGGCCCTGCTCCCCGCCGGCGACGAGGCGGCGGCGACGGCCTCGATCGCCCTGATGGAGCTCGGCGCGCTGGTGTGCACCGCGCGGGCCCCTCGCTGTCCCGTGTGCCCGGTGCAGGCGACCTGTGCCTGGACCGCCGCCGGTCGGCCGGGCCTGGTCGCCCCGGTGCGGCGGCCGCAGGGCTACGCCGGCACCGACCGCCAGGTCCGCGGGCGCCTGCTCCAGGTTCTGCGCGACACCGCTGGACCGGTCGAGGCCGAGCTGCTGGCTCAGGTCTGGGACCAGGGGGTGCAGCGGGACCGCGCGCTCGACGGGCTGGTCGCCGACGGTCTCGTCGACCCGCTGCCCGACGGCAGGTACACCCTGCCGGGGACGGCAGAGCCGGCCGGGCGGCCGGACTAGTCCCAATACCGTTCAGTTACGGCGGTAGGGCGGTGTAGGCGGCTGGGCGTTGTGGCTGGGGCCAGGTGGCGTGGTGGGCGCGTTTGACGTGCCACTTGGGCATCTTGCGTTTGATGACG
>Ga0105047_10014166_pt1 | contig 12675 bp, 12 predicted proteins | sample MAT04_FD_78384 | JGI IMG/M metagenome (GOLD analysis project Ga0105047, IMG submission 78384) | Freshwater microbial communities from Lake Fryxell liftoff mats and glacier meltwater in Antarctica - MAT-04 (megahit assembly) | ecosystem: Environmental > Aquatic > Freshwater > Ice > Liftoff... | reverse complement strand
GGTCCTAAGAGAGGAAGCCAGTAGTGTCATCGAGGAAGTGCTCGCCGAAGCGGTCGAGGTGGAGAAGGAGCTTTCGAAGACCGACTTTTGATGCGGAGACAGGATTCGTCTTCAACTGGTTCCAGTAACCCGCAGCGTGAATCAGGGCGAGCGGTGTGAACATGTGTCACGCCAAACGATGCGACGGGGCGGTTCGTTCCGAAGCGGGCGGACTTGCAAGACGCAGTTCTGGAACGCTCGCCCTGGCTTACGCAGCGGGTGAGTGGCGCGGCTGTGCCCTGCAGGGACTGGGCCAAGAGGAGTGCTGGAACTGATCCCACAGTCACCGAGAGATTCCACTCGGACGCAACCTCCATCCAGTCGTCGATAGACTCTTCACACATCGCCATTGCGGAGATTTTGACATGATTCGCCTGCTGCTGTTCCTGACACTGGGATACATGGCGGTGACCGCACAAGCCGCTGATGTTCCTCCGAGTATGATCGATCAGCTGGTGAGATCGGCCTGGCAGGAGCATTCAGTCGAGCCTGCTCCGCTCTGCTCCGATGAGCTGTTTCTCCGGAGGTTGACGCTCGATTTATTCGGACGCATTCCGACGCTGGAGGAACGCCAAGACTTCCTCGCACAACCTGATCGGGCGGCAACGATTGATCGACTGCTCGCGGGAGAGGAGTTCTCTCGTGCCTGGGCCGATCTCTGGACGACCCAGCTCTACGGATATGCCGATGATTCCATCGATCGCGACATGCTGACCCAATGGCTAGAAGAGCAGCTTCGATCGCGGACACCATATGATCGGATTGCCCAGCAACTGGTTTCGTCGACGGGACAGTCGGCGTTCGATGGTCCGGTCAACTTTTTATTGCGCTATCCGGAAGAGCCGGTTGTCAAAGTGTCGCGGGCGTTCCTCGGAGTGCGTCTGGATTGCGCTCGTTGCCACGACCACCCGTTCGACCGCTGGACCCAAGACGACTTCAAACGGATGAACCGCTTCTTCGAGGGAATGGAACGACAGGAGGTCTCGTCGGGGAATGTACGGCTGGTCGACGTTGTGCGAGAAGTCGAGCCCGCCGACCGACCTCGCTTTCTGACTGGAGCGGAACCGCAGACGACGCAATGGCGGGCCGAGTTCGGGCTCTTCATGACGCGCAGCCGTCCCTTCGCCCGGAACTTCGCGAACCGCATTTGGTACCACTTACTGGGACGGGGAATCATCCACCCTGTCGATGATGTCAGTCGCGACAACCACGCCTCACTCCCCGCTGTTTTGGAGTGGCTCGCCGATGAGGCGGGTCGCAGCCAGTTCGACATCCGGCACATGTTTCGATTGATCTGCAATTCTCGGGCTTACCAAGTTCAATCGATTGCGACGCACGGAGACGCGGAGCGGCTCCGACTCTTCGCCGTGCGGTCCATCAAGCCACTGACCCCCGAGCAGTGGCATGCCTCGATGAGCGTTGCCATGGGCCGGGAATCGAAACCGGAGGAGCGGATGGAGTTCGTTCGCACGTTCTACGGAGACGCTCTCGACGGAGACTTCAGCTCTTCGTGGGAGTATCGCGAAACAGTGCAAGGTTTGATGTCCCGGTTGGTCGAGACCGTTGACCCACCCACCAGCAAAACCGAAGACCTGTTCCTCCGCATCCTGGGGCGAGAACCGACCTCCGAAGAGCGAATATTCTGCCAGGGCCGCAACGCACGAGAGGTCTGCTTCGTGCTGCTGCACTCCAGTGAGTTCGCATTCAATCATTGACGTCGTCTCTCGTCACACTGCTCGCCGTGTTTCTATGGCTCCACCCCACACCTTTCGGTCGGGAATTCCATCATGCAACTCAACGCCACTCGTCGCCAATTCGTTCGCGGGTCTCTCGGCGGGCTATTCGCATTGGCCCTTCAGCACGATGCACAGCATCTCTTTTCCGGACAGACCGCGAAGACCACCAAGCGCTGCGTCGTCCTCTGGATGGGCGGCGGTCCTAGTCAAATGGAAACCTTCGACCCCAAGCCGGGGACGACGACTGGCGGGCCCACAACCTCCATCAAGACCGCTGTGCCCGGCATCGAGATCGCTTCGAACCTGCCCGAAATCGCGAAGCGCATGGACGGGCTCAGCATCATTCGCAGCCTCTCCTCCCCCGAAGGCGATCACGACCGAGGCCAGCACTTCCTGCATACCGGATATCCGTTCGTGCAGGCGTTCCCGCGACCGACGTTGGGGGCGATTGTTTCACACGAGAACCCTCGATCCGACTTTCCACTCTTCGTCTCGATCGGTGCCCGTGGACTCGGTCCAGCGTACATGGGCCCCGACCACGCCCCGTTCGCTGTCGAGAACCCAGCTGAGGCCGTCGAACTCATCACTGGTCTGCGGAAGCAACGCGGATCATTGCGATTGCTGGACGGATTTAGTTCGACGTTTGATCGAGAGCACTTGGACACTGGGCTGGAGCGGCGGCGAGCGTCCCTGCAAAAAGTGGAGCGGATGCTGACCACTCCGTTTGTGAAAGCTCTCGATGTGGCCAAAGCGTCCGAGTCTGACCGCGCGCGATATGGCGAGAGCGATTTCGGTCAACGCTGCTTGCTCGCCCGGCGGCTGCTGGAGTCGGGGGTCAAGTTCGTGGAAGTCACTCACGACGGGTGGGACACGCACGACGACAACTTCAATAGCGTCGCTCGCCTTTGCTCGGAGATCGACGGACCGTGGTCAGCGCTGCTGGACGATCTGAAAGCCAGTGGTATGTGGGACGACACGGTGGTCGTCTGGATGGGAGAGTTCGGACGTACCCCACAGATCAACGGCAATACCGGTCGTGATCACTTCCCGAACGTGACCCCCGTGGTCCTGGGCGGCGGCGGCCTACAAGGGGGCATCGTTGTCGGCCAGACGAACGAGACCGGTCTGCAGATTGCCGAGGGAGCGGTCACCGTTCCCGACCTGTTCGCCACACTCCTGGCAGCTTTGAGCATCGACCCTCAGCACGAGTTTCGCACCGAGTTCGGAGCGATCGCCCTCGCCAGCGATCACGGCAAACCGATCACAGCCTTGTTGTGAGGGGTTTGAGAGGCACGTTGCCGAGAGTGCTCTATCCCTGGGCTCGACTCTGCGAAAAGTCGATCAGCGCTTCCAACTTTCCATGCGCCGCGCCCGAGTCGATCGCCTGACCCGCTAGTTGCACGGCCTCGCGCAGGTCCGATGATCGCCCAGCTGTCAGCAGCGCGGCACCGGCGTTGGCCAGCACGATGTTCCGGGCGGGCCCCGGTCGCCCCGCCAAGACCTCGCGAATCACCGCGGCGCTCTCCGCCGGCGAGCCAACCACGAGATCACTCGGCGTACACTCGGGAAGCCCCATTTCACGGGTGGTCCAGTGATGCTCTTCGATGCGAGGCCCCGCCACATCGAACACGGTCGTCGTCCCCCACAAAGAGACCTCGTCCAGCTGGTCCGCCCCGCAGACCACCAGAGTCCGCGTTCCCCCGAGTTGAGCTTTCGCTTCGGCCAGCTTGCGTGCGGTGGCCACTCGATTCGTTCCGAGCAACTGATACTCGGCACCGGCAGGGTTGGTGAGGGGGCCGAGCAAGTTGAAGATCGTGCGGATTCCCAGTTTCTGCCGCACCGGGGCGACATGCTGCATCGCTTGATGGACCAGTCGGGCGAAGCAGAACCCGATCCCGATGGCATCGATGCACTGCGCCACCGCCTCGGGGGCCAGGGTGATGTCGACACCTAAAGCCTCTAAGACATCTGCCGACCCGCTCTTGCTGCTCGCCTGGCGGTTCCCGTGCTTGGCCACGGGAACTCCCGCAGCAGCGGCCACAATCGCCGCAGCTGTGCTGATGTTAAATGTGTGTAACTGGTCGCCGCCGGTGCCACAGGTATCGAGCAGACCTCGCGTGGTCGCGGGGATTCGGGTGGCCCTCGCCCGCATGGCTGCTGCGGCTCCGGCGAGTTCTTGCGAACTCTCGCCCCGGACTGCCAAGCCGGTAAGCAGTGCGGCGATCTCGACCGGATCGGCCTTCCCATCCATGATGACGCCCATCGCAGCTGCCATCTGGTCCGAGGTGGTTGCTCCTCCGGCGATTACAGTTTTGAGGACGGTTTCGATTTCATTCAGCATGAGGGCAACCAACAGAAGCGGCGGAGCAGCGGGGTCAGATCGTCGACACGGGCAACTTATCGCTTCCACGCAGACTCGCCAATCGTCCAGACACCACTCTTTGAGAGCGGCGAGCGGCGAGCGCCTTGCCGCTCACGAGTTCATTCGCTCTGGCCTACTTCACTTCATTCACTTGTGGCATGCTGGCGGCTTCGAGTGTCTCGCGGATGTAGTGGGCGTGCAGCACTGTTCCGATTCCCAGCGGGCGGCGGATGAGCTTCTCCTCGTACTCGCCCGTGGTCTTCTCTTCCTGATGAGACTGGGCGAGAACGATGCCGACCAGCAGCGGGCGATCCTCAGCTGTCGCGACAAAGGCCGGGCCGCCGCTGTCTCCGGCGAATGTTGTGAAGTCGGCGAAGAACGTCGGGTGATTGACGACGGGAATCGTCGGCGGGCTGGCGAAGATTGCCTGTCGAGCGATCGGAAGCCCGGCCCCGTTGGCCTCGAACCGCTGCGGATAAGTGAGGACATACAGCGGGCTACACACGTGTACTCCCGAGGCTTTGAGCCGCTCGGCATTGGCGAGGATCGCTTCCGACAGGGAGGATACCGGGACCGGCAGCGGGTCGATCAGCCGCAGCACCGCGACATCTTGCGTGGCATGTTTCACCCAGCGCGGGGTCTCTCCGGTTCGCACCGGAATCGGGTGATCGCGCCGCTCATACGACCCGTCCGGCTGAGCCGCTCGTAAGACGAGTGTCGCGGTCTCTCCCTTGGTCCGCTCTAACACATGCGCCGCTGTGACGAGATACAAACTCGCATCCGGTGTCTCACGCTGCATTAGAAAACAAGTCGCCGTAGAATCGGGGTGATAGAGCTTGAACGTTGCCTCCATCACCTGAGTCGCAAAGTCAGCTGCGAAGGCAGGCTGCCCACTGGCCAAGAGGAGAGCCAACACAACAGCGATCGAAAAGCGATGCATAGAGAGCCTCGTGAGTAGCGACAATCTCGGGCGGTGGCCGAAGTTCAGTTTCGCGATTCTCGCAGGTCGGGGCGTATAGTCAAACACGCAGGCGGTGTCGCTCTACAACTCGCGTTCCGAAAGCGGGCAAAACCACCGCTCACCAACTTGCCTTGGCACTTGCAGGCCGAACTACGGGAACTTTCAACTCACTTTCACGGACTCGGTGATGGTCGGGAACAACCCCTCGACGCCCGCGGCCCGATCCTTTGAAGAGATTCTCCTCGGCTCCTTTCTTTTAAGCTCGTAGCTCTCAGTTCCTAGGAAAGTAGATCGACACAAAGAGAGGCACATGCGAAGGTGGGGCAAGTTCGAAAGGTTGATTGTTGGGAAAGCCAGACCGTTCCAATCGGCGAGCCTCTTTGACGTGAGCCAAAGCAATCGATGGGTGAACAGGTTCAAGTAATGAAAGAACTTCCTGGTCTGTAACCCCAAGTGCGGAAGTCAACACCTTCCGGACATGGAAAACGATGTTTCGAATCCTGAACGACTCCAGCACCGCCCGATATTCACTGTCTCTCGTCTGGTTCTCAGGAAGGTCATCATTCTGCGAGGCACACGCAAGAAGCAAGAAATCCGCGATATGCAGCCAATCAAAGTAAGCTGCATTTGAGGCTGATACCTTCGGGGGTTGCATGATGATCGTTTCAATCTCATCGCAGCCCTTCTTCCATCGCCGAACTGCTTCTGGCTCCGCTGGTAGTCCTATGAAGTAATCTCGAACCAGTGCCGCAACCCGATTCTGAGCGACGTTGCTTTCGCCGTTGACCGAGAGGAACACTTCACGAGCCTGCCTCTTCCACTGCTCCGAACTTTCGTAGCTGCGAGCAACTCACTCAATCGGAGTGCGTGGCAGTGGGGAGTCGAACAAGCTGTTCCGAGGCCGAACTTCACCAGTCGTGTCCATGATGTTCCTTAATCCTTTGAGAACGTGGAGATCAATTCCATGAAATCGGAATCGGTAATAATCTTCACTTTGCCGCCCTTTTCCCGGAGAGTCTTGGCACCCTTCAGCTTCGACGATTCACTGGTGCCTTCAGCCAGACTTCGTACGTCCGGAACACCGACAACGAGATAGTCGGTCCCCTTCGTGACTGAATTCTTGGGAAGCCCTCCCAACAGCTCAACAACCTTCATCGCATCATTGCGGGTCAGTGTCGTCATGGCACCAGTAAACGCAATCTGCTTGACGTAGAACTCATGTGTCGAGATATCATATTTGTCAGGCAGCTGAAGCTCGAAAGTCTTCTCTGATCGGCGTCCTGAAGACCGTGAAGCTGGCGTCCAACAATCATTCGAGAAGACTTCCCCAACACTCAACCCGCAACACGCTGCCAACTCTCGAGCGCAAGAGCGTTCCCTTTGTCTGCCTCCCATAAGGACCAATTGAGCAGCAGCGAAAGAGTCACTTCCAGCGTTGTGATGATCCAGCGGGATTGCATGCGTAACAGCCAGAAAGCCGAGTGAGTGAGACGCCATCTCCGGCCAAAGCGTTCTGGATAGTGCCAAGCTGCAAAGATAACTGAAGCGAGGGACGGACAGGCCAGCAGCATGAAGCGAGTGACGAAGAACACTTATGTCGAATGAGGCATTGTGTGCAACCACCAGATTGCCTTCGATGAGTGAGGAAATTTCTGGCCAGAGTTCACCAAGAGTGGGGCAGTCGACCACATGGTCTTCAGTGATCCCGTGAACCCGGGTGTTCCAATACGAGAATTCCAGTTCAGGGGGACGAATCAACCGGTGAATCGTTCCCCCGACCATACCGTCCTTCACTGATGTGATGCCGATGGCACAGGCGCTATTGTGCTTCTGGTTCGCTGTCTCAAAGTCGATTGCAACGAAGTTCATTTGGTGGCCCCCAAAGGCGGTGAATCAGATCTTTGACATGATCCAAGATGCTCGCGTCCTTGTACAGCCATCCAGGAACGGGTGGTCGTTTATCTTGAATCTTTCCATTGGCTCTGCCGCAAGATTTCTCTCGAATTCTTCTACGAGTAGACTATTTTTCCATTGCTCCCTAAAACGCTCTCTCGTCGTCCAACTCACCGACACCAAGCCGCCCCATGATCCGCCCACTCCTCTCCACCGCCGAAATCGATGCAGCTGTGACCACTTTGGGGCAGCGGATCGCGGCGGATTATGCCGGTCGGCCGCTGACGATACTGGGAGTGCTGACCGGCAGCGTGATGCTGGTGTGTGATTTGATGCGGCGGATTGAATTGCCGCATCAATTGGGGATGGTGCAAGCCAGCAGCTATCGCGGAACCGCCACGACTCCCGAGAAATTGATCCTGAATACGGAATTCTTGCCAGACCTGCGGGGGCGGGATGTCCTGCTGGTCGATGATATTTTTGATACGGGACGCACGATGTCGGCTCTGCTGGATGTGATCCGCCAGAAGCAGCCCGCCAGCGTGCGATCGGTGGCCCTGCTGTGGAAGCGGGCCCGGTCGCAGGTGAACTTCGCCCCGGATTACCATTGTTTCGACATTCCCGACGCGTTCGTTGTCGGGTATGGTCTCGACTTCAATGGGGAGTTCCGGCACCTGCCGTACATCGGCGTGCTGGAACCGGATCGGTCGGAGTGATCCCCCCCAGCCCAAGGGTTGCAACCCACGGGCTTCCACGGAGGCGGCCAAGGATGGCCATGCGGCAAGGAAACGTCTTGAACGGCGAGGCCGCTCAGATCGTGCTGGGCATCGACCCGGGGCTCAACCGGACCGGCTATGCGGTTCTGGAACGCACCCCGCGCGGCCCCGTCCTGCGCGAAGGGGGAGTGATCAGCTCCACCCCCGCCCTGACCCTCGCCGAACGCGTCCTCGAAATCGGCACCGGACTTCGTGAGGTCATCGCCGAGTTCCATCCCGATGCCATGGCCATCGAGCAAATCTTCTCGACACCCAAGCACCCCAAGACTGCCATCCTCATGGCCCACGCCCGTGGGGCCATCCTCTTCGCAGCTGCCGAAGCCCAGCTGACGATCATGCACTATTCGGCGCGGCAGATTAAGAAGCTCCTGACTGGCAGCGGGACGGCGAGCAAAGAACAAGTCCAGCTCGCCGTGCAGCGCGAGCTGCGGATGGCGAAACTGCTAGAGCCGAACGATGTCGCCGATGCCACCGGGGTCGCTCTGTGCCACTACTATTCGATGCCCGCGATCGCCGGTCTAACGGCGTAGCGATTGCAACGGCACCCGTGTTCGGTGATTCCGCCATCATCCGTCTTCATTACAACGTACATCCTGATAAGCTGGGGCACGACACGAATTGGCCCGCGGCGTCGTAGTCTGGACCCCTAGGTCCGGACGAAACAAACAGAACGGACCCAAGCGTCCGTTCGACTTTCGGCCCGCTGATTCCTTCGTGAAGTCCTCTCGTTCTCCGTCATCACACTCTCCGCCCCTCCCCCTTCGCCCGGCGTCCCATGTTTAGTCCACGACTCCCGACGAAGCATGTCGCTCTTGCCTGCCGCTCGCTCTCCACCTCCTTGAAGGCGGGGATCCCCGTCGCCAAGGCGTTCGACATTGCCGTCAACAAGTCGGGCGATTCGAAGCTGCAATTCGTGATGCAAGATATCGCGACCCAGATTCGAAGCGGGACCGACATCACTTCCGCCTGCCGCAGTCATGAAGGGCTGTGGCCGGATCTCTTCGTCCACATGGTCGATGTGGCCGAGCGAACCGGCTCGCTCCCCGAAGTGCTGCTCTCGCTCTCCGAACACTACGAGAATAACCTGCGGCTGCAAAAGGACTTTCGCGGCCAGATGATCATGCCGCTGGTGCAATTGGTGGCTGCAGTCCTGATTGTGGCGTTCCTGATCTGGTTGCTGGGAGAGTTCAACATCGGCGACCTGTCCGGGAAGCCGGGCGATGCCGAGAAGCAGGCGTTCGACATTATCGGGCTGGGGCTGAAGGGGGTTTCGGGTTCGTTGATCTGGATTTCGAGTTGGGTGATGGCGGCGGTCGCGCTATTCGTTGGCTATCAACTCGCCCGGCGATCGATTTCACTGCGGGCTGTGCTGCATCGCTCGCTGCTCGGATTTCCAGTGATCGGGACCTGCTTGAGGTCGTTCGCCATCGCCCGATTCTCCTGGGCGTTTGCCCTCACGCAAGAGGCCGGTCTCCCGGTGCAGGAGAGCCTCGAAGCGAGTATCGCCGCGACCGACAACGGGGCCTTTCAAGCCGCAGGTCCCCGCATCATCAACGATGTCATGAATGGTGAGGAGTTGAGCGAGGCCCTAGCCCACACGCAGCTCTTTCCTGAGGACTTCATCCAGATCGTCCATGTCGGCGAAACGACCGGCACCATCCCCGAAACTCTGGAACGCCTGAGCCCCGAGTTCGAAGACCAGGCCCGCCGCAGCTTAAGTGCTCTCACCATGGCGTTTGCCTGGAGCATCTGGCTGGCCGTCGCCGCTTTCATTGGCTACATCGTGATCCGGTTTGCGCTGATGTATGTGCGGTTGTTAGAGTCGCTGATGTAGGGGGAATTCGAGACCCACTTTGTAATGGTCGCCGGACTCTCCGAGTCCGGTGTCTCCGCGTATGCCGCAGACCGCGGTTGCGAGTAAGGAACGACGATTAAACGGGTGTCCCAGGGCTCGTAAATACCCTCAAGTTGGGAGTATCGATGCACCGGACTCGGAGAGTCCGGTGACTTTGCCATGTGAGTCTCGCACTCTGTCGGGGGGAATTCAAAGTACGAAATTGGAAATCGGAATTGGAGAGGCTGGGTGATCGCTGCTCTTCGTTTGAGGTTCGTGCTTGGAATTACGAATTTCAAATCCTCCTCCCCGACTTGCTATGATGCTCCTCATGAGTGACATCGCCACCTTCATCCGAGAATGGACACCGACCATCGCCGTCTTTGCGACGGGAGCGTGGGTGCTGGTCAACTCCATCAAGGAGGATCGCTGGCGGCGCGAGACCGACATCCCGGCGATGGATGGATCGCTCTCTGTGGGAGTCATTCGGCTCGATGCGGAGAAGTCGGTCGTGGCGATCAATGCCATCTGGCGAAATCGCGGGACCGTTCCGATTCGCATGATGACGAGCGAAACGCGGATCGAGATCTTCGCGATCACCCCCGACATTGAGTGCGGGGCGTTGACCTCGGCGACCAATCTCGGCGAACCCGTGGCGGTCCACACGCCGTATGCCGATCATGAGACGTTCTTGTTCGAACCTCGGACGCGGAGCGAGTTGCAGTGCCATGTGGTGCTCCAGAATGGTTCAGTCTACCTCGTCCGCTGGAACCTCCTGCTCGACATCGACCATCCCCAAGTCCACCCCTGGCACAACGTTCGGGAGATCACCTGTGACCTGCGGCCGGGATCAGTGTGAAGGGAAATCAATCCTCTGTGCAAAGCCTTCGCATCGCGGCTAAACTGGGGGCGGCCGGAAGAGTCAATCAGCATCGGGAAGTGAACACCATGTGGCCGGAACCTCACAACACGCAAGACCTCCTGCACCAAGCGGGAACGGGTGACGCCAAAGCGGTGAACGAACTACTGGAGCGTCACCGCAATGGGCTGCGGCGGATGGTCGAGCTGCGCATGGATCGCCGGATGGCCCGACGGGTCGATGCCAGCGACGTCGTCCAGGATGTGTTTCTGGAAGCCAGCGAGCGCATGGTGAGCTACCTCGCGAAGCCCGACCTGCCGTTCCACGTCTGGTTGCGTCAATTGGCTCAGGACCGGATCATCGACCTGCACCGCCGCAATCACGCCCAGCGCCGGGATATCGATCGCGAGCAAGGTTTTCAGGCCCCCCGCTTTGGGGACCAATCCTCACTCGACATGGCCGCCCAGATCCAGGACGACCAGCTGACCCCCGCCGCCGCCACCATTCGCCGCGAGATGGAACAGCGCTTCCACGAAGCCCTCGATCTGCTTGACGAAGACGACCGCGAGATCATCCAGCTGCGCCACACCGAGCAACTCGGGAACCAGCAAGCTGCCGACTTCCTCGGCCTTTCGCCCGCTGCCGCCGGCATGCGCCACACCCGCGCCCTCCGCCGCCTCAAAGAAATCCTCACCGACCGCTCGACCGGCGGGTAACTGGTGGATTGCCTCCGTGAGCGGGGTGGCGCTATCCACCGGCTTTTTGGAGCGTACGTTTAGAATGGCCGGCGGCTAGCGCCAGTCCGCTCTACGCCGCGAACATGCTCTTAAACCTGGGGTCGCGGCTGAGGTCGGATTCTTTGCTCGGGGTTTCGGCGATCATGCGTTCGACGACTTTGTCGGTGGTGACGCCATCGCTTTCAGCGGCGAAGTTCACGACGATGCGGTGACGCAGGACAGCGGCGGCGAGGGCTTGCACGTCTTCGGTGGTGACGTGGGTGCGGCCTTGGAGTAGGGCGCGGGCTTTCGAACCGAGCAGCAAGAACTGCACCGCGCGAGGACCCGCACCCCAGCTGAGCCACTCGGTGATAAAGGCGGGGGTTTCGGGCTGGTTCAGGCGGGTTTGCCGCACGAGAGCCAAGGCGTAATTCACGACGTGGTCCGAGACCGGAACCTCGCGAACCAGTTGTTGCAGGGCGAGGACTTCCTCAGCATCGAGCACCGGGACGACATCCTTCGGCTTGGCTCCGGTGGTCTGGATCGCGATCTGTTTTTCCTCGGCGAACGAGGGATACTTGACGTAGATCTTGAACATGAACCGGTCTTGCTGCGCTTCGGGCAGCTGGTATGTGCCTTCTTGCTCAATCGGGTTCTGAGTCGCGAGAACGAAGAACGGATCGTTGAGGAGATGCCGGGTCTGCCCGACAGTGACTTGCCGCTCCTGCATGGCTTCGAGGAGTGCGGCCTGGGTCTTCGGCGGCGTGCGGTTGATCTCGTCGGCGAGGATCAGATTGTGGAACAGCGGGCCGTTGATGAAGCGGAACTCGCGCTCGCCAGTCGTCTTGTTCTGCTGCAGCACATCGGTTCCGGTGATGTCAGCGGGCATCAGGTCGGGGGTGAACTGGATGCGGCTGAAGCTCATCGACAGCGTGCGGGCCAGCGTGCTGATCATCAGCGTCTTCGCCAGCCCGGGCACTCCCTCGAGCAGGCAATGCCCTCTGCTGAACAGACAGATCAGCAGCTGATCGATGACCTCTGTCTGCCCCACGATGACCTGCGACATCTGTGCACGGATCGCCGTATACGCCTTCTGAAGCTTGGCGATCGATTCGCGTGCGTCGTCGGTTGTGATCGGAGTTGAAGTGTCGGACATGAGGGAATGCACCGGGTGTGAGAAGTGGCATCAGAGCCGCGCTGGACATCGTAGGACATTGAGGAGAAGTTGTCAGGGGAGAGTTTTCAGTTTTCAGCAAAGGTGAGGTGTCGGGGTGACTTTCCAGACGAATTCACGAACCCGCCGCGTCAGCGAGGGCGAGCGCCGGTTGACCGTATTTCGCGGGCCCGCCTCGACCCGAATCGCTCGTGCGCCTCAGCTGTACTGGCTGTTTCACGTACTCGCTCCGGTCGCCCTCGCTGACGCTGCGGGTTGGTACGCTGTTCCGGATTGTCTCTGACTGGATCAGTGAAACTGCAAAGACAACACGACAAACCGCTCT
>Ga0105047_10014160_pt1 | contig 12677 bp, 15 predicted proteins | sample MAT04_FD_78384 | JGI IMG/M metagenome (GOLD analysis project Ga0105047, IMG submission 78384) | Freshwater microbial communities from Lake Fryxell liftoff mats and glacier meltwater in Antarctica - MAT-04 (megahit assembly) | ecosystem: Environmental > Aquatic > Freshwater > Ice > Liftoff... | reverse complement strand
CCAGCTTTACACCATCACCAGTTTCAATTTTTATACTTTCCCCTTGCACATATTTTTTTTCCCAAACATATTTAGCAAAGCACCTTATACCATTTCCGCACATAGATGCATAAGACCCATCAGCATTAATAATTACCATCTGAATATCTGCTATATTACTCCTTCTAACTACTAAAATCCCATCTGCACCTATGCCAAAATGCCTATCACAAAGTTTTATAGCTAATCCCTCTAAATCGGAATATTTACCATCAAAATCTTCAATAACAATAAAATCATTTCCCGTTCCATGCATTTTTGTAAAATTTATAATTTCCAAATGAATCCTCCTCCTTATCATGCTGTACTATCACTTTTCAATAATTTTCTTTAATGGTATACTATTAATTATAGTATATCTCATATTCCGCTTTATACATAAAAACTCATTTAATGTTTTATGTATTCTGCGCGATATGAGTTTATCATGTGAATAGTATATTCTATAATGTATTATTTAAAAAGCATAAATATAAATATATAGTGTTAAAACAACAGGAAAGGATGATATATATGGCATTAGATGGAATTTATTTATCTAGCCTCATTGAGGAGATAAAAGATATAATTATAGATTGTAGAGTTGATAAAGTAACCCAACCAGAAAAGGATGAAATTATATTAAGCTTTAAAAAAAATAGAAAAGTCTATAAATTATTAATAAGTTCAAGCTCTAATTATCCTAGAATTCATTTTACAGACTTTAATAAAGAAAACCCAATAAAGGCACCTATATTTTGCATGGTTCTAAGAAAGTATTTAAATACTGCCACAGTCTTAGATGTAAGACAAATAAATTCAGATAGATTACTAATTATTGATTTTAAATCAAGCGATGAATTAGGTTTTGATAGCGTATACTCACTAATAATTGAAATAATGGGTAGACATAGTAATATTAGTTTAGTTCGCACCCGTGATAATTTAATTATGGATAGCATTAAACATGTTACAGCAGATGTTAATAGTTTTCGAGTTATATTTACTGGTGCTGAATATGTATACCCTCCTATTTCTACAAAGCTAGATCCTTTTAACTTTACTTATGAGGAGTTATATGAATATATAACCACTAAAGAAATACAATTCAGCGAAAAATTTTTCACAGGGACTTTTACTGGAATAAGTACTAAGCTTTCCTCAGAACTGGTGTATAGGTACAGTATAGATAATAATGAATTTAATTTAGAAGCGGCTAAAAATATTTATGATTTCACAGAAAACTTATTTAAAACTTTAAATAAAGATTTATTTTTGGCTTCCTATACTACCAAGGGCAAACTAGAAGATTTTCATTGCCTTAAGCTTACCTCTTTAAACGGTTGTGACTATGAAAAATATGATTCCCCCTCTAAATTAATAGAAAATTTTTATTTTCAAAAAGATAATCACGATAGATTAAATTCTAAAAGTGCAGACCTTCAAAAAATAGTTCATAATAATATTAATCGTTGTGATAAAAAGGTGAAAATACTTAAAGAAACCTTAAAAGAATGTGAAACTAAAGGCTCTTATATGTTAAATGGGGAACTCCTAACTGCAAATATATACTCCCTTAAAAAGGGTGACAAGATTGCCAGTGTTGTAAATTATTATAGTGAAAATGGGGAATACGTTCAGATCAAACTTGATGAAAATAAAACTCCATCTCAAAATGTTCAATACTACTACAAAAAATATAACAAATTTAAAATAGCAGAGGAAATGGCCACAATTCAAATGACTCTAACTGAAAACGAATTACAATATCTTCACTCTGTTTTAACTAACATAATAAATGTAGAAAACTATAGTGGAATTGAAGATATTAGAAATGAATTAATAGAAACTGACTATATAACATTTAAAAAACACAAGAAAGGTAAAAATAAAAAGTCAAAACCAACCAAGCCTATGCATTTTGTTTCAAGTGATGGCATTGATATTTATGTTGGTAGAAATAATATTCAAAATGACTTTTTAACATTAAAACTTGCCAATAAAAATGATACGTGGCTTCATACAAAGGACATACCAGGTTCTCACGTTATCATTAAAAATTTTGGTGATATACCTGAAACCACACTACTAGAAGCTGGAAATTTATCAGCATTTTATAGTAAATCTAAAAACTCCTCTAGTGTGCCCGTTGATTATACGCAGGTTAAAAATGTTAAAAAGCCTTCAGGCGCTAAGCCTGGAATGGTTATTTATTCAACAAATAAAACTATTTATATAACCCCTACAGAAAGCACCTTAAAAAGAATCGAGTAAAAATCCGAGATCAAATTATGAAATTTCATTGTTTCTGCTCCTTCTTATTTCATATCACTTTGGGAGAATTTTCATACAACTATGTATTTAACAATAGAAAAAACAGAAGGTTTAAAATTCAGCCTTCTGTTTATTTTTTTCCTTTATCTTTTTCTTTTTTAGTTTTGGTTCAGGTAATTCTTCATACATAGATACTACCATTTGTTTTAACTTTATTTATTAGTGAGTAATAAATTTTATCAGTGCTTTTTCTTTCATATTTAAATCCACATTTTTCAATTACTATTTTTGATTGAATGTTATTTATAAAGTGAGAACATACAATTGAATCAATATTTTCTTCGCTAAACGCATAATGTAAAACAGTTATAACAGCCTCTGCCATTATTCCTAATCCCCAATATTTTTGTGATAAAACAAATCCTATTTCTTTTGAATTTGTTTGTTCATTTTGCAAATATGTATGTAATTCAACCCAACCTATTACTTTATGAGATTCTTTAAATTCGATAGCCCATAATGAATCAGTAGAATCAATAATAAATTGTTTTAAGATATTTAAAGTTTCATTTTCAGTACTTTTTACTTTAAAACCTGCCATGCTTGCTACTCTCTCATTAGATGTAAATTCATGTAAATCATCTAAGTCACAGATTTTCCATGACCGTAATATCAATCTGTTGCTTTTTAATATTTCCATTTTATCCCCTTAAATTATGTTTTTTACTTACTAAATATAACAAATCACTAAATTAACCCACAATATTTAACGATAATAATTCCATATCCCCTTACAAAAACGAAAAAATCCTTATTAAATTTTTCGTCACGATATTGTAGTGTATCAGAACGCCTTTTGCCATTTCGTTTAATAACGCTTATCAAACATATAAAACAATTTATATCAAGGAATATAATCAAGTCTGCTGCTTCAAAATGCAGTTCTATTGTATCGCCATGATTAACATTGCCATCAATAATCCATTTTTCCTTTGATATTAGTTCTATGTTCCTCTTTTTCCATTCATCTTTCGATGGCATTTCCTAATTGGGTCGCCAAAACTCCATGTCAAGATGAACCAGTGGCAATCCAGTTATAACAGCCAACTTTTTAGCCAAAAAACTCTTTCCACTTCCATTATTCCCAACAATCATAATTCGGTTATATCCAAAAATATTCAATACTATCACTTCCTAAAACATAAATAATGGTTGGTTCTCCAATCAATACGTAAAAACTAAATGTTAATATGATTATACCAATAAGTGAAACTATCCAAAAAATAATTAATTTTAATACTTTTAATATTTTCAAGTTAATAACTCCTATTCTACATTTTTATATTGTTAATTACTAATATTTTATTGACTCACCTGTTTCAAAAATCACTATATTGCAATGGGTTTTTCTGCATAGTGCATGTTTCAATAATAACTGACTTGCCTCTTGATTAGGTCCATCTTTCACAAATAGTATTTCTCTTCTATCGATATTTTGTGAAATTAGAATTGTACAATATCCTAATTTTCTTTGTAAAGCTTCGCTTGTCATAGTCTTACCACTTCCAGAATTACCTGTTAGTATTATTAACTGTGACACTCCATCCACCTTTATTCTATTTAAATTTTTTCTGAAGGTCATCTATATCTTCTTTGTTATCAATCCATTCTTCAGAATATCCACATTCACAGCACAGATATCTTGTTACCTTTACTCCTTTAAAGCCTGAAATTCCCCACGCAATATTGTTACCAGAGCCAAATGCTCCAAAATTACCTGGTATTCTTATAATATTCCTTGAATTACACTTGGAACATGTTTTTGTGTTTTTCATATTACACCTCACTTTTTATTTGTTAATTTATTGTTAGGGTATAAATTACCAATATTAAGTAACTTATTAAATATATTATACAATAAGTAATTGATATTACTTAGAGTGGATTAATAAAACATACCATATTCCACAACTTGTTAGATAGTGACTCATAATTTTTTTGTTTTTGACTACATGTTTGTTGAAGTAACTTATTAACTGTATTATACAATAAATTAATGATATGCCTTAGAATGAATAAAAAAAGCATATCATATTCTATAACTTATTAGCACTGAAAAATATTTTGTTTTTGACTACAACTATTGTTCAGTAATTTATCCAGGGAAGTTAGTATAGATAACCCGACATGTTGGGCTATACCCCTAATTGAAGCATATTTTATATATTTTAGCGAATGCTCTTTTAAAGGGCCAAATTCCATTTGGAAATCATTTAGGGTCTCCACTATCTTTGTTTTTATAGGATTCATTAAGTATTCTCCATTCTATTCTTTATTATTTGTTGCACAATATTTACAAGTGTGACGCAGTTTACGAATATTTCGACTTAACTCTCTAAAATACGAAATCTCAAAAATATAATTATTGATATTTTATTTCTTCTTCATCAGGACTGTCCAAAGAAAAGATTTACCAAATATGTTTTCATCAACCGACTCTGTCATTTCTCTAAATTCAATTATCTCAAAATAAGGTTCTAAAATTGATTTTAATTTATATTCAGAAAATCCGAGTCCCCCAAGCATTGATTTATCTCTATAAACATCATAATCAGATATATTTGCACCACCTTTTAAATTGAAGCATACCATTCCAAAATATCCATCTGGTTTTAAGTATTTTAAGATAGTTTTTAGTACCATTTCACTTAATAAGAGCAACTGATTATTATTAAAGTAAAATCCTTGAGCATCATCCCCATGATAAATAACTATTTCTAAAACATATTCGATTTGATACTTTTTCTTTAATTATATTAGTTTACTTCGAAATTAGAATATAACATCTAGTATATTAACAATCATATCGTGTACACATGGATTTTTAATAGTATCGTTTGAAATTTGTTGATTTGTATTATTCTTTTCATTATCTTTTTTTCAGTTTTTTTCAGCCTTATTCGAATAATGCCATACCATAAATATTAAATTAAAAATAAACATTATAAACTCTTCCGTATCCCTAGCCCTTCCCGCAGGAACAGCTAGTATGGGCTTTCTCCTAATTGACTTGCAAAAGAAGCGAAAAAACATTAAAATTCAATTTACAAATTCTTCTTTTTTCGATAAAAATTCTCGTAAGCCTGACAGGACGCATAACAATTAATAATTGTTATGTCCCCCATTACTTGCCCTTCCAGAATATGAATTTTCTCCAAAGTGACTTGAAATAAGAAGCGCAGTAACATTGAAATTTCATCTAGAAATTCTTCTTTTGCTAATATAAAATTCTCGTGAACCTGACAGGAGGTAACAATTAATAATTGTTACCTCCCTCATTACTTCACCTTCCAGAATATGAACTTTCTCCTGTGTTACTTGCAATAAGAAGCGAAGAAACATTGAAATTCAATTTACAAATTCTTCATTTTCAATATAAATTTCTCGTAAGCCTGCCAGGACGGCAGGCTAGCGAACCTGAGCCAGGAAGGCGAATGTAAGCGATAGAGAAATTTATATTTAAAAAGATTACTATTTGTTAATTGAATTTCACGTTTCGAACTCTTATTGCAAGTCACATACAGGAGAACTCTATTCCACCTTTTTTTGTCTAGGTATTTCTTTTATATATTGATAATAATAACATAATAATCTTCCATTATATAATTTTCTATTTTTATCTGCTTTCTGTCCAAACTCCTTCTGAAACTCACCGTTAGAGGTTATTACATAACAAGACCATTCATTTAGACTTCTATACATCTCTCCAAAATCTACATGAAGTTTTTTTACCTCTTCTTTTTCTCCTAATCTCTCTCCATAAGGTGGATTTGTTATTATAACGCCATATTTCTGCCTAGAAGTAAAACTCTGCATGGGTATCTTTTGAAATTTTATAAATTCCTTAACTCCTGCTTTTTCTGCATTAGCTCCTGCTGTCCTTAGTAGACTTCCATCAATATCTGAGGCTAGTATTTCAATTTGATCACCATTTACAGTTCTTCTTGCTCCTTCTCTAACTTGCTCCCAAATATCAGCATCCATAGTTGGCCAAGTTTCGCATACAAATTTTCTATTAATCCCTGGTGCAATATTTTTACCTATAAGGGCGGCTTCTATTGCTATAGTCCCTGAACCGCAAAGTGGGTCACTTAAAACTCTTGATGTATCCCATTTACTTATTAGAACAAGAGCTGCAGCTAGTGTTTCTTTTAGTGGTGCCTCACCAGCGTATTCTCTATATCCTCTTTTATGCAATCCCACGCCTGAAGTATCTACGGATAATGTCACTATATCTCTTAAAATTGCGACCTCTATCTTATACTCCGGACCTTCTTCTGAAAACCACTCACTAGCATATTTTTTCTTCATAGACTCAACTACTGCTTTTTTTACTATGCCTTGACAATCTGGCACACTATGCAGTTGTGATTTTACAGATTTACCTATGATATGCATATTACCGTCTTCGGGTATCAAATTACCCCAATCTACTGCTAGTGTTCCTTGAAATAATTCTTCAAATGACAAGGCCTTAAATTCAGCCATTTTTATAAAAAGTCTTTCTGCTGTTCTTAACCAAGTATTGCATATAGCGATATCCATTTCATCGCCTTCAAAAGTTACCCTTCCGTTTTCAACCTTTAAATCCTCGTATCCTAGCGCTTTTAGTTCCTTTGCTGTAACTGCTTCTATTCCAAAAGTAGTAGTGGCAATTAAAGTATACATCATATATTATCTCTCCTATTTCTTCTTTTTCTTAGGTATCACTCATATTATAATATCTCTATTTGTTATTATTGTCTAGTTGAAATTAGCACTATAAATAAAAGTGCCAGAATTATATCTGACACTTAAGTTTGAAATTTTATAAATTTTAAGCATAAAAATACTATGCCTTTAGGATAATTTGCATTTGACTAATTATCTCCAGACTTACTCTGCTCTGGTAAAACTAAGTTCAATATTATACCCACTAGAGTTGCTAGCGCCACTCCCGCAATCTCAACTTGTATCCCTAAGAATGGAAACTTTATACCGCCTCCGCCAATGCCTAAAACTATTATTACTGAAGCAATTATCAGATTTCTTTTTTTACTGAAATCAACCTTATCTTCTACAAAAATTCTAAAACCAGAGGATGCAATTATTCCAAATAACATTACACTTACTCCGCCAATTACCGGTAGTGGAATATTTCCTATTACTGCAGAAACTGGTCCTAAGAAGGATAAAATAATAGCTATAATAGCAGCTCCTCCAATTACCCAAACACTGTAGACCTTTGTGATTGCCATAACTCCTATGTTTTCACCATAAGTAGTATTAGGAGGGCCACCTACAAACCCTGCAAACATTGTAGCAATACCATCACCCATGATTGATCTATGAAGCCCTGGATCTTTTGTAAAGTCCCGTCCGCAAACATTACTTGTAACATATACATGCCCAATATGCTCTGCAAGTGTTACAAAAGCCACTGGAGCCATAAGCATAATAGCATTTATGTTAAAGGTTGGAAGAACAAAACTAGGTAATGTAAAAAATTTTGCTCCTCCTATTTCTGTTAGAACTTCCTTTGGAATTATGCCCAGTAATAATGAAAGTATATATCCAACTACCATGGCAATTAAAATCGGTACTACTCCAAAAAATCCTTTAAAATACATAGTACCCATTATAGCAATTCCCAGAGTTACCATTGATACAAATATCCAAATACCTCTAGATACGCCCTCTAGAGCAGGTGTTGTAAATGTTGAGTTTAGCCCTGCCCAATTTATTGCTACGCCAGCTAAGCTAAGTCCTATTACAATTACAACGGAACCTACCACCACTGGAGATAACATTCTATCTAACCATTTAGTTCCTACAAACTTGATAATTAGTGCTACAAGTACATATACAAACCCTGCAGCAATAATTCCTGAGAGCATAGAACTTTGTCCATATGCCTTCGTTGCTACACCCATTGGTCCTATAAATGCAAAGGATGAACCTACATATGCTGGAAGCCTAGCTTTTGTGCATAAAATATACAATAGTGTCCCAACGCCACTACAAAATAGCGCAATTGATGGACTAAGCCCTGTAAGCATTGGTACAAGGATAGTTGCACCCACCATAGCAAATAAGTGCTGTAAGCTTAGGGGAATAGTTTTTATTATTGGTAATCTTTCATTAACATCTACAAAATTTTTCATTAGTTCCTCCTTTTAGTCTCGCTGGACTATTTTAAAAGATTAATCATCACCTGGTTGCTTTATAACACCTGTGATAATGAATTATCATTAAAGTTCATAAATACTTACTGAATCTTTTCCATCAATTTCTAAAAGCTCAACTGAAATCATTTCTTTACCTGAAGTAGGTATATTTTTTCCTACATAATCTGCTCTAATAGGTAACTCTCTGTGTCCTCTATCTACTAATACAGCTAATTGTATCATATGAGGCCTTCCCTTAGCTAATATTGCATCAATTGCAGCCCTAGCTGTTCTTCCTGTATACAATACATCATCTATTAAAATTATTTTTTTACCCCGTACATCTATTCTCAGATCCGTACTATTTAAAACTGGCTGCTCATATAAAGATGTAAGGTCATCTCTATACAAAGTAATATCAACACTACACACTGGAATTTTAATTCCTTCAAACTGTTCTATTAAGAGCGAAATTCTTTCTGCAATTGGTACCCCACGTGTTTTTATTCCTACAATAATAATATCTTGTATTCCCTTATTTTTTTCAATAATTTCATGTGCTACTCTTGTCAATGTTCTTTTTATTGCTTTTTCATCTAATAACACTGATTTAAATTCCATAATTTCACCCCCTTAAGTGATTTTTTCAGTTTTGGAGCATTAAAAAAGCCTTTACCCAAGGGTAAAGGCCATACTATACTCGTAATAGTATTGCTATCTTTATCCTTATGCTCTCTCTGGAACATTTAAAGGCATATATATTATACTATGAACATAATACCACATAATATGTGCTATTTCAACTCATTTCTTAACTTTGTTATGAGCTTTTCAAAATAAGCTGGAAGAGGTGAATTAAATTCCATATATTCATTAGTGCTTGGGTGTATAAATCCAAGCCTTTTTGCATGAAGAACCTGTCCTTTTAAATTAAACCTCTGCTTTTTAAAACCATATACCAAATCACCAACTAAAGGATGTCCTATCTTTGCCATATGTACTCTTATTTGATGAGTACGACCTGTTTCCAAGTTACATTCTACTAAGGTGTGACTCCCAAATCTTTCTGTTACTTTATAGTGGGTAATAGCCTTCTTACCATTTTTAACTACGCCCATTTTTATCCTATCATTAGGATTTCTTCCAATTGGTTCATCAATTGAGCCTTCATCAGGTTTAATTATCCCTTCTACAAGAGCTAAATAGCTTCTTGTCATTGAATGGTCCTTAAGTTGCCTAGCTAAAGAATTATGTGAAATATCATTTTTAGCCACTACTAGAGCTCCAGATGTATCCTTATCGATTCTGTGCACTATTCCTGGTCTTAGCACTCCATTAATGCCTGATAGGTCTCTGCAATGATTTAAGAGTGCATTAACTAATGTACCACTATAATTTCCTGGTGCTGGGTGAACCACCATATCCTGAGGTTTGTTAATTACAATTAGGTCGCTATCCTCGTAGATTACATCCAAAGGTATTTCTTCTGCTTGTACATTTAGTTCTACTGGGTCAGGTATAGATAATGTAACTGCATCTTCTAATTTTAATTTATAATTACTTTTTCTACATTTGCCATTTACAGTTGCATTTTCTCCTCCAATTATTCCTTGAATATATGACCTAGATTTATTTTCAAATTTATTGGATATAAAAACATCTAATCTTGTGCCAACTGAACTTTCCTCAATTTTAAAATCGAAATTTTCCATCTATACCTCTTCCTTTACTATACAAATTGCCAAAATTAAAGTACCAAAAACAACCAACATATCTGCTACATTAAAAGTTGGGAAATAATAAACTTCCTTATAATGAATTAAAATAAAATCTACTACATATTTATAAAATAATCTATCATACAAATTTCCCAGAGCTCCACTTATAATCAAAGCAAAGCTTATTCTTAGGAATTTTGATTTTGGCTTGTATTTAATTATATAATATATCATTCCTGAAATAATAAGTAAGGTAAATAAAGATAACAATATTAATTTATTTTGTAAAATACCAAAGGCTGCTCCCCTATTCTCTAAATATTCTAATTTGAAAAAATCTTTAATTAAAATAATTCCATTATTATCTTTCAAAGAACTGAGGGCCCATACTTTAGCTAATCTGTCGAATAATAATCCAAAAAAAACAATTAATAGTTCCATACCCTTCCCCCTAATTCATAGGAAAAAAAGTATATATTGCTACAAATAGTTTTTTACCTAAATAATTTCAAACTGATTTTATGCAATATATACTTTTTCCTATTTTGCCTTCTTTAAAATATTGTTATTAATTTAATCCTTTTTAATCCGGTAACTGATTTTTATATTGCTGGTTACTTATTTTCTCTATTGGTTCTACATAACCATCGTCATCATCTTCGTAATAATCAATTATGTCCTCTATTCTATTAAAATGTTCTACTATCTGATAAGTATCTTCTCCATCCACGCTTGCCTCGCCACTACTACTATATTTAAACGGTATGCCCAATACATCTTCTTCCACTGGTCTATCATTTTGTTCTGCTGGTTTTTTATCACCTAGTGCCTTTTCACATGGTACGCAATTCTGTGCATAAGGTATAAATTCTAATCTTTCCTCAATTATATCATTACCACAGCTCTTACACTTACCGTAAGTATTATTATCAATGCTCTTTAGTGCATCTCTAATTTTTTTCAGAATTGTAATTTCATTTTGCTTAAGTGCCAAGCCTTTTTCTATGTCAAACATTTCAGTAGCAGTATCTGATGGATGATTGTCATAAAAAGATATTTCTGATGCCATTTCACTATTAGAATTTATAACACCATTTTGTTTCATTTGAGTAATAAGGTTGCTTACTCGTTGCTGTTCATCTATCAATTTTTCTTTGAAATGTTGCATCCTTTCTTTTTCCATGATAACAACTCCTCTAGTTATTAATATATTATAGAGTTATGTTTTCTCATGGCGTGAATTTTATTACACTTATTTTTTAATTTTAAAAATTATTTTATTATTACACATATTAGTCCCTAAACATTGTATCAAATTTCCTTGTAATTTTCACAATTTCATCCACAGTACCTATTGACACTGTTTGCTTTGCATCGGATATAGCATGGTCCGGATTAATATGACTTTCAATCATTAAACCATCTGCACCAGCAGCAATTGAAGCCAGTGACATCTTTGCTACTAACTCTCTTCTACCTGTACCATGGCTTGGGTCAACAATTATTGGAATACGATAGCTTTGCTTAATTGCAGCAACACTGCTTAAGTCTAATGTATTTCTTGTGTATGTTTCAAAGGTTCTAATACCTCGCTCGCAAAGCACAACATTTTCATTACCACTTGCCATAATATATTCTGCCGCATAAAGCCACTCTGATAGTGTTGCGCTCATACCTCTTTTTAATAAAATAGGTGTTTTTAATTTTCCAACCTCTTTTAGTAAACTGTAGTTGAACATATTTCTAGACCCAATTTGTAACATATCCGCATAACAAAGTACTAAGTCAATATCTTTAGAATCCATAACCTCTGTTACTATTGGCATGTTAAATTCATCACCAACACTTTTAAGTATTTTCAGACCTTCTTCTTTAAACCCTTGAAAATCATAGGGAGAAGTTCTTGGTTTGAATGCTCCCCCTCTCAATATATGTACACCTATTTTTTTTAACCCGCTTGCTATAGCATGCATATTATCGTAGTCTTCAACTGAGCAAGGACCTGATATTATTACTTTTTCTTCCCCACCAATGGCTATATTTTTAACCTTCACAAGCAAATCCGATCCGCTATTTTTATGAACTAATAACTTTTTCATATACAAGACTCCTAAATAAGTTTTAACATATTATTCAAAATATTCGTGGAATTTTCCACAGCAATGTCCTTGAATTTTTCATAATCCATATGAGCTCCATTATTTGCATTATCCGAAATTGATCTAATAACAATAAACGGAATATCATTTAAATAGCACACATGAGCAATACTTGCTCCTTCCATTTCACAAGCCAAACATTCAAACTCAGAATTCAGCCATTTTATTTTATCTATGTTAGCAATAAATTGATCTCCTGATACAATTCTTCCTGTAAAAAAATTATGGCCTTTTATATCCACGCATGCCTCACTGGCAATTTCTAATAGTTTCTTATCACAATTAAAATCAAAAGTATCTAT
>Ga0105047_10014159_pt1 | contig 12677 bp, 12 predicted proteins | sample MAT04_FD_78384 | JGI IMG/M metagenome (GOLD analysis project Ga0105047, IMG submission 78384) | Freshwater microbial communities from Lake Fryxell liftoff mats and glacier meltwater in Antarctica - MAT-04 (megahit assembly) | ecosystem: Environmental > Aquatic > Freshwater > Ice > Liftoff... | reverse complement strand
TGAGCCTGCAGCCGTCTTCTGCGGACCGGCGAGACCCGCCGCTGCGGGATCTGGTTTTTCTGCTGCGTCTAGAGCCATTTTCGATGCCAGTTAAAAGTTAGCCGCGGTTAAATTACAGCCGTATTTTATTGCCTGTACCCCGTCAGTCAAGCGGCACTATGGCCTTAATGCGATCAGGTGCCGCGCCACGGCCGTACTGTAACGCAGCATGTGATCGAAGAGCGGGTCGGGCAGCGCGCGAAAGGCGTGATGTGTTTCGAACGAAAACGCGCCGCCATAGTTTGCTGCACGCAACCCCGCCATGACTCCGGTCCAATCCACGCCATTCACGCCGCAATGAAACGGCAGCAGGTGGTCGTCGCCGTGGCCGTCGTTCTCTTGAATATGAATGGCCTTCAAGCGCTTGCCCAGCGCCGTGATTCCGGCGCGCTGATCGAGGCTCATGATGCGCGCATGCCCGGTATCCCAGCACGCTCCGATGAGCGGGTGATTGAGCGCGTCGATCAACTCGCATTGTTCAACAGGCACGGAGGCGTAAAAGCGGCCGGCCTTGCGGCCGTCGTATTTTCCGGCCGCGTCAAACAGATTTTCGATCGCGATTCCCACGCCATGCTTCTCGCATTCAGGCAGCAGCGAGCGGAAAAACGCAGCGTTCCTGTCGCGCAGCGCGGCGTAATGCGCGGTATCAAAGGCGCCGGAAAAAACCTCCGGATGCATCACCATCCATGGAATCTTCAGCCGCCCGCAGGCGCGGATTGCCGGGACGCAGAGCGCCCGAGACTTTTCATCCTTGGGGGCGTCACTGAACATATTGAACATCGGCCCATGCGCCTGGACGAATTTCAATCCGGCCAGATCCGCAGAACGCGCCAAAGGTTCAAGAAACCTCTCGGCAGACTTTTCGTCGTGCCAATCGATGCGTTCGGCGACGTCGTGGAAATGGAAATCCAAGCCCTGAAATCCAGCCTGCGCCAGTCGCGGGAGAAACTCCGGCAGCGCGACGTCTTTGGGGCAAATGTTCAATGAGATCGAAATCAGCACACAAAACTCTCCGAATCATCTTGGCAGGCAGGATGCCTGAGCTACAAATTCTAAGCACTCGTCGCTGGAAAAAACAGCCTCTCCTGTAAGGCAAATTTGTAATTTGCCCGTTCCCTGAATATGATGGACGAATGGCAGAGCAACCTTCTTTAATTTCTTTGCTGAATGTAAAACGCGATTGAACGCGAAAGGCTATTCGCGTCCCGCCGGCAACAGCGTCTGGCTGGGTCCAAATTCCAGCGGTGGCAGCGTGAAGAGGCGCTTCTCGACGAACTGTTGTAGCTCCGGCCAATTGACGAGCAGCGAATCCAGGCACTCGCGCTGGAGCGGCCGGGATCCCGAGAGCAACTCGCGGATGTTCTCGCGATGCTGGCCGTCGGCGTTGATCTGTTCCAGAGCGAAAGCGCAGAGCACGCGGAGTTGCTTGAGCTGCAGGCCGGACAGCGTGCCCTCGGCATCCAGCCAGCATTCCGTCGCGTCGCGGACCACGGCGGCAAATCGGCCGCGCCGCACACCGATGTACACATCGCTGAGAACCAGTTGCGCGCGGCGTTCAGGCGGCGCGTGTTCGTGCGCCAGGCCCTGCCAGAATTCAGCTTTATCAAGGTCGCCCTTCGCGGCAAGGCAGCGCGCCAGATGCGTTAGCAACGACGGATAATGCGGGTAGTACACGCTTGTCTTTACCTGCATCCAGCCGCTGTTGTACACAGCAGCGGCCAGCGATATCGCTCGATCCACTTCGCCGCGGCGGAGCATTCCGACCGACAGATTGTAAACGAGCATTACGTGAATTTCGGGGAACTCGCGCGCGTGCATGCTGGAATTGTTGAGCAGATCCATGGCCTCGGAGATTTTATTCTGATTGAGCAGCAGAGAAGCGCGGTCGTTCTGCGCAACCAGCGCGGTGATCTTGCGGGCCCGCAGGTGCATCCACGCATACGTTTCGAAACCCATCACACCCACGCCGACGAACAGAGCGACGTACCACTCCAGCGCCATGTACGTGATGCCCGACCAGATAAAGAGCAGCGCCGTGAATGCATAAAGCATGGGCAGAACGCGCGACGGAGCTATGCGTCCGCGGGGCCGGAAATGTTTTTCACGGGGCAATTCATCAGACGGAAAGTGTACGGGCTCATCCATAACACGGCCGCTTCATGTCAGGCTGATTCCGCCGTCGACGGTCAGGGATGCGCCGGTGATCCACGATGCTTTTCGGCTGCATAGAAAAAGTGCCGCATCCGCAATATCCTGCGGCTGGCCCACGCGGCCCAGCGGAGTCTGACTTGCAAAATTTGCCATTGCGGCTGGTATTGAAGCGGCCGGCATCATGGTCTCAAAGATAGGCGTCTCAACCACGCCGGGGTTGATGCAGTTGACGCGCACGCGATGCTCCGCCAGCTCCAGCGCCATGCAGTTGGTGAAATGAATTAACGCGGCCTTAACCGATGAATAGACGGAGAAATTTTTGACGACCGTCAGCGCCGCGCTGGTTCCGATGTTCAGAATCGACGCCGATCCATCACGGTGCTTGATCAATTCCGGAATGGCATATTTGCTCATCAACATCACGCCGCGCAGATTGACATCGAGCATGCTGCTGATGTCCTCATCGGCGGTCTGGTCGAGCGCGCCGAAAGTCGCATTCCCGGCATTATTAATAAGGATGTGCAGATCGCCCAGCCGAAGCACGCATTCCAATGCAAGCGTCTGGCAGTCCGCGGCGTTGCTTACATCGGTCTTGATGACTGCGGCTTTGGCGCCGAGCTTCTGAATCTCGGCGGCGGTCGCCTCGAGAGGTTCTTTACGCCGGCCTGCCAGCGCGATCGAAGCGCCTTCGCGCGCAAAGGCCAGCGCCATCCCGCGGCCGATTCCAGTGCCTGCGCCAGTTATCAACACGACGCGTCCCTGAAACAATGTTCGGCTTTCTTCAGCCATGACAAAAATTCTCCGAGGAATAATGCGTTTGAAGGTATACTCTGACTGCACCGTCAAGGCAATGCGGGAAGCGTGGCTAGTATATTGGTTCGCGCGTAATGACAGCCACAGCGTCGCTGTCTCTTTAAGCACGCGCGAAACAAATAGGTGAATCTGTGGAGTTTCGGACATGAATGTGACCAAGACCGTCTGTGTATGCGCAACGATCTGCGCCTTTAATGTGTTCCCGGGAGAAGATGCTCCAAAGCCCAAACCGGTCGAGGCCGTCAAGCCTGCGCCCGTTGCCGAGAAGCCGGCTGCTGACGATCCCGTGCTGAAAATGTTGATCGAGATTGCCTCGGCGGATGCCGCCGTTCGCGAGGCTGCGGCGAAAACATTCCTGATGCCTCTGCAGGACGAGATCAAGAAATCGACGAAGACCTACGCGCGCAAGATGAACGAAGATCTGGCCTCGGACGACGCCGCTCGCCGCGCCGGCGCCGCGAAGGAATTGGCCGTCATCATCGAAGACATTCGCAAGAACAAGACGACCGATGCCTTCCTTATAGATCATTTTCGCAAGGTCAATATTGCCGACGAGAAAAGCCGGAATGACTCGCGCGCCCAATTGGTCCGCGCGCTCGACGTCGTGATCGAAAACAAACTGGTCGACAAGCTCATCGGGGATTTGGGCTCCACCGACCTGGCTCTGGTGGATGCGGCCGAAAAGAAACTGATCGAGATCGGCGGCGACGCGGCGAGCCAGCTCGCCGACGCGCTTGAAGATGAACGCCTTGCCGTCAAGAAGAAGGCTGGAGACATCCTGAAGGCGATGGGCCCGCAGGCGAAAGACGCCGTCACGGATCTGGTCTTCCTTATGGATAGCGAAGACAAAGCCGCGCGCCGCACGGCCGCGTCGGTCCTCGAAGGCCTCGGCCCGCTGGCGGTCGACGCGCTGGACGACCTAGTTGAATATCTGCAAAGCGATGAGAAGCCGGTGCGGCGTCTCTCCGCGAATATCATCAAGAAAATGGGTGAGGTCGCCAAGACCGCCGCGCCCGATCTGGTTGAATTGCTGTCGCACGAAGAGAAGGGCGTTCGCGGCATAGCCGTGGAACTCTTGCAAAATCTCGGACCGCACGCCGGCGCAGTCGCCAATGAACTGCTTGAAATCGTCGACCAAAAGCCGGGCGAGGACGACGATCAGCGCGAACGCGCCGCGACCGTGCTGGGAACTATCGCCGGCGAAGCCAAAGAGACGCTGCCCGGACTGCGCAAACACCTGACCGACGAACACCCCGGCGTGAAGGCCGCCGTGGAAATCGCGATTAAGAAAATAGAAGAAGGCAAACCCCTGGAAAAAGCAAGCGGCGAGAAGAAGCCCGCCGTGAAATAGAATTTCCCGGCGCTTGATTACAGGTTGGTGTGTTCAGCGAGAGGTCTATGCACTATTCGATTCGAGAATTAACAATCGGCACAATTCTCGACGAATCGATACTTCTGCTTAGAAATCACTTTAAACTTTTTGCAGGGGTTGTTTGCCTAGCACTGGTGCCCCTCAATCTCGCGACGGAAATACTCGCCGCTTACAAATTTCCGCACCCGCCCATCAATCAGACTCCGGAAGAAGCCGAACGCTACCTGCGCGAATGCGTGGGCTCCCTGGGCTGGGTTGCCCTCGGCTTGATACTGCTGTCCCTGATATTTTTGATTGTCAGGCCGCTGACAGTAGCCGCCATTACCCGCGCGGCGGCATGCGAATATCTGGGCAAGCCGACCACAATCCGCGAATCGTACACAGAAACTTTACGCGCGTGCTGGCCGGTGCTCTTGACTACTTTGCTGACCAACGCCGTTGTTGCCTTGGCGTTTATCGGGACGATGATTCCAGCCATCATTATTTTTGTTTTCGCGCTTCCGCCGTTTTTCGCGGGCATGTTTGGCACCCTTGCAGCATTCGGGGTTGCCCTGTATCTCTCTTTTAAATTTTCGTTTAGTGTGCCCATTGTCATCATCGAAGAAGTCGGATATGGAAAAGCACTGAAGCGCAGCGGCGAACTCATGTCAGACAATATGTCCGTCGCCGTCGTTCTGTCTTTGCTGCTCTTTATACTGTTCATCTTTTTCGTATTTTCGTCTCTCATCATTCCCGTCAAGATGCTGCAAATTTTTGTTTCCATCTTTATGCAGGCGGTGCTTCTTGCATACTCGTCGGTTGTGAGTGTTGTATTTTATTTCTCGGCGCGCTGCAGGCATGAGCACTTTGATCTCTACAGACTCTCGCAAGCCGTCGCCGAAGACGATACCAAACTCGCCGCCTGATCAGTAAAAGGCGGGCATCAAAAGGCAGAACGCATGGAAGGAACTCTCCCGCCGCCGGAAACGATTCGCTCCACCGCTCACGACGTTTTACAGCGCACGCAATATGAGCTGAACGCGTTTGAGCCCACCTCGGCCCCGATACTGAAGCGGCTGATAAAATTTGTCGGCGGATTGCTCGATCAACTCTACGCGTATTTCCAGCAGCTATACTCGCTCTCGCCGGTGATGGCCTGGGTGGTCGTGATCGGACTCTTCGTGGTCGTTGGCCTGCTGGTCTGGCATATGATCTACAGCCTGCAGCAGGCGCTGGGCGTGCAGGCGCATGGAACCACCACGGCCGAGACGCAGAGGGACGCCGGCGTGATTCCCGAAGAATGGGAGAAGCGCGCGCGGGAGTGCGCCATGAGCGGCGATTACATCGGCGCGGTGCGCGCGCTTTTCATCGCCAGCATCTGCACGCTCGAAGCGGCACAGAAAAAAACCATGCGCCGCGGCGCCACCAATCGCGAATATCTAAAGCGCTTCCAGAACACGGCGGCCTTCGAACCGCTCAGTCTTTTCGTCAGCATCATCGATACCAAGTGGTACAGCGGCGGCAGTTGCTCGCTCGACGATTTTCAGCGGAGCGAAGAGGCGTTTGCGCGCTTGCGCCGCGTGGCGGGAGGCTTGCATGCTGACCGCGCGTAGCGTGATTATTGTTGTTATCGTCATTGCCGTGCTCTCTATTCTTGGCGGCGTTTATGAATTGATGAAAGCGCCCGGCAGCGAAGGGCTCGGCGGCGACAGCTTCGGCGTGCGCGCACACGGTCAGCGCGCCGTCTTCGAACTGCTCGAAGAACTGCACATTCCCGTCGAGCGCGGACTGGTCCCGCCCTCCGCGAATCTCAATCGTGCGGCGAGCCTGGTGCTGCTCGATCCCGAGGATGGGATGGTGCGCATTGAGCCTGGTTTTCTCAAGCAGGTCGGCGCCTGGGTTGAGCGCGGTGGCACCGTACTGATTGCGCCGGGATTTGTGAGCTCGACGCCGAAGATGTTAATGAGAGGTCCGCCCGGCGAGGAACTTTCTGCGCTCGAAGCGCTCGGCCTGAAAGAGATCAAGCTCACCAAGCTTGAGGATCTGCTTCCCCCTCCTGTGACGCCGCCGGGCCAGGCCGGAAAGATCGTGACAAGCAATACTGATGACGGAAGTTTTTTTTCACGCAGCGCCAGCCGATTGGAGACACCCCTCGCCTTTTCAATCAGCAGCAAAGGCGCTGACTTTGAGCGGCTGGGCACGCTGGTAAAAAATGTTGTCATCGCCGACGACGGACTGCGCGTCCTCGATCCAACTTCGGCGATTAAGCCGCAAAGTTCTCTGCAACTGCGCGCGCGCGATGGCAAGGACTATGCGTTTGTAGCGCTCTATGCGCTGGGCAAAGGGCGCATCATTGTCGTCAGCGACCCCTCGCTTTTCTCGAACGTGTTATTGGGCAAGGGCGATAATCCCGTCATCGCGGCGCATCTGCTCGATCTGGCCGCGCACGGCAATCCACCCGTGACATTGAATCCGGGCGAGCCGCCTGCTGTTTTACAGGGCGGGCGCCTGACATTGGTCTTCGACGAATTTTATCACGGACTGACGATTCGAGGCAATCCCGGCTGGCTGCTGACGCGATTTCCTTATGGATTGCTGGCCGCAGTGATGGTGCTGGTGACGCTGCTCTGGGCCTGGCGCGAGGCGATTCATCTGGGGCCGCCGCTGCAGGAGAGAATGATTTCGCGCCGCACCATCGCCGAATACGTACACGCCATGGCCAGCTTGTACGACCGCGGCGATTGCCGGCCGTTCATTCTGAAGCAGCTTCGCGACGGCGTGCTCTGGAAATTGCGGAAGCAATTGCGTTTGGCGCCCAAAAGTGAGAACGTAGCTGACATCACTCGCGCTCTGGGACGCAAGAATGCAATCGCTGCGGAGCAGTTGCGCGAGGCGGCAAACGACGTGGAGAGGGTGCTCAACGGGAATGCACTCATCACTGAAAAAACGACTCTGAGAGCGGCGCAGAAAATTTCAAAATGTCTCTAGAAACGCTTTATAAGCAGATTCGCGACGAAGTCCGCAAAGTGATCTTCGGCCAGGATGAAGTCATCGATCTGGCTCTGGCCGCGCTCTTCAGCAGCGGGCACGTGCTGCTCGAAGGCGTTCCCGGCACGGCCAAGACGCTGCTGGTTCGCACCATCGCAGCGGCGCTGAATATGAATTACCGGCGCATTCAGATGACACCGGACCTGCTGCCCAACGACATCACCGGCGCGGGGATTTTCCGTTCGGACACGCATGCGTTTGAGTTCAAACCCGGTCCGATCTTCTGCAATTTTCTGCTCGCCGACGAACTCAATCGCGCTTCGGCACGCACGCAATCCGCGCTACTCGAAGCGATGCAGGAATTGACGGTCACGAGCGACGGCATCGTCCACGAGCTGCCTGGTCCGTTCATCGTTTTTGCCACGCAGAATCCTGTCGAGCAGGAAGGCACCTATCCTCTTCCGATTGCGCAGCTCGACCGATTCATGTTCAAGGTCATCGTCGATTATCCCAACGCGATCGAAGAAGAGCGTATCCTCAAGCAGCATCACGCCACGGGCGCATCGTCGGCTCCGACGTTTTTCGGCGTCAACGCGGTGGTCACTCCCGAACAGATCAACGAAGCGCGCGACCTCATCCGCCAGACGTTCGTGCGCGACGAAGTGATCAGCTACGTCCGCAAGCTGACGCAGGCGACGCGCGGCCACGATTCGCTCTCCGTCGGCGCCAGCCCGCGCGCGGGGCTCGCGCTGCTGATGGCATCCAAAAGCCTGGCGCGGTTTGCCGGGCACGACTTCGTGACGCCCGACGACGTCAAGACGGCCTTCCGGCCAGTGATGCGCCACCGTATCGTACTGAGCGCTTCCGCTGAACTGGAAGGCGCAACGCCCGACGACCTGCTGGGGCAGATTCTGGAAACGGTCGAGGTGCCGCGGTGAACATCCGGCCCGGCGCCCGCGTGCTTTATTTCAGCATTGCGCTCGTCGTTGCCAGCGTGCTCTGTTTCGCGATTCCGCCTGCGGCCTATCTGATTCCGGCAGGCGTTCTCGCGCTGCTTGTGCTTGCCTTTCTGGACTACAACGCGCTGCGCAAAAGCTGGGAAAATCTAAAGATCGAACGGGTGCTGCCGCCGGTTGCGGGGCGCGGCGTTCCGTTCAAAGTTTCAATGCAAATCAGCGGCGCCGCCAGTCTTCTCAAGGGTGAAATCCGCGACGTGCTGCCGGCCGCAAGCGAGCCGCAATATTGGTCGGCTGCGATTTCCATCCTGCCCGCGCAGGCGACGGTGGTTTCCACGGAATGCCAGATTCCCACACGCGGCTTGCATGGTTTTGGTCCAATCTGGCTGCGCCTCAACGGCCCATATGGAATTCTGGAAGCGCAGCGCGTCTTCGATCAGCGCTCAAATATTAAAGTGCTGCCCGAGAGCGCCGTCTCGCGCGAGGGGCTCGACAGCCAGCAGTTGGCCGTCGATCTGCTGGAGCGCAGCGCTCGCACGCGGCTGCGCGGACAGGGCCTTGAGTTTGAATCGCTCTCGGAATTCCGCGAGGGCGACGACGTGCGGCGCATCGACTGGCGCTCCAGTGCGCGCCACAATCGCACCGTCATCCGGCGCTACCAGCTCGAACAGCATCGCGACGTGGTCATCGTGCTGGACTGCGGGCGGCTGATGGGCACGCGCGCGGGCAACGGCACCAAGCTCGACCGCGCGGTCGATTCCGCGCTGATGCTCAGCCGCGTTGCGCTGGAAAAGGGCGACCGCTGCGGCTTGGGCGTTTTTGACGATCAGGTGCTCGGTTTTCTTCCGCCGCTGAGCGGAGCGGGCGCGCAGAAAGTGATCATGGACAGTGTTTACAATGTCCAATCGCGCTGGCGCGAATCGAATTTCAATCTGATGTTCGCTACGTTGCAGGCCAAGCAATCCAAGCGCAGCCTGCTGGTGGTGCTCTCGGATCTCGTTGATGCCGCGGCCTCGGAGCAGTTTCGCACTGCGCTGGTCGCGCTCTCGCGGCGGCACCTGCTTGTCTTTGCCGCGCTGCAAACGCCACTGCTGGATGAGCTCGCGCACGCGCCAACGGAGACCATGCTCGACGCGGCGCGCAGTTCGGTGGCGCTCCATCTACAACGTGAGCGCGAGAAAGCGCTGCACTCGCTGACCCATTTCGGAATCAATGTTCTCGATGTCGATCCCGCGCACCTGACCGTTCCGCTGATCAACCGTTACGTGGCCTTGCGCCAGCAGAACCTGCTCTAAGGAGTTCTCACGCGATGCCATACTTCGATGCGTGTCTTCGCGCCGGCGCGCCACGCTCATCTCTGCCAGAAGAACTCTGCGGAGCGATCGTCTATGGAGAACAGAACGCTCAATCGTGCGCGGCGCTGAGCTCTCTTCGCCCCGGACCATGGATCGCCGCAGGCGCGCCGGATGCGTTCGGCGTAATCGATTTTCAGCCCGAAGGCGACGCGCTAATTCCGCTGCTCAAACGCCCTGCTGGACAGTGGTGGACTCATGCGCGGCAGAATCTCTGTCTGCACTTCACGCTGCCTGCCGGCGAACGGATTGCGTCGGGCCTTCGCAATCTCGCGGGGGCGCTTCCTGATTTAGTATTACTGGTCGATCCATTCGCGCTGGGCCCGGAACCCGGCTGGCAGGCCAAAGTCCGCATGGCCGAATGGCCCAATATCTGGCTGACGACGCTGGGCCTCGCGCCCGGACCGGAGCAAACGTGGACTGATCCAGCACAGATCGCCGAGGCCTTTTATTTCGTGAGCGGCGAAGTGGGCGCGGGGAAATTACTCTTCGCATCGGGGGCGCCGGCGGGCGAATCAAGCGAGCCCGATGCGGTTTCGTGGATGGAATCAATCGCGACACTCGACGATCCGCAGCGCCAACTGATTCTGCTGAGCAACGCGAAGGAATTGTTGCGCATTGCGTGAAAAAGTTTGCGCGAGTGGCCGCTCACTGCGTATAAATGGACGCAGCCACAAGGGGAACTTCAGATGCCGGCGCTACGCTCTTTCTTTTTGATCATGTTGATGATTTTCTGTGCCGGCGTTTTTGCCGAAGAGAAGGTCGCGGCACCTGCGCTGGATGCGGGCAAGTATCCGCAGAGCACTCCCGCTGAAGCGCTCGTCTCGATCATAAAGGCGCTCGAGACGCGCGACCTTGCGTACTGGGTCGGGAACTTGATTCTGCCCAGCGATACTAAACGCCTGGTCGAGAAGCACGGCAGTGTTGAAAACGTCGCCGCGCGAAATGCCGATCCCGCTCGAGCGTCGAAATTGAAATCGCAATGCGAGCTGATGAAAAAACTTCTGGAGACCAACAAGACTACTCAGGGCGAAACGGATGGAATGAAATGGGTGCGCTATCACAGCGACGCCACCATCCTGCAATTCGAGAAGCAGGCCGATGGGCGCTGGTACATGAATACGCGTGTGACGACGATGGAGAAAGCGACAGAGGCCATTGAGAAAAAAGATTAGGACTCGTCGGGCGAGAAGCAGATGCCGAAATTGACAGTCGCTCCGGGGCGGCTTATGTCGGCTTTTGTCAGTCCGTTCAAAATTTGAACGAGGCTCTCGGAGACCGGGCATGCACCCAGAATTTTATCAGCTCATTGAAAATGCAAATTGCAAAAGTAACAACGAGGGCCGCGAATTATCGCGGCCCTTACTTTTGCATTTTGAATAAGTGTAGGGCAAATTGGTCTGTTAATTTGCCCGATGGGACGCGTGTACGCTGCGTCGCGGCCAACGGCAACGGGGCAAATTAACGGGCCAATTTGCCCTACTAGTTTACGCGCCGAAGGCGCTAGGGCGAAATCTCTTCGAACGCGAAGCCGAGCTTGGCGTCTTTCTGCGGGTGGGCGAAGTAGAGTGAGATTTTGACCTTGGGATGGTTGTCGCGGATGCGGGTGTGAACGCGTTGCAGGTCGCGAACCTGGCGCGCTTCCTCGCATACCCCCAGGCGCCGGGCGTAGTAACCGCAGTGTTCGTGCGCAATCAAAAGGACCTCGCGCGTCTTGTGCGATTCGACCAGGAAATCAAAAGCGTCAAGCATGCCGGAGCATTCGGCGTACGAAGCGGTGTCGCGGCAGAGCGTGCCCGGCCCGCCGGGAAAGGCGAGCAGGTCGTGCTGCGGGACGCCCTTGGCATCCAAAAATTTTCCGACGGCTTCAATGTACCGGCCGTCCGAACAGCAGACGGCGAGCACGTCCAGATACTTCGGCGAGTATGCGAGCGGAATTTTGTGGGTTGTGCTCATTATTGTAGTCCTTTGAATTCGATCTCCATTAGTCTTACGGGTCATACGCGAGTTTATCGACATCCATTTTTTGTGCCTTCCAGTAAGAGCGGCGAACATATTCTGCATCGATCCGCATGCTTGCGCTGTGATCTTCTAAGGCCGGGGCTAAATTAGTATTATGATTGAAACCGAAGCGTTGCGTTTTCAATGTCCCAAGTGCGGGCAGGTCTATCGTGTTCGCAACGCGGACTTGTCGAATACGTACTCGTGCAAAAAATGCAGCGTTCCTTTGAACGCCATGCCTGAAGCGAACGAGACGGTGGCCAATGCGCCGGTGCCGCTGAACGCGGCGCGGCGCGCTCAGGCAGAGGCGCTGACGGTTGTTGAGAAACCGTCGAGCTCCGGCCTGCCGAAGCTGCTCCTTAAAGGAGAGCGGGGCGAGCCCTCCCCCGCCCCTTCTCCGCTCGAGCCGGGCGGCGGAAATAAACAGAACAGTTTGCCGGCGCTGAAAGTGCTTGCGGACGACGAGCTGAAGCTTGAGGGCGAGCTCTCCGCGTCTGCGCAGGGGCCGGATCTCAAAACACTTCTGCCGGAGACGTTTGACGGATACCGCATTGAAAAGGAGCTCGCGCGCGGCGGCATGGGCGCGGTGATGCTGGGGCAGCAGAGCGAACTGCGGCGCAAGGTCGCGATAAAAATCATGCTGCCGTGGGCCAACGACGCCGGCGCGCAGGAGCGTTTCGTGCGCGAGGCGCGCGCCATGGCCAAGCTCAAGCACCCGCATATTGTTCAGGTTTACGATGTCGGTTCGGTCAACGGCATGCCGTATCTGACGATGGAATTCATCGAGGGCCTGACGCTCTCGCAATGCATTCACGAAACGGCTCCGCAGGAGCGGCTCTCGATTGCGCAGATGGCGGCGATCATCAGCAAGACCGGCCGCGCGCTGGCGTTCGCGCATTCCAAAGGCGTGATCCACCGCGACATCAAGCCCGCCAACATCATGCTGCGCGGCGCGGCGGGCGAGCCGGTGATCATGGATTTCGGATTGGCCAAAGATGTTGATTCGCAGTCGGTGAAACTCTCGGT
>Ga0105047_10014158_pt1 | contig 12677 bp, 9 predicted proteins | sample MAT04_FD_78384 | JGI IMG/M metagenome (GOLD analysis project Ga0105047, IMG submission 78384) | Freshwater microbial communities from Lake Fryxell liftoff mats and glacier meltwater in Antarctica - MAT-04 (megahit assembly) | ecosystem: Environmental > Aquatic > Freshwater > Ice > Liftoff... | reverse complement strand
CCGAAGGTAGTGCTTGATCTGGTCGATCCGGGCCAGCACGTCCGGGCGATCTTTCGCCAATCGGCTCGCTTCTTCAACATCGCGAAACGCCTCGCCGATCAAACTACGACTCATCAACGGATGCTCGTCGGGGGCGATGCGTTCGAAGTAGCGACTCATGGCCGGGGCGGCGGGGCCGAACGCTTTACCGTAGAAGTCGGCCAACAGGGCATTCACATCGACTGCCGGGTTCCACAAGAGTTTATTGGTGACATAGTAACCGCGGCCGTGCAGACCCCAGTTATTGCCGCTCTCGGCATCAAAACTCGTGGCGCCGGCCTTGAGGTATTTTTCAAGCATCTGTTGCGTACGCGTCAGGTTGGCGCCATTGCCGCCCGGCAGGCGGTCGAAGTCCCACGGCCAGACCGAGAAGTACTCGTAGAAGCCGAGGTTCTTACATTTCTTCGGCCAGAGTTCGAGTAACTGCTCATGCGAGTACTGGCCGCGGGTGAAGCCAGCAGTCAGTTGAACATAAACGTTCGGCTCCAGTTCGAAGGTGGGCGGCTCGCTGTGCTCGGCATAGGCGAGGACGCCCACCAACTTGCCCAAATGTTTCTTACTGACCTCCTTGGCCACGTCGTTGGCCAAACCAAAGACGCGGTCTGAGATGCTGCCGAGCTTCTTGCAATGTTCGCACTCGCACTGGCCGACGCCGTCGGAGCACTCCATCGACACCATCTCCGCCTCGGGCCGCTTCGCCAGGCCGCTCAGGGCATACTCGACTGCCAACTGGCGAACCGCGGGGTTGCTGACGCAAAGCTGTTCGCCCTGCCGCTTATCCTTGACCAGGGCCAGGTATTCGGGATGTTCCTCGAACGTCTTCTTGTTGGCGAGGATGATCCCCTGCCAGGCATGGCCGGCCGTTACCTTGAAGGAACTGGCCATCCGGTTGTGGCGCGACCAGCCTTCGTAATCTTTCATGGCGCTGCCGCCGGTCGGGTGGCCCTTGTCGTTGAAGACGCCGTAGCCGTACCAGATCCGCCGGGCCAGGATACGTGGGCGATCGGTCTCTTCGAGCGAGACGGTCAGCGTTTTCTCGGATGGAACGACTTCCCACTCCTTGGCCGGGAAGAACCACCGACAGCCGAGCGCTTCGAGAAAACGAAAGGCCGCGTGCGAGGCGGCAAGTTCGGTGGCGCCGATGAGCAGTAACCGCTTCGCTTCGGTGCGAATCGCAAAGGCTTCGCGGCCGTCGTAACTGTTGTGGAGAGCGAGCCCGTCTTTTAACGCCGGGTTGGGAAACTCTTCCAGCGTTCCGAGAATGATGCCGCTCGTGCCGTCGCCGGTCTTCACCTCGAATTTCGCGCCGGTGATCTTGCCCAGGTAGTCCGCGAGTTCGGCCGCGACCAGTTTCGTGTTCGCGCTCGCTTTCTCCGAGATCACGATCAGCTGGAGCGCCTTGCCGTTGTCGGCCAGTGAAAGCGATTCGGGCTTGGCGTATGCCGATGTCGTTAGCAACAAGCCGATCACGGCGGAAGAAAGGTAGGTGAGATTGGGTAGAGCCATGGTGAATCCTCAACAAGTTGGCAGCACTGAATATTGAAGAAGGTACTCTTTCAATGTGTCCGTGTCATCCCGCGATCCGACCGAAAGAGAAATGTTGAGTCGTGCGGACAAAGAGGCCGAGCGACTGGTCTCTTCAAAATGATTTACCCAGGGTTGACATCTTCGTAGTTTGCGAAGAGAATAACGTGGTTCGCATTTTGCGAATGTTCATCATTCTCCGGCTGGGAAAAAGTCGTTTTGATTGCTTCTCACCGAGAGCTTGGCGATTCACATCATCTCAAAGAAGAAACTACGCGACTTTTGGGCCCAGCACCCCCGAGCCAAGTTGACCCTTGAGGCGTGGTATCAGATTGCGAGAACTGCCGAGTGGGAGAATTTTGCAGACGTACTCACGACATTTAAAGCTGCCGATGTTGTCGACCGATTCGTGGTCTTCAACATTGGCGGCAACAAGTACCGCCTGATCGCGGCCATTCATTTTAACCGTGGGAAATTGTTCGTTCGACATGTGCTCACGCATGAAGAATATGACGAAGATAAATGGAAGGACGATTGAGCGTGGCCAACAAAAAAGCGAGCACGATTCGGACGTTGTACGGCAAAGCCGAGGGCCAATACCTCGAACTTGTCTGCCAGTTCCCGTTACGCCCCATTCGAACTGATCAAGACCTTGACGCGGCCATTGCGATCATCGACGTTCTAATCGATCAATCCGCACTCTCGACGCCGGAAAAAGATTATCTCGACGTGCTAAGCGATTTGGTTGAGACTTATGAGACCGAGAAGGTCCCCTTCAAGCCAGTTGGCGATGCTTACCTGTTGCGTTTCCTGATCGAGCAGAAGAGTGTCACCCAAGCCGCGGTCGCGGATGGTTCCTCGATCGCGGAATCAACAATCTCCGAAGTGTTGGCGGGGAGACGAAAGCTGAATCGCGGGCAAATTGCCAAGTTATCCCACTATTTTCATGTCAACCCGGGCGCCTTCATCTCGGAGGCCTGACTTCGAAGCCACTTGTTTCTCAGACCGCCCGCCATCAACGCCACCGCCGCGAACATCATGATCCATGATGGCTCGGGAGCGGCGGTGAAGTTCAGGTAGACGCCGTCGCCCTGTGCGACCAGAAACAGATGGCTGGCGCCCCCGTAAGCGGTGAACGTCGAGGCATTCGTGAGATCGAAAGTCACCACGCCCAGCGTGACGCCGGAGTCGGCAGAGGCGACCAACAAGCTATAGGTTTCGTTGATCGTGAAGGAAGGCGTCGACACTTCCCGAATCTGAAACGTAATCGCTCCCAAAGTCAACGTGTTGCCCGCGCCCAAGATGATCAGTTCACTCTGTTTGTCCATCAAGTTGCTCAGGCCGCTGTTGGCTACCCTGGGGTCGGGTGCGATGTTATCAAGATTCCAACGAAAAACACTGCCGTCTTTCAAGACAACCGGGGCGCTGATCGTCAGAACGCCGGTGGGCGATCCCGCGGCGACAATGCCGCCCGAGAGAACGATTACATTTTTGCCGGCCCCCGGTGCGGCGTAACCGGTTCCAGTCAGGACCGCGCCTTGAGCGACCACGATGCTGCCGGTTCCGGTGGCCGAGGTGGCGGAATCGGTGTTGCTCAGTTGCAACGTCCCGGCCGAGACGAGAGTATTTCCCGCGTAGGTATTTCCCGTGGAATTCGCGAGGACGAGTATGCCAGTTCCCGTTTTGAGCAGATCAGTCGAGCTCGAACCGGTGATGACGCCAACGAACTGCGTTAGATCCGCGGAGCCGCCGGTTCCCTTGGTGACGTTGATTTCGCGAACGGCATAGGCGCCGGGAGCTAAGCTGTCGAGTTGAAGGTTGTTTTGCCAGATGACCGTGCGATTCGAAGCGACGGCGCCGAACTTCAGCGCGAAGCCGTCTTGGACGAAGTTGGCGTCGGCCCAAATTAGACTTGCGCCCGACCCAATATTGATGATGGCATTTTGATTGATGGCGGAGAATCCACCGCCGCCGCCGTTGCCGGTTCCGACATCCCAGTTGACCGAACCTGCGGCAACTGATCCGAGTGACCGGCTGAATGTCGCGCCGTTGCTGATTTCGAGCACGCCGCCGCGGAACTGGATCACGTTGTTCACGCCCAGATTGACGCCGAGCGCCGCGCGAAAGACGCCTTCGTTCAGAAAGATCGCCTGGCCTGATAGATTCATCTGATCAACCGAGCCAGCCAATTCCAAAATGCCTGCGCCCGACTTGGCGATCGGAAAGTTGAACTGGGTGGGCGAAAACGGAACGACGGCCCCGATCGACAGAACGGTTAATGCCTGCGTGACGTAAACGTTCTTGATTCCCGTGCCGCTAGTTCCGTCAAACAACGCTCCCGTGGTGCCGATGATGCTGTAGCTATTCAGTCCGGGGAGGAGCAAGCCGGTCGTTTGCAAGTTGAACGCGCCCAAGTTTAACGTCGTTTCCGTGGCCGATGTGATATTCAGCTTCAGACTGGTCATCTTGGAGTTGTTGGTAAGGGTGGTCGTGCCGCCCGCGTTCGGGGTGAACGAGAAGTTGCCCGTCGTTTGACCACTCAACGTGCTGCTGTTGACGGCCGTGGCCGCCAGGGCGATTACGGTCTGACGGGCGGTGTTCCACGCGGCGAAGTCCGTGCCGTTGACAAAGGCGAGCGCGGTAGCATTGCCTCCTCCGCCTCCCGCGGTATTCGCTTTCAAGATGGCGTTATTCGTCAGGTTCGTCTGTTGCAGAAAACGAATGAGCGGGTCGTTGGCTCCCGAGCCGCCCAGGGTCACTCCTGCCGGAGCGTTGAGGACAAAATTCACGGTAGCGCCGGGGTTGAACCGTTCGTAGCCGCCGAAAACCAAGATCGTTTGGCCCATGGGCGTCGAAGAGATGTTGATCTCGACGGTGCTGTTCCCCGATTGGAACGAGAGAAGGCCGAAGGTGCTGCCCACCTGCGACTGCACGGCAATCGTTCCACCGGCGGCATTCGCGTTTAGCGAGAACTTGCCACTTCCTTGAAGGCTCAACTTGTTGGCGCCAATCGCGAATCGGGTCAGCGTGTTGGTCGTTGCATTGTCGATGAGAAGCGTTCCGCTCAGCACGGAGGTCGGCCCTACATTTGTGTTCGCCATAGAAGTGCCGGTGAGCTTCAGTATCGTACTCGACCCGATGCTGATCGTCGCCAGTTGAGTTGTGTTGAAACCTTCGATGCTCGGTCCGTTAAAAGTCGTCGTACCTATGCCGCGGAGAGAGAGACCACTGCCGACGGCGTTCGAACTGAGAATGAGTTTGTCAGTCGTGATCCCATTGCTCGTGAACGAATAATTGCCGAGATCGTAGCGATTCGCGATCGTAATCGTTTGCAGAGAGAGCGCAATCGTGACTTTCGGCTGGAAGAACGTTCCCGTCGTAACCGACTGGGGATTGAAGTCCGCAATGTCGCTGGAAACGAGGCCGGGATAGCCGCTTCCCGCCGTCCAGCTATCCGCACTCTCCCAGATCGAATTGGAATTGTCCCAAATGTAAGTTGACTGCCCCGATGCCGGCGCGGCGAAGAGCGTGCTTGCCAGGAGAACATAAAAGCGAAGCGTGCGGCTGGTCATGGTGAGCCTTTCCATTCGGTGCCGGTGTGGCAAGGCTTGGTGGATCTGAAAGCCCGTTGGCGGGAGTTCATCCTTCACGATCGGCGATCGTTATGCTACGTTATGCATAACGATCGTCTCGTCAATGTTCAGGTTGAGGATCGACGGCTATGTTCTGCCGAATGGCACTCTCTGCCTTGGTGATGGGCTTGTCCGTCTCCGGCGGCCGTGCTCAAGAAGCCACGCTGGCTGGGCATCAGCACACGCTGGCTTGTCTCGCGTTTAGCGGCGACGGCAAACGATTGGCTTCCGGCGCCAAAGACGGCTCGGCCATCGTCTGGGATCTGGCGACTAAGAAGGCCTTGGTGACTTTCACCGGTCACAAGGACATGGTGACCGCCGTTGCCTTTTCGCCCGATGGCAAAACGCTCGTCGTGGGAAGTCACGATCCGTCGATCGCCATTTGGGACGTCGCTTTGGGCAAACGGCTTGGGCAACTGGAAGGACACGAAAAAGACGTGCGCGGCCTCGCGTTTTCTCCCGATGGCCGTTGGCTCGTGTCTGGCAGCGCGGACAAGTCGCTCATCGTGTGGGACTGGCCAGAGCGCAAAGAGATCCGTCGTTTCAAGGAACATACGGCCGAGGTCAATTGCGTCGTGTTCTCTCCCGATGGCAAGTCGCTCGCCTCCGCGGGATGGGACAAGATCATCCGCCTCTGGGATCCCGCCACGGGCAACAGCCTGTATCAGTTGGAAGGTCATACCGGGTTCGTTCGCGATCTCGCTTTCACCTCGGATGGCAAAAAGCTCTTTTCCAGCGGCAAGGACGGCGTCATTCGCCAGTGGAATATCGCGAATGGCGAAGCTCTCGATTCATGGCGCGGGCACGAAGGTCTCGTGCGTTCACTCTCTCTTTCAGCCGATGGAAAATGGCTGGCGTCGGCAGGGCGTGACGGCACGTTGAACATCTGGGATTTGAAACAGAACAAAGTCGTCGCCCGAATGCAGGAAGGCGCACTCGGTTTTCAAGTGGTGGCATTCACTCGGGACGGACGAACACTGGTGACAGGGGGCATCGATCGCAAGGTATCGCTATGGAGTATCGAGACCATTCTACGCGACAGGAAGGAGAGCAAGTGAACGCGACACGGCGGGCGTTCAGCCTGATCGAACTTCTGGTTGTCATCGCCATCATCGGCGTTCTGATCGGTCTGCTCATCCCAGCCGTCCAGAAGGTTCGCGCCGCTGCGATGAGCACTCAATGCAAGAGCAACCTGAGACAACTCGGCTTGGCCGCCCAGATGCATGTTCGCGATCACGAGACTTTTCCCGCGGGTGTAAACCAACTGCTCTTCATTCAGGCGCCCAAGTATCGCGGAACCACTCACTTCGTGAAAATTTTGCCCTACCTCGAACAGGGGAATGCCGTGGCCGGTTGGGACGACATCGACCCGCAGAACAACTCCAATGGGGGATTGCAGTCGCGCACGGCCGCCGTAATGAAGATTCTGGTCTGCCCGGCGAATGTGATCAATGAAAATCCGATCGACGCCGGGAGTGGGCGCTTCTACGGAATGACGAGTTACGGCGGCAACGGCGGCATCAAATCGTATGACCCGCAAGCCGCAACGAACGACGGCATCTTCTTCGTCATCGGCCCCGGATCGCAGACGGCTACGACTCGCGGTCCCGTGACCGAAAGTGAAATCTCGGACGGGCTGACGAATACGATTCTCTACGGCGAGCGCAATCACCGCGATGCTAATCATGAATCGTTCGTAACCGGCCTGGCCGGAACCACGGGGCCGGTGATCCCGTCCCTGCAACGGATAGGCGCCTGGGGTTACTCTGCCGGCCGTTTGGCGGCCGGGGATGTCCTGCTCGCAGCTTCCGTTCGGATCAACTATCGTATTCCCGTCGATTACGCCAACGCCGGGGCGCTCGCTTCACCCATGACGAGCAATGGCGAATACCTTCCCTTTTACGAAGACCGCGTCAGCTCCTTCGGCAGCAATCATATCGGCGGAGCCAATTTCACCCTGGCGGATGGATCCGTGCGTTTCCTGCGCGACTCGCTAACTCTTCAATCGTTACAAAGATTATGCGTCCGCAACGACGGCGGCGTCAGCGAGATCGACTGATTGCCGGGGACAAGAATCCACAGGCCCGCCAGCGGCGACGCGACTCGGGTTCCAAGAGGAAGTTCAAGAGCCGATCGGCATCCGTCCCTCGGTCGCGGCGCACGGCTGCAACTGAGTAGACGATCGGCTCAGGCAACTTTTCGACCCGGAACAAGACGTCGCAGTCAGCCGCTCGCTGGATGTCGCTGGTGTAGATCAGCCCGACGTCGGCCTGACCGGCGCGAACGCTGGACACCACCGCGCCCGAGTGATCGACATTCACCATCCGCTCTTCCATCGCATCAAGCAGACGATGTTCGCGCAGCAGGGCACGGCTGTATCGTCCCAGCGGACACGAATTGCTCGCGATCGCCAGCCGCTTGACTTTATTCGGGGACAACTCTTTCAGACGCCGAATCGTTAGCCCCGACTCTTTGCCCGTGATGAGCGCCAGCCCATTTCGAGCAACAACCCGCGGAGCCGTCGAATCAATCAAACCCGCGGCGACGATGCGATCAATCTGATGATGATCGGCCGACAAGAACAAGTCGATCGGCGCGCCGCCCAAGATCTGATCGGCCAATTCGTCGGAACCGCCATAGATCGCCCGAACGCGAATCTTCGGCTGTTCGAGCGAATACTGGGTCAACAACTGATTCAGAACATCTTCCAAACTGACTGCCGCGGCGACGTGCAGACTGCGCGACGGATCGACCGCCAGCATGCGGTTGAGCAGTTGCGATGCTTGTTGATGAAGGTGATCGCGGATGCGAGCGAAAAGATCGATCGCCCCTCGGGCGAATGGGGTCAGTTCCGCCCCGCCGCCATGAAGGCCGCCCGTGACGGAAATCACGATCGGCGTCTCGGAACATGAGTTCATGGCGTGAACCAAGTCCCAGGCGTGCCGGTAGGAAATGCCCAGTTGACGGGCGGCGGCACTGATGCTGTGACATGAATCGATGCCGCGCAGAAGATCGAGCCGTTCGGGATCGAGAAAACGCACCCCCGATCGCTCGACCCAGACGCGAAGTGCGACGCTCCAGTCGTCAGCCCAGCCGGTAGGAGAGGTCAGGGCATCTTGTTTGGCCACGATCAGTTCACCCGAGGAGGGACCGCGTTGCAACGAGTTGTGTAGTTAACATACCAATCAAGCGGAGGAAACCGAATGTGCAACGCTCCCAAATTTCCTCCTTCAAAGGTGGTCCGATGCCGATTGGCCAACCCGGAGGTCAGCTCATACAACGATCGGTAAACCCTGCCTTATCCTCCTCCCTGAGGCGAGTGAAAACGATCCGATGAGCGCACCAACTTACGAGAAACTGAAAGCTCCGACCACTGGAACCCGCGCCACCGTCGACGGCGGCGTCTGGAAGTTCCCTGACGACCCGATCGTTTGCCTCCTCCGCGGCGATGGCATTGCCCAAGATGTCGGCGGGGTCCCCGGCATCACGACGGTATCAGTGAAGGTGCTCGATGCCGCCATCGAGAAAGCGTACAAGGGCAAACGCAAGATCGTCTGGTTCGACGTTCATGCCGGCGACGTCGCTCGATCGATGTACAATCCCGGGATTAGCGACGAGCAAGTGAAGGCGCTGGATGAAGAAGGCCAACGCAAAGTCTACTTGCCTGACGACACGATCAAGGCGTTCGAATACTATCAGCTCGGCCTGAAGGGGCCGCTCACCACGCCGATCGGGGGCGGCTTCCGCAGCATCAACGTCTTCCTCCGCTTCCGGTTTGACCTCTACGGTTGCGTGCGGCCCGTGAAGTATTTCCGCGGCGTCGAGGCCCCCAACAAGCATGCCGACAAGGTCGATATGTGCATCTTCCGCGAGAACACGGAAGACGTGTACTGCGGCATCGAATTCAAGAGCGGGTCGGACAAGGCGAAGAAAGTGATCGCCTTCCTGCGCGAGATGGGCTACGGAAAAGACCTCGTCCTCGATTCGGCCGGCATTGGCATCAAGCCGATCTCGCCGGAACGCTCGAAGCGGTTGATCCGCATGGCCATCAAGTACGCGCTCGACAAGAAGTGCCCCAGCGTGACGATCGTTCACAAGGGGAACATCATGAAGTTCACCGAAGGGGCGTTCAAGGATTGGGGCTACGAACTTGCCAAGGCCGAGTTCCGCGAGCAGATCGTCACCGAAGATGAAATCTACAAGGAACATGGCGGCAAGGCGCCAGCCGGCAAACTCGTCATCAAAGATCGCATTGCGGACAGCGTCTTCCAGCAGATTCAATTGCGGCCGGAGGAATACTCTGTCTTCGCGACCACGAACCTGAATGGCGACTATCTCTCGGACGCCGCGGCCGCCCTTACGGGCGGCTTAGGGCTAGCGGCTGGCGCCAACATTGGCGACGTCGCCGCCATGTTCGAGGCGACCCACGGCACCGCCCCCAAGTATACCGGCAAGAACATGGCCAACCCCGGCGCGGTGCTCCTCTCCGGCGTCCTGCTCTTTGAGTTTATGGGCTGGTTCGAGGCGGCTGAACTCGTCAATAAAGCAGTCGAAAAGACCTTTGCCGAGAGCGACGAGATCGCCAAGAAGGGACCCGGCGGCAAACTCCACGTGACCTACGACATTGCCCGGCAATTCGCGGGCTACGGCGAAAAGGCCGGCGTCTCCAGCAGCGAATTCGCTGACCGCGTCATCCACCATATCAAGTCGTTGTGATCAGTACGGATCATGCAACGCAAAAAGCCGGGGTGGCACGTTGAAAAACGTGTCACCCCGGCTTTTTCGCCAACAGGCCGGCGGCGGCCGAGGTCAACATGCGGCCAATTGTTTCTCACTCTTGCCGGAGGCCGGTTCGTCGTGATAAATCGGTTTCGCGAATGTCTCGTTCGGCCGATCAGACAGCGCTCGGCTCTTTGCTTGCCGCTGCGCGGCCAATTGGCCAAAGTACCAGCCGAGAATGTCCTTTGCGTAGACCAAGGTGAAGACAAACCCGACGAAGGAAATCGTCAGCGGGACAACGACGAACAAGAATACGGCGTCATTCATTTCTCGACTCCTCGTGTTTGGCGAGATCCTGTTTGGTCTCGCGACCTGCACTTCTAAAAGCAAACGACGTTCCAAACGCGATCGGGGCGAGAAGAATTGTCGAATCGACCTGTTTTTACGAGAAAGATGACAAAGTTCGATGAAGGTGTTAAAGCAATTCGATGTGCTGCTGATTCACAGCGGAACCTTATTTTGAGTCGATTCCGCACACACGATTCGAAGAGGGGGGAGGGAACTGAGGACAAAGTGACGAGCGTTAATTGGTGGGGCATCTCGTCATGAGAAGAGATGCCTCAGCGTTCAATCTACTTCTTCGGCTCGCCGTCACCCGGCTGTTGGATGCGGAACAACGTCACCTGTTTAATTTGATGGGATTCGGCTTTGGACAGTTTCCATCGTCGCAACTTATTTGCGACTGCTTCTCGACTCCAACGCTCGCCGTTTGGTTTCGATTTCGCTCGCCAACTTCTTTTCGTCAGGCAAGGTCGTGCGGTACTCGGCCGCCATCACCTTGTTGGGCAATCCTTCCAGCGCATAGTGTGCGATGGCCGCGTCCTTCTGCGTGCATAGGATCAGGCCGACAGGTGGGTTCTCACCCGTGTTGGTCCAGTGTTCGCGGGCGTAATTGCGGTAGAGATGCATTTGGCCGGCGTCGGCATGCGTGAGCTTGCCGAGTTTCAGGTCGATGACGATCAAACACCGCAAGCGTCGATGGAAAAAGAGCAGGTCGATGCGATACCACTCGCCGCCGATGAGAAGCCGCCTCTGCCGGCCGACGAACGTGAAGTCGCCGCCGAGTTCCATCAGAACTGTTTCGAGTTCGCGGATCAATGCGTCCTCCAGGTCGCTCTCGGAATACTCGTCCTTTAGACCGAGAAACTCCAGAACGAACGGGTCCTTGATCTCGTCCTCGGGTGTGAGTTTCTCTTCCGGTTTGGCAACCTCGCCTTTTTTCAGCATGACCTCCTTCTTCCGGGACCTCAACGTCCGCTCGTAGAACAAGGTGGTAATTTGCCGATCGAGTTGCCGGACTGTCCATCCGCTGCGCAGAGCCTCGGCTTCGTAGAACTGGCGGGCATCGGGGTTGTCGACCTTCAGCAGAAGCACGTAATGGGACCAGGGCAGTGGGAATACACGGGCCAATTCTTCAAGGTTAAAAATACGCGACAGTGTCGCGTATTTTACGTTTGCGATCTTAGCTGCCTTGCTGTTCGTCGGTCGCTTCGCATTGGCTGATTTTTTAGAAGGCGCCTGAAGAATCTCCATGGGGAGAGATTTACGCGACAGCGTCGCGTAAATCTGCTCCGGGTGCCAAGCCCTGTAGAACGACCGCATTCGTTGCAAGTTATCAACGCCAAAACCTCGCCCAAATCGAGCGGTAAGATCTCGGCTAAGACGTTTAAGGAGACTCTCCCCATACTACGCCCGATCATCACCGCCCTGCTCGCACTCGACGATGCGGCGGCCGATTTCCCAGTAGGTAGCCGTCATCACGCTGTTGACCGACCGGGCCGCCACACGCCTGGCCGATTCGAGCAAAGCGACAAAATCGCCCAGCACCCGGTTATATCGGCGGATGGGAGTAACAGAGCGATTTGCACCGCGTTGGTTCTTGGGCATGGTCCGAATTCCCGACAGGAGATTACTCGAAAAACACCGCACTGGCCGTGAAGCCGTGGATGTAATTGCGGCCGGCGACGGGGCCGAATTCGCCGGCGGCGAAGAAGCCTGCGAGGGGCAGGGGGCCGACTTCGGCCTGGATCGCTCCGGCGTCATGGCTCGCTTCCGTGAACATGCGCGTGCCGCGGCCGTTGCAGGTGAAGAGTAGGCCGCTCTTCGCTTTCATACCACGATCACGTTCCGTGTGCAGCAGGGCTTTCAAGTCCGAGTCCGCACTTGCGCCGTCGCGGACCTGGAATTGCACGGTTTGCCCCACACGCACGCGATCGGTGATCGCCATCACGCCCGAGCCGCGGTCGATGCCGAGCAGGTTGCGGATCAAGAAGTCGCCCTGATGGAACGACTCGCGATATTCCGTCATGGCGATGCCGATCAGCAGACCGCGTTCGAAGAGTGATCGATCTTCCGGCGAGAGATCGTTGTAGAGCCCTTGCAGATATTCGAGTGGTCGTTTGCCGCCCAGTTCGACGACGACGTTGTCTTGCGCCTTGGTGATAATGAGCGGTCGGCCGATTGGCCGGCAGCCCTGTGACACTACCGTGCGGAACGAGAATTTGCCGTGGAGCAGGACGCCGACGCCGCCCTCTGGGATGACGTCGTCATTCAAAATCAGGCTGTTGGCGTTGGGTCCGTTCGGGTTGCTGGCCATGCCGCCGACCAGGGAAAGCCCCGGTTGATCGTCGTTCAAATTGGGCAGGAAAAGTTCCGCCGTCGGGAACGTGTGTGGGTCTCCGAACGCCATCATCAGCGATTTCT
>Ga0105047_10014157_pt1 | contig 12678 bp, 10 predicted proteins | sample MAT04_FD_78384 | JGI IMG/M metagenome (GOLD analysis project Ga0105047, IMG submission 78384) | Freshwater microbial communities from Lake Fryxell liftoff mats and glacier meltwater in Antarctica - MAT-04 (megahit assembly) | ecosystem: Environmental > Aquatic > Freshwater > Ice > Liftoff... | reverse complement strand
GGACCTCGACTTCTGTTACCCTACGTCAGCGCGGCGATGATGCCGGATGGAAACACGTCGATTCACGGGCGATGATTGTCAATTTCCCCGACTTTAACGATTGATTAACGATTATTGAATTCGTTGATTCCCGCAACTGTCGGGGTTATAGGGTTTATCGGGGATCGTCTGACGAGTGCGGCGGCGACAGCGATCATGAAAAATGGCTCCAAAGAATGTCGAAATCTGGCTGCCCCGTAGAAGATCAGGGAGCAGATCAAGACCGCTGCGAACTGCGCCAGAATTACGGCGAATAATGCGGGAGCCAGCGACCTGAGCCGTTGTAGTCCGATGAACAGCAGAGGTGCTGTGACGATCCACGACACGGCAAAAGCCCAGTAGACAGCTCGATTCGCCGTCGGTTCAAACGGCGTGATCAGGCGATAAATTTTCCAGACGAGCAGCTGCGGAACTTGATTCCAATTTCTACGAATGCAGCGCCATCCGTTGCCCCATGCCTGACGATCTTGCTGCAGTTCCGATCCGAACAAAGGGAATGTCATTGTCGGATCTTTCAAGTGGGGCTGCCAGGAACCTCGATATCGGGCATCATGGAACGTGAGTTCATTATGTGCTCCCCAAAACGTATGTCCCGCGACCAGCGTAGTCATCGTGGGGGCACCGAGGACCAATTGGTTTCGTATCAACCACGGGGCAACCAATGCTCCAATGATGAGCAACTCTCGTACGAACTCAGAAAGCCACAGCTGACGATCTTTCCGCGACAGCCAGAGTAAACCGATGCCAGCACACGGGATGATCAAGAGAATTTGTGGGCGAAGTAAAATCGCGGCCCCCCACGAAAATCCCGCTGCTATCGACCACCAGGTGGACGGCTTCTCGACTGAGCGCATCAGGCACCCCGTAGCCAGAATGATGAACAGGCAATAGGGGGCTTCGCTCCAGAGATGAAGTGCATAATACGATAAGCCTGGATTGAACGCACACAACGCAGCCGCGATCAGTGCCATACGCGTGCCGCCATAGGGACGAATCACCCAAGCGACGGCCGGACAGACCAGTGCCGACAAGGCTGCCATCCAGAGTCGTGCGAGCAGAAGTGTCCGTCCGAAAAACAGATAGATGGGTGCGATCAGCAGCGAAGTCCCGGGGGCCCTGCGTGCCGAAGGCGTGCCGTCCGGCAGAACAAATCCATTCCCCACACTCATCTGATATGCGAATTGTTCGTAATCTCTTTCGTCCAGCCCGTCTTCGAGGGCGATTGGTGCGTTGAAGCCGATAAACATCCCCATCAGAAAGAGACGAATGCCCCAAGCAGCCGCGGTAATCAGCGTCAGCCAGAGTAGGTAGTTGCGATTTGACATAGTCAGCTTGCGACGGTTCAGGAAGTGTTAATCATCTGGTGGTCGCAGTTTCGCGGATGGCATGCATTCGAGCAAGATGGGAAAGGCGACTCCAGAGAACTTCTCTTGTTCTCGACGCCGGCCACTCGCGAACCGGTACACCGTTTGCCATAATGCTCGCGGAATCCAGACTTCTCAGCGTTCATTGGAGTGAGGATTGTTCATGCAACGAGTTCTGTCGATCATTCTCGGCGGCGGCAAAGGCACGCGGCTGTTTCCGCTCACGCAATACCGTTCCAAACCGGCCGTGCCCCTCGCGGGCAAGTACCGCCTGATCGATATTCCCATCTCGAACTGCATCAACAGCGGCATCAACCGCATCTATTTGCTCACGCAGTTCAACTCGGTGAGCCTGCATCGTCATATTCGCCAGACCTACCGTTTCGACCGTTTCGACCGGGGTTTCGTGGAAATCCTGGCGGCTCAGCAGACGATGGAAGGCGAAATGTGGTATCAGGGAACGGCGGACGCCGTGCGGAAGAATCTGCGCTATTTCGACCAGGAGAACGTCGATCATGTGCTGATCTTGTCCGGCGACCAACTGTATCGGATGAACTACGCCGAGATGCTGAAGACGCATCTCGACACGAAGGCCGATGTCACCATCGCCGCCTTGCCCTGCACGCGGGAAGCAGCCCGGGGTTTCGGCATCATGCGGCTGGACGATTCCGGCCGGGTGCGCGGCTTTCTTGAAAAGCCCCAGACCGATCAGGAAATTGACCTGATCCGCACCGATCCGAGCTGGATCGATGCGCACGGATTGCAAAGCCGGGGGCGCGATTGCCTGGCCAGCATGGGGATCTACATCTTCCGCCGAGAAGTCCTCGTCGAACTTTTGGACAAGACCGACTATCACGACTTCGGCAAGGAAATCTTTCCGATGTCGATCCGCACCCACAATGCCCAGGCGTTTCTGTTCGATGGCTATTGGGAAGACATCGGCACGGTCCCATCCTTCTTTCAGGCGAATCTCGATCTTACGAAACCTGACGCTCCCTTCCAGTTTGAAGATTCTTCCGGGCCGATTTTCACGCATGCCCGTTCGCTGCCGCCGACGCGCTGCGATGGCGCGACGATCAAGCAATGTCTCTTGGCCGATGGTGTGATGATCGGTGAAGGCTCGGTACTGGAAAATTGCGTGGTTGGCCTGCGGTGTCAGATCGGCAAAAACGTCCGCTTGAAAAACGTGGTGCTGATGGGTGCCGACTACACTCAAACTGTCGAGCAGCATGCCGCCGATCTTAAGCAGGGCCGGCCGCCCATCGGCATTGGCGACGGTACACGCATTGAAGGAGCCATCCTCGACAAGAATTGCCGCATCGGGAAGGGGGTCTCCATTGTCAGCCGGGCGGACTTGGCCGACGAACACCCGCCGATTGTGGTTCAGGACGGGGTGATCGTCGTGCCTAAAGACGCCATCGTGCCGGATGGCTGGTCATTGTGACCGCAATTTGACCGGTTCGCAGGGACTGAGCCGGTTTTCCTAGGGCCGGATTGGACAAGTTACGGCTCGAAGTGGTACATTTCCCGCTTGATGTCATCGTTTGTCTGATGACACAAATATGGCTTGTGCAGCAGCCATATTTTTTTACTGTGAACGCTTTGTGAAAATTGTTATGAAAAAGAAGTTTACCGGCCTCTGGCCAGCGATGGTCACCCCGTTTGATTCAACTGGCAAACCCTCTTTGCCCGCGCTCGAACAACTCGTCGAGTTGTTCGTCAAGCAAGGTCTCGACGGGATCTACCTGACAGGGTCCACCGGTCAATGGCCGCTGCTTACGGTTGCTGAGCGCATCGCGATCATGGAATGCGTGATCGGTTCCGCGAAAGGTCGATTGCCGGTAATGGCCCATGTCGGAGCCGTGACGACGAGTGACGCGGTTCTGCTGGCCAAGGAAGCGGCGAGATTGGGGGCCGATGCCGTCTCGTCGGTCGCACCCATTTATTACCCCCACTCGGAAGCCGTCGTCTTCGAGCATTACCGCCAGATCGGCAAGGCGACCGATCTCCCGTTCTACGCCTACCATTTGTCGATCGTGAATCCGGCGGCGATTGGCGCGAAAGCGTATGCCGAAAAGCTGATGACGATCCCCAATCTCGCGGGGATGAAAATCACCGATGTGAATTTATATCTCTTCGGTCTGATCCAGACCGGCACCCAGCACAAGCTGGAACTCTTCAGCGGTGCTGATGAAGTGATGTGCCAGGCCGTGCTGTGCGGGGCCATCGGAGCCATCGGCACGTTCTACAATCTGTGGGGGCCGAGTTGTAAATCGGCCCGACAGGCGATGGTCGACGGCAAGGTCGATGTCGCCGGGCGTTTCATGCTCAAGTTCCAGACCGCCATTTCGCGAGTCATCGAGAGCGGCTCTGTCTGGTCGTTCATCCGCGCAGCCATGCAACAGAAATACCAAATCGACATCGGCGTGCCGCGAGCACCGCTCGGGCTGGCCGACAAGGCCTGGAACGAGGATCACGTCCGCGAGATCGTCAACCTGGTTGATCAGGCGTTGACGGCCGAATAACTGCCTCGCGTTCATGGTCAACGAGACTATCGTGATAGAACTGCAAAAGATCGAGATTCCGGGGTTCACCCCCGGCCCGAATGTGTTGATTTCGGGCGGAGTTCACGGCGACGAGTTCGAGCCAATGGTCGCGAGTCGCAGACTGGCGGAACGCCTGCGGGCGGATTCAGCACGATTGCGCGGCAAGGTCACGCTCGTTCCCGTTGTCAACGAAGCCGCGTTTCGACGCGGCAGCCGGGTCGCGGATGATGGCCTCGATTTGGCGCGGACCTGTCCCGGCCGGCCGGATGGTTCGATCACTGAACAAACCGCATACGCACTTTCGGAATTGATTCGCGCCGCCGATTTCTACGTCGATCTGCACACCGGCGGCACGCGGTTGCGCGTCGCACCGTTGGCCGGATATGTCCTGCATCCGAATGCCCAAGTGCTGAATTGGCAGCGGAAAATGGCCACGGCGTTCGGGCTGCCCATCGTCTGGGGGACCGATCACCGCCTGAACGGCCGCTCGCTGTCGGTCGCCCGCGATGCCGAAGTCCCGGCGATTTACACGGAATACCAGGGGGGCGGCGGCTGCGATCCGCAAGGGGTCGACGCCTACGTCACCGGCTGCATGAACGTGCTGGCTGCGGTCGGTGCTTGGGATGGTCCTGTGACGCCGCCGGCTCAGCCGCCGCTGGTCATCGAAGATGATCGGCCGAACGCGGGGCATTTGCAGATCAACCACCCCTCACCGATCGAGGGGTTCTTCGATCCACATATCGAGTTGGGGCAGTCAGTCGTCGCGGGGCAATCGCTGGGAACCGTCAGTGATGTCCTCGGCCGCGATGTTCGGACAATAACCATGACGCAGACCGGAATCGTGCTGGTGCTGCATACGTTTTCCCGCGTCGATGTTGGGGAAAGCCTGGGAGTGATTCTCGAAACACAAGCAAAGGTCAGTCGATGAGGACGAGTCGCGTTAAGGCCAAACTTCGCAAGCAGGAACCGGTTCTGATGACGGCCCTGCATGTGCTGGACCCGCAGATTTTTGAGATGGTGTCGCTGCTCGGCTTCGACGGCATCTGGCTCGATCTGGAACATCATCCCACTTCGGTCGAATCCGCCGCCACGCTCATGCGGGCCGCGCGGGTCGGCGCGTCCGACGTGATGATTCGTCCGGCGAAGGGCGAATTCATGCGGCTGGGGCGGATGCTCGAAGCCGGGGCGCAGGGCATTATGTATCCGCGCTGTGCCAATGCCGCCGAAGCGCAGGAAGTCGTTAAGTGGTCGAAATTCGCACCGCTGGGTCAGCGCGGTTTTGACGGCGGCAACGCCGACATGCCCTATTGCAGCATGACCATGCCGGACTACATTCAAAAAGCGAATGACGAAACCTTTGTCGTGATTCAACTGGAGGATCAGTCGGCCGTCGATCAGGCGTTTGAAATCGCCAGCGTGCCGGGGGTGGATGTGCTCTTTTTCGGCCCCAGCGATTTCTCGATTCTGGCGGGAATTCCCGGTCAGTTCGACCATCCCAAAATGCAGGCCGCGATGGAAAAGGTCTCCGCCGCCGCCGCGAAGGCCGGCAAAGCCTGGGGCATGCCGAGCTGGTCTGTCGAGATGACGCAGAAACTCATGGGGATGGGCGCGACGTTCCTCGCACATGGTTGTGACCTGGTGATGGTCAAAGTCGGCATGGAAGAGACGCAGCGTAAGTTCGGCCCCCTCGGGTTCACGTTCGACAATCGCCTGAAACCGCAATGAGTTCCCGCAGAGTTTTCTGAGAGCATGTTCATGACGCCCAAACATCGTGTGCTGGTAATCGGCGTTGGCTCGATTGGCGAGCGGCATTTGCGCTGCTTTCTGGCGACCGGACGTGTTGACGCCGAGTTCGTCGAAGTCAATGACGCGCTGCGGCAGACAATCGCGGAGCGCTATCCGGCGGCGAAAGCCCATGCGTCGCTGGACGCCGCGTTGATCCAGCCGCCGGAGTTGGCCGTGATCGCCACGCCCGCTCCGCTGCATGTGCCCATGGCGCAGCGGCTGGCCGAGGCCGGTGTGCATCTCCTGATCGAGAAGCCACTCAGCACGTCGCTGGATGGCATTGCGGAATTGATGTCTCTTGTGGAAAACCGGCAGCTCGCCGCGAGTCTGGCGTATGTTTATCGGTCGCATCCCGTGCTGACCGCCATGCGCGCGGCCATTCACTCAGGACGTTTTGGCCGGCCGGTGCAGCTGGTGTCGAACAGCGGACAGCACTTTCCGACTTATCGGCCCGCGTATCGGACGATCTATTATGCCCAGCGGAAAAACGGCGGCGGTGCCATTCAAGATGCGCTGACCCACATGGTCAACGCCGGAGAATGGCTCGTCGGCCCGATCGACCGGCTCGTGTGTGATGCCGCGCATCAGGTACTCGACGGCGTCGAGGTGGAAGACACCGTCCACCTGCTGGCGCGTCAGGGAGATGTGCTCGCGAATTACTGCCTGAATCAGTATCAGGCGCCGAATGAAACCTCGATCACCGTGAATTGCGAACAGGGCACAGCACAGTTTCAAGCTGACCGCAATCAATGGCGATGGATGCTGCAACCGGGCGACGAGTGGACGGTGGAAAGCTTCCCGGCGATGGAACGCGACACGCTGTTCATCGCGCAAGCCAATCAGTTTCTCGATGTTGTTGAGGGGAAAGCCCCCGTCTTGTGTTCGCTGGCGGAAGGCTTGCAAACGCTCAAAGTGAACCTCGCGGCGCTCGACAGCGTGGATCACGGCGGCTGGCGGCAAATCGGCTGAATCAAACAACCGGCCCGGTTCGTCGTGCCGCCACATCCCGGATCTGCCCGCCGATATCGACCCCGACGCGTTCGCTCCACGCATCGAGTAACCGGCGGTAGATCGGACCGGGCGAACCATCGCCGATGGACACGCCATTGATCTTTGTCGCCGGCATCAGGCAGAACGGTGTGGACGACAAGAACGCCTCATCGGCATTGATGACGTTGAACACTTGAAAATCACGTTCAACAAACGGGATGCCGAGTTCCGCAGCCAGATCCATGACTGTCGCCCGGCTCACGCCCGGCAGAATATTCCGCAGCGACGGTGACACGATTGTGCCCCGTTCAATAATTAGGAAATTCGCCCCGCTGGTCTCGGTGACGTTGCCTTCGAGGTCCAGCAACAGGGAAATCGCGTTGGGGTCGCCGAGCTGCGCTTCCTTGTCGGCCAGATAGTAATGCATCCGGCTGCGATACTTCATCTTCGGATCGTAACACTGTGGCGGCACATGGCGGATGGACGGCGTGATCACATGCGCGCCGAACTCCATCTTTTTCGTCCAGAATTCAAACGGCAGCGGAAACGAATGAATGCAGACCGTCGGAGTCGTGCGGGCACCGCCGGCCGCCGAACCGGCGTAAAGCGGCGTTTCGCCCGGCGTGACGAAATGCACGATGCCCAGTTCCTCATCGGCGGGAATGATCGCCGTGTTATGCGCGATCAGTTCGTGCGTGGCAGCGAGGAAATCCGAACGTGACAGGCCGGTCTCAAGCCGGGTGTACTTCAACGAACGCAGCAATCGATCAACATGATCTTCCAAACGAAACGGCTGCTTGCGGAAGGTGCGTGTCATTTCGGTGACGGTCGCGCCAAGGACGATCCCCAAATCATAGATGTTGAGCTTCGCCTGAGACGCCGGCAGCATGCGGCCGGACAAGTAGACCATCGGTTCCGTCATGACAACTTTCTGAAATCACGCGCGACAATTATTCAGCCGCATCCGCTTCGTCCTGCAAGCGTTCGACTTCCGCCTGCAACGGGCGCAGACCGTACTCCGTCAGCACGGCGATCACGCCTTGGAAGCTGGAATCGTTCTCGGAGACGGTCGACAGGGCAGTCAGCCCGTTATAAAGCGTTTCCACCGCCGATTCGAGTTTCGCGAGTTGTGTTTCCTTGTCGCCTTTTTCCCGAGCCACGCCGGCTGCACGTACGGCTTGCATAGCCGTCATATACTCCAGCGCGAACTCGTAACGCCGCGCCAGACTGTAAAGCAACCGGCGGGCGTTTGGCTCCGCCCGGTCGTTCCCGCGGTACATCTCGTTCATGCCAATCAAGTATTGATCGGCGACTTCCTGCCACCAGTCGGGCGGTGGTTCTGTCGCGGCATAGTGTTTCATCACGATACTCGGTACCGGAAACGCAAAGCCGATATCATGCTGATCAATCAGGTCCGTCGCCTTCTCAACGGCATCCCACCCGATGATCAATCGCTCGGCGACACCCTCTCCCGCCGAGGGGCGCACCAGGTCTTCGTAGGCCTGCAACGGGGTGACAGTGTCATCGAACGCGGCCCGAGACAAATAGTAAACGCAGGGGTCGAGATCGCCGGGAATCCAGTAGCGGGTCGAGTAACCGGCCCAGCCATCCTCACGCAAAGCTTTCACGAGCGTCTCCACATGCCGAGTGGATAACTGGGGCAGAACGCCCACGTTATCGTCCGCCAGCGTGAAGATCAATGATGGGTCGGCCAGGAGCTTTTTCTGTTTTGCCGACGAATCCACCGGCAGGGACTTCATCAGTTCTGTTTGTTCAGAGACGCGGCGAGCCGTGTAGTCGATGAAATTGATGCTGCCCGCATTCTTTGGCAACAGTTTATCGAGGTAGGGAAACAACGCCGGATCGGCGTCCATCACATAGAGTTCGACCTGTTTGCCGTTCGCGGTTTGCAGCAACTTGGGATCCGCCAGCCATGTGCCGAGAAAATCCAATGCGGTGATATTGCCGCGGAGCGCTTTGAGGCCGCGTTCACCGGAAGCAACCGTCGTCCGTTTTTCGGCGGCTGCCTCCAGATCGGACAATTTGACGGAAGCATCCAACCCGGCACGTTTTGATAATCGTTGCCACGAGGCGGTGGTGTGTTCGTCCCATTCCGGGAACTCGGGCAATGTGAGATAGACGGCGTCGAGCTTCGGATAAGTGTCCAGAAACGAACGCAATTGAGCTGTGGCGAGTCCCGCGAGCAACTTGTCCGATGGGGATTGCTTCGCCCCCGGACCAACGGTCAACTTCTCCAGTTGCGTGACAGTCTTCGCACCAGGCAGGGCGGTGGCGAATTCCTTCGGAAATTCCAGCGGTGAAAATGAGACTCCGACTGTCATGCCCAACCGATGCGATTCGTCAATGAGGCCCTGCATCAACTGCTGGCCAGCCAGCGTCATTTCCTCATAGCTCTTCTTCCCGGCGAAATCGGGGTTGGTGAATTCCTTCGCCCCTTTGAAGATCGAGCGGCCGGCCGTGGAACCATCGATGGGATAGCGATAGCCGAACCACAGGAACGCCGATTCCTTCTTCACGCCGCCAAATTCATAGTGCATGAACGGCTGCCAGGGATAAACCGACAGCAGCACGCGATTGAACTTCAGTTTCGCCAGTTGCCGCAGCATGCGGCTGTGCTCCGCCAAACCGTAAGATTCCGGGCCGATGGGAAAATCGTTGATCGTCCGCCAGGTGCGGGATCGCAGATTCGGTTCCAGGAGCAGATCCCAATCGGTCAGCCGAAACTCGGGCGTTTCAAACGGATACGCATCGCCATGCAATTGATAGCGGATGCCGAACTGATGGCCGAGTTCATACGCGGCCCAGAGTGTCGCCACCGGGCTACCGCCGCCAACGATGAGGACGGTGCCGTTGTCCTGCTTGACGCTGCGAAGCAGAAGGCCCTGATCGCTTAACTTCGGCCATGATTTGCCAATCGCGGCTTCAATGGCGGGATTGCTGTCCGGCGAGCCGATGAGGATGACAGCGGAATCGCCGCTGGGAATCGCATTGGTCGTTTGCACCTCGGCGGACCACAATTTTTGGAACTGCAGCGTGAGTTCGCTCGCCGCCAGTTTCTCCAGCGCCGGGGCTTTCTCGCCGATTACCAGCGTGATTGTGGGGGCATCGGCGGACCACAACGAAGTGGGGCAAAAGAATACTGCGGCCTGCGAAATCGCAAGCGTCAGGGCGAGTCGTTGAACGTTTCTCATGAGAACTACTCCGGCTCGGCGATGCACAGGATTTTTTCTTTGGTGCGGAAATATAGCCGTCCGTCGGCGATGGCGGGGGTGGCGATCACGCTGTCGCCCAGATCGTTCTTCGCCAAAATGTTCAGCTTGTGCCCTTGTTCCAGCACAACGACGAAACCATTCTCACCCGTGACGTAAATCTTTCCGTCAGCGGCGACTGGCGAGGCGAAATACTCGCCCAGGTTCTGCATCCGCTTGATTTCCCAATGGGCTTTGCCCGTTTCGATATCGAACGAACTGCACAGTCCCCCCTTTTTCACCACGAACAACTGATCCCCCACCACCACGGGCGAAGCCATGTTCGACGACGCCTTCGTGTTGAGGTTCCATTTCAAATGCGTCTTGGTGACATCGCCACGGCCGCCGCATTGAATCGCCTGCACGATGCTGCCCCCGGCAGCCATGTTCGTGGGAGATTGAAACGCGAAGTCGAGTTCATCCCCTTCGAGAAAGCCGTCCTTGTTCGCATCGGCTTTATCAAACTTGACGCCGAATTCTTTCGGGACTTCGGCCTTCGACAGCTTGCCGTCCTGGCTGGTGTCTTTCCATTCGAGTAAAGCGTATTTCAAAATGCGCTCGGTGTCGCCGTAGCTTTGTACCGACAGGAAGACCACGCCGTTATGCACGACGGGGGAGGTCATGATCGTGCGGAGCAGGGTATTGCAGGTCCAGAGTTCTGCGCCGTTCTGCGGATCGTAGCCCTTCATTTTGCCCGTTCCGGCGACCACGATTTCCGTGCCCATCGGTGTCTCGCAGAGGACCGGTGTGGAATACCCGCCGAGCATCTCCGGCCTTGGCGTGTTCCAACGGACTTCGCCCGTTTTCTTGTCGATGGCGATGATGTAGGAGTCGAGATCGTCATCGCTGCAAAAAACGACCATGTCTTCGTAGAGAATCGGCGAGGCGGCCGCGCCCCAGTCCATCAGATAGTTCGGCACCGGCAGCGGAACCTGCCAGACTTGCTCGCCTGTTTGCACGTCCAGCGCCAACATGCCCAAGGTGCTGAAATAAATGTAGACTCGCTCGTCATCCGCCGTCGGCGTGGACGACGCCGGCACATTGGGCTTCATGATCGCCGGCAGCGGCCCGGTCTTGAAAAACTTTTGCCAGAGTTGCTTCCCCGTCGATGCTTCATGGCAGAAAACCGTGAAGACATCGGGTTCCGACATCGCCGTGTTGTACAACCGCCCGCCCACGATGATCGGACTGCTGACCCCTTCACCGAGTGTCGCCTCCCAGCGGAGACGCTCCGTCGCGGAGAACTCAACCGGCAAGCGTTTGCTGTTTGAAACCGCGCTCGAATTTGTTCCGCGAAACTGCGGCCAATCTTCCGCGACCAGATTTGCGGCCTGGCAAACGATGAAGATGCCATAAATACCAGGTAAGCAGCATCGGCGGGCCTGTCTCAACACGTTGGGAATCATACCGGCATCCTCGAAAAACCGAATCACTCGCACGATGAAAGTCTGTCACGCTAACCAAATGTCTGCCTGATTACCATGAGCGTCAGCTCTTCAGCCCCATCTGGGAATGCTGCTGTTTCACCGCGGTCATATATCGTTCGTAGGCTTCCTGATCGCGCTCGGCACTCACCCCTTTGATCACCATCGCGAATGCGCGGCGATGACGGTCCTGCGCTCGATTCGGCGAGGCGAGGTGAATCGTGTTGCCGTGATGCACGATGACATCGCCCGGTTGCAAATCGGTCGGAACTTCCAGTTCACGATCCGCATCGCCGTAATCCTGAATTCCCTGGGAAAAGCCCAGAATCGAGGAGCGGCCATGCGAGCGAATGCCCTTCAAATGGGAACCACGCACATATCGCACGCAGCCATTCTCCTCGTTCACCCGGTCGAGCGCCATCCACATCGTCAAGACATTCGGCGGCTTCAAACAGAAGTAATAGTTGTCCTGGTGCGGCGGTGTCGGCGCATCGGCACCGGGCGGCTTGTTGAACCATTCGGGATACTCGCAAACGACCTTTTCACCGACGAGCGCGGTTGCCAACTCGATCCACTTCGGTTGCGTGGTGTAATCGCGGAAAAATGAATCGACCTGCATGTGCTGCATCTGCTTCAATGTGTCGGGCCGCGATTTGTCGACGTAAAACGCGTCGGCGTCAGGCAATGTCGGCACGACATCGCGAATATAGCGATCCAACTCGCGTGTCAGCTCGCTGAATTCTTCGGGTGATAACAACTGACGCACAGTGACGAATCCGTCGCGATCATATGCCTGCTTTAAAGCCGTGTAATCCATGTCAACATTCCCCGCGAATCGAGTTGAAAGCGGGGCATAGCCCGCCAGTATGGGTTCAAGACTGTATTAACGCACCATTCGCCGAAAGGCATCCTGGGCCACTTGAGTTTCCAGCAACGAATCGAGATTTCCCTGCGACAGCCCCTCGCGAAGCATCGGAAAGACTTCCCGCGCGGCGTTCACCGTCTGTTCGATTTCCGCCGGGCCTTGGGCCGCGTTCAAATAGAACGAGGCGTAGCCATGACTGCCGCGCTTGGCCATTTCCTGAATAAACAGCGTCGACAACTTCGCTTTGATCGCCGGATCTTCGACTTGAAACTGCAGCGACGGATGCACATTCAGCCCGACGCAGCGCACTGGCAGATCGGCTTCTTCCGCCACGGAGTTCAATTGCCGCTTGAGGTTGATGCCCAGTTCATCGAGGTAAGCCGTGACATTGCGGCG
>Ga0105047_10014156_pt1 | contig 12678 bp, 14 predicted proteins | sample MAT04_FD_78384 | JGI IMG/M metagenome (GOLD analysis project Ga0105047, IMG submission 78384) | Freshwater microbial communities from Lake Fryxell liftoff mats and glacier meltwater in Antarctica - MAT-04 (megahit assembly) | ecosystem: Environmental > Aquatic > Freshwater > Ice > Liftoff... | reverse complement strand
TCGCTGGCCGATGAACCACGCACCCGCGCCGATTTGTATCGCACGCTGGGCAACAGTTATCTCCATCTCGACCAACTCGATCTCTCACGCCTGATGATCGACTCGGCCACCCACTTGCACACAGCGACGTTGGGAGCGCGATCGATGGAGGTGCATGCAGACCGCATCTCATCGGCGTTACTGGATGTCGCGCGCGGTGATGCCGATCGCGGACTCACCGCGCTCCAGGCGCTGCGACTGAATTATGCAAACGGCGATGCGCCAGCGGATAGCGGATTGGTAGTGGTACTCGTCGCCCTCGCGCAGTTGCAATTGACTGTATTTCTGAACACCGAAGGCGTCGTTGCGCTGCTGAACGACGCCATTGCCCTTGGCCGCGCGCGGGCCCAACCAAATCCAGCAATAGTCAGCGTGGCCGAAGCGACGCTGGCACTCGCGTTTGCAGAGACCGGAAACATTGCCGCCAGCGACTCGCTGATCCTGAACGCCACACGACGCCTCGCGCCCGATTCGCTCCGTTCGCCGGCGCCGTTGGTGTATGTCTTTGCGTTTAGCGGCCTCGCCAAGTTCTTGCGCGGACAGTCCGCCGAAGCGGAGCACATCTGGCGTCGCGCGCATCGATTCGCGGTGCAGGTGTTTGGTCCGCTGCATCCGCTCACGGCCGAAACGCAATCGGGGTTGTCGTGGGTGTTGCTGGACCGGCGCCAATACCCGGAGGGACGCGCGCTGATCGATTCAGCCATCGCGGTGGAGCAACACCGCCCGCATCAGAATGCCGGAGTAATGAGCGGGATGTATCGCCTACGCATGGCGTACGCACTTGCGCAACAGGACACGGCGGCCGCAGAAAGCTGGCGCAGTGCGGCGCAGCGCGAGTTGGAGAAAGCCGGTGGGCAACGGCCATACCTGGAGGTGCAGCTGTTGTGGTTGACGGCCGCGCTGGATGTCGCGGTGGCTCATCGCGATTCGGCGGTTGTGCATCTGCAACGCGCGGCGAACATTGCGATGACTGAGATTGGACCAAAGCATCCATTGGCCGTGCTCGCGGCGTCACGGTTGGCAGAGTTTACGGCGAGGGAGAATCAGCGCAAACCCTAGCGGGATTCGCACGTCGGTGTGCAGGTCCGTCCCGGGCTTATCGTGACGTCGACAAATTCACTGTGCCGGTATGCATCCACCAGCGCGGTCAAACGCGGGTGCTTCGACATCTTCTGCATGTCGATGACCATGAACATCAAGGCCGGATTGTCGAAGACCTGGTGGTGGGTGGAAAGCCACGTCGTCGAGATGTCGATCGCGTGATTCATTTGCGCTCGAACCTCAGCCCGACTTGGCGAGGCAAGCGAGAAGTGCGCGCGATTGCTGTAGGACTCTCAATGTCGCCTTCAGAAATTATCACGCACCCCCAGGCTTGCCACAAGGCCCCCGTCCGAGTTCAAACTTCGCGCTCATTTGAAACCGGAGTTGCGATGACGAAACACGCAGTGGTAATCGCAGGCGGCGGTCCGACTGGACTGATGTTGGCGGGCGAGTTGGCGTTGGCGGGCGTCGACGTGGCGATAGTCGAGCGGCGCCCGAACCAGGATCTCGCAGGCTCACGCGCGGGCGGGCTTTCCTCGCGCACTCTCGAAGTATTCGATCAGCGCGGAATAGCCGATCGGTTTCTCGCCGCAGGCCAGCGGTTTCAGGTCACGGGATTTGCCGCCACACGATTGGATATCAGCGACTTTCCCACGCGACACAACTACGGGCTCGCGCTGTGGCAGAAACACATCGAACGAATCCTGGCGGCGTGGGTGATTGAACTGAATGTGAAATTCTTCCGTGAACTCGACGTCATGGGTTTTCAACAAGACGACGCTGGCGTCGACGTGCAGCTGTCAGACGGGTCTTCGCTCAGAGCGCAGTATCTCGTTGGGTGCGACGGTGGTCGTAGCGTGGTGCGAAAGGCCGCCGGCATCGACTTTCCCGGCTGGGACGCAACTACAAGCGCTCTGCTTGCCCAAGTGGAGATGACCGAGGAGCCGCCATTCGGAATTCATCAGACCGCCGTCGGCACGCACTCGTTCGGCCGAGTGCAGTACGAGATCCGTGATGGTCAGATTATCTATGCGAATAGCGGACCGATCAGCGTGATGCTGACGGAGCATCACGTCGGCAACACTGACGAACCGACGCTGCAGGATCTCCGCGAGTTGATGATGGCAGTGTGTGGCAACGACTACGGCGTTCACAGTCCCATCTGGATTTCACGATTCACCGATATGAGCCGACAGGCTGCGAACTACCGGAAGGGACGTGTACTGTTGGCGGGCGACGCCGCGCACGTGCATTCACCCATTGGAGGGCAGGGGCTCAACACCGGCGTGCAGGATGCGGTGAATCTCGGATGGAAACTCGCGCAGGCCGTCAACGAAACATCGCCGGAAAGTTTGCTCGACACGTACCATGCCGAGCGTCATCCGGTAGGCGCGGGAGTGCTGCGGAATACAATGGCGCAGGTCGCACTTCACCGTCCGGACGAACGCACTGTGGCGCTGCGCAACATCATGGGCGAGCTGCTCACGATGGACGAGCCGCGCAAAACAATTGCGGCGCAGATGTCGGGATTAGGCATTCACTACGACTTGGGGCCGGGGCATCCGCTACTGGGGCGTCGCATGCCCGATCTCGATATCATCACCGAGCACGGACCGTCGCGCGTTTTCACACTGCTGCACAAAGCTCGGCCGGTGTTACTCAATTTCGGTGCGATAGGCGCCGTTGAGATTGCGGGCTGGATGGATCGCGTTACGGTGCTCGACGCGAAATACGATGGCGCGTGGGAGCTTCCCGCGATTGGCGCGGTTGCCGCTCCAGTCGCTGTGCTGGTCCGACCAGACGGATATGTCGCGTGGGTTGGAGATGCGAGCCAGGAGGGGCTTGTAGACGCGCTGATCACGTGGTTTGGGCCGCCGGCTGCGGTGAGGTGAACTGGCGTCGTCGCCAAGCACTATCGCCGCGCTTCCCCTACGATTCCGCCCGGAGACGCCAGCGCCTGGTCAAGTGTGGGTCGGTCCGTCCAACGCTTCCAACGCGGCTGCATCGGCAAGATCCTGGGGCCGCCCGGTCGCTCGCTTGTTCTTGATCAGGTCACTCCGAGAGAGTATCCAGACGGCGACATCGCCAAGTTCGCCCCCGACTCGCCTGGACCACGCGCCTTCAAAGTCTACGCCCCAAAGCCGAGTGAGGAAGTCAACGCGGTTCGGCGCTCGTCCAAGCTGAACGACTCGATCATCGGCCACGAAATCGGCAACGGTCAGGCCCAGGCTACCGAATCCAAAGGCCTCGAGCGCGGCGACGACACGTGAGGCATTCTCCGGTTCGGCGCGCACATATAGATCGAGGTCCTCGGTGAAGCGCGGGTACCCGTGAAAGGCGACCGCGTGCCCTCCTGCTACCAGATACTCAACGCGATGCTCGGTCAATAACGCGAGCAACGCGCGCAAGTCCGCGTCCAGTATCACCCAATTGCTCCCGGTAAGCCTGCTGCAAGCGGAGAAGGCGGTCCAGCCTCGCTTGCGGAGTCATACACCTCAACTCCGCGCGGTCGGCGGCCGCCGCGCTGTCGTGCGACGCATGTTTTACGATGACCCGCTCCATCCCGAAACATAGTCAAAAGACAGCCTGCTGGCCCCCGCTCGCCATCGACTGGCCTCTGATATTTGCCGAGGTAAAGCCAATGACCGGCGAAATTCTGCGCGACGGAATAGATCTACGGAATGCGTCGGCGCTTCGCGGCTCCGGGGAAAGGCAAGTGAGAATTCCGTGGGCGTTTCAACGCCGAGTAGACTCGGCACCCCCGCCGAGCGTAGCTTCCCATGGCAGCGGAATGACGAGCCACTGACAGCCCGTCGTACGCTGGATCGTGACAAAAGCCGCATCGAAATACTGGAGGCGCCCCGTGGTCGCCACATCGCCCGACATGACGGCCGAACAATTGCTCGGCTACGAAATTCCCGGCAAACGGGTGGAGCTGGTGCGCGGCCAGCTGCTGGTGCGTGAGTCGGCCAGCTTCTACCACGGGTCGCTCACGCTGCGGATTGGCGTCGCGCTGGCAAACCATCTGGCGCAGGAACAGGCGCTGCACGGGTGGTTGCTCCCGCGTGGCCGTCTTGCTACCGCCGATCCCGGCTTCACGCTCGCGCGGCGCCCGGATACCGTGCGTGCGCCCGATCTCGCGTATGTCTCGCGCGAGCGTCATCCCGCGGCCATGCCCGACGGGTTCCCGGAATTCGCGCCCGACCTTGCAGTAGACGTGCGGTCACCCAGCGATCGCACCGGTGCCGTCGTGACAAAAGTGACCGATTGGTTGTCCGCCGGTACCGCTCTGGTGTGGGTGGTCGAGCCACTACGACAATCGGTGGTGGTGTATCGCGCCGATGGGAGCGTGACGGTGTTGGGAATCGAAGATGCGCTGAGCGGTGAGGAATTGCTGCCGGGATTTGCGATGCCGCTGGCAACGCTGTTCGCGCCGGACTGAGGCGCTGGTTGACGATGTTTTCACACGGCGCCGGTTCAAAGTCGGAACCGTCAACATTGTGTCGCGCCGTAAGCCGCCGCCCGCGCCCGCTACTTCCCGCCGCCCGCCAGTCGCGTCGCCCGCTCGATGTCCGCCGCGTGCATTTCGTATTCTGGCAGCTTCTTCTGCAACTCTGCGTTCTTCGCCGCGAGAAACTTCTTCCACACCTTGTCCGCGTCAGCCGGTTTGCCCTGTAGCGTTGCCGTGCGCGCCGCGAGCGAAAGGCCGAGCAGGTGTGTAGGCGCAGCCGTGAGGATGGTGTCCGCCTGCGCGATGGCAACGGCGAAATTCCCCGTCTCTGACGCCACGCGACCGTAGTCGTATCGCGCATCGACGTCCATTTCCCCGGCGAGCGCTTCAAAGCTTCCCATCGCCATTGGAGCGAAGAACTGTGCGCTGTCTTTCTTGCCTTCTTCGACATACCGCATGATGCGGTCGTACAAGCGGGCCGCGCGCTCACGCGGTGACATCTGCGAAATGTCCGGCGCGACGCCCCCGCCACCACCCGAGGCAAACGGCGCGGCGCTGGGGTCAAGCGCGCCACCCGCCATTGCCGTCGCACCGGCGGTGGCAGTACTGGAGTTCTGATTGACGAGATACCCAGCAACTGCCAACATCGCGATTGCACCAATTGCCCACGGCAGATATGTGGCCCCGCCGCCGCCGCCCGCAACCCTCAGCGCCGGTCCGGACGCCGATGCCGATACGCCACGACGCCCACGGCCGGTATTGACCGCGACGGGCGTTCCACACGCGCTGCAGAATCGAGACGACGCGTCCAGCGTCGCGCCGCAGCCGGTGCACGCCGACGGCGTAAGCGACGTGCCGCACTGATTGCAGAACTTTCCCGTCGCCTGCGCGCCGCACTCAGGGCAAGGAACCGTCGTAACCGCAGGTGATGAGCTCATCGGAGAAAGTTGGACAGATCGTGGACCATTGTACACCCGTGTGTTGACAGTCTCGGCGGACGAAATGCGATCGGAAGCGCGGGGATGGCCCGAATTGTATGCGGCATCCGTGATGGAGCGCTCAGGGTCAGCGTTGCTGCGCTCAAAAGCTGCTTTCTGTCTCGTGCGAGTCTGTCTTGTGCTGCCGCTGCACCGTACTCTTCCTGGATGCGAGTTCCGTTGCACGATACCACGGCACTGTTTTTGGAGGGAATCGCCCACCGATTTGGACGGCGGTGGGCGATTCGCGGCGTATCGATGCACGTCTCGCCCGGCGAAGTGCTGGCAATCATGGGGCACAACGGAAGCGGGAAAAGCACGCTTCTGCGCGTGGCCGCAACCGCGGTCCGGCCAACGCGCGGAGGCGGTTCGGTGTTTGGCGCCGATCTGGTCAAGGACGCGCAGGCGGTGCGCTCGATGGTGGCGCTGCTTTCCACCGATCCCGGCGTTTACGGCGACCTGACGGCATTGGAAAACCTCAAATTCGCCGCCCGCATGCTGGGCACGAGTTCTGACGCGCTGGTGCTGCAAAAAGCACTCGATCGCGTCGGGCTGGGCCGAGAATGCGATGAACGGGCGCGCAACATGTCCTCCGGAATGCAGCGTCGGCTGTCAATCGCGAGGCTGCTGCTGCGGCAACCGCGACTCCTGTTGCTCGATGAGCCGTACAACTCCCTCGATCCGGAAGGCGCGGCGCTGGTGAATTCCCTGATTCGTGAAACGCGAGAGCGTGGTGGCAGCGTGGTAGTTGTCGCGCATGACTTGTCGCGCGCGGAGTCGTTGCCGGATCGTGTCGTGGAGATGCGTGATGGCCTTGTCGAGGAGCCGGAGCCGAGTGCGGCGCCCAATCAGGGGCGACGTGACGTGATCCCGCTCAATGCGGCGATCAACGCCGCCCGCGCCGAGCGTGGCGGCGGGCGCATATGACCGCACCGGCGCTTGTGTCCCCCACTATTTTGAGCGCGTTGCGCGCCGACTTTGGCCGAGTGCGCGCTGTGGCGTGGAAAGATCTCACCGCCGAACGTCGGACCAAGTCCAACTTCAACGCGGTGGTCGCCATGGCCGCGCTGATCCTGCTCTTCTTCGGGTTTGCGCTCGGTCCGGACGCAGAAGGACTACGCAACGCGGCGTCTGGAGTACTCTGGCTGACGATCCTGTTTAGCGGCGTCCTCGCCTTCAACCGTTCCTATCAGCTTGAACTCGAAGCTGGCGCACTTGAGCAGCTGCTGCTCTATCCCGGCGAGCGGTGGGCTATCTATGTTGGAAAGCTGCTGGCGAACCTTGCCTTCGTCTTTCTGGTCGAAGTCATCACGCTGCCGCTGACGGCGGTGCTCTACCACGTCGCTTTTCCGCAACAGTGGCCGGCCGTGATGCTGGTGTTGATTCTTGGCACGACAGGATTTGTCTCACTCGGCACCCTGTACGCGGCCATGGCCAGCCGGAGCCGGTCGCGCGAGGTGCTGCTGCCACTGCTGCTCTTTCCCATGCTGGTGCCCGTGCTGATCGCGGCTAGTGGCGCGACGGCGTCGCTTTTGGTGGACGACGTGATGGGCGACAGCCGCGCGTGGATTCGACTCCTGGCCGCGTTTGACGCCATCTTCCTCGTGGCGTCGACGTGGGCGTTTCAATTCGTCATCGAAGGGTGAGAGACTACGGAATGGCCGAAACAACCTTACGTGGCGCACGGGTAAGCAGCGCTGCGATGCGGGTACCGCTGCAGATGACGGCGCGTCCGCCGTGGCTGGCGGCGCTTACCTGGATTGCGCCGATCGTACTCGTGGCGTCACAGGCGTACTTCATCATGGCGTCGCAGCCCGACCGCGACATGGGCCATCTGCAGAAGATCATGTACGTCCACGTTCCGGCTGCGTGGAACGCATTTCTCGCCTTCTTGTTCGTCTTTATCCAAAGCGTGCGCTACCTGTGGACGCGCGAGGAACGCGCCGACCTCATGGCCGCGGCCGGCGCAGAAGTCGGCGCGGTGCTCACCGGCCTGACGCTCCTGCTCGGATCGATCTGGGGACGCCCGACCTGGGGTGTCTGGTGGACCTGGGACGCTCGGCTCACGTCAACAGCCGTGCTCTTTCTGGTTTACGTCGGCTATCTCGCGCTGCGTGGCTTAACGGACGATCCCGAACGTCGCGCGCGGTGGAGCGCCGCCGTTGGCATTCTGGGTGCGCTCAACGTGCCTATCGTGTATATGTCGGTGAAGTGGTGGCGCACGTTGCATCAGATGCAGTCGACGCCCAGTACGGTCGACCCGACGTACGCGTGGGGACTGCGCGCCAACGCGATTGCGTTTCTGCTCGTACTCGTGGTGTTCATTGCGCATCGCTACCGCGGATTACTCGCCGAATCCGTGCTGGAACACCAGCTGGAAGAAGCCGCCCTCAATCGCAGGACGCGCCCATGAACGGCATGGTCGTTGACTCCTGGCCCTATGTGATCGCCGCGTTCGCCGTCACCTGGGTCGTGTTGGTCGGCTACAGCATTCGTCTGGTGCAGATGTCGCGACGTATTCGCGCGCTGTCGCCTGGTTCCTCTCGCAGTTCGTCTCAATCATCGGGTCCCAACTCATGAACGACCATCCAGATGCCGATTCGGTGCTCGACGCTGAGAGCACCAAGACACAAAGCCGCTCACGCAATCCATCGCGCAAGCCACTGGCCATTGCCGCATTGGTGGTGATGGTCAGCGCGTTCGGCTATCTGACGTATGGGGGCGTCGAAGACAATCTTGTGTACTTCCTGACCCCCAAGGAGTTGGTAGCCAAGGGTGACAAAGCGATGGGCCGACCGGTGCGACTTGGCGGACAGGTGGTGCCGGGGTCAGTGCAGTGGAATGCCGAAGCGATGGATCTGCGGTTCCGTGTCACCGATGGTGCGAGCGAAATTACGGTGCATTCGTCGGGAGCGCCGCCACAGATGTTTCGCGCGGGAATCGGCGTGGTCGTGGAAGGGAAGTACGCGCGCAGCGGCGTCTTCGAGTCACATAGTTTGATGGTGAAGCACTCGAATGAGTATCGCGCACCAAAGGCGGGTGAAGGGCATCCGGATCGGTTGGACAAGACGCTCATCCGGAGCACTGGCGCGTGACACGCATTCTCGGTCTCGCGGCGATCTGGGTCGCGTTGGCTATGGCGGTGGGCGGCATCGTGCTGTCGATCGTCGGACTCACGCGCAAGAAGCCCGCGCTGGTGCAGAGTGCATTTCAGACCATCTACGTCACGTTTGCACTATTGAGCCTTGCCGTTGGCGCGATGATCTACGCGCTGGTCACGCATGACTTCAGTGTCGGCTACGTTGCGCAAGTTGGCAGTCGATCGACGCCAACTTTTTACACCGTGATTTCGCTGTGGGGCGCCCTTGAAGGATCAATCCTCTTTTGGGGTTGGGTACTGGCGATGTACAGCGCAGTGGTGGTGTGGAGCAATCGTCATCGACCCGGTGGACTCGTGCCGTGGTCTGGGGCGACGCTGCAGCTAATTTGTCTCTTCTTCTTCATTCTGCTGGTCGGTCCCGCCAACCCGTGGCATCTCGTTTCGCCTACGCCGTTGGACGGTCCAGGGCCGAACCCGCTATTGCAGAATCACATCCTGATGGGTGTGCACCCGCCGCTGCTTTACCTCGGCTATGTGGGCATGTCGGTGCCGTTCTCGTTTGCAATCGGTGCGTTGCTGGCCGGGGAGATTCATTCCGCCGATTGGATCGTATTGACGCGACGCTGGACGTTGAGTGCGTGGGCGCTGTTGTCGATGGCAATCATCGCGGGCATGTGGTGGTCGTACGAAGTATTGGGATGGGGCGGCTACTGGGCGTGGGATCCCGTCGAGAACGCGTCGTTCATGCCGTGGCTTACGGCGACGGCGTTTCTCCATTCGGTAATGGTGCAGGAGCGACGCGGGATGCTGAAACTGTGGAACGTGAATCTCATTGTCTCCACTTTCCTTCTCACGATTCTCGGCACCTTCCTCACGCGCTCCGGCATCATCTCGTCGGTGCATGCGTTCACAACTGGCACCATCGGCTACTACTTCCTCGGCTTCATCGCTGTCTGCCTGGTCGCATCGTTGATATTGGTCGCCGGCAACAGTGAAGGGCTGCGCAGTGAAGGACATCTCGATGCGGCAGCGTCGCGGGAAACAGTGTTCCTCTTCAACAACCTGTTTCTCACGGGTTTCACGTTTGTTGTGGTGCTGGGAACGCTGTTCCCGCTGGTGGCCGAAGCGTTCAAGGGCGTGAAGGTCACCGTGGGTGCGCCATTCTTTAACAAGATGACGATCCCGATCTGTGTAGCGCTGCTCTTTCTCATGGGCGTCGGTCCGGCGTTGCCGTGGAAAGTGGCTACACAGCAACAGCTCAAGAAGATGTTCGTGCTGCCGAGCGTTGTAACAGCCGTCATCATTGTGCTGAGTCTCGTGTTCGGGATGCGCGATCCGTATGCCATTGGTGCGTTCGCCTTTGCCGGTTTCGCGCTCACCAGCAACGTGCGTGAGTACGTGGTTGGTGCGATGGCGCGTGTGCGTGCGCATGGCGAAGTGTTTCCCGTCGCGCTCGTGCGTCTTGTCGCGGCAAATCGTCGACGCTACGGTGGGTATCTCGCACACATGGGCATCATCATGGTTGCCGCGGCGATTACGGCGTCATCAAGTTTTCGCTATGAGCGCGAAGCGACGCTCAAGCCGGGACAGATCATGCCAATCAAGGGCGATCTGTCGGTGCGACTCAAGCAGCTGTGGGGGCGCGACGAACCGCAGCGCGAAGTCGTTGGTGCCGATGTCGAGATTCTTAACGGCATGAACGTTATCGGCATGCTCGATCCGCGCATGAATTTCTACAAGTCGCAGGACCAGCCAGTCCCAACTCCAGCCGTGCGAAGTCGTCCAAGTGGAGACGTGTACATCAACCTCATGGCGTACACACCCGACGGACAATCGGCGACGCTGCGCGTGATTGTTGAGCCGTTCGTGCCGTGGATCTGGTTTGGTGGATTGGTCGTCGCACTCGGCGCCATGATCTCTTCGTGGCCGACCTCGCGGCGCGAGCCGAAGAGCGTGCCGTACGTGACAACGCGCGCCGTGCCCGTTGGCGTACCGGAGCCCGCGTTTGGCAACGCGGGCATTTCAACTGCGACGCCATCGTCGTTGCCGCCGCACACAAGTTGAGTCGCACAGCATGAACTGGAAGCGCGCCGCATTGACGACTGCGTTGGTGGGAGGACCGGTCATCGCACTGCTCGCGTACGGCATGACACGCGATCCTCGCGAAATCCCGTCGCCACTGCCTGGTCACCTGGCGCCCGTCTTCACGGGCGCAGTGTTTGCACCGGGCAACGATGACGGGCTTCGCTTGGCCGTGGGTGACACTGTTCGACTCGCCGAGCATCGCGGAAGGGTCGTGGTGGTGAACTTCTGGGCGTCGTGGTGCCTGGCCTGTCGCACTGAACATCAGGCGCTTTCCACGGTCGCGCGCAACTACGCGCCGCAAGGCGTGAAGTTTTTCGGAATGCTGTACAACGATGAAACGCCAAACGGTGTGAATTGGATTGAGCAGATGGGCGGTCAGGCGTATCCCGCGCTCTCCGATCCCGGTGCACGTACGGCTATCGACTATGGATTGTACGGCGTGCCCGAGACGTTCGTCGTTGATCAGCGTGGGTTCGTCGCAAAGAAGTTCGTTGGTCCGGTGGAGGCGGGTGAGATGAGCAAGCTGCTCGATTCGCTGTTGCTGACGACGGGTGCACCGAATGCGTCGACCAATGCCGTTGCGCCGGTTCCGAAGTCGTTGCCGTCGGCGGATACGAAGCGATGATGGTTGCACTGACCGCCGCACGCCGTGCCATGTTGGCTCTCGTATTCGCAGTCGCGCCACTGTTGCAGGCGGCCGCGCAGTCTGACCCTGCGCCAAGTGCGGCTCCGCAGACAGTGCTGGTACCGCCGGCGGGTGTCGATTCTGTGCTCGACGCACGAGTGAAGACGGTCGCGTCGCGTCTGCGCTGCCCGGTGTGTCAGGGGGAATCGATTCAGGATTCTCCCGCCGAACTTTCCGCCCAGATGCGTTTGCTCGTGCGCGAGCAACTGGCCACTGGTCGCACGGAGTCGCAGGTGTTCGACTATTTCGTACAGAAGTACGGGCAGTGGATTCTGCTGGAACCGCGCGCGGAGGGCATCAATCTGCTGGTGTACTGGTTGCCGATCCTCTTCCTTGTGCTGGGCAGCGTTGGGCTCATGATGGCGGTGAAAAAATGGACTCGGCCCGCTACGATCGCGGATTAGCAGGGCAGGCATCGGGAAGCGCCGCAAAACACAACCAGTCGGGACAATCGCGCGTGATGACGGCGGCATACTAGCATGGCCTGGTGACGCACTCGGCCACATACTGGCAAACCGCAGAAGCTGTTGTGCGCTCCCCGAACGCCGCGATCGCCCAGTGAACCGCATAGATGCCGCGCTTTCAACCGCCGCTGACGACGCAATACTCGACACGCTTCAGCGCAACGCGTTTCAATACTTCCTGCACGCAACGAATCCGGTCAACGGCCTCGTGGCTGACACATCGCGTGAGGGCTCGCCGTCGAGTATTGCCGTGTGTGGTTTTGCCATGGCTTGCTACCCGATCGCGGTGGAGCGCGGATGGATCCCGCGAGCGGATGCTGTGCGCCGCACGTTGACGCTTCTGCGCTTTCTTCGCGACAGCGACCAGAGTGGGAGCGTCGATGCCACTGGTTACAGGGGCTTGTATTACCACTTTCTGGATATGAATTCTGGGCAGCGAATGTGGAGGTCGGAACTCTCGTTGATCGATAGTGCGCTGCTGCTGGCCGGCGCTCTCGTGTCGCGTGAATACTTCAGCGAAGATTCCGCCGACGAGCATGAACTTCGGGAGCTCGTCGATTTTTTGTATCGTCGGGTGGACTGGCGATGGTCACAAGATCGCGGCGCGGCTATCTCGCACGGTTGGAAGCCGGAGAGTGGCTTTCTCAACTACGGCTGGGAGGGGTACAGTGAAGCGATCTTGCTGTATGTGCTGGCGATGGGATCTCCCACACTCCCGGCCACGGGCAATTGCTACGCGGCATGGACGGCGACTTACCAATGGGAGAACCTCTACGGCCAGGATTTTCTGTACGCCGGCCCGCTGTTCGTGCATCAGTTTTCGCATGCGTGGATAG
>Ga0105047_10014155_pt1 | contig 12678 bp, 10 predicted proteins | sample MAT04_FD_78384 | JGI IMG/M metagenome (GOLD analysis project Ga0105047, IMG submission 78384) | Freshwater microbial communities from Lake Fryxell liftoff mats and glacier meltwater in Antarctica - MAT-04 (megahit assembly) | ecosystem: Environmental > Aquatic > Freshwater > Ice > Liftoff... | reverse complement strand
CGACATCGCCCCCGACGGCGAGCTTCAACGCGGCGGGCGTGTCGCAGGCGACGAGGCGGCCGGTGTTGAGGATGGCCAGTCGATCGCAATGATCGGCTTCATCCATCAGGTGCGTGGTCAGCAAAATCGTCACGCAATCGGCGTCGCGCACCTGTCGCAGAAACTTCCACAGGTCGATCCGCGCACCCGGATCAAGGCCGGTGCTGGGTTCATCCAGAATCAGTACGCGCGGCTGCGGAAGCAAACCCTTGGCAAGTTCCACCCGCCGCCTCATCCCGCCACTGAATGTCCGCAGGCGATCGTCTGCTCGATCTGCCAGACCGACGCGCTCCAGCATCTGCGTGATGCGGGCTTTCAGCGCCTGTCCGCGTAACCCGTAGAGATGACCATGATGGGCAAGGTTTTCGCGAGCGGTTAGCTGCAGGTCGACCGCAGGGGATTGGAACACAACACCGATCTGTTGCCGGACAGATGTTCGGTCTGCCTTGATGTCCATACCGAGGATGTTCACCCGGCCCTCCTGCGGGGCAACGAGTGTCGATAGAATTCGGAACAGCGTTGTCTTTCCGCTGCCGTTGGGCCCGAGCATCCCGAAGATCTGACCGGCGGGGACGTCTAGTGTGAGCGCGTCGATCGCCAGCCTCTCGGCGTACCGATGAGAAAGAGACTCGATGCTGACGGCTGACTGATTCATGCGGACATGCCGGGGAAAAAGATGAGGAGGTGAATCAGAACCGCCATGATGAAAGTAAAGCGCGCGACCATCACGACGCCCCACCATCCTTCATCGCTCGCGATATTTTTTGATCGCGATACCACGCCCCAGCCCGCCCACGCAGCCAACACCAACGCATGACCCAGAATCAATAGCGTCAAGGCATAGTACCCCGCGAAGAAAACATTTCGCCATGGGCCGTCGGTGATCTCCTGGGTGATCTTGGACGGATCAATTTCAAATGCGCCCGCCTGCCACGCCAGCCCCTGGGGCAAGCTGCCATGGAGGTTGATATTTCTACCCTCGATCACAGCTCGCTGACCGACGATCTCGAAACGCCCGCCCGGCGAATCGCGCATCGTCCCGACATACACGTGCGCGATATCCGCAGCGACGCCAACAATGGTGCGGCGATCCAGCAGCGTTTTGTACGATACAACCTGACTGACGATCGCAGCGATCGCGAACAGGATGCCTGCGAATCCTGCGACCTGTCGAATGCGAGCCGCCGACCGACGTGCAATCTCAAGGGCAACAACACACGCGCAGATACACACCAGCACCGCTAGCGTGGACCGCCTGGATATGAAGCCGGGACCCTCTGCAAACATGAGAGGCTGGGCTCGCTGAAGGACCAGAAATGCCGCGAAAAGCGCGATGGCGAACATCGCATCGCTTAAAAGCAAAAGCCTGATCCCCAGCCGAACTGCCTGCGCGGACGAAGCCGAGCCCGGCGGATCTTCCCGCGCTGAAATGGCCGCGACTGTCACTGCGGGCCTCGATATTCGAAGTCGATCGTCACGGGCGTGTCGTCGACGATATCGACTTCCCGATCAAGCGTCCCGTACGTCTCATGCCACGCGTGCAGCGTATATTTACCCACTGGCAGACGGGCAATCTCAAATGCCCCTCCGTCGCCGGTGGCCTGAAAGAACGGCGAGTCAAAGACACCGATGTACGCGGTCATCCAGGGGTGAACATCGCACTTGACCCGAATGAATTCCGGCGAGGAGAACGTGACGGCCGAGGACTGGCCGGCGTCGGTCATGCTGAGATTAAAAGCCTCGGCATGCTTCGGTGCGAATCGCACATTATGCATCGTTGGATCGCTCGACTTGATGCGAAGCGTCTGACCCACCTGCACCCCGATGACATGCGGGACGTACTGACAATTGATCTGATCCAGAAGCGCCTCGGCATTTGCCTCGCCGCTGGATGCAGTCGCGCCGGTCACGTAGACGAAGACGTTGCGCAGCGTGCCGTCGGGATTTACGACCACCGACTCCTCGGTGAGCGGGCCAGCGCCCTTGTGACAAATGTCGTTGAGAATCTCCTTCATGCCCGGAGGCTCGCCGACCAATCGCACGTGGCCTTTGATCGAGCCCGAACCCAGCACCGGCGGCAACAGGGTTTTTTGCGGTTTCGGAGCGTCTGCTTTGTCGCAGCCAATCTGCGTAATGCCAACGAGTAAGGCGGCGACTGTCTTCGTTGCCCAGCGCGCGATAACTCGCCGTAGCAGGGCGCGTCTAGGGAACATGCAGTAAGAGGCGATGGTCATGTGATTGGGTTAATCAGGAAAACTTCGCGATTGATTCTACGTGCCTGGAAGTTTGTCCAGCATCAGCGCCGTCAACAGCAACGGCAGATAGATAATGGATGCAAAGAAGAGCGCGCGGGCTTCTGACCGTCCACAATGTCGCGCGCAACGGATGCCGAACGCGAGAAACCCGAGCCCGAGAATCACAGCAGCGATGCAGTAGATCGGACCGCACAATGTGATCGCACAGGGAAGAAGGCTGACTGGGATGAGCGCGAGCCCGTACTGCACAATCATCGACCGCGTCGTCCGAAACGCGGGATCGCGCGACGGAAGCATCTTGAATCCGCCGGCAGAGTAATCCTCATGATAAAGGACGGCAATCGCAAGGAAGTGAGGCATTTGCCAGACAAAGAGGATGGCGAACAACACGATGGCCGCCGGGGTGATCGCATCCTGTGCCGCGGTGACGCCCATCATCGGTGGGATGGCACCGGGGATGGCGCCGATCACCGTGTTGAGTGTTGTCATCCGCTTGCTGGGCGTGTAGACGAACAGGTAGCTGAGCATGGTGAGGGCACCCAGGCCAGCCGTCAGGGGGTTTACGAACGTACTGAGATACGCCACCCCACCCAGTCCGAGTGTGACACCGAGAATCAGCGCTTCAATGGGCTGCACGCGACCGGCAGGCAACGGCCGGGTGCGCGTGCGCGGCATCAGTCCGTCATGACGTCGCTCGATCAGCTGGTTGAGTGCGCTCGCACCGGCTGCCGTCAGGGCCGTGCCGATGATCACATGCAGCAGAAGCATCCAGACGACGTTCGGGCCGGCACCCATGTAAAAGCCGACAGCCGTCGTGATGACAACAAGGAGGTTGAGACGCGGCTTGCAAAGTTCCAGGTAGTCGGACACGCGACCGACCAGCGACGTCGGCGCGCTAGGAAGCGCGGCTGCGTCGGGGTGTTGTTCAACTATGGTGTCGTGAGCCATATTCGCTCTTACCGGTGCAGGCGCATCGTGCGTCAGGCGCGTGCACGTGAACCACTTCGATACTTCACTGGCAGCTTAAGCAGCCAGTCTGCGGCCCGATCAGGTTTATGCCAACGCGAGTGACGCATTCACCGCGCGCGATCGGCGGGCAGACCAATGGTAGAGCGCCCAAGCCAGCAATCCCAGTATCGCTTGTCCAATTAAACCCACCGCGACTGCTTGTTGACGCTGTTCAGCGGTCAAAACATTTGAGTCGCTGGACAGCAACGATAGGGTGGCCAAGGGGCTGATTGCGCTGATGGCTCCCATCTGAAAGTCCCGGCTGGGATCAGAAAGCATCGACAGAAAAAAATCAGCGACAACCGGCCCGCATACTGCGAGCAGCGTCCAGATCGAGCCGATCACCATGCCCCGCGGAACAGCAAGATACACCCAACGCAGGACGTAGCTGGTCGTGATCAGAAACAGGAGCGCGGTCACGCCCGTCGCCACGGCCAGGACAAGGGAGCCGACAACATCGGCAGAGACGGGCAGCACGAGCATCGTCATGAAGGCCGCAACAGCCAGCGCGACGGCGAAGGGGTGCGTCGTCCGTGGGCGGTCGACGTTTCGGTTCTCCCAGGCACGCGATGCGTTGGCGAGAGGGATCAGGGACAGCAACAAGGTCAGGCCTGCCGACGCGACGAACTGCATGCTGATGTCCACCTCGCGCCGCCAGCCCCGGGGGGCGAGCTTTTCCCAGTAGGACATTCCGATGATCGCAAGCACCACAACAACGCCGACAAGGATAAAGCTTAACCCAACGCCCATTGCCGGATGATCGGATCGTTCATATCGCCGACAGCAAGCGACAAAAAACACTGCTGCGATCGCGCCCTGGCCGGCCAGCGCAACGGCGTGAAGCGTGTCGACGTGCCCATCCAACGTGAAAATCGCCCCGCTGAAGACAGATCGCATCAGGACGGCAACGGTTGGGACCATCAGATACGTCGCGCCATTTCCGACGACCATGGAAACAGCCAGAAACACAATCACGCCCATCGCGCCCTTGGTGACGAAGGCACCGGCTGCCACCACGCACCACATACATACACCGAAGAAAAACAGCAGACCATTGGCGATGATCCAGCGGTCAAGCGTCACACCGATGGATGCGGCGATCAAGGCACCGACGATGAAGTTGACGACCGTCACAGCCAACGCGTGCGCCGAAGACCCGACGAGGTACCCGAGCACTGCCGACACCGACGAGGTGGGCATGAGCCGATGCGACTCGATCATCGCCCCACCCGCATCCGCGCGGACGGCGGTAGCGATGCGCGACGTTCCGAAAATCAGCATGTTTGCAGTCTGAATGACGAGGATGGCGGTCAACCACCCGCGCAGGGTGCTTGTCGCGCTGCCGGGATCCATGCGCGAACTCGCGATCGCCAGCCCCGCGATGGCGGCTCCGTAGATGGCGGCGGTCATAAGCACGTTCCTCCACCCGCCACGGAGTTCGAGTTGAGCGTAGGAGATGGGATTGTTTGGAATCATAAGCAGGTCGAACGATTACACAGCTAAAGCGCGTGACGGGACGCTACTCAAAACAATCGCGCCAGCACCTTTTGCGCCGCGGCCACGCCTTTGCCGAAGTCCACCGGCTTACCAAGCGCCTTGAGGGTATGCTCAATCGCACCCACGACAGCGAGCGCGTCATAGGCGTCGGTATAACCCATGTGATTCACACGGAACATCGTGCCCTCCATCGTCCCCTGCCCGCCGGCCACATGGATGTTGTGCTTGGCCTTGAGCGTCCCACGGAAGTCCTTGTCCGCAATGCCTGCGGGATACTTGACGGCACTTACACTGTCTGCCGGGGTCTTACTGAAAATCTCGAACCCGAGCGCGATCACACCTTGGCGAAACGCCTCGGCTATCGTTGCGGTGCGTTTCCACACGCCTTCGATCGTCTCATCCTTGATCATGCGCAGGCTGTTGAGCTGCGCTTCGATGAGCGTGTTCGCGGGCGTAAAGGGCGTGTCACCGTCCGCGAGGCTCTTTTCATATTTCTTCAGATCAAGATAAAAAACCTTCTGCTTGGCCGATGCAGTCGCCTTGTGGGCGCGCTCGCTCAACGCCACATATCCCAGTCCAGGCGGAAGCATAAGTGACTTCTGACTCCCTGTTATTGCCACATCCACGCCCCACTCGTCCATCTGGAATGGCAACGCGCCGATGCTGGTGATCCCGTCGACAAACAGTAGCGTATCCCCTGCTGCACGCACGACCCGCGCAATGCCCTGCAAATCGCACGTCGTAGCGGTGCTGGTCTCGCTATGCACGAGGATCACCGCATCAAATCGCGTCTTCTTAAGCTCGGCCTCCACCATTGCGGGCGTGGCATGCTCGCCATAAGGGATCTTCAGCTCGGTCAGCTCGCAACCAAAAGCCTTGGCATAACTGGCCCAGCGTTCGGCGAACTTGCCACTGGTGATATTAAGCACCTTCGCGCCGGGTGAAAGTGTGCTGGTGAAACCGGCCTCAAAGGCAGCCGTCCCCGAACCTGTGATCGTGTAGACCGTCTGCTTCGTCTGATAGACGTATTGCAAAAGCGTCTGCACCTCGGCAAACATTTTACGAAACTCGCCCGTGCGGTGGTGATGAACCGGCTTGGCCAGTTCAAGCAACGTGCTTTCAGGCACGCTCGTCGGGCCGGGCGTAAATAAACGATACTTCATCAGCATGGTCAATCCTTCTCCTTCGATGACAACATTTTATGACGAACTTACGCCGCGTCCCACGCACGCCGGAGGTACTTTAAGACATCCTCGGCATGGATCTCGGTACCAGAAAACTTTGGGGATTCTACACTGATTCGCCCAGCGTAGCCCCCCTGCTTCAAACATTTGAAAATCGGGAGGTAATCGCTTTTACCCGTCCGCCCCGGCGCTGTGCGGCCGTCCTTGTCGGCGACGTGGACATGCCGGATGTGTGGTATCGCGCTGGCGAGGTCGACCATCGAATCGTCCTGCATCCAAAAGTGATAAGTGTCAACAAGACATTTCACGTTCGAGTGCGCAACGGTCGATGCGATATCGCACGCCTCCGCAATGGTGTTGATGATGTTGGTCTCAAACCTGCTCAAGGGTTCGATGACGATCGTGACGCCCGCACGATGCGCGATCTCTGCGGACATCTTCAGGAATGAGATAATTTGCCCCCGGGCGACGGCGGGGTCGAAACCATCAGGGACGTGGCGCGCTCCGCTGCTCCCGAAAACCAGCATTGTCACGCCGGCTTGTGCGGCGCGATTGATGGCGCGGGTCATGTAAACCTGCAGGGCGTCTTCATTGATGTCGGGTCCGACAATCTTTAATTCTCGCGGAACCAGGTTGTTGGCTGCCGGTATCGGCAGCTCTTTGAACGCCCGTACGGATGAAGCCGGCCAACTATCGTCATCAACGGTAGGCGATAAAAATCGCTGGACGTTTTCCTCGATAAAATCCCACCCGATCGCATGCACAGCGCGGCTATTGGATGCTGAAGTACATACGCCAAACTGCATCGTATCCACCTGCCTATTGCTCGAAAGGCAGCGCGACGACAGCCCCGCCTTGCTTGCCGGACTCTTCAGCGAGACTCAGAACCGCGATGACCTTGCGGGCGCTTTCAGGTGTCACCGCCAGCGCTTCGCCGAGGATCAAATGGTCGGCGACGTTGCGATAGAAGCCGTCCCAGTCGCCGTCGCAATAGGGCACGCGTGATTCCTGCTTCCCGAAGGGACCATACTGGATCAGCTTCAGACCCGGGTTCTTATCCCAAAGATTGTCGACTTCGATCCCACCCTTCGTGCCCAGAATGCGCATCGGCGATTTGCCGACCGCAGCCAGCGAACTGAGTTCAATCTGGGCGCGACGATTGCCTTCAAAGTGAATGTACGCAACGGTGTGATCTTCGTTGGAAACCTGATGCCACATTTTCTTGGCGAAGAATCCGCTCACGCCGTCAATTTTGTACGGCATGATTTGCAGGGTCCAGTCGGTGACGTGCGCGCCCCAGTCATAGATAAATCCACCTGAGACATCCTTGTACGATCGCCACCAGTCGGTCTTCTGTTCGCCGTAGCCGCCCATCTGGCATTCCATGTGGAAAACTTCGCCGATCGCGCCGCTGTCCACGATTTTCTTGATCGTCAAAAAGTGTGCATCCCATCGCCGATTATGAAAAACGGTCGCCATCTTCTTGGCCTTGCGCGCGGTTTCGATCACGCGCGTGGCCTCGTCAACCGTGATCGTGTACGGCTTTTCCGTCACAACATGTCGGCCTGCCTCAAGGCACTGAATTGATAGCGGCGCGTGCGTGTTGTGCGGGGTGATGACGATGCACATCTCCGTGCGGCTTTTGCTGAGCAGCTCGTCAACCTTCGTATACGTTTCAATGTGCTCGCCCAATTCCGTCTTGGCAGTGGCCACGCGCTTGGGGTCGACGTCGCACACGGCCACTGGGGTAAGGCCGGCTTTCTTGCACGATTCCAGATGCATCTTCCCCATGTTAAACGCCCCGCCATAACCGACGGCAGCGACATTGACGGTCTTCTTCGACCAGTCCTCTCCGGCAGCGTAACGCACGGCACGGACGAGCAACTGCTGCCAGGCGGGGTTCTCCAATGCAGTACCCCAATGCCCATTGGCAAAATAGACCACCTTGCCCGCGCCCTCGTTCCGGGAATATGCCATCGGCTGCGGCTTGCCGTCCCACCACGCCGTAAGAAATGTCTGAAAGTCAGACTGAGGTTGCAGAATGTAAAGTTCATCGTGGATTCGGAATGGCTGAACGCGGTGGGCGATGGGGTGCGTCGGGTCGCTCACTGTCACATTGAAATCAAACACCGGACCGTGGTTGATAAAATGCGACCCGATCAGTTTTGAATACGTGGCCGAGCCCTTGTTCGTATCCGACGCAGAATGAATGCCCACCAGCCCGCCGCCTGCACGCACGAACTTAGCCAGCGCCTCGATTTCGTCATCCTTGAACTTGTCCCCCTGCGTATAAAGCAGCACGACATTGTAATTGCCGAGGCTCTTGAGGGCGGACCCGTCCTGGGTGGACGTCACGTCATGCCCCGCCTGCTTAAGGGCTGCCGACATGATAGTCGCCCCCTGCCCGTAGTCATGCCATTCCCCACCAGTCACGATCAAAACGCGCGTCGAAGCCATGATTCATCCTTATAGAAAAAACGTGCGACGGGGAAGCCTAATCGGGTGATTGAAAGAGTCAAACCACCAACGCTCAAGGTACCGGGACGATCGCACGGCTGTGAAGGCTGCGCACCTCGGCCTCGACGATCCGGATACCGGCAACGGCGTCGCGAGCGGTGACAATGGTGGGACGTTGGTTCGATTCGACGCAGCGGGCGAAATAGTCGAGTTCGCGTCGATATCCGAATTCGGAGGCGGTGGCGACTACTTCCGATTTTCCATCGCGATACAGCATAAGCGGGTCAGGTCGCGCGATGTCAAAGTCAGCCGACCCATTTTCAAAGTTGATCGCATACTGCATGCGAAAACCCCAGCCGTCCGCGAAGCACCACCCACCTTCAGCCGTCACCTGTGGGATGTCGTCAAAGAGATATTGCGTGGCGATATGGTCGACCTCGCCGCTTGTGCGAACGTAGCCGCTGCTCAAGACAGCGCGCGGCTTGCCGAAGATGTAGTTGACGAAGTCCGTGTCGTGAATGTGAAGATCGAGCGCTGCCCCGCCGGACAGTTTGCCGTCTCGAAACCATCCACCCGGCATTGATCCAACGCGTCGAAACGAGGCGCTGAGGACCTTTCCATAGCGCGCTTCAACGATCGCCTGCTTCAGCCACTCCCACTGAGGCCAGAATCGCATGCACATGGCCGGCATGAAAAATCCGGACGCCTTGTCGGCAGCGTCAGCGATGACTTGCGCGTCGGCAGAGGTGCGGGCCAGGGGCTTTTCGCAGAGCACGTGCTTCCCCGTCGCCAGAGCCGCCACCGCCACCTCGGGGTGTGCGGGCGTGGGGACGCAGATGTCGACGATGTCGATCTCCTTCCACGAGAGGAGTTCCCGCCAGTCGGTCGTCCCACGCAGCTTCTTCGCAACGCTTCTGGCCTCCCCCCCGCCGACGTTCAATTCCGTACCGGTCAAATCACCCGCGGCCCGCTTGGGGTCGGCGTCGGAAATGGCAACCACCTCGACGCCCGGCACCTGCGCGTACGCCTCAAGGTGGACGCGACCCATCGTTCCCATCCCGATAATTCCTACGCGAAGCATGACGTACCTTTCTGCTGATGTCTCCGTCGTCCTCGTTGTGTAAATGACGACGGGTTGGCCCAAATCAAAGTTGGAAGATCGTGTCCATCGCTGCCTTCGTACGCGACAGCAGCGTGTCGTCTGGCGGCATCATCTCTGCGACGATGGTGCTGTCGTAATGGATCGCCCGCAGTGCCTGCATCGTCTCGGCCCAGGGAACATCGCCGGCCAAGAGATCGCAAAAACCGGAGAGGCTTCCCACCGACGTTTTGAAATCCTTGATATGCACCCGCTTGATGCGCGGCCCGAGGATGCGAATCCAGTCAGGGGGATGCTGGTGATAGCCGAGCACATTGCCCACGTCGAAATACGCACCGACGCGTGGCGACTTCACGTCGTCGAGGACCTGTGCTAACTCGAGGGGCGAATAGAACAGTCCGTTCCACACATTCTCAACTGCGAGATCGACCTGGGTTTTTTCGGCGTGATCCGCCAGCTGACGCAGGCCTTCCGTCGCCCATCGCATGGCCTGGTCGTAGGGCACCGGCTTGTATGCAGGATCCCACGGAATTGTTACAGCACCGGGGACATACAGCAGTGCACGGCAACCCAGCCAGGCGGCACGTTGCAACGCATCGACGTGCAGACGCACGCCACGCGCTCGCACGCTCGAGTCGAGGTGCGTCGGACTTGCACCCCAACTCATCCCGCTGGCCAGCGTCTCGACGATCAATCCCTTCTTTTCAGCCAACGTACGAATCGCCTCACATTCGCTTTGACTGGTGGACGGCGTGAGAAACCCGGTCGTCCCGATCGCCAGTTCCAAACCGTCGAAACCGGCAGCGACCGTCTCATCCATCAATTCCGCGACGGGCCGTGATCCGTCACCTCCGCGGATCGACCATTGGCTGATGACTTTCTTCATATCAAACTTCCAGATACAAGTCTGACAAAATCTAATGCGACCACACCGTAACATCGGTGAAGGTCACGTCGCCTTCCACCGCAAACAGGCCCGCCTGACCCGCGCGGTGGTTGTATATGCGACTGGACAGCGCGACCCGGTCGTTGATGTAGGCCACCATGCACGTCCCGTCAACGATGACGCGCAGGTGAATGGGATCCACCCACGAGACCTCCAACGGGCGCTCGTGCATGTGCGGCTGATCGCCCGGCCGGGGCCAGCGATCAAAGACGATTCGTCGGGACGCTGGCTCAATGCGCAATTGATAGTAGTTGTCGTAGGCATCATCCGAACGCAGGATCAGACCTGCGGACACCGTGCCCGGCTTCATCAGCACCTTGGCGTTGATCAGGCATGTCTCAGGCATGGCCCCGAGCAGCAGCGACGCAAATCTACCGGTCGCACCGACATGAAAAGTACCCGACGACGACATCCACCTGCCCATGCGAATCTCGGGTGAAAGCGAGACGGGCGTCAGAAAGTGATCCAGCACTGTGTCCGGCGAGCGCACCGAAAGCGTCCCGTCCGGTTGCTGTTTGACTTCATGCGTGACAAGGTTTCCGCCCCATTGGTACGACCCTTCGTCCTTCTCGCCATCGCGGGTCGGAAGCCACCCGAAGATGAACCGCCGATCTCCATCCGATGCGGTTTTGGCAGCGTAAAAGGCGCGGGAATCGAACTGATCGTCAGGCGGGCAAAGCCACGGCCCGTCGAGCGTGCGGGCCATGCGATAGTGCGTGACTGACCGCTCGGTGAACGTGGAATATATCAGATACCACCAATCACCGATCTTAAAAAGATCCGGGCATTCATGCGTAAAATAAAGTTGCGGCGCCCAGAAGGGGTCTTGCACTTTCCACGACATCAGATCCAGGCTGGTAGCCAGCGCCACGCAGCCACGATGACGCGACGCCCCGCCGGTCGTCCGCGCAGCCAGCAGCATGCCGTATTCGTTGTAGCGCGCATCGCGGTAGATAAACGGGTCGCGCCAGTCGTTTATCTCGTATCCGTCAGCGGGTGCAAATAACGCAAACCCCTCATCCTTGACCCAGGTTTTCAAATCGCAACTTGTCGCGTGCAGCACCGCCTGCACAGGTTTATTCTCCTTGGCGAGGTGATGATTGTGCCCCGTATAAAAAATGTGGAACGTGCCATCCTTCTCGAAGACTGAGCCGGTAAAAACCCATTGATCCTGAGAACCCACGGGTCCGCGCGGGAGACTCTCGCCCCATTCTTCAAAGTGTACAAAATCGACCGTGACCAGTTGAAACCACGGCGTCCCTTCGCCATGCGCCGGGATGTCGCGGTAATCCTTCAGATAAAAAAGATGAAACCGCCCCTGCCAGTAAAAGGGTATGAAGTCGGCGGCCACACCGTCGGTTGGTTTGTAGAACAGTGGCATAGGGTCGCTACTCTACGCGGTCATTCGTCGTTTGACGAAAGTTGCGGCGGGCGGGCAACGTTGCTGGCCAGCTTCTCGAGCACCAGCGCCATGACTTTGTCCGCGGTCATATCGGCGATCGGCTCGTGCACACAAACAGTCACACGCGGCCCGATCGGTTGCCAGGTGGTCACGTCGGTCGAACCAAACAACGACACCGTAGGCACGCCCATCATCCCCGCGAGGTGTCCGGGCCCGCTGTCGTTTCCGATAAACAAGCGTGCGCCGGCAAGTTGCTGCGACAGGTCAGGCAGCGTCGGGCAGATGTGCAGAGTGCCCGTCTCTTCCAGCATCTTTTGATCCGCAGCGTTAAGTTGTTCCTGATCGGACTCGCCGATCACAAATCGCGAACTGATGCGCCGTGTCGTCAGCGCGTCAAATAGCTGCAGATACTTTGCGATCGGCCAACGCTTGGCTTGGGCACCGGCACCGGGGTGAATGACCACGTGCTGACCGCCCATCCATCCACCAACGCCTCGCTCGCGGATCGACCGGACGATTTGCCGATATCCGGTTTGCAGCATCGCAGAAGAAAGTTGATCGCCCAGCGCGTCGCAAAAATGCTGCCCGGCAAGTTCAATGTGCGCGCGTTGAATATTCAGCGTGATGACCGACGCCTGAGGCGCCGCCCGCGCGACATGGTCGACCCAGACGTCGGCCGCAGGGGTGATCAAATTGATGACCCACTGGGCGCTGATGAGGAGCTTGGCAGGCACGTCAGGAAGCGCGGATCGGTCAACGAAAAGGCGATGCCAGCCTGTCTCGACGTCGCT
>Ga0105047_10014153_pt1 | contig 12678 bp, 11 predicted proteins | sample MAT04_FD_78384 | JGI IMG/M metagenome (GOLD analysis project Ga0105047, IMG submission 78384) | Freshwater microbial communities from Lake Fryxell liftoff mats and glacier meltwater in Antarctica - MAT-04 (megahit assembly) | ecosystem: Environmental > Aquatic > Freshwater > Ice > Liftoff... | reverse complement strand
TCTCGGTACGGATGGCCCTGGCGTGCTCCAGAAGTTCGTCGAGCGCGGGGGCGTTGGCGTCAAGGTCGGTCACCTGGCCGATTTCGTCGATATCGGTCGCAAGATGCAGCACCAGGGAGACGACACTGCCGGCGATTTCACCCACGCCGGACTGCTCGCCGAGCGCGATGCCGTACGTTCCCGATTTCAGCAGTCCGACCCTGCTGTAGAGCAGATCGAACCGCAGGGAGATGTCCTTGGTGTCTCCGGTCAGCTTGGCCGTGAGTATGGCATCGACCAGCCGGGCCGCCTCGCGATCGGTCTGGAACGCCGCCCATACGGCATCCTCGCGGATACTCCCCGCCACGACCTGACGCGAGTCCTGAAGCCCCAGAAAGAGCCATACCGTCGCCGCCAGCAGCCCGACGCTCAGCAGCGTCAGGACCACGATGCCGATGCCGACGCGCCGCGACACCTCAATCCCGACATGGGCAAGGCGGCGGCGCATGGCGTCAGTGCACCGTCAGCGAGGTAACCTGCCAGACCGACCGGCCGAAATAGACTTCGTTGTAGAGCGATGGGTCCAGGTCAAACGGATAGATCACGAACAGCGGGCCCTTGTCGCGGATCGACAGCACTTCACCATTGAGCCGCGAAGCGAGGATGACTGGATTGGCCTTGAAGTCCTCGATCGGCACCTCGGCCGAATAGTCGTTGAGGGCACGAACCGTCACCATGGTCCCGGTGGCCCCGACCGCTTCGAGGAGCATCTGGACAATCGGACCGCTAAAACTCTCTTCACCATCATACCAGGGGGTCTTGGTGGTTGTGGTGCGCTGCGCCAGCGCATCGAGCATTGCAAGGTCGAACGCTGCGGCGCCCTCGCCATTGGTGTTGGAGATGCTGCCGTCGATGGTGAGAACCACTTCGCCGGCAGGAGCGGCTAGCTCGGCGGCAAGACTGACACTGGTGAGCATGGCTGCCGCGATGAACGCGGCGGCTTGAACAAGGCGCATGGTATCCTCCTGGAGTTATGCGGCTGAAGCGATAGACGTCTTTAAGAACAGCTCAGAGATGCGCGGCCAGCCGCGCTCGAAGGCCTCGACACAGGCCGGATCGAAGTGGGTGCCCGAGCATCTGCGGATTTCTTCGTGCGCCGCCTCGATGGGCCAGGTGGGCTTGTAGACCCGATGCCGGCAGAGCGCGTCGAACACGTCGGCAACCGCCGTGATCCTGGCGCTCAAGGGAATGGCCCTGCCTTTGAGTCCGCGCGGATATCCCCGGCCATCCCAATGCTCGTGGTGACCCGAGGCGATATCACCCGCCATCTGCACGAGGTCGGAGTCGCCGTCGGCGAGGATATTTTCGCCGACTTCGACATGCTTGCGCATGGTCGCCATTTCATCGCTGTCGAGCCAGCCCGGCTTGTTGAGGATGGCGTCCGGGACGCCGATCTTGCCCACATCGTGCAGCGGCGCGGCAAGATAGAGGGTGCGTACGAAATCAGCCGGCTGGCCGAGTTCCTCGGCGATGATCTTGGCGACCGTTGCGACGCGGGCCACATGCTCGCTGGTCTCGTTGTCGCGATACTCGATCGCTCGGGCGAGCCGGCTGATCACCTCTTCCTCGCGACGTTGCAGATGCTGCGTGGCCTTGGCGACTTCCAGCGCCAGGTCGTCGGCACGTTGCGCGAGGGCGTTCTGGGCGCCGCGCAACTTCAGCAGGTTGGAGACGCGGGCCTTGAGTTCTGTCGGCTCTACGGGCTTGGCGATGAAATCGGTCACGCCGGCGTCGATAGCGGCCAGCCGGGTCTTCCGGTCATCGTCGGCGGTCACCATGATGATCGGCACATCGGCGTGGGTGGCAAGCGTCCGCAGCGTGCGGACCAGTTGCAGTCCGTCGATATCGGGCATCATGTAGTCGACGATGACCAGGTCGCACATGCGGCACAGGACATCCTCGAAAGCCGCCTTGGGGTCCGAAAAGCCCTGGCACTCGACGTCGGGCAGCCGGGACACGATGCCGCAAAGCACCGCCAGATTGGTCGTATTATCTTCAACCACGATGACGCGCATTCCGCCCTCCAGGCGTTCCCAATATTAAATTCGCGGGAGGAATGATATGATGCTTCAAACTCATCCCTAGCGACCGATTAACGGGTCGAATTTGGGGACATGCCGAAACGAGCGGGGCTTAACGGTAGTATCGAAAGGGGTGCCTTAAGTGCTGTCTCGGAATGGATTGCCGCCGGAACGACAGACTTGCCAACCCGGGCGCCGCGCGGCCATTCAAGCTCGGCTCTCCTGACGTTCTTGACAGTGGAAGACACTCAGGATCAGGAGTTTCCTAAGCCCGAAACTTGAAACTGCGTTAAGTTCGGAAACGTGATTTGACGATTCGAGGTGAATGTGGCGCGCACAGGCAGCCGGGACGTATTCGAGCCGGGGACGAGGCGGATGGACGTGTCCGGCCTCAGAATCAACAACGAACGGGCGGTTCTGACCGCCATCGCCACCACGCCGGGATACTCAGCCGCCGAGATCGCGCGCTCAACCGGGCTCGGGGCGCAGTCGGTGTCGCGGATCGTCGCCGAACTCGAGGCGACGGGGCTGGTTCGCCGCGGAGAGGCGAGGCGGGGGCTGCGCGGTCAACCCGCCACGCCGCTGTTCGTCGACTCCAACGGGGTGTTCTCCCTCGGCTGCGAGCTTGGCTGGCGCCACTATCACATCCTGATCCGCAATTTCACCGGTGACGTGCTCGGCGAGCACCGCCGCGACTATGCCTTCCCCGACGTCGATGTGGTCTTCAACGAAATCGGCTCGCTGGCCCGCCTGCTGGTTGGCCTTGTGCCTCAGGAGTTCCGGTCGCGTATCATCGGCATGGGCCTCGCGATGCCCTCGGGGATCGGGCGTAACATCGACCTGGTCGGTGGCTCCGCAGATCAGGCCGCGCGCTGGAGCGAACTCGATATCCTGGCCGCGGCAGAAGCCGCCTCGGGGCTGGAGATCGTTCCGTTCAACGATGGCAATGCCGCCTGCTGGGCAGAACTCGCGGCGTTCTCTCCGCCGCGCCCCGCCAACATGGCCTACTTCCAGGTCGGAACATTCGTTGCCGCCGGGCTCATCGCCGAAGGGCGGCTCTGGGAAGGGCCGACCGGCAACTCCGCCGACCTTGGCTCGATGCTGGTACCCGATCGGAACGGGCGACTGGATTTCGTCCACCTGGTTGCCTCGCTCTACGCACTCGAGAAGCGCATTGCCGAAGCCGGGATGGAGGTACCCACCGGCAACCCGCAGTCCTGGCCCTGGGACGCTCTCGAGCCCGTCGTGTCGGGATGGCTCGAAGACGCTTCACGGGTCCTCGCCATCGCTATCGCCAACGCCCATGCCCTGATGGAGTTCAGCGTAGCTTTGCTGGACGGCGACTTGCCCCGTCCGCTGGTCGAGCGACTGGTCGAGCGCATCAGGCAACAGGCCAACGAGCTTCCGATCCTGACCTCCGACCGTCCGTCGATCCGGATCGGCCGACACGGCGCGGCTGCCGCCGCCCGCGGCGCGGCCTTGAAGCCGATCTACCGGCGGTTCTTTTCTCGCGATCCGAGCGATTTCCCACAGGAGTGAGGGCCGTGAGCCCGGCACTTCGGCCTGCGTGTTTGTCGTGGATCAAGACCTGTGGCTGGCATTGGGGTAGGGATCTACGCCCCTTCGTGAGCAGCATCGGTCGTGCGCATGTCTATGGACCAAGTGAAGACGTCCCTGCTGGCACTGGCGGTCGCCGGCCTGGTGATCGGACTGGCCGCGCAGTTTTCCGGCTCCCCCGAGCTGGCCCTGATCGTCTGGACGATCGGGGTGGTGCCGGTGCTCCTGGCTCTTGCTTGGGAGATCGTCGCCAGCCTGCGCCGGGGCGAGGTCGGCCTCGACATCGTCGCTGCCCTGTCGATGACAGCGGCGCTGGTAACGGGCGAGGCCCTGGCGGCCGCGGTCGTAGCCGTGATGTATTCGGGCGGCACCTTCCTCGAGAGTTTCGCCGAGGGCCGGGCCCGCCGCGAAATGCAGCAATTGCTGGCTCGGGTGCCCCGAACCGCGACGCGGCACAAGGACGGCCGACTGGAGGAGTTGCCGCTCGACGCGATCGTGCCCGGCGACCAGTTGTTGATCCGGCAGGGCGATATTGTTCCGGTGGACGGCACCGTGCAGTCGCAAAGCGCCTTCGTCGACGCCTCGGCCCTGACCGGCGAGGCCCTGCCGGTGCGGTTGCACCACGGCGATGCCGCCATGAGCGGGTCGACCAACGCCGGCGACGCCTTCGATCTGGTCGCCACGCATCGCGCCGCCGAGAGCACCTATGCGGGCATCGTCCGCCTCGTCGAGGCAGCACAGAAATCACGGGCGCCGATGGCGCGTCTCGCCGACCGGTGGTCGCTCGGCTTCCTCGCCGTCACCGTCGCCATAGCGGGCGCCGCCTGGGCCCTGACGGGCGATCCGATCCGGGCGGTCGCAGTGCTGGTGGTCGCCACGCCATGCCCGTTGATCCTGGCCGTGCCGGTGGCGCTTGTTGCCGGCTTGTCGCGCGCCGCCCATTTCGGCGTCCTCGTCAAAGGTGCCGCGGCGCTCGAGATCATGGCGAAGATCCGCACTCTCGTCATGGACAAGACCGGCACGCTGACCGATGGACGCCCACAGATCGTCTCGATCGACAGGCGCCTCCCGATGTCGGACGACGACCTCGTCCGGGTGACGGCGGCGCTCGATCAGGCCTCCAAGCACCCGGTCGCCCAGGCCATCGTCGCCGAAGCCAACAAGCGCGGCTTGTCGCTGACGGCGCCAACCGATGTGGTCGAGCTGCCGGGGGAGGGCGTCGAAGGCACCGTGGAAGGTCGGCATGTCATCGTCGGCGGACACGATTTCGTCGCCGGTCGGCTGGGGCAGGGCTCCGACCCGACCTCGGCGCTGGCGGCGGGTTCGGTCATCGTTTCGGTTGCAATCGACGGACAACTTGCGGGCCACCTCGTGATGAGCGATCCGCTGCGCGCCGACGCGAAGCCGGTGATCGAGGCCTTGCGCCGCGTCGGTGTCACCCGGATCATGCTGGCAACCGGCGATCGCGAGGCGGTCGCCACGCAGATCACCGCAGGGCTGGGCCTCGATGAGGTGCGGGCGGGACTGACCCCCGACCAGAAAGTCCAGCTGGTGCTGTCGGCGCGCAATAACGGCGCGGTGATGATGGTTGGCGATGGTGTCAACGACGCGCCCGCGCTGGCTGCTGCGGATATCGGCGTCGCGATGGGAGCCCGCGGCGCTGCGGCCTCGGCCGAAGCCGCCGACGTGGTGTTGCTCGTCGACGAACTCAGCCGCCTGGTCAGCGGCATCGAAATCGCCCAGCGTACCCGCGCCATCGCCGCCGAGAGCGTCATCGTCGGCCTCGGACTGTCGATCGCCGCGATGATCGCTGCCGCCTTTGGCTACCTCACGCCGGTACAGGGCGCCGTGCTGCAGGAACTGATCGACGTCGCGGTGATCCTCAACGCCCTGCGTGTGCTGCGCATCACACCGGCCCCGGTCGGCCAGCCCGCCACGCCCTAATCGGCGCAGTAGATCGCGTAGAGGGTCTGAAGGACCTCCCTGACCGCATCCGATGCCAGGCTGTAGCGGATCTGCTGGCCCTCCCGCCGGGCCCGCACCAGACCCCACGCCTTGAGCTTTGCCAGATGCTGCGATAGCGGCGACTGCCCCAGCTCGATGCGTTCGCTCAACTGGGTCACGTTCAGCTCGCCCTCGAGCAGGTTGCACAGGATGAGCAGCCGCTTGGGATTGGCCATGGCGTCGAGCAGCTGGCTCGCCTCCTCCGCCCGGGCACCGAGTTTTTGCATTTCCATCTTGATCATATTAGCATGTTCGAATATATTAATATCAGCAGATGCATTCTGAACTCCAGTCTGCATCAGCGCAAGGAGCTAGAAATGATCACCAATGTCGGCGGCCCGGACCGCGCAATCCGCCTCGTGCTGGCGGCTGCGATCGTTGGCGCTGCACTGTTCTCCGGCCTGCCGCTCTTCGCCGACCCGCTGTGGCTGTGGGGAAGCATCGGCGTCGCGGCCATCCTGGCGGTGACGGCGCTGCTGCGCTTCTGCCCGCTCTACGCGCCGTTCGGCATCAGCACGTGCCGCCGCCCCACCAACACCTGAAGGAACGGCCCCATGAGCCTGCTTCCGTTTGCCCCCGATCTTTCGACCCGGCCCGAGGTCACGGCGTTCTTTGATGCGCCGACCAACACCATCAGCTACGTCGTCAAGGATCCCGCCTCGAACGCCTGTGCGGTGGTCGATTCCGTGATGGATATCGACTATGCGGCCGGACGGATCACCTATGATGGCGCCAACGCGATTATCGCCTTCATCCAGGAGCATGACCTCAAGCTCGAGTGGCTGATCGAGACCCACGTTCATGCCGATCACCTGTCGGCGGCGCCCTACATTCAGGGCAAACTCGGCGGGCAGCTCGGAATCGGTTCCGGCATCACCGTCGTCCAGGACACCTTCGGCAAGATCTTCAACGAGGGCACCGAGTTCCAGCGCGATGGCAGCCAGTTCGACCGCCTGTTCGAGGATGGTGACAGCTACCGCATCGGCACGATGACCGCCCACGTCCTCCACACGCCGGGGCATACCCCCGCTTGCATGACCCACGTAATCGGCGATGCGGCCTTCGTCGGCGACACGCTGTTCATGCCCGACGGCGGTTCGGCTCGCGCCGACTTCCCCGGCGGCGACGCCCGCACCCTGTATCGCTCGATCCAGCGGGTGCTGACGCTGCCGCGCGAGACCCGGTTGTTCATGTGTCACGACTACGGGCCGAACGGTCGCGACATCCAGTGGGAGACCACCGTCGGGGCCGAGATCGACCACAACATCCATGTCGGCAAACATACCGACGAGGACACCTTCGTGCGGATGCGGGAGGCGCGCGACGCCACCCTGTCCATGCCCCGGCTGATCATCCCGTCGTTGCAGATCAACATGCGGGCCGGCCAGCTGCCGCCGAAGGACGAGAACGGCAAGACGTTCCTGAAGGTCCCGGTCAACGGACTCTAGCTCCGCAGCATCACCACCAACCTGTCCCCCCGAGGCGCCGAAAACCGCACGGGAACTCACCAATCAATGGAGAAACAAGCATGTTCGATTTCCTCAAGCCCAAGGACGGCTCGGTCAACGTTCGCAAGGTCGCCGCCGACTTTGCGACCACCGGCCAGATCACCCCCGATCAGGTCAAGTCGCTCGCTGAAGCCGGCTACAAGACCATTATCTGCGCCCGCCCGGACAATGAAGAACCTGGCCAGCCGAGCTTCGCCGCGGTCTCCGATGCCGCCAAGGCCGCCGGATTGCAGACCGCCTATATCCCGGTCTCCGGGCAGATCGGGCAGGGCCAGGTCATCCGCTTCCGCGATGCGTGGGAGAAGATGCCAAAGCCGATGCTCGGCTATTGCCGCTCCGGCGCGCGCGCCGGCAGCCTCTACCAGACACTCAGTCGCTAGCACCTGAACCGATGTTCCTCGAACCGCTGCAATATGTGCTCGGGTCCCTTTCGGGGGCGCTTGTCGGCTTCACCCTGGGGTTGTTCGGGGGCGGCGGTTCCATTCTGGCCGTCCCGCTGATGGTCTACCTGGTCGGCGTGCCGGTCGCGCACATCGCGATCGGCACCAGCGCCGTGGTGGTGGCAGTGAACGCTGCCACCAACCTCGTCGTGCACGCCCGGCGGGGTAACGTCGTCTGGCCCTGCGCGCTGATCTACTCCGCCGCCGGCGTGCTGGGCGCGCTTGTGGGTGCGATGCTCGGCAAGGCCCTCGACGGCGAAAAGCTGCTGTTCCTGTTCGCCCTGCTGATGGGTGTCGTCGGCGTGGTGATGTTCCTCGGTCGCGGTCGCGCGGGTACGCCCAATGTCGTCTGCACCCCCGAAAAATCCCCAAAGCTGCTGGCCGTCGGTGGCGTCACCGGGCTGCTATCCGGCTTCTTCGGCATCGGTGGCGGCTTCCTCATCGTTCCGGGCCTCGTGGCCACGACCGGCATGACAATGCTGAGCGCCATCGGCTCGTCGCTCGTCGCCGTGACCGCCTTCGGCCTCGCGACGGCGGCCAGCTATGCGCTTTCCGGCCTGGTCGACTGGCCGCTGGCCGCGTCGTTCATCGCGGGCGGCGCGCTCGGCGGCTTGCTCGGGGCGCGGGTCGCCACGCACCTGGCCCGCTTCAGGGGCGTGCTCAACATGGCCTTCGCCGGCCTCATCATGGTTGTCGCCATCTACATGGCCGCCCGCACCTTCAGCGCTTTCGCCTGACGCCCGAACGGCTCAGCCGCCGGCCAGGGCCGGCGTCAGTCGCAGCGACACCGTCACGGTTTCGCTGGGGTCATCCTGCTTGACCCGCACGAAGCCGAGGCGTTCCGAGAGTTCCAGCATGCCGACATTCTCACGCAGGATCGTGCCCTCGAGTACCGCGATCCCCTCGGCGCGCGCGTAGCTGAGCAGTCGCGTCATCATCGCGGTCCCGAGGCCGATGCCCTGCAAATCGCTACGCACCAGCACCGCGAACTCCGCGCGTTCGTGGTCGGGATCGGAGCCGTAGCGACAGATACCGGCGAGTTCGCCGCTATCGGCGTCGAGCGCCACGAATGCCATGTCGCGATCATAGTCGAGCTGGCTCAGCCGGATGATTGCTTCCCACGAGAGAGCCGGCGTCGGAACGAGGAAGCGCAGCCGCATGTGCTCGGGTGTCACCTGGGCGAGGAAGCGCGGGTAAAGCGCCGCGTCCGCGGGCCGAATTGGCCGCAGATCGAAGGCGAGATCGCCCACCACCGCCTGTTGCTCCCAGCCCGCCGGATAGGGCCGCACGGCGAGGCGCGGGCTGGGCGTCGCCTCATCGAGCCGGCTCGCGTCGATCTCGATCCGCGCATCGAGCGCAATCGCCCCGACCTCGTCGGCAAGCAGCGGGTTGATATCCACCGCAACAATCGCCGGGTGGTCGATCGACAGCTGCGACAGCGACAGCAAGGCGCCCACGATGGCCTCCCGATTGGCGGCGGGACGATCGCGGTAGCCGGCCAAAAGCCGGGAGACGCGGGTGGCGTCGATCAGGTCGCCGGCGAGCACTTCATCGAGCGGCACGAGGCCGGTCGCAGTATCGCGCACCACCTCCACCGACGTCCCGCCGGCGCCGAACACCACGACCGGGCCGAAACTCCGGTCCGTGGTCAGCCCGACCAGCAGTTCCTCGGCCCGCTTGCGTTTCACCATCGGCTGCACGGTGAAGCCATCGATATGCGCCAGGCCCGCCGCGGCAGCCCGCTGCCGGATGCTGATGGCGGCCGCCACCGCATCGGCCGGCGTCCGCAGGTCGAGCACCACGCCACCGATGTCGGATTTGTGGCTGACGGCCTTGTCGAACAGCTTCACCACGACCGCATCGTTCGAGCGCAGCAGGTCTGTGGCATGCGCCCCCACCTGCTCGTCGTCGGTCGCGATCCGGGTGTCCGGCACCGAAATCCCGTAGGCGCTGAGCACGGCCTTGGCTTCGGGCTCGGTGAGCACACTTCGCTCCTCGGCAGCGGCCTGCCGCAGGATGGTGCGGACCGCATCGTAGTCGGCCGGCCCGAGGCCCGAGCTGGGCGGCACGCGGTAGAGTTGGGCGATGAGCCGGGACCACTCTGTCAGAAACGACACGGCCTGCGCCGCTGCCGCAGGCGTGTCGACGGCCACGATGCCGGCGTCGCGCATGACGACGCGGGCGGGTTCAGCTGTCGCCTTGCCCATCCAGCAGGCGATCACCGGCTTGCCGTTGACGAGCCCACCACTCGCCAGCCCCGCCACGGCCTGGGCTGCCGCCATCGGCGATGACAGCGCCGTGGGGCAGTTCATCGCCAGGATGGCGTCGACCTCCGGATCCGCCGCCATCGCCGCAATGGCCGCCACATAGCGCTCGGGTGGCGCATCGCCGATGATATCGACGGGGTTGGCCCGCGACCAGTTGGCGGGCAGCACGGCCTCCAGCGCCTGCGTCGTCGTCGAAGAGAGACCCGCGAGTTCGACGTCCAGATCGAGCAGATCGTCCACGGCCATCACACCGGCGCCGCCGCCATTGGTCACGATCGCCACTCTGCCCCGCGACATCGGCTTGAAGCGGCTGGTGACCTCGGCCGCCAGAAACAGCTGCTCGAGACCCGGCACGCGGATGACGCCGGCCCGCCGCAGCGCCGCCTCGACGACATTGTCCGCCGCCGACAGCGCACCGGTATGAGTCATGGCCGCCTTGGCGGCCTCGCCATGCCGGCCGGGCTTGATGGCGATCACCGGCTTCAGCCGGGCCGCCGCCCGCGCCGCGGACATGAACTTGCGCGGCTCGGGAATGGACTCGAGGTAGATGAGGATGGTCCTGGTCTGCGGATCGAGCGCCAGCCAGTTGATGCAATCCCCCACATCGACGTCGAGCATGTCGCCCAGCGAGATCAGCTGGGAAAAGCCCATGCCTTCCCCGGCGGCCCAGTCGACGATCGACGACACGATGGCGCCCGACTGCGAGATCAGCCCCACATGCCCGGGCGCCGCCGCCAGATGCGCGAAACTGGCGTTGAGCCCGACATGGGGCGAGACCATGCCGATCGTGTTGGGTCCGACGATCCGCATCAGGCTCGGACCCGCCGCGTCGAGGGTTGCCTGCTTCTGCTCGGCGCTGAGCCCGGCGGTGATGACGACTGCCGCCTTGCAGCCGCGCTCCGCCAGGTCGCGCGCCACGCCCGCCACGGTGCCGGGTGGGGTTGCAATGATCGCGAGGTCGGGCGCCTCCGGCAGGTCGGCTGCCCGGGCAAAGCACTGCAGGTCGCCGATCCGGTCGTATTTGGGGTTGATCGGATAAACCGGCCCGGCAAAGCCGCCCGCTCGTATGTTGGAGAGGACGATGCCGCCCACGGAGCCAGGCTGCGTCGAGGCACCGACTACGGCGACCGAGCGCGGCCGGAAGCACTGGAGGAGATTGCGGATGGTCACGGCGGCGCCCCTTGTTGTTGAGTGGCCCTAACTCGCATCACCCACCCCGGCGATCTTTGAGCTATCGCAAGCCGACCGGCGGTCGCCGGCTCCCGGGCGTCGCCTTGCGGCAACAGTGATTAAGGGCTAAGCAAAGGGTCGGTGCCACCAGGTGCGCATCTATCCTACATCGCAAAATTCCGGGGCAAGCCTACTTATGCAGAGGTTGGCCGGCTTTCATGCATCCCTATTTTTAGTCCTCGGCCCCTATGCCGCAGCGCTGCTGGGCGTTCTGGTGGCATTCGAGGTGCGGTTTGCCGTTCACGATTTTCTGCCGGACACCGCCGTCAGCCTGATCTTCATTCCGGCCGTGCTGCTGGCGGCCTATGCGGGTGGACTGTGGCCCGCCTTGTTCGCCACGGTCGCGGCCCTGCCGATGATCTACTACTTTGTCGCCCTCTCCGCTCCGAGCCCGTCGTCGGTCGGCATCAACCTGGCGCTGTTCTTCCTCGTGGGAGGAACGGTGGCCGTGTTGGGTGGCATTCTTCGCCGCGCCAGACTCCAGCAGACCGCGATGCTCGATGAACTGCGGTCGCGCGAGGCGCTTTTGCAGTCCATCCTGGACGCGGTCCCCGATGCCACCGTGGTGATCGACGCGGACGGCATCGTCTCGTCGTTCAGCAAAGCCGCCGTGCGGCAGTTTGGCTACGCCCCCGCCGAGGTGATCGGCAGCAATGTCAGCATGCTGATGCCCCAGCCCTATCGGGAGCAGCACGACGGCTATCTGGCGCGCTACCGGACGACGGGCGAAAAGCGCATCATCGGGATCGACCGGGTAGTCGTCGGCCGGCGCAAGGACGGCTCCACCTTTCCGATGACGCTCGCGGTGGGCGAGATGCCGGCGGGAAACCGCCAGTATTTCACCGGGTTTATCCGGGATCTCACCGAGCGGCAGGAGAGTGCCGCGCGCCTTGACGAAGTGCATGTCGAGCTGGCGCGCCTCGCGCGGTTCAACGAACTGGGCGAGATGGCCTCGACGCTGGCGCACGAGCTCAATCAACCGCTATCGGCTGTCTCGAACTACGTTCAGGGCTGTATCCTGCTGCTGAACAACGTGTCCGAGGACTATGCCGTCAAGATACGCGGCGCCCTGACCGAAGCTGCCAAACAGGCGCTCCGGGCCGGCGACATCATCCGCCACCTGCGCGAGTTCGTGGCGCGCGGTGAAACCGAGCGGCGCCCCGAAGACATGAAGCGGATCGTCGAAGAGGCGGGGGCGCTGGCCCTGCTCGGATCGAAGGAACGGGGTGTCCGGTCGCACTTCGATTTTGGCCCCGGGGAGGGCGTCGCGGTCGTCGATCGCGTCCAGATCCAGCAGGTTCTCACCAATCTGATGCGGAACGCGGTGGAAGCCATGAAGGACAGCGAAACCAAGGATCTCTGGGTGTCGACGCGGGAAGAAAACGGACGCTTGACCATCAGCGTCACCGATACCGGAAGCGGCATACCGGGCGACATCGCGGCCCGCCTGTTCCAGCCCTTCGTCAGCTCGAAGTCGGGCGGTATGGGCATTGGATTGTCCATCTCCCGGCGCATCCTGTTGTCGCACGGCGGCGATATCTCGGCTGCCGCCGGCCCGGACGGACTCGGGACCCGGTTCACGTTCCACCTGCCGGTCCATGGCGTTCCATGA
>Ga0105047_10014151_pt1 | contig 12680 bp, 9 predicted proteins | sample MAT04_FD_78384 | JGI IMG/M metagenome (GOLD analysis project Ga0105047, IMG submission 78384) | Freshwater microbial communities from Lake Fryxell liftoff mats and glacier meltwater in Antarctica - MAT-04 (megahit assembly) | ecosystem: Environmental > Aquatic > Freshwater > Ice > Liftoff... | reverse complement strand
GCCATGGCGGTCTACGATGCGCTGTAAGCACTGCGCCGCAGCGCACTGCTTTTGTCGGCGCTACCAGTGGGCACTTTGCCAGCTATGTAACGCTGGAGCGTCTGCGTCGGCTTAACCCCTGGATGGCGCAAACGACGCGCAGTTTCTCCATCCGGCAGTCCGCGAATGCGTTGGTGTCGTCACTCAATGCATTCAACCCGGCTGTAGTTGCGACATACCCTTCGGCCGCAGCAGTGCTGGCCGATGAGGCTGAAAAAGGAAGCTTGCAGGTTGACTTGAGGGAAGTCTGTACCGGTGGCGAGTGCCTGAGCGCCATGGTATGTGAGCGTCTCAAGCAAGTGATGGGGTGCACGGTGCTGCTTACGAACCTTGCGAATACGGCGCAACCCTTCATCCGCTACGATCTGGCCGATCAGGTCACCCTGCAAACTGGACGCTGTGTGTGTGGTTCCCCGCTCCGGTGATTGAAGTACAGGGACGGCTGGACGAAGCACTGGTGATGACGGGTGACCATACATTGGTACTTCGCCTGGGGCTACAAGGCGAGGCTGCCGAACAGGTCATGGTCCGCTGCCGATCGGTACTTCATTCGTTCGCTGCTTCGCAGGGGCGCGGTGCGTTGCGTGTCGTTGGGGAGTTGGGGCAACCCATACCGCGCGGACGCAGTGGCAAGGCACTGCGGGTGATTGGGCGCAGCCTCTGACGAGAGCGGCTCAGCCGCCGATGTAACTCATTTCTACGCGACGAACGCCGTTGCCCGTATCGGCAGCCATGCCACTGCGCAGTTCGGAGTACCGGTCGGTGCGGCCCGTCCATATATGGCCGATGGCGGACGCAAGATCCTCGTCCGTGGAGCCATTGCGCACCAGATTGCGCAAATCATGCCCCTGGCTTGCAAACAGGCACAAATAGAGTTGGCCTTCGGTAGACAGTCGGGCGCGGTTGCAGTCGCTGCAGAAAGCCTGTGTCACGCTGCTGATGACGCCGATTTCCCCCGCCTGCACATCATGAGCTCCCGACGCATCGGCGAAACCCCAGCGTTGCGCAGTCTCACCCACGCTGGCAGGCTCCAGTGCAATCAAGGGGAGCTCAGACTGAAGGAGTTGAATGACCTCTGCAGAAGGCAGTACGTCGTTCATACGCCAGCCATTGGTTGCACCCACATCCATATACTCTATAAACCGCAACACGATGCCACTGCCCTTGAAGTGGCGCGCCATGGGGATGATTTCGTGGTCATTGGTACCCCGCTTGACCACCATGTTGACCTTGATCGGCCCCAAGCCCGCTTCTTGCGCCGCGCGTATGCCGTCAAGCACCTGCGCCACCGGGAAGTCCACGTCATTCATGCTGCGAAAAACCGCATCGTCCAGACCGTCGAGGCTGACAGTCACGCGTTGCAAGCCTGCGGCTTTCAGCGATTTTGCTTTTCGCGCCAGAAGAGATCCGTTGGTGGTGAGTGTCAGATCAAGGGGTTTGCCTTCGACTGTCCGCAGCGCTGCCAGCTTTTCAATCAATATCTCGATATTCTTGCGCAGCAAAGGTTCACCACCCGTTAGTCGGATTTTTTGCACGCCATGGCTGACAAACTGCTGAGCGATCCGTGTGATTTCCTCAAAGGAAAGCAAGGACGCATGCGGCAGGTAAGGATAATCCTTGTCAAAAATCTCTTTGGGCATGCAGTAGCTGCAGCGAAAGTTGCATCGGTCTGTGACGCTGATGCGTAGATCCCGCAAATTGCGCCCTAGCGTGTCGCTCAATAAGCCATGCGCTTTGATGTGGCGGCCTGCAGCAAACGCGGCCGACGAAGGCCGCATCGTGCTGGCGCGCAGATCCAACAAGGGAATAACTCGGGGCGCAGAACGTTCTGTCATAGGGCTATTGTTTACTGGCGGTGGCAAATTTATGACGAAACACAGTGCAAAATTGCGTCAACTAAATAAGAGCATGAGATTCGTTGGAGACACGATTATGTACAAGAAGCTTATTTTTCTTTTGTTGTTACTCAGGATTGCGCCTGTGGGGGCGCAGACGGGCACCATTGCGTCGGCGTTGACCGAACGGGATTTTCTGGGCGATATGCCAATTGTCCTGTCGGTTTCCCGCCTCGCGCAACCGCTGGATGAGACTCCGGGGGCCGTGACCATTCTGGATCGGCAGTTCATCCGCATGTCGGGTGCCCGGGATGTGGCTGATTTGCTGCGCCTGGTGCCGGGTTTCCAGACTACTACGTCGTTTGAAACCGATGCACCCATGGCCACCTACCACGGCCGCACGGATGACTGGGCCAATCGCATTCAGGTCTTGGTGGATGGACGGTCGGTATATTCGGGCTACTTGCAGGGCTCCGCAGGCGTCGGTTGGCAGACTTTGGCAATTGACGATATTGAGCGGGTAGAGGTGTTGCGCGGATCGAATTCGGCGACCTATGGCGCGCGGGCATTTTTGGGGGTTGTTAACATCATCTCGCGCGATGTGCGTGAAACGGGCGGTTCCAGAGCCAAGTTAGTTGCTGGCGAAAATGGTGTTGCGGATGTCGGTGCGAGTTTGGGCTGGGGCGATCCACAAGCCAGCATGTACCGCATCAGTGTTGATTCCAGAGGGGATGACGGTCTACGCAAGGTTTTTTCAACCGGAAGCAGTGCCGCCGGAACGAATCGGGTGAGCCGGGTGAATTTCGTGGCTTATACCGATACCGAAGGCCATGGAGAGATGGATGTCCGTATCGGTGCGCTGGAAGTGGCTGCGATTAAAGGCGATACAGGAAGCGAGGGTAATTTTGAACGTCTGCGGTTTTTAGGTGCTGAATTTTTGCAGGTTGATTGGCGTCGTTCCTTAAGCAATGATGAAGATATTGCGGTTAGCGCATCCCATTCGCACAATAGAAACAATGATGGATTTCCATTTTTACCTCATGATCCCAATAGTCCCGGGCTGAATTACGTTGGGGTTCCTGTCGATTTCAAGGCCGATGAATTTAACGATGTGCTGTCTTTTCAGCACACCGTGCGCCACAGCCAGGCTCTGCGTACCGTGTGGGGTTCTGAGCTACGGCAAGAGCAAATCATTTCACGAACCAGCTTTGATGCGCGTGAACAAGTCACCTCCCGGTTTTCCCGACTGTTTGGCAGCGCCGAGTGGCGAGCTTGGGACAAGGGCGTTGTCAATATGGGAGCCATGGCTGAGGACAGCGACATCGGCGGTAGTTCGTTTTCCCCCAGGCTTTTTGTAAATTGGAACGTGGCCGATGGTCACACTCTGCGCGCAGGGGTTTCGACAGCATTTCGGCCACCCAGTGCGTTTGAAAAATATGCGGACGTCAAATACTACGATCAGACAGGCGCAAACTTTCTTCCGTTCGCAAAATCCAGCGGGCAGGTTAAATCCGAAAAGATCGAGGTGCAGGAGCTGGGCTACAACCTCCACCTGCCTGCAGCAGGCCTGTCGGGTGACTTGCGGCTATTCAATGAAAAAATTGTGGATGGCATTGGAGCCACCCAAGGTGGTGTCGCTGACATTGGAAATGGCGATAACTACACGATTACCGGAGCAGAGTGGCAACTCACGTGGAACCCCAGTGCCAAGACCAAAGTGTTCTTTAACCAAACGTGGATCAATGTCGGTCTTGATTCGATAGCGCTTCGGGATCCAGATCCAAATAAGCTTGCAGATGCGCGGTTCAAAATCATGGGAGGCGCACCCAAATTCGCAGGTTCACTGACCGTAATGCACACCTTGGAAAATGGCGTCAATCTGACCTTGATGCACCAGAGGGCCGAGCAATTTGCAATGGCAGGCGATAGCGTCAATCTGCACTCTATGGGCCGCACCGACATCCGCATAGCCAAGGCGTTCAAAGTGCGTAGAAACAATGCGGAGATTGCGTTGACGTTGCAGAACCTGGATTTGCCCTATCGGGATGGGGACAGCAAGTTTTACTTCGATCGCCGTGCGATGGTGACCTTGCGGTTTGAAAACTGAGGTTGATTGCGTGACACGGACCTTGTTCAGATTGATGGCGTGCTTTGCGTGCATGCTTTGCTGGATGGGTGTGATCCATGCGGCGGGCGTGGCCATTGTTCTGAGTGAGCGCAGCCCCGGGTATACCGAGGCCGCGGAAGCCATGGTGGCAGAGTTGGCGCGGGGTGGGGTGGCACGTTCAGACATCGTTCAAGTGTCCGCGATGGACTTGACCAATACCGACGTTGCCGGAACTGCGGCTCCAAAGATCTTCGTGACACTGGGTGCAGAGTCCCTGCAGCGTTTGCTGAACCTCGAACCACGGGCGCCAGTGGTCGCTGCCCTGATTCCCCGCAGCGGTTTCGACAGAGTGGTCAGGGAATGGGGGAGAAAGGCTTCGACCCCTGTGACAGCCCTGTATCTGGATCAGCCTTTTGGCCGCCAGCTGGACCTCCTGCGGCTGGCACTTCCCGATGCCCGGCGAGTGGGCGTCATTTGGGGGCCTGAGTCAATGGTGCACCAGTCCGCGTTGATGGCTGCTGGGCAAGCACGCGGCATGACAGTGCTCAGTGGTGCTGTGGCTCTCAATGGTTCGTTGTTTGCAGGCCTCAAAGCGGCGCTGGATGATGCCGACGTGCTGCTTGCGGTTGCCGATCCACAGGTCTTTAACAGCGGCACCGTTGCCAACATCCTGTTGGCGACTTACCGGGCACGGATCCCGGTGCTGGCTTTCTCGCCGGCCTACGTCAAGGCCGGTGCGCTGTTGTCCCTGCACACCGCTCCCGACCAAATCGGCGTCCAGGCGGCAGGCATCGTTCGGGGTATTTTGCTGGGGGGTGCAGTGCCTGCTGCCCAGTACCCTCTGGACTTCCGCGTCAGCGTGAATGTGCATGTCGCCCGGTCGCTGGCGCTAACACTGGATGAGGTCACGTTGTCGGATCGGTTGCACCGGATGGAAAAAAGGCCATGAATCTCCATTCGCTTCGCGTGCGAATGCTGGTCGCCGCATTGGTGCCGGTGGCGCTGGTCGTGGTGGCGCTGGTCAGCGTATTCTGGTTGAACCGTCTGGCTGATCTTGAGCAGACCCATAGTCAGCGGGGAAAGTCCTTGTTGCAGCAGGTTGTGACAACCAGCGAATACGGACTGTTCTCCGGTAATGTCGAAAGCCTTCAAAGTGTGGTTAACGCCATGCAGACGGATGTGGATGTGCGATCTGCGGCAGTGTTTGATTCGCGCGGGGTTCTGCTGGTCAGTATCGGTTTTCCGGTTTACAAGACGCTGGCGGAGCTCTCGGATTCAAAATACGCATCGCGTCAGCGGCAACGGGGCGTTGACACCTTGTTTGCAACGATCAGTTCAAGCAAAGTTCCTCTGGATGATTTGTTTGCCGCGCAGGGGGAGACGCGTCCTGCGCAAGCGCTGGTTTTGGGGCATGCCGTTGTGGAAGTTTCACGCGACAGCCTGAGTGCGCGTGAGCGGGAAATGTTGCTCCTGTCCCTAGGTGTCGGCTTGGTTGGACTGCTGCTGGGTGGTTTGCTGGCCACCCGAATGGGGGAGGGCGTGCTGCAGCCGATTTTGCGCATATCACGCAGGATTGAGGGTATTGGTCAGGGTGATTTTTCCGGAGATACGTCGATCAAACCCGATGACCCTTTGGTTGGGCTGCAATTGAAATTGGACCAGATGGCGAGCCGTCTTCAGTGGGGGCGCGATGAACTGGAGCAGCGCGTAGCGACAGTGACCCACGAGCTGCGGTTGAAGAAGGAAGAGGCTGAAACAGCGACGCTGGCAAAATCCCGCTTTTTGGCAGCCGCGAGTCACGATTTGCGTCAGCCCACCCATGCGCTCGGACTGTTCATTGCCCGGCTTGGACAGCTGTCGCTGGATGGACAGGCACGCCTGTTGGTTGGGAATCTTGAGCGCTCCGTTCAGGCGATGCAGGACCTGCTTGACGGACTGCTGGACTTGTCTCGGCTTGAATCGGGCGCCGTCACCGTGCACCGGCGAGCAGTCAGAGTGCAGGATTTGTTGGACGCCATACGTTCGGCGCTTGAACCCGCTGCTGTGGAAAAAGGCCTCCATTTGCGAATTCGTCCGAGCACTTTGTGGGCTCTGACCGACTCAGTTCAGCTGCAAAGAATGGTGATGAACTTGACCCACAACGCGATTCGCTATACCGACCAAGGCACCGTGCTGCTGGCTTGCCGGAGCGCCGGCGATGGGAAGCATCTGCGCATTGAGGTATGGGACAGCGGCATTGGTATTTCAGCAGAACACCAGACCGACATTTTCAAAGAGTTCTATCAGGTCGGAAACCCGGGACGCGAGCGGACCCGTGGCTTGGGTTTGGGGCTCAATATCGTGGAGCGTAGCGCGCAATTGCTGGGCTATCAGGTGACGGTGCGTTCAGCCTTGGGTCAAGGCACCCGCTTTTCTATTACGGTACCAATGTCAGAGCCTGTGAGCAGTGAATTCACTATAGCCGAGCCTGTGATCGCGGTGGTGGGCGGGCTGGACGGTTTACGGGTGTTGGTGCTGGAAGATGACGCGGCAGCGCTTGAAGCCATGGTGGGCTTGTTGGGCTCCTGGGGCTGCAATGTGCTGGCGGCGCAGACCGTAGTGCAGGCCCGTAAATTCCTGCAGCCGGAGTGCTTGCCGGATGTCCTGGTCAGTGATTACCGTTTGGGTGATAGCGACGACGGTTTGGGTGCCATCGCTGCTTTGCGGATGCTGGCTGGCAAGGAGATACCTGCTTGTCTGATGAGCGGAGACACCGATGGTGAATTGATGCAGGCCGCTCGAAATGCCGGTCTGACACTACTGCACAAACCGGTGCGACCCGCCAAGCTCAGAGCACTTTTGCGCCGTCTGGTAACTGCCGCCTGAAGTTGCGTGGTTTTGGGTTGAACTTACAGGGCACTGGATGTGGGACGGTAACCGCGCCGGGCCGCCGCAACCACGGCCTGTGTACGGTTTTGCACGTCAAAATGCCGCAATATCGCGGTGACGTGTGTTTTTATCGTTTCATCTGAGAGGCTCAACGCTTCACCGATTTCCCGGTTGGAGCGGCCATCAAGCAAACCATGAAGCACCAGCTCCTGGCGTTGGGTCAAAGGTGGTTTTTCCGGAGCTGCAGGGGAGGATCCATTCGGTGGCGCAGTTTCCAGTTCGGGTGGCAGATAAACATCCCCGATCAACACTTGCCGGATCGCGCTTAGCAACTCATCGCTGAGGCTGGATTTAGTGACAAAACCGGCGGCGCCGGCTCTCAGTACCTGCCGCATGATCTGCACGTTGGCTGAACCCGATAGCATGACTACGGGCAACTCCGGGTGTCGCTGCCCCAAAATGTCCAGCGCGTCGAGACCCGTCATGTCAGGCAGGTGGTAGTCCAGCAAGATCAGATCCAGGTCAGGGTGGGATGCCGCCAAGACAAAGGCCTGCGTGCAAGTGCCTGCCTGCAGAACCTCTACGTGCTCATCAAGCCCCTTCAGTACCTGGCACAGGCCTTCACGCACCAGGCTGTGATCATCAACGACAAGAATTTTCACGATTATTCTTTTTGCATAAGCGCGCGACAGGGCGCAGACCGATGTTAACGCAGTGCCGTGACAGGCGAAAAAAAGCCCGCTTGCGCGGGCTGTGCAACGCGGGTGGCTATCAGCCGCCGTGAATTTTCATCATCAATGGCACGATAAGGAGCGCCACGATGTTGATGATCTTGATCAGTGGATTGATCGCTGGCCCAGCGGTGTCCTTGTAGGGGTCCCCTACGGTGTCTCCGGTGACGGCCGCTTTGTGGGTTTCAGAACCCTTTCCGCCATGGTGGCCGTCTTCAATGTATTTCTTGGCGTTGTCCCAGGCGCCACCGCCGGTGCACATGGAGATGGCCACAAACAAGCCGGTGACGATGGTGCCCATCAGTAGCCCGCCCAAAGCCGCTGGCCCCAGCACCAGCCCAACCAGAATGGGCGCTACCACGGGCAACAGACTGGGGATCATCATTTCCTTGATGGCCGCCGTGGTGAGCATGTCTACAGCGGTGTCGTACTCGGGCTTGCCCGTGCCGTCCATGATGCCTTTGATGTCGCGGAACTGGCGTCGCACTTCCACGACTACCGAACCTGCCGCGCGGCCGACCGCCTCCATGGCCATGGCACCAAACAGGTAAGGGATGAGTCCGCCAATAAACAGACCAATAATGACCATCGGGTTGCTCAAGTCGAACGTGATGTTGCGGCCGTAGGCTTCAAGCTTGTGCGTGTAGTCGGCAAACAGCACCAATGCAGCCAGGCCGGCGGACCCAATGGCATAGCCCTTGGTGACGGCCTTGGTGGTGTTGCCCACGGCGTCCAGCGGGTCCGTGATGTCGCGAACGCTCTTTGGCATTTCGGCCATTTCTGCGATTCCACCCGCGTTGTCTGTGATGGGGCCGTAGGCGTCCAATGCCACCACAATGCCTGCCATGCTGAGCATGGAGGTGGCCGCAATGGCAATGCCATACAAACCGGCCAGCGCGTAGGCGGTGTAAATTGCAATGCACACAAAAATAACGGGCCAGGCCGTAGAGCGCATGGAGACGCCCAAGCCCGCGATGATGTTGGTGCCATGGCCAGTTGTCGATGCCTGGGCAATGTGCTGCACCGGTGCGTATTGCGTGCCGGTGTAGTACTCGGTAATCCACACCAGCGCTGCTGTCAGCACCAGCCCGACCGCGCAGGAGCCAAAGAGTTTCATTTGTGCGCCAGTGCCGCCCAGGGCATTGTCTGCAATCATGGATTGCGTCACAAAGTAGAAGGCAATCAACGACAAGATGCCCGCGACCGCCAGCCCTTTGTAAAGGGCTGGCATCACGTTTTTCATGCCAGGCGATGCCTTGACGAAGAAGCATCCAATGATGGACGCCACAATTGATACCGCACCCAGCGCCAGCGGATAGACCACTGCGCTCATGCCTGCGCCAGTGACCAGCAGGGCGCCGAGCACCATGGTGGCAATCAGCGTGACGGCGTAAGTTTCGAACAGGTCGGCGGCCATGCCGGCGCAGTCGCCCACGTTGTCTCCGACGTTGTCGGCAATCACCGCAGGGTTACGCGGATCATCCTCGGGAATGCCGGCCTCGACTTTGCCCACCAGGTCGGCACCCACGTCTGCCCCCTTGGTGAAGATGCCTCCACCCAGACGGGCAAAGATCGAAATCAGTGACGATCCGAAAGCAAAACCGATCAGTGGATTGAGCAGTTGCACCAGATTTTTGTCGGGGGTCAGATTGCCATTGCCGACAAGGACCCAGAAAAAGCCCGTCACCCCCAGCAGGCCCAGGCCCACCACCAGCATTCCGGTGGTTGCACCGCCACGAAAAGCGACGTCCAGAGCGGGCCCAATGCCGCGAGTGGCAGCCTGCGCTGTGCGCACATTGGCGCGAACGGACACATTCATGCCGATAAAACCGCAGGCGCCTGACAAAACGGCTCCTACGACGAAGCCAATGGCACTCAAGGGGTCCAGAAAAACGCCGATCAGAATGGCCAGTACCACGCCCACGATGGCAATGGTCTTGTACTGCCTCGCCAGGTAAGCGCCGGCACCCGTTTGAATAGCGGCTGCAATCTCCTGCATGCGTGCGTTGCCTGCGTCCTGGGAAAGAATCCAGCTGCGAGCCCAAAAGCCGTAACCTACGGCAATGAGCCCGCAAACAAGCGCGAGAATCAGCGCTGAGTTGCCCGTCATAAATAGTTCTCCTCATGTTGTTTCGCTAGGGAAGGGTGCCACGCTAACGGTACCCCGCTGCGTTGCTTCCTCGTGATTCCCATGGGAGAGACGATTGGCCAACTCGCGGACTGTAACTTGAAAAAATGGCTTTTTCTGGCTGCGCAAGGCGGGCGTCAGTAAAATCAGGGTTAATCCTAGGCTCGAGCCTTGGCCCACCCTGACCCTGGTGCCCCTCGTGGCACAAAACACCTACAAAGCGGAGTAAATACATGTCCCTGGACAAAGTCACACCTGGCAATAACGTACCTGAGTCTTTCAATGTCATTATTGAAATTCCGATGAACGCCGACCCGATCAAGTACGAGGTTGACAAGGAATCGGGTGCCATGTTTGTGGATCGTTTCATGACCACGGCCATGCATTACCCGACCAATTATGGTTATGTGCCCAAAACCCTCAGCGGTGACGGCGACCCGGTGGACGTTCTCGTGATCACGCCCTACCCGTTGTATCCCGGCGTGGTGGTGCCTTGCCGCCCGATTGGCATCTTGATGATGGAAGACGAAGCTGGCGTGGACGGAAAAGTTCTGGCGGTGCCGACCGACAAGATCTTGCCGATGTATACCCACTGGCAAAAAATTGAAGACGTGAACCAGATGCGCCTGAACGCTATCGCGCACTTCTTCGAGCACTACAAAGACCTCGAAAAAGGCAAGTGGGTGAAGGTTCTGGGCTGGGAAGGTCTGGACTCTGCCAAGAAGGAAATCCTGGACGGTATTGCCAACTACAACAAGCAAAACCCCTGAAAGGGACGGGCGCTTGGGACGGGCATGAGCGGCAGTGTCCTGACGCCCAGTCCTGCAGTTTAGTGGTCTAAATTGGCCTTAGCCCCCGTGAATACTGCGCGGGCAGCTATCAATAAAATAGCGCCTGCGAAATCCGTCAGGCGCTATTTTTGTTTGTGGGCGAGGCGTCTAGCGATTGGGGTCTGGATAGATCAGCCGCTGCAGGCCGCCAGCGCGGTCAAACTGCTTCCACTGTCCAGGGTGTTGCGCCAACCGATCGGCGACAGCCCACCAGGCGCTAGGGTTCACCCCCAGGCCCACGTGACTGGCATAAACCTCCACATTTTCGGTATGGGGGTTTCGGTTGCACGGCTGCTGTATGCTGGCTGACCACGCCACGACCCCATCGGTTCGCGAGTAGATGGACGTGGTCGGCATGGGTGGCGCAGCGGGCAGATCAAATTTCCGGGTTGCCGCCATGATGTCCTGCCCACTGGCCAACTCGAAGAATCGCCATGCGTTGGTGCGTCGGTGCGAACCGGAGAATGGCGTTCCCATCGTGATCACGCTTCGCACACAATGAGGCAACTCTTTGGCCAGTTCCCGGGCGTAGATGCCTCCCAGACTCCAGCCAATCAGACTGATCTTGTTTCCGGTGGATTCAAACGTGTCGATCACCTGCCGTTTGGCCGTTTCCATAATGCCGGCACGTGGGCCAAAGTTGTGCCCCTGGTTCCAGCCGGACACGTCGTAACCGAGGCTTTGCAGATAGCCGCGAAGCGGCGCAGTAGAGCCATCACTGGCCGACAGCCCGGGAAAAATAATGACCGAATGACCGTCTCCGGTCGGAGCACGCATCAGGGCGGGCCAGCTCGGCAGCACCGTCCAGAATTCGAAGGCGGCACGCAGCTCCAGCGCGACCAGCAATGCGCTGGGCGGGTTGTGGTGCTCACTGGTATCTTGTTTTCGGACATTTGCCATGAACGGGAGTCAGCCTGCGAGGGCGAGCGGGAAGTGGTACTGATCAACACATTAGCAGGGATTGATATCGCCCATCCGGCTATCAGGCGTGCAATCCGGGGTCTTATCAGGATCCGGGTCACATGGGTGACTCCAAAGGTCGCCGTGTATGATCATTTGGACTCGTTGCTGCACACCGCACATCGTCGCCTTCAAGGAAAAATCGATGGAAACTAGGCAAGCATCCTTCTCTCTGGACCGTCTGACGGCAACCCCGAATCAGCCGATCGCCGATTCCGGGCAGTACCTGACCTTGCGCCTGGGCGATGAGGAGTACGCCATCGACATTCTTCGGGTTCAGGAGATCCGCTCGTATGAAGAGCCCACCCGAATGGTCAACTCCCCCAGCTTCATCAAGGGCGTGGTGAACTTGCGCGGAGTCATTGTTCCGATTGTTGATTTGCGGCTGAAGCTGAGCATCGCAAAGGTTGAATACAACGAGTTCACAGTGGTCATTATTCTCAACGTGCGTGGCTCGGTGATTGGGGTTGTCGTTGATGCCGTGTCCGATGTGGTGACGCTCGACTCAAAAACCATCAAGCCTGCGCCACAGTTTGAATCGCCGATCGAAGCGCGCTTTATCGTCGGGCTGGCCAGCGTTGGCGATCGTATGCTGATTGTCATGAACATCGAGGCACTGGTCAGCAGTTCCGAGATGGGACTTGTTTCAACCCATCCGGTTTGACGCGCAACACCCCTGTTTTTTTTGTCTTTGGAACGGTTATTCATGAATTTTTCTAACACCAGAATCAGTGTCAAATTGGGCCTCGCATTTTTCGTGATGGTGCTGCTGACCGCGGCAATCGGTGGCTTTGCCTTGGTGCAGCTGGCACGCATCAATGCCAACACCGAGGAGATGGCAAGCAACTGGTTACCCAGTATCAAGTATGTGGGTGAAATGCAGGGATTGCTGAATGATTTCCGCCAGGCGGAGACCCAGCATGCCATGGCTGTTGTTGCAGAAGACAAGAAAACGGAAGCGGATCGCATTGCCGCTGACAAAACGAAACTGTCTGGTATCGGCAAGAAATTCGAAGCTTTGGTGAATACGCCAGCGGAGAAACAGGCGTGGGAAAAATTCGACAAAGACCTTGGGGCTTATTACGCAACCAGTACCAAATTGCTGGCGCTGTCCGATGTCGGGCCAGCTGAGGCGCAGGCCACGACGGAATTGTTGAACGGCGAGTCGCGTGCGGCGTTCAG
>Ga0105047_10014150_pt1 | contig 12680 bp, 6 predicted proteins | sample MAT04_FD_78384 | JGI IMG/M metagenome (GOLD analysis project Ga0105047, IMG submission 78384) | Freshwater microbial communities from Lake Fryxell liftoff mats and glacier meltwater in Antarctica - MAT-04 (megahit assembly) | ecosystem: Environmental > Aquatic > Freshwater > Ice > Liftoff... | reverse complement strand
TTATCTTCTGCTAATAAAGACAAAGAGGGAGGCTTATATACTTGGATAGAATGCTCCATTGGTCCAAGATGGGCGTTTATAGGTACTTGGTCTTACTTTGTTGCAAATTTATTCTACTTGCAAATGGTTTTTTCAAGAATACCAGTAATGGTATCCTGGACACTTTTTGGAGAAAATAGATTTAATGATTCCAATGCAAAGTTGCTTATTTGGCTAGGACTAGGACTTGCAATAGCGTTAACTTATATAGCTACAACTGGAGTTAAAAGATTCTCCAAAATAAGTGATTTAGGTGGAAAATTAACTTTAGGTGTTACAGTTTTATTTATATTATTTGCAGTGGTTGCAGTATTAGTTGGCAAACAGCCATCAGCTACAAATTTTACAGTAGCAACAGTTATTCCAAAATTTGATGCCAGTTATTTTTCAACCTTCTCATGGCTTATTCTAGCTGTGGCAGGAGCTGAGGTGGCAGGAACTTATATTAAAGATGTTGAAAATCCTAAAAAAGTTTTCCCAAAGGCTGTTCTTATAGCAACTACATTTATAGCTGGAGCATATATACTGGGATCACTTGCTATATGCTTAGTTGCATCACCTGAATTAATAACTAAAGCTGGCGTTAAGGATGCGGGTTATGTTGTTTACAAAATTTTAGCAGAAACGTGGGGTTTGAATGGTAAAATATTCGTTCAAATATATGCATTTATTTTAACAATATCTTCTATAGCTGCATTCGTGGTTTGGTTAGAATCTCCTATTAGAGCTATGTTCTCTGAGGTTCCACGAGGCACATTCCCTGAATTTTTGACTAAAAAGCGCGCAGATGGAACACTACTCAACGCACTTTGGGTTCAATGTGGAGTACTTATGGTATTAATAATAGTACCACTTGCAGGAATTAACAAAATAGATGATTTTTTTAATCTCTTAACTACCTTAGCATCTCTATCGCTTGCAATACCTTATATTGTTCTTGCAGCAGCATATTTAGTATATAGGCTTAAAGGTAATATACCTCCTTTTGTAATGTTAAAATCAAAAGCAGCTGTAATAGTATCATCAATTGTTGTTTTTGTATTAGGAATATTAGCATTCTTTGGAGCTGGATGGGAAAACATTGCAGGAGCTAAGAACTTTTCAGAAGCAATAGGCCCAATATTACAAAATTATGGTGGACCAGTAGGATTTATAATTTTTGGATTTTTTATATCATATCTAACAAAAATGTTTAGTAAGAGTGATATAAAAAATATTTAGCCAATGTTTTAAATGTTATTATTAAAAATATTGAAACCATATAAATGAAATCCCTCTGCTATGCAGGGAGATTTTTTTATATTGCAATATTATCTTTACTTAAATCTACAAAAAGCTTAAAATTAGAATTAGATAGAAAATATATTATCATTTACATATGGAGGTGGCGGTATTGAACTCGATATTAAAAAATATACAGGATGCAGTAATTAAATATGCAAATATTATATCGCAGATTCTTCAAGTAGAAGTTGAAATAGTTGATGAAAATTTAATTAGGATAGCTGGTACAGGGATTTATAAAGATAAAATAGATGTTGATATATCAGATGAGGGGTATGTTTATAAAAAAATTTTAAAATCAGGAAAGTCCCAGATTATATATGAGCCAGGAAAAGATAAACTTTGTATACCTTGCCCTAAAAGAGAGTTCTGTGGAGAAGAATTTGAGATGAGTACACCTATAAAATTAAATAATGATACTATAGGGGTTATTGGTTTAATATGCATTAACAATAATCAAAAGGAACATCTAATGGCTAACTTTGATGTATATATGGCCTTCCTACAGCAGATTTCTGAATTTATAAGCAGTACTGCTCATGAAAAAAGAGAAAAAATGACAACACAGACATTACTCCAACTTCTTAATTTTGTTGTTGATAAAACTGGGCAAGGTGTAATTATATTAAACAAAAACAATTGCATTATACATATAAATGAAAATGGATTAAAAGAACTAAGTTTATCAGGGAATTTTATAAATCACAAAATACAAATTAAGATAAGCGGGGATAATGTTTTTGATCTTCAAGAATACAAATTAATGATAGATAAAGAAGTGTTCTTTGTTATTGGTAGCATACACCCTATAAAATTTAATGAAACTCAATATGATAGGATGTTTTTCTTTCAAGATGCAAAAAAGTTTAAAGAGAAGTTATCAAATTTTGCTGCCTTTAATAAAGTGATAAAAAGTAAGGATATTCTTGGTGGATCAAAACAAATTGAAAAATTAAAACAAAATGTTAAGAAAATTGCTATTTCTACATCTACAGTACTTATAACTGGAGAAAGTGGTACTGGAAAGGAGATGTTTGCAAGAACTATACATGATGAAAGTAACAGGAAGGACAAGCCTTTCATTGCCATAAATTGTGGGGCCATTCCAGATATGCTTCTTGAAAGTGAACTTTTTGGATATGCAAGAGGCGCGTTTACAGGCGCAGATCCTATGGGTAAAATGGGAAAGTTTGAATATGCTAATAAAGGCACTATATTGTTGGATGAAATAGGGGATATGCCTCTGTATCTCCAAACTAAACTTTTAAGAGTCCTGCAAGAGAGAAGCATTACAAGAGTAGGTTCAAATAAAACTATTGATATTGATGTTAGGGTGCTTGCAGCAACAAATAAAGATTTATTAAAAGCAATAAAAGAAAATGAATTCAGAGAGGATCTATACTATAGATTAAATGTAATACCTCTTGAAATACCACCTTTAAGAGAAAGAAAAGAAGACATAAAACTACTTATAGAAGCTTTTATTGAGAAATATTGCAATTTATTTAATAAAAATTTTTTAGATATAAAAATAGAAGATGACATTTGGCAAATACTTTATAACTATAAATGGCCTGGTAATGTACGCGAATTAGAGAATGCTGTGGAATATATTATTAATATGATGGGTACTGATGGTATAATAACAAAAGAAATTTTACCTAAAAGTATATTTGTTAATAAAACTAATATTTTACATAATGCGGATGAAATATATACTCTAAAATATCTTGAAAAAAACGCAATAAAAAATGCTTTGGAAAAATACGGGACTACTACTGAAGAAAAAAAAATTGTAGCAATAAAACTTGGGATAGGCATAGCAACTTTATATAGAAAAATCGAACAATATAATTTATCAAAATGATAAATTATTATAGAATAACACTTTAAACGACATAAAATTCAGATAAGTAGCTTTTTTATCATAATGATAATTTTTATCATTATGATAAATTGTTTATAAAATTTTAAAAAAATATATAAGAAAATCATTGATATCAGCTATTCTGTGTTTAATAAATTTGGCACAATTATTGCTTATTATATTATTGATTGATTGATTTTTTTGATCAATGTAGTAAATTTACCTGAAATGTTCGAGAAGCTTACTTGAAACACACAATAACTTAACGGAAAGTAGTGAAATTGTAGCTAAGCCTGAAAATATTTTGAAGAAAACAAAAAAAATTATACATATATAGAGGAGGATCTTAAGTGGAAAAATTAATAGACTTAACAATCAACGAGGAACAACTTAAAAAAACTGTGGAGAGTGCTAAAGAAAGAAATGTTATTATCCCAACTTTAGCCCAGATGAAGGACCCAAACAAGATTCCAGCTGAAATTAAAGAGAAATTGAAAACTACTGGTTTATGGGATATTGACCCTGTTAATTTGTTCAGAATTTCTTGGAAAAACCAACCTGTTAAACAAGGTGGATTGTACAATGAGTTACCAAACTATATCGAAATTCCTTCTGAAATATCAGGAGTTAAAGCTAGAATATTTGCTATGGTTGGAAAGTATTTTCCAATCGGATGTCATAAAGTTGGAGCAAGCTTTGCTTGTCTAGTACCACGTTTAGTTACTGGGCAATTTGACCCTACCTATCATGAAGCAGTATGGCCATCAACAGGTAATTACTGTCGTGGTGGAGCATACAATTCTGCATTGCTTGGATGCAAAGCTGTTGCTATATTACCTGAGAATATGAGTAAAGAACGTTTTGATTGGCTTTCAAAAGTAGCTGGAGAAGTTATTGCTACTCCTGGATGTGAAAGTAATGTAAAAGAAATTTATGACAAGACTTGGGAACTTAGAAATACTAGAGATAATGTTGTAATATTTAACCAATTCGGTGAACTTGGCAATCATTTATGGCATTATGAAGTAACTGGTAACGCTATGAACGACATTTTTAAAGCGGAGGCTGGTCCAAAGGGTAAACTTGCTGGTGTATGCTTAACATCAGGTTCAGCAGGTACACTTGGAAGTGCTGACTTTATGAAAGATCAATATCCAAATGCTAAAATTGCAGTTGGTGAAGCGCTTCAATGTCCAACATTACTAAATAACGGTTTTGGTGATCACAGAATTGAAGGTATTGGTGATAAACATATTCCTTGGATTCATAATGTTAAAAATACAGATATGGCTATTGCTATTGATGATAATGATGCTTTGGCTATGTTTAAGCTCTTTAATGAACCCGCTGGTAAGGCGTATTTAAAAGAGCAAGGTATTTCAGAAGATCTAATAGAAAAACTTTCATATGTTGGTATATCTGGTGCAGCAAATATCCTTACTTGTATTAAATTTGCTAAATACTATGAGTTAACGGAAAATGATATAGTGATGACTGTGCTTACAGATTCTGCAGAAATGTACGGATCAAGACTAGAAGAAATGAAAGAAGAAAGAGGTAGAGATTATTCAGAAGTTGATGCTGCTGTCGATCATAACAGAAGTGTTTTAGGTCTTAGAACTGATAGTATGGAAGAGTTAACCTACCAAAGTAAAAAACGAATTCACAATCTTAAGTACTACACTTGGATTGAACAACAAAAATACGATTTGGAAGAGCTAAATGCTCAGTGGTATGATTATGATAATTATTGGGGCAAGCTACATCAAATGGGACCAGAACTAGACAAACTAATTGAGCAATTCAATGAAAGAACTGGACTTGTAAATACAAAGTAATTCATAATACAATATAGAGGCTATTGCTTAGGTGCAGTAGCCTCTATACTTATCTGTTCACATGTTTTTTTGGAGAAACCCCTATAATCTTTTTAAAGGATTTATAAAAATAAGTGTAATCACAGAACCCAACATGGGTTGGTATATCTATTATAGGTATTCCAGAAAGTAAAAATTCCGCCGCTCTAATAATCCTTTTATAAATTATATATTCGATTACAGTAAAACCTGTGTTTATCTTGAATAAATGACATAAATAATATCAAATACGGAATTTATAAAAAACATTTGAATTTATATAAAAGTATAGAGTGCTTTTGTAATATATCATCATAATTTGTGATATATTTAGATTATAAAATTCAAAATAAACAAGATAAACTTTAGTTGATAGAGAAAAACAAATACTTAGCAAAGTAATTATATCATTACCCTTTGTCAAATAAATTGGTTATCTGCAGGAGGTTTTTTATATGAAAGAAAAAATGAGTACAAAAGTATTGGTTTCAACTTCTATTTTTATTGCAATTGCAGTAGTTCTAAGGTCAATTAGTATAATGATACCAATCGGTGGTGCAGGAGCTATGAGAATTAGCTTTGATGTAATTTTCTATATTCTTCCTGGAATTATTTATGGGCCGATTTATGGTGCATTTGCTGGTGGTATTGTGGATATTCTTTCATATATTCTAAGACCTATGGGACCTTATATTCCTTTGTTTACTTTAACAACAATGAGTTTAGGTTTTATTCCGGGAATAATATGGAGATACGCAAAGATTATTAATATTGAGAAATTAGTAAAATACTATATTTATTGTTTTGTAACTTTAGGACTAATAGGAATAATTAATAATGTTATAATATTTGTATTTCCAAAATCATATTTAGGAAAAATGATATTTTCGCTAGGAAAGAAATCTCAGTTTATTGGGATTGGATTGGAAGTTATTGCAGTGCTTGGTTTTGTAATTTTGTTTATTAATACTTTGATTAAAAGAAACAATAGTGAAAATAAACAATATGATAACTATATTAAAATGATTTTAGCTGTAGGACTGCCTACAATGGTAATTTCATCCGTAAATACTTATCTTCTAATATTGTTTGTGCCAGGGCTTTCTAGTGTAGGGTTTATGGTTCTATGGATTCCTAGATTTGCGGAGGCATGTCTAATGGTATTAATTCAGTCATACATAATATCTATACTTTTAAATGTTTATGAATTAGTATTTAGAATAGATCTAAAATATTAATTTATTAATGTAATAGATGATAGTGAAAACTTAACTTGAATACAAATAATTTAGAAAAAATGAATGAAAAAATTTGATATTACTTTTAAAGGCTGCTTCAGTATAGAAATAACTTTCTATACTGAAGCAGCCTTTTTTCTTGGTTCTAACTTTTTAGATTTTCAATTTCATCTAACATCATATTTTTTATTCTAACACTCCTAAATTTAAAAATATTATTAATAGAGCAATAATTTTTTGATATTTATTAGAAATTATGTTTTTATGTTGAATTATAAGATGAAAATGAATAAATTGTCATTGCGTTAACGAAATATATATGATACTATGTAAACGATAAAGAAAAGGTTTTCTTTATTGATATTATTGATTTTATTTAATTATATTAAGTTAGATTAGCGTACTTATAATAGTACGTAATATATTTATAGTTATAGAAAAGGTTTTCTATAGAATAAAATAAAAATATGGAGATGAATTATGCAAAATTTAACTATTATTTCGTTTATATTTTTTACCGGTTTAGTTGGACTAGTTACTTATTTTAAGATAAAAGGTAATAACAAAAGAAATCAATCTAAGGATGCTTATTTCTTAGGTGGACGTAGTTTAACAGGAGGAGTTATTGGTGCATCCCTTTTACTTACAAATTTAAGTGCAGCAAATTTTGTTGGTATGAGTGGGCAATCTTATAGTGGGAATATGAGCAACATGGCTTATGAAGTTACCTCTGGACTGGTGCTTGTTGTTGTAGCTATGTATTTAGTACCAAGGTATTTAAAACAAGGAATAACAACAGTACCAGATTTTCTTGAGGATAGATATGATTCTGGTGTTAAGAAAAGTATTTCAATATTGTTTTTACTCTGTTATGTATTAAATTTACTTCCAACTACACTCTATTCTGGTGCTATTGCACTTAGTCAGATATTTAATTTAGAAAGTACTTTTGGAATAAGTTATGAGATGAGTATATGGGTTACAGTATGGTCCATAGGTATAATTGGTTTTGTTTATGCGGTAATAGGAGGACTCAAGGCAATTGCAGTGTCTGATTTATACAATGGAATTGGACTTGCAGTTAGTGGACTCATGGTACCTTTCTTTGGACTGTTATATCTCGGTAAAGGGAGTTTTTCCGCTGGGTTAACACATATGGTTGCAACTGCACCAGAAAAGTTAAATGCAGTAGGTGGAGCAAAAGATCCTGTTCCTTTCGGTGCGGCACTTACAGGTTTATTATTAGTTAATCTTTATTATTGGGGAACTGATCAATCTATAATACAGAGAGCTCTTGCAGCTAAAAATCTTAAAGAAGGCCAAAAGGGAGTAATACTTGCAGGACTTTTAAAAGTAATGACACCACTAATTGTTATTATACCAGGAATTATAGCTTTTCAAATATTTGGAGGAGGAGCAGTAAATCCAGATCTTATGTATTCAAAACTAGTTAATGTAGTACTTCCTAAACCCTTAACAGGATTCTTTGCAGCAGCGATGTTCGGTGCAGTCTTAAGCACCTTTACTGGGGTTTTGAATAGTGCTTCAACACTATTTGCACTGAATGTATATGGTCCTATTTTTGGAAAGGGTAAGACCGACAGTGAACTTGTTGCTAAGGCTAAGTCCTTTGGACTGATAATAGCAGGGGTTTCAATGCTTATAGCTCCATTTATAATGTATGTACCACAAGGACTATTTCAATATTTACAAATAGTAAATGGATTCTTTAATGTTCCTATATTTACTATAGTATTTATTGGGTATGTTACAAAAAGAGTTCCTGCAATTGCAGCAAAAGTAGCATTAGTATTTTTCGTAGGAACTTATGCAATATTGCAGTTAGTAATTAAGCCAGACATGAATTTCCTTTATCAACTGGCAATATTATTTGTAATAAGTTGTGTGCTTATGCTGATAATAGGTAAAATTAAACCTAGGGAAACGGACTATGTTATGGAAATAAGAAATGTAGTTGATATAGAGCCTTGGGAGCATCGCCATGCCGCAGGCGGAGTAGTTGTATTTCTTATGATATCAATGTATATAGTATTTTCAAAACTTGGTTTAGCCGGAGCTAATGGAATTACAATTGCTACTTTTGGATATATGTTAATTGTAGCGATTATAACAACATTTGCAGTAATATTTATAAAAAAGAAAGATTCAGAGAAAATTAAAAAAAATGAAGCTAAAGCAACCTAAATCAATAAAAAATGGATAAGCAATATAGGGAGTTGTTTCAAAATAAAGTTTGAAGCAGCTCCTTATATTTACAAAAATCAAGAGAAGCATTGCTTTTGCAAATGCTTCTCTATTTTAAAATGTGAATAATATTACATTAAATAACTTTTTGTATTCTTATGTAGTATGTTTAAGACTTATTGATATTGTAAAATCTAAAGGTTCATCAGGAGACAGGTAAAATAATTTTTCATTTGTTTTAGCTGTTTCTATACCATCATAGAATCCATTTGTGGGTTCGAAAGCACAATTATAATCTCCTCTGAAACCACCTTCAGTAACCCAAAAACCAAGGTAAGGCATTTTGTCTTTATCAAAATCCACTGAATACAGCATATTGTGGTTAGGGTAGTATATGGAGCAGTTACCCTCTGATACAGCACCGTTTGCATAATATTTTTCAGTGTTGTTACAAGACTTTTCCCCCACTTTGTTTAAATAATAATCTTGGTTCCTAATATTATTTGTTATTGGATATTGGTGTGGAGTATTTTTCTTACCTAGATTAATACTATCTTGAACATTTAGTATTTCAGTTGTTGTTTTAGGAAAAGTAAGTTCCATATTTTCCTCACAATTTACAAGGCAGTGCATTGCCCAAATACATGGGAAGGTTTCAGTCCCTGTATTTTTAATATGATATTCTATATTTAGATTTTCATCGCTGAGTGAAATTGTTTTCTTGTAATAGTAGGGAAGAATAGAACTTTGAAGAAAAAGTTCAACATCGTCAGCGGAAAGTTTATAATCTAAGGACGAACTCCATATTTCTCCATGATCTGGATAGGAAACTTTTTTGCCGCAATAATTTACTTCGGAAAGATCTATAGTTGGAAAGGCATCATCAAAACCTGAAGCATCGTATTCAGCAAAATCATCATTCAATTTTGGATGTTTGTACTCACTATTTTTATTTTGAAAAAGAAGTTCGAAATCTTTTTCCTTATTATATATTGATGCTATTTTTCCACCGATGCTTGGAAGTACTACTACTTTTAATAATTTGTTTTCTAATACAATTGATTCAATACCTTTAAATATATCTTTATAAATCATAACATACACTTCCTTCATAATATTTAAGTTAGAAAAGTAATACTTTCTACATAATTTATATTTTAACATAACTTTATGAATAATCCATGACCATTTTATATCACTTTGTAAATACGGTTAAATGGGGAATATACTTTACAAGATTTGATTTATTTAGTAAAATTTATTTAGAATAGTAATAAAAAAATTTACTCAATGAATATTTTATTTTTATAGGAGGCTACAATGAAAGTTAATATAAGGGATGTTGCAAAAGAAGCAAATGTTTCTATGAGTACTGTATCTAGGGTTATAAATAGCAATTATCCTGTTAAAGAAGAAACTAGAATTAGAGTGGAACAAGCTGTAAAGAAATTAAATTTTAGTCCTAATGCATTGGCAAGATCCCTAGTTAGTCAAAATACAAAAACAATAGGGATTTTAGTTCCAAGTATAAACAATCTTTTTTTTCCTACTGTAATTAAAGCTATTGAATATGAACTTAGAATAAAAGGTTATTCAATTTATCTTTGTGATACAGATGATAATGCTGCGGAAGAAATAAAATATATAAAATCCCTTATGGGTAGGCAAGTAGATGGTATTATAGTTATAGACCCTAAAACCGAAAATATGAAAAATGGGTTTTATGAGACAGTAAGTAGTGATGTACCATTAGTATCAATTAATGGATACAATAATAACATTAATTGTAATTTTATACTTAATGATGAAGCAAGTGGCGCAAGACAAGCTATGCAGTATCTTTTAAAACTTGGACATGAAAACATTATATTTGTAAGAGGGAAAGAAAGTTATTCCTACGATATAAAAGAGGAAGTATACAATGAATTCATGGAAGAAAAGGGATTAGGGGCTAAAAAAAGAATTATAGACATTGGTGAAGGAAATAGTAACAAAACTGTAGACGGAACAATAAAAATAATGAGGTCAGAATTAGAAAAATCAAGAGAACTAAAAGACCCTATAGCTGTATTTGCCTGTAATGATTTAATGGCAGTAGGAGTTATGAATGCATGTAGAATAATGAATCTTGATGTACCTTTAGATGTTTCAATAATTGGATTTGATAATAGTTATATTTCAACAATAGTTGAGCCAAAACTGACAACAGTAGACCAAAATATGTATCTACTTGGAGAGAAAGCTTCTAAAATGCTTTTGGACTTAATAGAGAATAATAATGGAAATACTAGCAGTATTAAATTAAAGACACAACTTATTATAAGAAACAGTTGCAGTACTATTTAAGATGATTTTGCTGTGATTAAAGAATAAAGAATAAGTATATTTTAATGATTAGTGAATTACATAACTACGATAATAGGTAGACAACATAGTATTCTATGTATGGTATACCTATTATTTTTTTATCGAATAAAATATATAAATGAATAATATTATAACATAAATTATAATATTATAATATATAACATGGTATTTTAATGTAAAATATGATAATATGTAAAAATAAGGGTAGTATAAAATTATTTTGAAATTATTTACTTTATCACTTTTATAATCATAAGGGTATGTATTTAAAAATGGGGGTAATATATTGGAAAATATTTATAATGACAGAAGAATAGAACCATATTTTTATTTGTATGATAGTATTATAACAGAATTTAACAATGTTTTTGAAACTGCTTCTGAGATTACTAAAAGGGGTCTTGAAAATCAAAATTTAAAAAGAAGATTCAAAATAATAGAGGAAGAAAACGAACAGTTAAAGCAACAAAATACACAGCTAATTAGTATAATAGAAAATTTATCTGAGGGAGTAATTCTTGCGGATAATAAAGGTGAATTTATAATGGTAAATCCACAAGCAAAGAAGTTAATTTATCAGACGGACAAAGTAATTGATATAGGAGATAATCATAAAAACAGTAAAGCATTTGAATTGCAAGGCAATGAGATACCATTTGAAAATCTTCCTGGAATTAGAGCGCTAAGAGGTGAAAAAGTAAAAAATGCTAAGATTTCCATAAGACATCCTAATAAAGAGTATTTTTTGGAAGCTAGTGCGACCCCAATTTATAATTCCTTTGGAGATTTAACAATGGCAGTTTCGTGTTTTCATGATATTACTGAAACAATTAAGCAATCAAGAAAAATTGAAGAACAGAAAGAGGAATTAGAAGCTATCATAGAAAATATATCTGCTGGTATTTCTATTTTTGATAATAAAGGAAAATATATATTATTTAACAAATCTGAAAGAGAAATGTTTTTTCCATATTATGAATACATAAACAAAGAAAGAAATGAGCATAAACAATCTGGACATCTTTATAATATCGATGGAGAGAAAATTGGTATAGATAATACTCCATCTCGTAGACTTATGAGGGGTGAAAAATTTAAAGATATGAGGATGTTAGTAAAGTTTCCTAATAAAACATTGCAAATAGATATTAGTGGAACACCTATTTATGACAGTGAAGGAAAATTTACAATGGGGGTCCTTTGTAGTCGAGACATGACAGACTATTATAAGCATGAAGAAGACGCAAGAATTCGATATGAATTCATGAACAGAATGATAGACAGTTTTGATTTACCTGTTGTTAGATTATCATGTCCAGATTTAAGCATTGTGGATATTAATAAAAAAGCATTTAGTAGCCTTAAGTTGTTGATACCCGATATTAAATCAATTAAGCAAATAACAGACAATAAGATAGAAGAATTAGTTAAATTATTGAATGTAAGTGAATATTATCAGTGTATTAATGAAGTTATAAAAGCTAAAAAAACTGTGTATTTGAATAAAAACAATCATGTGGTCAATGGAAACGAGATTTATTGGAATGTTATCTTTGAGCCTGTGCTTGAAGCAAATGGAGAAATTCAAGAAATATTAATCTTAATAATAGATGTTACTACAGAAATAAAGTCTAATTTGGTTATAGAAAAAGCATTGAAATTACAAGGAGAATTTCTTGTTAATGTATCTCATGAACTTAAAACACCACTAAACGTTATATTTTCAGCAGCTCAGTTATTTGCTATGTATTGTAATAGTGGATCGCTTGACGAAAAGAAGAATTCAATTATTAAGTATATAGACTCAATTAAAAAAAATTCCTA
>Ga0105047_10014144_pt1 | contig 12682 bp, 8 predicted proteins | sample MAT04_FD_78384 | JGI IMG/M metagenome (GOLD analysis project Ga0105047, IMG submission 78384) | Freshwater microbial communities from Lake Fryxell liftoff mats and glacier meltwater in Antarctica - MAT-04 (megahit assembly) | ecosystem: Environmental > Aquatic > Freshwater > Ice > Liftoff... | reverse complement strand
CTATCCAGAGCCTGCGCTGGTGCAGGCCGCCGTGACGCGGGGCGAGGGGCGTCTGGGCCGTGGCGGTGCGTTTCTATGTGCCACCGGGCAATACACCGGCCGCTCGCCCAAGGACAAATTCGTGGTCCGCACCCCGTCGGTCGAACAGACGATCTGGTGGGACAACAACGCCGCCATGGCCCCCGACGCCTTTGACCGCCTGCATGCCGACATGCTGGCCCATATGCAGGGCCGCGATTACTTTGTGCAGGATCTTTATGCCGGGGCCGACCCGATCCACCGGCTGGATGTGCGGATGGTCACGGAACTGGCCTGGCATGGCCTGTTCATCCGCCATCTGCTGCGCCGCCCCGACCGCGCCGAACTGGACACCTTCACCCCCGACTGGACCGTGATCAACTGCCCCAGCTTCAAGGCCGATCCGGCCCGTCACGGCTGCCGCTCCGACACCGTGATCGTGCTGAACTTTGATGCCAGGGTGATCCTGATCGCCAACACCGAATATGCCGGGGAAAACAAAAAGGCGGTGTTCACCCTGCTGAACTACCTTCTGCCCGAAAAGGGCGTGATGGCCATGCATTGCAGCGCCAACCATGCCATCGGCAACCCGGTCGATACGGCCGTGTTCTTTGGGCTGTCGGGCACCGGCAAAACCACCCTGTCGGCCGATCCGTCGCGCACCTTGATCGGTGATGATGAACACGGCTGGTCCGAACGCGGCACCTTCAATTTCGAGGGCGGCTGCTATGCCAAGACCATCAACCTGTCCCCCGAGGCCGAGCCGGAGATTTACGCCACCACCCACCGTTTCGCGACCGTGGTGGAAAACATGGTCTATGACCCCGAAACCCTGGAACTGGATTTCAGCGACGACAGCCTGACGGCCAACACCCGCTGCGCCTATCCGCTGGACTATATCTCGAATGCCTCGGCCACGGGTCTGGGCGGCCATCCCAAGCATGTCGTGATGCTGACCTGCGATGCCTTTGGCGTGCTGCCACCGATTGCCCGGCTGACCCCGGCGCAGGCGATGTATCACTTTCTGTCCGGCTTCACCTCCAAGGTGGCCGGAACCGAGCGTGGCGTGACCGAACCGCAACCGACGTTCAGCACCTGTTTCGGCGCCCCCTTCATGCCCCGCCGCCCCGAGGTGTATGGCAAACTGCTGGCCGCCAAGATCGCCAAGCATGGCGCGTCGTGCTGGCTGGTCAACACCGGCTGGACCGGCGGCGCGTATGGCGACGGCAAGCGGATGCCGATCCGCGCCACCCGCGCCCTGCTGGCGGCCGCGCTGGACGGCTCGCTTGCCGCAGCCCCCTTCCGCCGCGACCCGAACTTTGGCTTCGAAGTGCCGGTCGAGGTTGCGGGCGTCGGCAAAGGCCTGCTTGACCCCCGCTCGACCTGGGTTGACCCCACGCACTATGACCGGCAGGCGCAGAAACTGGTGGGCATGTTCGCGGCCAATTTCGAACATTTCCTGCCCTATATCGACGCCGACGTGCGGGCCTGTGCCATCGGATAGGGCGGGTTTACCCCGGTTCCGGGGGGCCGTTGACCTGACAGCCGGGCCTTGCCCGGCCGCAGGCGCACCCGCTCTGGCGGTGTCATTGCCGCTGGTCAAACCTTACCAGAATGGTTAACGTAAAAAGCCAAGTTGTTGAAATATAACAATATTCAAAAGTGTCCACATGTGGACACCTCAGGTAATGCTCTCCAGCCTTTCCTTGCTCATGTCGCCCGGAACGATGGTGACCGGAATGGGCAGGCTGCCCGATGACCGGGTCAAAGCCGTGACCAGGGGCCCCGGCCCCCCCTTGTCGGACCCTGCCCCCAGAACCAGAACCCCCACCGACCCATCCTCGCGGACCTGTGCCAGAATCTCGTTCACCGGGTCACCTTCGCGGATCACCAGTTCGGGGTTGATGCCCTGCTTGTCCCGCATCCACTTGGCAAAAACCTCGAAATGCGCCTCGATCCTCTCGCGTGCCTCGGCCCGCATCAGGTCCGCCACGCCCATCCAGTGCTGAAACTCCTCGGGCGGGATGATCGACAGGATCTGCACCCCACCCCCGGTGCGCGCCGCCCTGAGGGCAGCAAACCGCATCGCATTCAGACATTCCCGCGTATCATCCAGCACGACCAGAAACTTGCGCATGACCGGCTCCTTTGCGACTGTCCTAAACCTGCCCCGCCGCCCAGTCCAGATAAAGCCGCCTGACCCGGTCGGTCATGGCGCGGGTCCGGTAGGTTGTGTCATCAAACGCCTTGACCGCCGTCACCTTGGCAAAGTTGCCCGACAGAAAGATTTCATCGGCGGCGTGGGCGTCGTCAAAGGTCAGCACCGTCTCAACCACCTCGACCCCATCCGCACGCAGGTTCCCGATGTGGCGGGCGCGGGTGATGCCAGCCAGAAAGGTGCCGTTCGGAACGGGGGTGAAGACCACGCCATCCCTGACCAGAAACACGTTGGCCGTGGCGCTCTCGGCGAGGTTGCCCAGCGCGTCGGCCACCAAGGCGTTGCCGAACCCCTTGGCCTGTGCCTCGACCAGCATCCGGGCGTTGTTGGGATACAGACACCCCGCCTTGGCGTTGCAAACCGCATCCTCCAGCACGGGCCGGCGAAAGCGGGTGCGCGTGACGGTGGTGGCAAAACTGGCAGGGGGCATCGGCACCTCTTCCAGTGATATCGCAAACCCGGTCGCCCCCGCCATCGGCGCGATCCCCAGATCCGACCCGTGCAGCGCCCAGTACATCGGGCGGATATAAACGGCCTGACCCGGACCATAGGCCTCCAGACCCTCGCGAATGATGGCCACCATGTCGGGGGCCTCGCAGGTCGGGGTAATCATCATCGCCTCGGCCGAGCGGTTCAGGCGGGCGCAGTGCAGCGACAGGTCCGGGCACAGGCCGTCGAAATATCTGGCACCATCAAAGACCGAGGAGCCCTGCCAGATGCCATGATCGGCAGCCTTCATCACGGCCAGATCGCCCTCGTGCCAGCGTCCCTCAAAATAGGTGCGGATTGATGTTCCGAATGCCATGCCAGTCTCCCTGTTTGGGGCGGTTAAAGCACTGACTTGGTCGGGCGGAAAGGCCTGCCAGGTGGCGGCGGGCGGAACCCCGCCAAAAAGGACGCCCCTGATCCGCAGGATGGGATCAGGGGCGCTACACCGGGACAAGGGATTTGCCCAGCTGCGGGGACAGTCGCGGGCGCCCGGGTCAAAGGGCCATAAGCCCATATGTGAACCATGCCACAGGATTGATTCGATTTCGTGACGGAGTGTCCACATGTGGACACTTTGCAAAAAATATCAATATCAATGACTTAGGAAATTCCGTTAACCAACTGGCAAGAGTCTCGGCTGGCCCCGCTCAGCCCCGCGCGGCGCGGCGCAGAGAATGCCGGATCAGCCCGTCAACAAAACTGCCCCCCAAACTTGCGGCGGCGGCGGCAAGGGCGGCAAAGCTGGTGATGAGCCAGACCGCCATGTCGGTCAGCCGCAGCGTTGCGCGAAACAGACGGGCCTTGCCCAGAACCTCGGCCCGGCCCAACAGCCGGGGGCCAAGCGCCGTGGCGGTTTTGGCCAGACGTTCGGCATCGGCCGCATCGTCCACCATCGGCAACAGGTGCAGCGCCGTCGTCAGGTCCGTTTTGCCCGCCACATCGCCCAGGGCCGTGGCGATGCGGGTGACTTCGTCAAAATGCTCCATCTTCAATGCGGCGCGGACCGCGTCCATCGACCGCGCATCGGCAAGCTTGCCCCAATCCACCCCGCGCCGGATGGCGGTTTCAAAGACCGCCAGCAGGGGGCGCGATACCCGCCCCATCTTGAGCGCGGTTTTCGTCAACCCCGCCCCCGCCTTGACGACCACACTGCCGCCGCCCGTGGCCAGAATAGCCACCGTGGCCCCCAACCCGACAATCGACAGGGCAAGGTCCACCGTGTCGATCGGATCGCCTGTGACATAGTTCGACGCGGCCCGGCCGATGCCCAGCACATCGCCCACCGGGGTCAGGTTGACGGGGGCCTGACAGACAAAGACCTGGGTCAGCGAACAAGAGGTGCTGTCCACCAGACAGACCGCACATGACCCCGCCGTGACCAAAAACCCATGGTCCCCCTCGCGCAGGGCGTCAAAGCGGGCGTGCAGGTCGGGCGGCAGATAGGTCGTGTTGCGGCGTGCGGCATCCATCAGGGCATCCAGCGCCAGCCAGTTGCGCGGCTCCTCGTCCAGACGGGTGCCAATCAGGGCAGCCATGAATTCTGGTGTCGCGGTGTCGGCCATCATACGGTCGGTTGTGGCCGAAATCTCGTCCAGCGTGGCATCGCGCAGGGCGCGGGCGGCGGGGTCGGTTGCCAGCCAATACACCACAGTCCCAAAGGCCGCAGCCGACCCCATGCCCCAAAGCAACAGGATCAGGCGTGCAACCCGGCGCATGTCAGATCTGGCGCGAACGGATCATGCCGATGATGTCATAGACCTGATCGACGATGGGCCGGGCGATGGCATCGGCACGGGCGGCGCCCTGGCCGATGATACGGTCAATCTCGGCCGGATCCTTCATCAGACGGGTCATTTCCGATGTGATCGGCGACAGTTTCGCCACCGCCAGATCGGCCAGTGCGGGTTTGAAGGTGCCAAACTGCGCCCCGGCAAAATCCTGCACGACCTGCAATGCGGTATGTCCGGCCAGGGCGGCATAGATGTTGACCAGATTGCGCGCTTCGGGGCGATCCTTCAGCCCAGCAATCGTATCGGGCAGGGGGTCCATATCGGTCTTGGCCTTGCGGATCTTCTTGGAAATGGTGTCGGCGTCGTCGGTCAGGTTGATGCGGCTTTGATCGGACGGATCGGATTTCGACATCTTCTTGGTACCATCCCGCAGCGACATGACCCGCGTCGCTGCCCCCTCGATCACCGGTTCGACGACGGGAAAGAAATTGACGCCATAGTCATTGTTGAACTTGATCGCGATGTCGCGGCACAGTTCCAGATGCTGCTTTTGATCCTCGCCCACCGGGACATGCGTCGCCTTGTAGGCCAGAATGTCGGCGGCCATCAGCGAGGGATAGGCGAACAGGCCAAGGCTTGCCGCCTCGGCATCCTTGCCGGCCGTCTTGTCCTTCCACTGGGTCATCCTGCTCATCCAGCCCATGCGGGCGATGCAGTTGAAAATCCACGCCAGTTCGACATGGGCCGTCACCTGGCTTTGGTTGAACAGGATCGACCGGGCAGGGTCGATGCCGGCGGCGATAAATCCTGCCGCCGCCTCGCGCGTTTGCTGGCGCAGTTTGGCGGGGTCCTGCCAGACGGTGATCGCGTGCATGTCAACCAGGCAATAGATCGTCTCGATCCCCTCGTCCTGCTTTTCGACAAAGCGTTTCAGGGCACCCAGGTAGTTGCCCAAGGTCAGCCCCCCCGAGGGCTGGATGCCCGAGAAAATGCGGGTCGCGAAGGCCGAAGGCGTTTGGACCGCGTCGGACACCGGTGCAGTCATGGGGGGATGCTCCATCTGAAAACTTGCACCTTGCCCTTAACGCTGGCATGCGAGGGCGTCAATTGATGGCTTGGACAGGATGAACCCGTGACGCAAGACCCGAACGCCCCGCCGCTGAACCCCCTGCCGCCGGTGGTGTGGTTGATTGCGCTGCCGATCATTGCGATGGAACTGGTGGTGAATGCCGGGGCCAGCGGCGTGGTGGGCGGCCCGGATGCGATTGGCTGGCGGGTGCAGGCGGCGCAGAATTTCGCCTTTTCGCCCGATTATCTGCGCGAGATGCTGGCTGCCGGGGTCTATCCGCTGGATGGGCTGTGGCGGTTGGTGACCTATGCCATGGTGCACCGCGATGTATCGCATGCGCTGTTTGTGGTGGTGATCCTGCTGGCCTTGGGCAAGTTCGTGGGCGAGGTTTACCGCTGGTGGGCGGTTCTGGCGACCTATGTTGTGGCGACGGTTGTGGGCGCCCTGGCCTATGCGGCGGTGCCTTTGGCCCATGCGGCGCTGATGGGGGGGTATCCGGGGGATTACGGGCTGATCGGGGCCTATTCGTTCCTGTTGTGGGTGCGGATGGTGGGCAGCGGGGGCAACCAGTTGCGGGCGTTCAGCCTGATCGGGTTTTTGCTGGCGTTTCAGGTGGTGATCGCGGTGTTCGGGACTGTGGTCTATGGGCTGGAGCAGGGAACGAGCTGGGAATGGGTCGCCGATCTGGCGGGGTTCGTGACGGGGTTCGTGCTGGCCTTTGTGGTCAGCCCGGGTGGCTGGGCGCGGTTTCTGGTCCGGATGCGCGGTTAGGATTTCCGGCGGAGCGCGCGGAACTCCGACAAGCGGAAGGCGCCGATCAGCGCACCTGCCCCAAAATAGGTCACGATGCCCAGCGTGATCAGCCCCCCCAGCGCGGCAAAGCGCCAGTGGCGGGCGTCCAGCACGGGGGTCAGCGCCCAGGTGGCGGCCCACAGGGCGGCACCCATGATCAGGGCGGCGGCGATGATGCGGGGCAGGCGGGTGCGGAAACGGTCGTCCATCGTTGCCTCGGGGCCCATGCGGCGCGAACCGGCCCACAGTTGCCAGACCATCACCCAGCCCGCCAATGTGGTGGCCCAGGCAGCGGCGGCAAAGCCGAGCCAGGGCATCAGGCCGACGGCAATGGCGGCGTTCAGGACCATGGACACGACGGCATAGCGAAAGGGGCGGCGGGTGTCTTCGCGGGCGTAAAACAGCGGTTGCAGAACCTTGTGCAGCACAAAGGCGGGCAGGCCGAGGCCGTAGATGGCCAGGACCAGCGCGGTGGCGCGGGTGTCGGCGGCGGTAAAGGCGCCGCGTTCGTACAGGACGGCACACAGCGGCCCGGCGATCACGACCAGCGCCACGGCGGCGGGCAGGGTCAGCGCCAGGGCCACCTCGGCCCCGCGGTTCAGCGAGGCGCGGCCACCGTCGCTGTCGCCGGCCCGCAGACGGCGCGACAGGTCGGGCAGCAGGACGGTGCCGATGGCAATGCCGACGACGCCAAGGGGCAGTTGATACAGCCGGTCGGCATAGGTCAGCCATGCCACGGCGCCCTCGGTAAAGCTGGCGACCTGGCGGCCGACCAGCAGATTGATCTGCACCACGCCGCCGGCCAGCACGGCGGGCCCCGCGATCAGCGCCAGATGCTTGAGGTCGGGCGTCCAGCGCGGCCAGCGGGGGGTCAGGGCAAAGCCGATGCGCCGCGCCGAAACCCAGGTAAAGGCCAGTTGCGCGACCCCGGTCAGCGGCACGGTCCAGGCCAGCGTCAGCCCCATGTCCCAGTCCATCCAATCCGCCCCGAACATCGCCGCGATGAACATCAGGTTCATCAGGACGGGCACAAAGGACGCCTCGGAAAACCGGCCATGCGTGGTCAGCACGCCCGATAGCAGGGCGACCATCGAAATGAACAGGATGTAGGAAAACGAGATACGGCCAAACTCGACGGCCAGATCGAACCGCGCATCGCCCACAAATCCGGCAGCCATGGCCCAGACGAGCCAGGGCATCGCCAAGGTGCCGAGCAGGGTAAAGACCAGAAGAAGGGTCATCAACCCGCTCATGGCATCGCGGGCAAAGCCTTGGGCATCCTCGCCGCCCTCCAGCTTTTTGGCGAACATCGGCACGAAGGCCATGTTGAAGGCGCCCTCGGCAAAAAAGCGGCGGAACATGTTGGGCAGAGAAAAGGCAACCAGAAACGCCTCGGCCACGGGGCCGGTGCCAAGGTAGGCCGCCATCAACATGTCACGGGCAAAGCCTGCGCCACGGGACAGCAGGGTCCAGCCGCCGACGGTGACAACATTGCGAAGAAGGGAACGCGCCATAAGCCTGCCAGTCAGTTGCAAGGAACGTGGTAGCCTGTTCGGGCCGAGGGCGAAAGGGGCGGTGGCGTGTTTGAGTTGCGTCCAGGTTGCCGGGACAAGACTGTCGCGGCGCGGTTCAGTCGGAAAAGAAAGCGCACCGCGTTTCCCCGCCCGCTGCGGCCAAGCCTCAACCGAGCGATTTCGCCAACACGACAGAGGTTATCGCCCGACCCGGAGGGCAAGAAGCGCCCGCCTTGGAAGGCCGGCTTTTGATGGTGGAGCAATTGGTCCAGCCCTTGCAGCACGAAATACCGAAACCTTCGGTATTCGATTTCGCACCAAGGTGGGCCGCCCAAGGTCTTGATAGGGTGGCTTTGCATCGCGCCCCCAAATCGCCACGATCTCTTCGGAAAAGATGCCAAACAGCCGGGACAGGAATTTGGCCGATGCGCTGTTGGCGCGGCCGTCGCGGTCAAAGATGCCCCGAAAGTTTGTGGTCACCGCAGCTTCACCCAAGGTCAAGAAAGACGAGATTCAAAAATATGTAGGCTTTATAACGCCCTAACACCCCTCCCACGCGTGAGAGCCCCTAGCCCTGCGCCCGCGCCGCGCCATCGCTGATCGCCTGACGCAGCTTCTTCTCAAGGCTTTCCTGACGGTGCCCGGCGTGAAGTTTCAGGCCGAACATGTCCTTGACATAGAAGGCATCGACCACCTGCGCCCCATAGGTCGCGATCACGGCCGAGGCGATGTAGATATTGGCGGCGGCAAGGGTGCGGGTCAGATCGAACAACAGGCCAGGGCGGTCGCGGGTATCAACCTCGATGATCGTGTAGATCTCGGATCCTTCGTTGTCGAAGGTGATGTGGGTGGGAAAGCGGAATTCGCGTTCGCGCTTTTTCACGCGGTCGCGGTCGGCAAGGGCGGTGCGGGGCAGCACCTCGCCCTTCAAGGTCTTGTCGATCATCCCGCGGAGGCGGGGCAGTTTGTCGATGTCATAGGGGTTGCCCTCGCTGTCTTGCACCCAGAAGACGGCGGTCGCGTAGCCGTCCTTGGAGGTATAGGTGCGGGCATCGACGACATTTGCCCCGACCAGCGCCAAGGCCCCGGCCAGACGCGAAAAGATGCCGGGATGGTCGGACAAGGCAAAGGCGGCGCGGGTCGCACCGCGTTGGGGTTCGGGGTGCAGGTCGATGCGGATCTGGTCATCCTTGAGCCCGCGCAGCAGGCGGGCAAAGGTTTCCTGGGTATCGGTGCTGAGGCCCTGCCAATAGGGGTCGTAATGGCGGGCGGCTTCGCGGTCCTGATCCGCCTTTGGCCAGTCGGCGATACGGGCGCGCAGGGCGGCACGGTTCTCCTCGACCGCACGTTCGCGGCTGAAGGTTTCAAGGCCGCCTTCCAGCGCGTCGGAGGTTTGGCGATAGAGCTGGCGCAGCAGCATCGCCTTCCAGTTATTCCATGTGCCGGGCCCGACACCGCGGATGTCGCAGACGGTCAGCACGGTCAACAGGTCCAGCCGTTTGCGCGTCTCGACGGCCTTGGCAAAGTCGCGCACGGTGCGCGGGTCGCCCACGTCGCGTTTCTGCGCCATGTCGGACATGAGCAGGTGATAGCGCACCAGCCATTCGACGGTTTCGGTTTCGTCAGGCGTCAGGCCAAGGCGGGGACAGATGCGGCGGGCGATCTGGGCGCCGATGATGGAATGATCCTCGGGGCGGCCCTTGCCGATGTCATGCAGCAGCAGGGCGACGTAGATGACCTTGCGGTTCACCCCGGCCTTGAGGATGCCGGAGGCGATGGGAAGCTCTTCGACCAGTTCGCCGCGTTCGATCTGGGCGAGGACCGAGATGCACTGGATGATGTGCTCGTCCACCGTGTAGTGGTGATAGACGTTGAACTGCATCATCGCGACGATGTTTTCAAAGTCGGGGATGAAGGCGGACAGGACGCCCAATTCGTTCATCCGGCGCAGGGCGCGTTCGGGGTTGCCGTGTTGCAGCATCAGGTCCAGGAAGATGCGCGCCGCCTCGGGGTTGTCGCGCAGGTGGTCGTCGATCAGGTGCAAGTTGGCGGCAATCAGGCGCATGACGTTGGGGTGCAGCAGATAGCCGGACCGCAGCGCCTCCTCGAACACGGCGAGCAGGTTGAGGGGGTTTTCCAGAAATTTGACCGGGTCGGCGGCGTCCAGGCGGCCCTGCACCAGTTTGAAGCCGGGCTTGACGCGGCTGCGTTGAAAGAAACCGGCCAAACGGGCCTCGGGTTTCACATGGCGGGCTTCCAGTTCGGTCAGAAAGACGCGGGTCAGTTCACCGACGCGGGTGGCATGGCGGAAGTAGTCCTGCATGAAGTGTTCAACGGCGCGGCGGCCGGAACTGTCGGAATAGCCCATGCGGGCGGCCACTTCGACTTGCAGGTCGAAGGTCAGCTGATCGGTGGCGCGGCCGGTGATCAAGTGCATGTGGCAGCGGGCCGCCCAGAGGAAGTTTTCGGCCCGTTCGAAATTGCCATGCTCTTCGGCCGACAGCAGACCGGCGCCGACCAGCCCGGCGGACGTGGTGACGCGGTGCAGGTATTTGCCGATCCAGTACAGGGTTTGGAGGTCACGCAGACCACCCTTGGCCTCTTTCACGTTGGGTTCCAGGACATAGCGTTTGCCGCCCTGGCGTTTGTGCCGCGCCTCGCGTTCCTTGAGCTTGGCCTCGATGAATTCGGGGCCGGTGTTGCGGAACAGATCGGACCACAGGCGGGTGTCCAGATCGCGGGCAAGGGTGTGGTCACCAGCGATGTAGCGGTGTTCCAGAAGGGCGGTGCGGATCGTGACATCCTCACGCCCCAGGCGGATGCAATCCTTGACCGTGCGGCTGGAGTGGCCGACCTTGAACTTCAGGTCCCACAGGACATAAAGCAGGCTTTCGATGATGTTTTCCGCCCAAGGGGTGAGTTTCCAAGGGCAAAGGAACAGCAAGTCAACATCGGAGTGCGGGGCCATTTCGGCACGGCCAAAGCCACCAACGGCCAGAACGGCGATGCGCTCTGCCTCGGTCGGGTTGGGCAAGGGATGCAGGCGGTAGGCGATATCCAGCGCGGCACGGACCAGACCATCGGTCAGGTCTGCCTGGGCGCGGATATGGTGCAGGGCGTTCAGGGGGGCGGCCGCAAAGGCCTGTTCCAGCGCCAGATTGGCCGAGATGCGGGCATCATGCAGCAGGCGGGCCGCTTCGGTCCGGGCGGTGCGGGCGTCGGAATGGGTGGCAAAGACGGCGGTGATCCGGTCATGCAGATCGGGCACGCCCAGCGAAGTTTCGGCGGTCTGGATCAGGGCATCGCTGCCCAGATCCAGCCGGAGGAGGGTGGGGGCGCGGGGCAGGTCCCGCGCCGCTTCAGAAGCCGACACCGCCAAAATTATTCGGCGCGGGTTCAATGATGACAAGTGTGCTGTTCTGGATCTGCGCGACTGCCAGGCCACGGTCGGTCGTGCCATCGGGACGCAGACGGAAGATGCCGCCGACGCCGACAAAGCCTGCGGCCTGGGTCAGAGCTGCTGCGGACAACGTGCTGCCCCCGCCGCTTTTCGCGATGGCGCCGATGGCTGCGATGCCGTCATAGGCAAACCCTGCATAAATGGGCGGGGCTTCGCCATAGGCGGCGGCGTAGCGGGCCTGAAACTGGCCATTCGTGCCGGGATCAGGCAGCGCAAACCAGGCGCCCTGCACACCGGGCAGGGCCAGCGTTGCCGGCGGAATGTCCCAGCGGGCCAGGCCGATGAACTGGGTCGAGGCCGGATTGACACCGTTTTCCATCAAAAGCTGGCTGAGGAGCGGCAGCGCCCCCGCGTTGTCGGCAGTCAGGAACAAGGCCTTGGCACCGCTCGACTTGGCCGAGGCGGCGATGCCCGGTATCGCCTGGATGATGCCGTTTTGCGAGAATTCATAAGTGCCCACAGCGGCAACCGAGCCCCCGGCGCTGGTGATGGCGCGCTGGATGGCAGCCTTGCCGATCTGGCCGGCCGGGTCGGGGTCGTGGACCACCATGATGCGGTCCAGACCGCGCGCCACGGCATAGCCTGCCAGTCGGCGAGCGGTCGAATCAAAGGTTTGGCCCAGGATGAATACATTGCCCCCTGCAACATCGGGGTTGTTCGAGAAGCTGAGCACGTTGACCCCGCGTGAGGCCACGGCGACACCGGCAGCATTCGCCTCCAGTGCAAAGAACGGCCCCAGGATAATCGCGGCCCCTTCGTCCACAGCCTTGGTTGCCATGGCGGCTGCGGTTTCGGGCGAACCTTGGGTGTTATAGACACGCAGGTCGATTTGCACGCCGCCAAGGTCGGCTATGGCCATGCGGGCCGCGTTTTCCAGACTTTGGGCGATGTAATTGTCATTGGCGTCGGACGAACCGCCCGGAACCAGCAAGGCCACAGGGATCACCGACCCATTGCCGGTGGCCGGGCCAGACGCGACAGGGCCAACCCCCGAATCGCAGGCCGAGAGGACGAGCGCGAAGACCAGAAGGACGGTTTGGACTGCGAACACACGCACGCGGGACAAAACGGGAAACATCATATACTCCCTACATTCACCAAAGAGGCTGGATGCGACCTTTAGCATATCGGCCCGGGAAGTAAACTTTGCAGGAGGTGTCACGGCATGGCTATGGGCAAAGGCACGCCAGAGGGGGTGCGCATCGCGGCAGGGCTGCATCTGGTTTCGACCCCGATCGGGGCGGCGCGGGATATCACCCTGCGGGCGTTGGACATTCTGGCAGCAGCCGATGTCCTGGCGGCCGAGGACACACGCACGCTGCGCCATCTGATGGAGATTCACGGCGTGCCCCTGAACAATCGGCCGATGATCGCCTATCATGACCATAATGG
>Ga0105047_10014142_pt1 | contig 12684 bp, 8 predicted proteins | sample MAT04_FD_78384 | JGI IMG/M metagenome (GOLD analysis project Ga0105047, IMG submission 78384) | Freshwater microbial communities from Lake Fryxell liftoff mats and glacier meltwater in Antarctica - MAT-04 (megahit assembly) | ecosystem: Environmental > Aquatic > Freshwater > Ice > Liftoff... | reverse complement strand
CTGTAACCCCAACTGAGCCAACACCTGTAACCCCAACTGAGACAGCACCTGTAACCCCAACTGAGACAGCACCTGTAACCCCAACTGAGACAGCACCTGTAACCACAACTGAGACAGCACCTGTAACCACAACTGAGCCAACACCTGTAACCCCAACTGAGCCAACACCCGTAACCCCAACTGAGCCAACACCCGTAACCCCAACTGAGCCAACACCCGTAACCCCAACTGAGCCAACACCTGTAACCCCAACTGACGTTCCAAGCACATAAAACTGCTAATGGGGGTACAAGATGCTCTGCAAATGCCGAACGCGGTTTGTTTTGTCATAATTTTGCGTAAGTACTGTGGGACTTAGCTGCTCCAACGCAGTAGGACAGACTTATGCCCGACACCAGAGGCAGAACCATGACAAACAATTTTAGTTACTGCTTCTACAACAACGAAAGCAAAAAGTGATATTCCCTACGACCAGAGAACGTCTGCTAACGCTAGATTAAATCAAGGACAGGACTTACACAGGGTTCACCGGATATCCTTATATAGTTCAAGGAGATTCTGTGTGTAAGTTCCCAGGAACTAACTTTTTGCTAAAGAGAACATAAATTTATGACTTTTGATTACGACCTGTTTGTAATTGGTGCGGGTTCTGGAGGTTTGGCGGCTTCTAAACGGGCGGCTAGCTATGGGGCCAAAGTGGCGATCGCAGAATATGATTTAGTTGGTGGCACTTGTGTGATTCGCGGTTGCATTCCCAAAAAACTCATGGTCTATGGCTCTCACTTTCCTGCATTGTTCAGTGAAGCTTCAGGCTATGGCTGGAAAGTAGGTAATGCCGAGTTAGACTGGGAATATTTCATTACATCTATAGATAAGGAAGTTCGGCGACTGTCGCAACTACATATCAGCTTTTTAGAAAAAGCGGGAGTGGAACTAATTTCTGGTCGCGCCACATTGGTAGACACCCATACAGTAGAAGTTGATGGACGCAAAGTTACAGCAGATAAAATTTTAATTGCTGTTGGTGGGCGTCCCGTCAAACCAGATTTACCAGGGATGGAATATGGCATTACCTCCAACGAAATCTTTCATCTAAAAGAACAACCAAAACACATCGTCATTCTTGGCGCTGGTTATATTGGCACAGAATTTGCCTGTATCATGCGTGGTTTGGGTTCTGAGGTGACACAAATTACCAGAGGTAAAAAGATTTTGAAAGGGTTTGATGATGATGTCCGCACAGAAATTGAAGAGGGGATGACGAACCACGGAATTCGGCTGATTAAGAATAATGTGGTAAAAACAATTGAACGCGTGCCGGAAGGTTTTAAACTGACTTTATCAGGGGAAGACCAAGAACCAGTAATTGCCGACGTGTTTTTAGTGGCGACTGGTCGAACTCCCAATGTAGATGGACTAGGTTTAGAAAACGCTGGGGTTGAAGTTGTCGATAGTTCTATCGAAGGGCCAGGATACAGTACCACAAATGTGTTCGCCCCTGGCGTTGGCGGAGCCATCGCAGTTAATGAATATAGTCAAACTAATCAACCGAATATCTTTGCCGTTGGCGATGTCACAGACCGAATTAATTTAACTCCCGTCGCCATTGGCGAGGGACGAGCCTTTGCAGATAGTGAATTCGGCAATAACCGCCGCGAATTCAGTCACGAAACTGTTCCCACAGCCATATTTTCTACCCCAGAAGCCGCTACAGTCGGCTGGACTGAAGCCGAAGCACGGGAAAAACTCGGTGATGCCGTCAAAATTTTTCACACTCGCTTTCGCCCCATGTATCATAGTTTGACTGGTAAGCAAGAAAAAATAATGATGAAGTTGGTGGTTGATAGCAACACTGACAAGGTGCTAGGCGCTCACATGGTGGGTGAACATGCTGGTGAGATAATTCAAGGTATAGCGATCGCTGTGAAGATGGGCGCAACTAAAAAAGACTTTGACGCCACCGTTGGTATCCATCCCTCCGCAGCCGAAGAATTTGTCACAATGCGGTAATAAGAAAGAGTTAGGAGTTAAGAGTTATAAGTTATGAGTTGAAGAAAAAAACTCATAACTTATAACTTAAAATTCTTAACTCTTCACTCCTAATTCCTAACTCCTAACTCTTCACTCCTAACTCCTAACTTCTCACTCCTAACTCTTCACTCATAACTCCTCACTCCTAACTCCTAACTATCTACAGCTTTGCAATATATATATCTTCACGGTTTCGCTTCCAGTCCTAATTCTGCCAAAGCGCGGGATATAAGCGATCGCTTTGCCCAAATTCACACAAAGCTAAAAATTCCCGATTTAAATACCGACGATTTTTCGCAGTTAACAATCACTCGTCAGATTACCCAAGTTGCCGCAGAATTCAGTAATAATTCTACACCTGTAACGCTCATTGGCTCAAGTTTAGGCGGCTTAACCGCTACGCACTTGGGACAGCAATATTTACAAGTACAACGTCTTGTGCTGCTAGCACCAGCTTTTGAGTTTTTATCCCATTGGTTGCCCAGGCTAGACGATGAAGAAGTACAACGGTGGCAGCAAGAAAAATATATCATGGTCTACCACTATGGGGAGCAGCGAAAGCTTCCCTTAAGTTACGATTTTGTTACAGATGCTGCCCAATACCAAGAGGAGTTTTTGCAACGTCCTATCCCCACATTGATTTTGCATGGAAAAAACGATGAAGTCATCCCCATCAAAGCCAGTCGTAACTTTGGGCGTTTGCGTCCTTGGGTAAAGTTAGTCGAACTCGACAGTGACCACGCCTTGGGTAATGTTATGGAAGAAATTTGGCAGGCAATTCGCCTCTTTTGCCAATTACCTTGAAGCTGTAAAATATTAGACTTAGACCTAATCTAATATTTTTCAGTAAGTACTACTGGTCTGTCAAGCTTGTTTTGAGGGTTTGTAGTAAGCACTTTAGTGGTTAAAAGATAAGGACTAAAGTCCTTACTACGAACTTACTTATCCATCAATTTAAACTTGACAGACTACTACTTAACTCGTAGATCCAAAGAGCCTATTTTTCCTAACTATCAAGGATAGTTAGGAAAAATAAGTCTTTTGTGAACAGTATCGATTTAAAATCCAAAATCTAAAATCTAAAATCCAAAATTGATATGCTTCCCTTTATCCGGTCAGATTTAGCCCAATTTACCGCGTACAAACCTCACCCCAGCAGCGATACAGCCGAATCTGTCCCCGGGCAATTTGATCGGCTAGATACAAATGAAAGCCCTTATGATTTACCACCTGAGTTAAAAGAGAAGTTGGCCTGGACGTATCAGCAAGTAATTGAAACAAATCGTTATCCCGATGGGGGACATGAGACACTTAAGGATGCGATCGCACAATACGTCAATGAATCAGCCGCCATCTCGCTATCCAATACTGCTGCCAATATTTCTGTTGGAAATGGTTCAGATGAACTAATCCGCTCTTTATTAATCGCCACCTGTCTAGGAGGAGAAGGTTCAATTCTAGTTGCCAATCCCACTTTCTCTATGTACGGAATTTTGGCACAAACTTTAGGCATTCCTGTAGTGGCGGTGGGTAGAAATGCAAAAAATTTTGAAATTGACTTAAAAGCTGCACAGGCTGCGATCGAACAAACTCAAAATCCCCCCATTCGCGTAGTTTTTGTAGTGCATCCCAATTCGCCGACTGCCAATAGCTTAACTGCGGCAGAGTTGGCATGGTTAAGAAGTTTGAGTGAGCATATTTTGGTAGTAATTGATGAAGCTTACTTTGAATTCAGCCAAACCACCCTAGTAGGTGAATTAGCACAACGCCCCAATTGGGTGATATTACGCACTTTTTCTAAAGCCTTTCGGTTGGCAGCTCTCCGTGTTGGTTATTGCGTCGCTCATCCCGAAGCGATCGCCATTTTAGAAAAAGTTCGCTTACCCTACAATCTCCCTAGCTTTTCCATAGCAGCAGCATTAGTTGCTTTACAAAACCGCACACTCTTGCTAGAGTCAATTTCCCAAACCCTGAGTGAACGAGCCAAACTCATCGAAATTTTATCCCAGCAACCAGAACTACAAATTACCGCAAGCGCTGCTAATTTTATTTACCTACGTCTTAAACCAAATAGCTTTAATTCACCAGATGCTGCGTTAAAAACTTTCCACCAGAAACTTAGAACACTTGGCACTGTTGTGCGACACATTAGCGGAGGATTACGAATTACCGTAGGGACAATCGAGGAAAACGCCCGCACCGTTAATCGAGTCCAAGCTGTTTTGGCAAATTTGGAATTTTAGAAATTCACTCAGTAATTAAATCGGCTGTTCACCTCACTGCCCAAACGGCGTACTATTCCCACTGTTTGTGGCAGCACACCTACTAAAAGAGCAAAAGCAACATCCGGCAGAAGAGCCACTATATCTGGTGGAAAGTATTGTTCAAATTGATCGAGAATTTTCTGAACTCGCTGCCCAGGCACTGGGTTTTCTGTAATTTGTTTGATCAATCGAATCCACTGTCGCCTAATCAAGTAAGCCTTCTGGCGTTCTTCATTAGATTCGGGAGTTAATAAAGAGAGATTACCTATGGGCAGTGCCCTTTGGCAATCACAATCGTAATCCCCACCTACAGCAGCCCCAGGCCCAGCAAACTCTGCATGATAGCGTTTAAAGAGGATTAATCCATTTCGTCTACGACTATTGACGATGAAAACTTCCCCACTGTGTAAACGTGTAAGGATATCCGAGCCTTGCGATTGCTCAGTTCCATCTGGCATGACAAGAGAGTCAACGAAACTAGCTTCAGGGTAATAAGTTGATACCATAGAGGTCTGATAGCGTCGATGCTGTTCGCTATCCATGTTTTTTAAACTTTCAACGAATTTGGTAGTAGTATGCACTTAAAAACAGAATTAGCTGTTATGTCAAATCAGGTTTTTGAATTCTTTATATTATCAAGAGTCTTTTGGCCAATTTTACTAAGATAGTAATAAATAGGCATTGTTCAGTAATTGAGTGATCATATTTTATGAGATATAACTAGATTTGTCTTCCAATTCAGAGAGAGTTTTCTTAAAGTTTTTATAAAGATGAATATCTTAATTAAAAAGTTATTATGAGCTATCCCTATTTTTCTCAGGGAAATTATATAGATATTTTAATTACAATTAATTTATCTATATAAAATATTCTAAAATACTTGTTGTTTAATAGCAAATAAAAAGACAAACTTTAATGATTTAAGATAAATTTTATAAAGTTATATTTTTATTAATATTACGAATAAGAATATCCGTAAAAATTCCAAATAAAATATCCTTAAAAGACAATTTATTTTTGCCAAAATAAAATTCAAATAGTGGAATCAGCACTAAGATGCTTGTGCAATAACATTTGGCTTGAGCGTCTTAGAAAAAATGTATTCCAATTCGATTCGACTTTATGCACCCGATATCCCAGCTTGAAATAAAGTTGCCTTGCTTGATGGTTATTTTCCAGAACGTGGAGATATAAGTCTTGAAATCCCCACTCACGAGAAACTTTTTCACAGCTAGTCAGTAAGCCTGAAGCAACACCGTGTCTACGGTATTGTGGGTGAACCGCTAAATTAGATAAGTAAGGAAAACCCATGCCAACCTGGCTCCACGAATCACTGTAACGTACACCCAGTTCTACACTTCCTACTAAGTTATTAGCCGCAACAGTAGTAGCTTCAAAGGCAACTAAACAAATATGACGCGACGGAGGTGATGCCATGCGATGCCTTAAGTCTTCGTAAATACCGAGACGTAGCAATGGAAAAGCCCATCCCCACATACCGTGTTGGGAGTGAAAGCTTTCAGCAATAATTTGAGAAACACCGATCAAATCAGCAGGTGTAGCTGTACGAATTTGAAATTGGCAGCAAGCTGGATCGATTGGCTGTTGCTGGCATGGATGAAAAAACCGATATTTCAAGGCTAGTTTAGTATTGATTTTATTCAACGAAAATTTTCTCAAATCTCCTCAAATACCATTTAAACTGAAGAAAAAATTTATATCTGCCCAGGATATTGAACTAACCTAAGATTGCTAATTCGCTTTTGCTTGTGGAGCATACAAAGTTTTTCACTTTAGTTTGGGGCTTTATAGCCTGTATTTTTGGAAGAGTCTTAGAAGTTACAGCTTCATTAATAGGACTTACGCAAAATTGTTTCAAATACCTGATTTGTCGTAGCGGTAATTCATGAATTACCGCTACTTCAGAACTTTTTTGCGTAAGTCCTGATTAATCTACAATCTTAAGTTCAGTAGGTTCAGGTACATCCCTTGCTTTAGGTAGGGAGGATATGAGTCTGTCTACCACAAAAACATCTGTAAAGTGGAACAGGTTTAGGTGAATGGGTAGATAAATAGCATAACCTGTCCGTAAACATTACCTACAAAATTGTTAAGTAAGTACACTACCGACAAATTCTGCTTGCAAAGCACCTTTAGTTACAGTACTGAACTTGCTTATGCAATTGCCGCTACACTAACAGGACTTTACTACTAGGTCTTTACTACTAGGTCATAGTAACAGGCTATGCAGGTACTGGGGAAGAATCTCCAAGATCCCTAATCCCTAACTTTTTAACCCTACACTTGTCTTAATGATAGTTCTGATTGCTAAATTAGAAAGAGGTATTTGTCTAATAGTATACTTTGGCTTTAAATCTTATTGTTCTAATATTGTTGACCCTACCATGACTACCATAAATAAAATTTACCTGCAAGTGTTAGTACAACTGCTGCAAAGGGAAAACTTAATATGCAGCTTCATCTGGATTTTTCAGCTAGCTATGAGCGCTGTATGTATTATCAGACATTGCTCACAGGAGGTGAAAAAAGATTTGGCAAGCAAGCAGCGACTCTGTAACCCTAAAACTGATTATGAAAGCAATTACACTGCACCAACGCAATCGGTAACTAGGCATAAGCCATTGAGACGAATTACTGTGCGTAAACGCTCCTACACTCAGCAGTCATGTAGCCAAACAGCCTTATTGGTCAAAATGCTCTGCTCTTACCTGACTCAGAAAAATTCTTACCTGATCAGATTATTCTTTATCCGACTGCCGTTGCAGCAGGAAAGCGGTGCATGAAATCCCAAGTAAACAGTAAGCCTAAAATTTTGGTTGTCGATGATGAACCAGACAACCTTGACTTGCTTTACCGCACTTTCTATCGCGACTATAAGGTGCTAAGGGCGAATTCTGGCCCTGCGGCACTCGATCTGCTGGCTCAAGAGGGAGAGGTCGCGGTGATCATCTCCGATCAGCGGATGCCGATGATGAGCGGTACAGAATTTTTGAGCCTGACAGCAACTCAATATCCAGATATTATCCGGATTATTTTAACTGGCTACACCGATGTCGAAGACCTGGTGGAAGCAATCAACGCTGGTAAGGTATTTAAATATGTCACTAAACCGTGGGAAGCTGAGGAACTCAAAGCAGTGGTACGCCAAGCTTTGGATACTCACAATGTCCTCAAAGCCCGCACCCGCGAGCTTACCCGCACACTCCGACAAGAATCGCTGCTGAATACTGTCACAAATACGATTCGCAGTGCTTTAGACTATCGCCAAATTTTGCAGGCAATTGTAGATACAGTGGGTCACATGTTGGAAGTGGATGTTTGCTTGTTGCGTCCCTTCCAAGATGAGCAGTTAGCGGATAAAGGATTTATTTATCAGAAGCCTCTTTCTGAAGAAGCAGGGGTGCAGGCAAATAATTCTTCTGCTGTGCCCCTGTCAACCTCTGCCCCTCTGCCTCTTTTGGCTCAAACTGTGTGGGAAACTCGTGAAGTCCAGGTGATTCACGATGTAACTGATGATGAGCGTATTCATGGTAATACTCCCGAACTGCGCCAACGTGGGGAAGCTTTTACTGCCGCTAACATTTGCTCTAGTTTAGTTGTGCCATTGATCTGCCAACAAGAACTGATGGCAGTGCTGGCACTGCATCAGTGTTCTGTGCCTCGCATTTGGGAGGAGGATGAGGTGCAGCTAGTGTTGATGGTGGCGGATCAGGCAGCTTTAGCTTTGTCTCAAGCTTATGCTTACGAGCAAGTCCGTGCCCTTGCAAAGAGAGAAGCCCTAATTAATACAATTACTAGCGCGATTCGCTCTAGCTTAGACCCCCAAGATATTTTTGCGGCGATCACCCAGCAATTGGGACAAGCTTTACAAGTCGATGGCTGCGTCCTGTCTTTGTGGACAGAGGAAGATGAGTTTGTCCAGTGTGTGGGCTTGTATGACAGTTTTCAACATTCGGAAAATTTGCGTAGGGACAGCCAAACCCAGGCATCGCCAGCCCCAGACAATAATTCAAGTAGCAAGAATAACCTATCACCTCCGAGATTACCCTATTCTCAAGCATCTATACAAGAGAATCCAATCCTCCAACAAATGCTACAGACACATGAACCTGTGGTAATTGGTAATGTGAGCCATTCTCCCTCAGATGTGCAGGGTTTTGATTTGCCGTTAAACATGCCAGCGCGATCGCTAATGTTTGTACCATTATTGGCTGATGGTAAATGTATCGGTAGTATTACTCTGCATGAAGGTAAAAAAGTCCGCCGATGGCTGTCATCTGATATTGATTTGGCGAAAGCAGTAGCAGCTCAAGCAGCGATCGCTGTGCAGCAGTCATACTTATATCAAAAAACTCGCCAACAAGCTGAACGCTTACTGGAATTAGATAAACAAAAAACCGAATTTTTCCAAAATATTTCCCATGAGTTTCGTACACCCATAACCTTGATTCAAGGGCCTTTAGAGTCGGCGGTGGCTGCTGGTGAAGGATTATCTTACTCCCAAAGTGCGATCGCCCTACGTAACTCCCGCCGCCTGCTGCGACTGGTAAATCAACTCCTGGATTTACAACGCCTGAATGCCGGGAGAATGCAGCCTAGCTTCCATCCCTGCGATTTAGCAGAATTTGTCAGCCAAATTGTGGAATCTTTTCGCCCCTACTGTGAGAAAAAGAAACTGCATCTCGTTACCCAGTTAGATGAATGTTCTCCGGTGTACTTGGACATGGAAAAATTTGACAAGGTGGTTTATAACCTCCTGTCAAATGCCATGAAGTTTACTCCCGAAGGTGGGACGATCAGTGTCAGACTAAAATCTGAGCGCGATCGCTGCATATTGCAAGTACAAGATACTGGAATTGGCATTGTTAAAGAACAAATTCCCCACCTATTTGAGCGCTTCCGCCAAGCTGAAGGTTCAGCAAACCGATCCTATGAAGGTAGTGGTTTGGGTTTAGCTTTAGTTAAAGAATTGGTGGAATTACATGGTGGTCAAGTCACTCTGGAATCAGTTTATGGCCAAGGCACTACCTTTACTTTATGGCTTCTGACTGGAAATGCTCATTTACCTGCACAGCAAATACTAGAAACGCCTACTGAACTGAATACAAGCCGCGCTAGCGTAGAATTGGCTGATTTAGAACTGGTATCAACAACAGACAATATTGAAGATACTACAATAAACCTCTCCCCTAGTATTGATACTCAAGACTCAGCACTTAAGACTCAGCACTCAATTTTAGTTGTAGATGACAACCCGGATTTACGAACCTATGTATCTGAGATTTTCCGTCGCAACGGCTATCATGTGCAGACAGCTCGTAACGGTTCTGAAGGGCACAGTCTAGCTCAGGAAATTATACCCAGCTTGATTGTGACTGACTTAATGATGCCCTTGGTCAGCGGACTTGAAATGATTCAGATGATCCGCAAAGAGGAGAAGTTGAAAGGAATACCAATCATTCTGCTGACAGCAAAAGCTGATGAGGAAACCCGCATCGAAGGTACAGAACATGGTGCAGATGCTTATTTAGCAAAACCATTCAATGATCGGGAACTTTTGGCGGAAGTTCGTAATCTTTTAGGGTTGAAGGAAAATGAACGGCGAATCGTGGAGTTAAATACTTATTTAACAGAATCGGTGCTAAAGCGGTTTTTACCGGCTGTATTGGTGCAAAAAGCGGCAACCGGAGATTTAACGTTAGATTTACGCCCAGAACCACGCTTAATTACAGTTTTGTTTAGTGATATTGTGGGTTTTACACAGCTATCAAATACTCTCAGATCCCGACGAGTCGCAGAATTGCTAAATGAATATTTAGAAGCCATGACCAAGGTTGTATTTGGCAATGGCGGCACTGTAGATAAATTTATGGGAGATGCTATTTTAGCTTTATATGGAGCGCCGGAAGAGCTAACCCCCAATGAACAAGTGCGTCGTGCCATCAATACAGCAAGAGCAATGCACCGTTCACTGGCTGAGTTGAACCAGCGCTGGCGAAACCAAGGTGTATTCGATGGTGACAGACTTACTAGCGTCCAGTTTCGGTGCGGTATCCACCAAGGTACTGCTGTTGTCGGGATGTTTGGTAGCGCTGAACGGGCTGATTATACTGCCATTGGCCCAAGTGTGAATATTGCTGCAAGGTTGCAAGCTGCCGCTCTTCCCGGTACAATCCTGGTTTCTGCTGCTGTGGCAGATTATTTGCAGGAAGAAGAAATTACTAAAGGCAGTCCGCTAGAACTTAAAGGAGTAGATGAAACAGTTTTGACTTTCTCTGTTACACCAGAGGTAATGGTTAATCGCTAAAATTTAGACTGGTATTTAAAGCATTAGCAATGAGTAATACTGCCTAATCATATCCAGTTTATATAATATGACACCATCAGTTGCAGACAAAACTCCAATTCCAACCAAAGTCTGGAGGCGACACACAGATCCACCAGCGTTGTGGATTTCTGTCGTTATAGGTTCAGTCTCTCTGCACTTGCTAGCATTCTGGCTGATGCGCTCATCTAATGCATTTAGTCTTTGGTTTCCCCAACAAAGTCAATCTGCTGTTCCCATTGAATTGATAGACATTGCTCCCAAACCAAAATCAACAGCCAAAACAGTTTCGCCAAAGCCACTATCCTCAACTCAAAAGTCTGTACCAGCACGTTCACCACAAACAGCACGAACTACGCCCAAAAATCAAAATTTTGGCGCAATAAATTCTGCGGATAATCTCCAGCAGAAGAGGCAAACTTACGTCTCTCAACCTAATCGCCAACCCTTTAGACAACAAAGAGTTGCTACGGCGACACCAACACCGACACCGACACCGACACCGACACCGACACCGACACCGACACCGACACCTACACCGACACCGACACCTACACCTACAGTTCCAGTCAGTAATCTACCTTGGAACCGCCGTCAAGAAATCAAACTGGGAAAGGGAACACTACTACCAACAGGTGTTCCATCAAATTCACCAGGTTCGGAAGCTGAAAACAGAAAAACGCCACCTACTTCCGTTCAGGAAACGCCAGTAACACCAGCTAGAGAAACTCCACGCGCCCCTACTCAGGAAACTCCAGCAACACCGACTAAGGAAACTCCACGCGCCCCTACTCAGGAAACTCCAGCAACACCAGCTAGGGAAACTCCACGCACCCCTACTCAGGAAACTCCAGCAACACCAGCTAGGGAAACTCCACGCACCCCTACTCAGGAAACTCCAGCAACACCGACTAAAGAAACTCCACGCGCCCCCAACCAAGGAGCATCAGTAGCAATAGTAGCTCCTTTGCTTAGAGATGAAGTCAGTAGCTTGATACAATCAGGAAGATTACGACAAGATGCTTTACCCGACGTTATCGCTTTATATAGGGGAAGCAACACAAAAGAATTAGACTCAAGTTTTCTTGTCCAGAATTCTGGACTTGAACCAGCACAACTCTTGGCTAGCTTAATAATTGATAACAATGGCAATTTTCAACAGGCTGTAGTTCTAGAAATAGAACCAGGAACACTGCAAAGTAAAAAAAGCACATATCAGCAAGTCCTCAGCGAAGTTTTCAAAACAGAAAACTTTATTGCTGCTCACAACAACGATGGCACAAAACCAGAATTAAGCAATCTGTATGTCAGGATCAACATCCAACCGGCTAATTCCAACTAAGTTCTTGAATTTTTGCAAAAACTGTGTTACATTTATAGGGTTGGAGTTTTGCGGGTGTAGTTTAGTGGTAAAACTATAGCCTTCCAAGCTATTAATGCGGGTTCGATTCCCGCCACCCGCTTAAAAAAGTCTGAAATGCCCTAGTGCAGCACGGTAGAAATACACCTGATATTTTAAAGGCAAGGGGCAAAATCCCATTGTCAAAAATAGGCAAACTTCTGCCACAGTGTAGTAGTGCAAGAAGTAAGTCTAGGTTCAATATTTAAATTGCATAATTAGGGCGGCCAAGATGCCATTGGTGTCAACTTAAGCTAAAAGTAGCTTAACTGTTAACTGACTCACCCGCCTCGAACTAAAGTTCAAGGCTAATAGCTAAAGTCTACTGAAGTAGACTAAAGATTTTTAGCTATATTTATTCATCTCTGGGATGTCTTTTGCTATTAGCAAGTAACTGAAGTTCCTTGCAGGATATAAATTTTACATTAAGTTGACACCTATGACAAGATGCCCACCCCTACAAGAGTTATAGAAATTTTAGATATGCGTAGGTGTGGTTTAACTTGTCACAAAATCTAGAGATAAACCGCGTCCATCTTGAAAACTGTAGTTATTTCAGTATGAAAAGAAAAAACCCTCATCCCCCAGCCCCTTCTCCCAAATTTGGGAGAAGGGGAGCCAGAAAGAAGTCCCTCTCCCATCTT
>Ga0105047_10014141_pt1 | contig 12684 bp, 10 predicted proteins | sample MAT04_FD_78384 | JGI IMG/M metagenome (GOLD analysis project Ga0105047, IMG submission 78384) | Freshwater microbial communities from Lake Fryxell liftoff mats and glacier meltwater in Antarctica - MAT-04 (megahit assembly) | ecosystem: Environmental > Aquatic > Freshwater > Ice > Liftoff... | reverse complement strand
GTTCCCACTCGATGGCGCCTGGGCGGTCGTTGGGGTTGTGCAATCCCTTCACGAACGCTCGGTTGAACAGTTCTGCCAGTTGAGGCCCGAGGTCGCTGGTGAACGTGGTGAGGTCCGGCGGGCGGTTCGAGGAGTCGATAGGGTTTTCGACGAAGATGGCCTTCTCGCCCATGCACAGCGATTCGTCCTTCTCCGCGGATTCGGCGGAGTGGATTTTGGGGCCTCGCAAAGGGTGGCGAAAGAGAAGGTATTCGTAGATGAGCACGGCCAGAGCGTGCTGGTCCGTCCGCGTGGTGGGGTGCTTGCGGTTCGGGTCTTGGATGGGCAGGTGCATTGTGCCGAGGACTTCGGGGGCGATGTAGCCCGGCGTGCCCGCCACGTCCGGGGGGAACATGCCGGGGACGACGAGCGAGTCGATGTCGATGACGACGCTGAGGCCCCGAGACGGGTCGATGAGGACGTTGTTGCAGGAGAGGTCCGAGTGGGCGAGCCCCGCTTGATGCAATCGCCGCACGGCTCGGGCGATGAGGATGCAGATCTGGAAGTAGTTGATCCAGGTGCCGCGCTCGGCCTCGGGGAGGTAGCCGCGGAGCTTCTGGCTGGAGAACCACTTGCCCTTCTTTTCCTTCCCCTTGAACGGCCCGGTCGCGAAGAAGAAGTTCGACGAGTACGTGGGTGCGACCACGCCGAGGGTCGGCTTGTTGACGATGGCGGAGGGCCAGCAGAAGAGCTTCTTCCAGTACTCCGCGGTCTCGGGGTCGTTGGTGGGGTTGAACCGCCCGAGCACGGCGTCGAGCCGGGCGTGGCGGTTGGCGTCGTTCGCGGCGGACAGGTCGTGGAAGAACGCGACCACGTAGGAGCGGTCCGGCGAGAAGAAGACCTTCTTCATGCCCCCCGCGGGCGGGTCCGGCACTTCGATGTATTCGAGGGTTTTGCCGTCCTTGGTCGTGGCCGTCTTTCGCGTCACGGCAGCGCCTCCCGGTGCATCACCACCAGGGTGCGGTCGTCGAACGAGCCGCGGACGTGGTAGGCGTCCAGCCAGACGCGCAGGCGGTCCTCGGAGGTTGCCCCTTCGAGCTTGCCCGGAGTTTGCGTGCCGGCCAAGAGGACCGTGGGATGTTTCAAAAGAGCCTCGACCGAGATCTGGAGCTTCTCGGCATAGTCTTCGGACGATTTCAAGTGGACCGTGTTCCGCGGCGTTCGCCCGTCGATCACTTCGGCCGAAACGCCGATGTTAGCGGCTTTCAACTCATCGAGGGTGGGCAACCCCGTCCCGGAAATCGCATTCGCGATCTCCTCGTCGCCGGGCACGATCACTTCGGGGATTCTATTGACGACGAGGTCGCCCCAAAGGCGGCCGAGGTGTTCGGTTCCGGGAAAGTAGTCGTCCGCGACGCCGTCGGTCATCACGACGATTGCTTGCACCGGACCGAGAAAGGCGTGGATTTTTTTCGCGAGGTACGGCTCGTCGGTCTTGCCACTCGAGGTGAGAAATTCCGTTTCGCCAGAGTAGCTGCCACTATCGGCAGTCCCGAGGGGGTGAGCGGTCCCGTGTTTGTGGATCGCGCCCGTCATGCCGTCGCCGACCTGACATGCCATAACAAAGCTCCAGTCTTTACCGTCCACCCGCACGGCATGGTGGACCGCTAACAGGAGCGTGCTGGAAAATTCTTTGATGTCGAGCGGCCTGCGGTTCGGCGGTAGGCAAGCTTCGTATTCGGGGGAACCGGACCGTTCCTCGTGGGCGGTTTTCACCGCCTGAAACGCTTTGCGGACGGCGCGGTACATGGCCTTTTGAACGTCCTGAATGTCGCGGCCCGCGAATTGATAGTGAATCGGGCTCTGCGCTTGAGCGGCCGCCCACTCCGCGACTGTGTCTCGGCGTTCCAGCGAAACTTTTCCGAGGTCCGCGGCGAGTTCCTTCACCGCCGTTTCGCACGCCACCTTGGCCCCGATCCGCGAGAACTTGTACGACCCCGCACCATCCGCGACCGCGATCACCGTCCACGGCCCCGACTGCCCGAATTCGAACCAATCGTCGCAGTTCGTGCCGTCGTGCTTGTGCTTCTTGCCGCGGACGCGAGCGCCGAAGACCTTGAACCCCTCCGGCGGATTAGCCATCGCCCGGGCGTCGTGCTCCGTGTGTTGCTCCGGATCGTTCGGTAATCCCTTGTACTGCCACATCGACGGCGGCGGGGAACCGGCCTGCTGTTCGCTCACGTTCGGATCCCAGTCGGTGGGGGCAGGGGCGATCGGTTCGATCACCTCTAGCATCGGCGGTGGATCGACGCTCGGCAATGGCGGCGGTTGCTCGTTCGGGATCGCAAGTCGCGTCGGAAGCGGTGGTGGGAGCGGCGGCGGTGTGGGCGATTGGCCGGCCTGGGGGTGCAAGCCCGTGGGTTTTTTGGGAATCGGTCTCACCATCGGCGGCGCGGGTCGGGCCTGGGTTGGGGGTGCCTTACCTTTGACCGCGGCGAGGATGGTGCCCGAGAGTTTCGGCGAAACCGCGCGCTCGTTGTCCTTCGCCCACTTCACGAACAGATCCGAAAGTTCGCTCGACCACGCGAAGTTGGCGCTCGGTTCGCCCGTGATCTTGGCCCGCAACGCAGCGGCGAGCAGGTGGCCGAGCCTCAGACTGACTTGTTCGACGACGTGCTTATACTCCGCGGGATTCTTTTGCAGTTCGGCCCACTTCTGCTGCACGTCCGCGAGGTTCTCGCCCCCGCCCGGCAAGCCGAGCTTCCAGCGGATGATTTTGACGAAGTCTTCCTCGCGAATCCGGACTGGCATCGCGCACCTCACTTATTCCTGTGCTCCATTTTTTTACGAGCCCGCCGCGCAAGCAAGGGTTTTTGGCCGGAACCCCTTGCTAGCGCGGCGGGCTTGTGGGTTACGGCACGCTCTGAATCTGCGGCGGCGGCGGGGGCAGCCCCACCGGGGCATCCGCGGCGACTTGTTGAACGCTCGCTGAGGTCGTCTTGATCGAATCCGAGACCCACTTGAAGAACTGCTTGAGGGTATCGGGCTGCAAATTATCGAGCTTGACCACGATCTCGGTGATGCGCTTGAGCGGGTTCGCGTCCGCCCCCGGCCCGGCGGCGCAGGCGATGATGTTGCCGAGCTTCTTCGATTTGATGCTGTCCGCGGCGACCTGCCAGGAATCGGTCGGCTGGCCGTCCGTCATGATGAACACCAGCGGCCGCCAATCCCCCTTTTGGCCGGGCGTGGATTTCTTCACTTCCTTGTCGATGGCCTGTTCGAGCAGCTTGATCGCCTCGCCAAGGGCCGTGCTCCCCGCCGCATCGAGGTTCGGTTCCTGGAACAGCATCAGTTCCGTGAGCGGGATCACTTGTCGAGCGCCGCTGTCGAAGGTGATGACCGAGAGGAACGCCGTTTCGAGCGCCTGGGGGTCGCCCTTCAAATCGGCGATGAGGGCTTTCACGCCCTGACGCACGGCTTCGATCGGTTCGCCGGCCATCGAGCCCGAACAATCGAGCACGAGGTAAATGGGCAACCGGCGTCCGGTGAACTCTGACATCGGAGAAACCTCCTCGGTAAATCTTTCGCGTCAACTCATCGAACAAGCTCAGCAGTTGCGCGGCACCGGTACGATTGAAGTCCCAGAAACGAATCAAGCTCCGCCGACTGCTGCTGCGCCTGGCTCGGCCTGCTCGACACCCCACTCGCCGCCCAGGTGATCCACCCAGAGGCCACCACGAAGCCGACAGATGAGCCGAGCCAAGTCGAGTCGGAAGTCGTCGTTGTTAGCGTGCAAGTCTACGAGGTACTCCAACTTCGCTGAACGCAGCGCGGCGACGTACTCGGGGCCGTTCTCCTCCGCCAGTTCTGCATCCTGCTCGGCTGAGTACTCGTGCTGGTACGGGTGTGTGTGGATGAACGCCGCACCCAACTCCCGATCGGGATCCTCTTGCGCCCACGCCTCCAACTGCGCTACCTGCCGGGCCGCCAACACTCGCTCGTAATCGTTGGCGTGACGGTCTCCAGCCCGCCAGCCGTAGAAGTAGTCGCCGTCGCTGAGTGCGCCGTCGCTGACAGTGCGGAATCGGGCCGTCTCGAAGATGTCGTGAACCGGCCACAGCACCCAATCGGCCGCCGCCGCAGCGCGAACGAACTCGTCGCGCGGGATAGGCGTCACGTCCGCAGTGTAGGCCGAGGCCTCCAGACTCATGCTTGCTCCGGTTGTCGAACGACCGCTCGATATCGAACCACCCACCACTATTGTCTCCTTTCGCTCTGCGCAAGGCGGCATTTCGCAGAGCGAAAGGAGACTGTCTTTTCGCTGCTAAGCCTCAACCCATCGACCGCTTGATATCGAACGACCCGCCGCTGCCCTTGCTGAGTTGCGCCCGGCAACCGGGGCAGATCACGGGGCCCTTGGGGTTCGCGGTATTGCAGAAGAGGATACCGCACGGGCACGCCCCGGCCGCATCATTCTCGCAGTAGGGGCAACTCGGGCAGCCGTCCAGCATGTCCGTGCTGATCGGCGGCAGGAAATCCGAGGCGTCCTCTTCGAGCACTTCCAGCGTGTGCGCGGAGATCGCCTCGTACCGCTCGTCCCACTCGCGGCGGCCGAACCGCATGAGGAACGGCTTGCGCGTCTTCTGGCAGCGCGCTTGGAGGAACACTTGCCGGGGCGTCGGGTCGTACTCACTATCTTCGCTCGGGACTTCGATCCCTTTCGGTAATGGCGGCATGTCGAACGCGCCGGCGCTTTCGAGCTTCATGCTCGCCGTCGAAACCGAAGCGGAGAGCCAGACGAAGAACTTCTTGAACCCTTCGGGCGAAAGGTCGTTCATCATCAACACGATATCGGAGACTTGTTTGAGCACATCGGGGTCAACGTCCGGCCCACAGCCGATGGCGTAGAGGTTCGCAATCTTCGGGCTATTGGCCCGGCGAAGTTCGTCGGCCGCGGCTTGCCAGTTATCGGTCGGTTGCCCGTCGGTCAGCAGGAAGACGAGGGGTTTGTAATCCCCCTTGGTCGTCGCTGTGGTCTTGACGATTTCTTTCTTGATGCTCTGCACGAGGAGCCGCATCGCGGCCCCGAGCGCACTGCCCGAGCGCACGGAGAGTTTCGGCGGTTGGAAGTGCATGAGTTCCGTGAGCGGCACAATCTGCTCGGCCTTGCGGGCGAACGTGATAACGCTCAGGTACGCCGATTCCAGCGCAAGCGGATTATTCTTGAGCGTGTTGACGAGCGTTTCCACGCCCTTATTCACCGCATCAATGGCGGGGCCCACCATCGATTCGGAGATGTCGATCACGAGGTAAACGGGCAGTCGGCGAAGGTAGTTCACGTTTGCAACCTCCGATTCGGGTTAACCACGGCCTCGGCCGACGTCGAACTGGTTCGACGGGGCATAGGTGGCTTGCTTGGCGCACCAGGGGCATTTCAGCGTGAAGGTTTTTGTCAGCATCGGCGAGCAGAACAGTTTGCCGCATTCGCAGAACGAGATCGCGGGGTTTTCGCAGTAGGCACACTGCGGCGGAGCCCCGAGCTTATCCGCGGCCACTTTCGGCGTGCCCTCGTCGCCCGAGTCGCCGAAGTCGAACTCGTCGACCTGGTGCGTCGCCACGGCTTCGAACATTTTGCCCTTCTTCTCGAAGCGCATGATATAGAACTGCTTGCTCTTCACGCAGCGGGCATGCAGGAACAGATACCGATCCGGGTCGGGAGCCCGGCCACCTCCCGAGGCCGAGGCGACTTCCAGTTTGCCCTCCGGCAACGGCGGTAGAGCAAGCGCGTTTCCGGTGCCCGCCGCATCGAGTCGCTGACTCGCCGTCGAGACCGATGAGGAGACCCATCTGAAAAGCGTTCGCAACGTGCCGGGTTGCAGGTCGACTGCTTTGATGACGGTTTCGGTGATGCGTTGAAGTTTCTTCACACCCGCGTCTTCGCCGCAGGCGATGGCGATGACATTCGCTCGTTTGCCGCAGATTTCCGTGCGGATTTTATCGGCCATCGGTTGCCAGTCGTCGGTCGGTTCTCCATCCGTGAGGATGATACAGATCGGCTTCCAGTCCCCCTTTTGCGTGGGGCTCGATTTCACGATGTCTCGGTCGAGGCAGGCGATGAATAGCCGCAGGGCCGCACCGAGCGAGGTGCCGGAGCCCATCTTCAGCTTCGGGGCCTGGAACTTGAACAACTCCGTGAGTGGCGACGCAAACTGGGCTTTGCTGGCGAAGGTGATCACCGCCAGGTGAACGGTCTCCAGGGCCATCGGGTCGCCACGAAGGTCGGAGAGTAGTGCGGAGATGCCCTGGGCGATGGCATTGATCGGTTCGCCGGCAAGCGATTCCGAGCAATCGACCAGAAGGTATACGGGCAATCGACGGTGATACACGGCCACGAGCGAACCCTCCCCACTCAAGACTTCCAACAAAACTCGACTTCCGAAGTCCGGCTTCGACTTCGGAAGTCCACACGATCGGAAACCGAACTGGGCCATTGGCCTCTCACGGACTTCCGAAGTCGAAACCGGACTTCGGAAGTCGGGTGGCAATTACTTCTTCGGCACGACGACACTTTGCTTGATGCGCTGTTCGCCGACTTCGAGTTCGAACCGGTCCGAGGTTGCGGGCATGCGGAATGTGATGCGGGCCGGCAAGCCATCGGTGTAGTGCTTGACCACGTTCCCGGTCGCGTCGTAAATCTTGCCAGACGGGGCGATCACCTGATTCTCGTTGACCACCTCCGCGAAGATTTCCACCAGGTTTCGCATGTCTTTGGCGATCTTGTGATCCCAGATGTCGACATCGGTCCCGGAATCCAGATCGTCGAGTTGTTCCATCTGGTCTTCGTTGATGCTTTCGCCGATGCCAATCAGCACGCACTTGAGGGGGTTCCGCCGTTTGTACGATATCTCCTTGCACAGGCTGATCGTGTACTTTTTGACTTCTTCCAGGTCGTTCAGTTCGCCATCGGTGATGAAGACGTACATGCCGTTCTTGGCATCGGCAAACTTGTCGGCGAAGTAGCGCACCGCCGGGGTGAGGAATGTGCCATCGCCGAAGCCGGTTTTGAGCGGACCGGGGAACTGTTGCAGTTCGCAGGCTTCCGCGGTGAGGTCGCCAATTTCTTCGAGCTTCGTGCCATCGCCGCACGCCCAGTAGATGACCGTGGTGCCGCCGTCGGCATCGAGGTTCGAGGCAAGGTACGCCGTGAACTTCCGGGCCAGCGGTTCGATCTCGTTTTTCGACCACTTGAAGTGGCCCCGGTGAACGAGGTCCTCCTTGCACTTGTCCGACAAGATCGGGAAGGTTTGCCCCTGGTGTTGGACCAGTTGCATCTCGCCGCGGTCGATATAGCCTTTCCAGATGTGCTCGGATGGGCTGCCCTTGGGGCCCGGATCGAGCCCGCGACCAAAGGCGGGTTGCATCGACCCGCTGCCGTCCAGGGCGACACCGGTCTGCCAGCCTTCGGAGTCGACTCCTTGCGGTTCCATCATGATTGTGAGGAGGATTTCGACTTCGGCGCCGACCTTGCGGACGTTCACCTCGCCGAATTCTTGAGCAACCATCGTGCTCGGTAATTGATGATTGACGCCTCCTTTTTCGGAAGGTGCCTCGGACGAGCCGCCAAAGACTTTACTCCAGAATCCCATAGGTCCTCCCGGGCGAAGAAGGTTTGTCGCCTTTCGCTCCGCGAAAGGTCTTGTCGGTCGCCTTTCGCTCCGCGAAAGACGGGCCTTTCGCATGCGAAAGACGACTGTCAGGGTACAAGCAAGGTCTGTCGGATCCGTTGACCTGCGACTTCGAGTTCGAACCACTCGGAACCACCCGGCAGCGTGACTTCAATGAGTGCTGGCACACCATCGGTGAATTTCTTAACCACGGCCCCCGTCGGGCCATAGAGGGTGCCAGACGGAGCCACGTGGGTGTTTTCGCTGACCACCTCGGCGAAGATTTCGACGAGGCCGCGCATGTCCTTGTGGATTTTGTGATCCCAGATGTCCACGTCGGTGCCCGAGTCGAGGTCGTCGAGTTCTTCCATCTGGCCTTCGTCGATTTGATCGCCGACGCCGATGAGCACGCATTTCACCGGGTTGCGGGTGCCGAGGGCGATCTCGTTGCACAGAAGGATCGTGTAATCTTTGACTTCTTTGAGGTCGTCCAACTTGCCATCGGTGAGGAAGACGTACATTCCACGGGCGGCGTCTTGGAAGCGGTCGACAAAATACTTCACAGCCGGAGTGAGGCGAGTGCCACCACCGAAGGGTTGCGTCTGCGGTCCGACCACAGTCAAAGATTTACATTGCTCGGTCGTGAAGTCGCCCAGGACTTCAAAGACCGAACCGTTGCCGCAGGCCCAGTAGATAACCGTAGTGCCGCCGTCGGCGTCGAGGTTGCCGGCCAGGTAAGAAATGAAATCCCGGGCTGCCGGTTGCACGATGTTGTCGGTGAAGCGGAGATACTTCTTTTCGACCGCGTCGTCGTAGGCCGCTTTTTGAAACACCTTGACCTTGTTGCCATCTTCCACGCGGGTCGTGATCCAGCCCTTTTTCTCGTATTCAAAGGCAATGTCCGGGGGAACTTTACCGATGAGACTGCGGCCGTACCAGTGCTTCATGGAAGCACTGGCATCAAGAGCCACGCCGGTTTGCCAACCCTCGGCTTCCACGCCTTGCGGTTCCATGAGGATGGTGAAACGCACCTCGCGCCCTTGGGGCGTATCGCGAACGTTCACCTCCCCGAACTCGGGGGCCACGATCGTACTCGGTAACTGTCGGCTGGGGGCAACGCTCATGAGGCCGATCCTGGTGCAATTCGAGGAGAAGTTTTATAGGGCTTCCGAAATGTCCTGCGTCACCACGCCGCCGGGGAACTCGATCGTGAACCCCGTGGAGCCCTTGGGCATCTTGAACCGCAGCATCGCGGGCAACCCGTCGGGGTAGTCTTTGCAGACGACCCCGGCCTGGTTGACGACCTTGCCCGTGTTCGCCACGACGGCATCTTCGCTGACCACTTCGGCGAAGATTTCCTCAATCTTTCGCATTTCCGCGGCGAGTTTGTGGTCCCAGAGGTCGATGTCGTTTCCTTCAGGATCCTTCAGCCCGGTTCCTTCAAACATATCATCGAGGTCTTCCATCTGGCTTTCGTCGACTTCTTCACCGACGCCGATGAGCACGAACTTGATGAACTTGCGCTGCCCCGTCGAGATCTGCTTGGCGAACTGCAAGCAGAAGGCTTTCACGTCGGCGAGGTCTTCAATCACACCATCCGTTACGAACACACAGATGGCCCAGGGAGCATCTTTGAACGCTTGATCGACGAAGTATTTCACCGGTGGCAACAGTTTCGTGCCTCGGCCCCAGGGGAATTTCTTGGGTCCGGCGATGGTCACCGTCTCGGCTTCCGTCGCGGAAACGGACGTGATCGGCTCGACGGCATCGCCCGCGGGGTTACAGGCCCAATAAATCAGGTCGCACTTCGCGGACGACGAGAACTGCGCGAGGTACGCCGCCATCGTGCGGGCAACCGGTTCGACGAGGTTCGGAATGCCCGTGGCTTTGGCGAATGGCCCGCCGAGCATCCCGGAGATACCGTAGAGTTTTTTCATCGAGGCCGACGCATCCAGGGCCAGCCCGGTGCGAGCCCCCTCGATATCCGGCACCATTAAGATGGTGGCGACGATTTCAATCGTGCCGTCGGCTTGTTTGTGAACGTTGACTTCGCCGAAGGGTTCGACGGGCTGTGCCAGTTGTGCCATGATCCGCTTCCTTCATTCACGCAGCGCAGCGAAAGGATTCCGCGGTGCATCAGTCGGTCGCAGTTTAACGGAGACGCGACTAAACGCAAGGAGCCCGAACCGTTTTTGTTGAAAGCCGTTTGGGGTTTCGCGTTTCGGTGTGAGTTTGCGAACGCGAAGCCGCAAGCGGCTCAGAAACCATTCAACTCCGAACCTGCCCATTGCCGGTCACGATGTACTTGTAAGTCGTCAATTCGCGCAATCCACACGGACCGCGGGCATGGAACTTATCCGTACTGATGCCAATCTCTGCTCCCAATCCCAGTTCGAAGCCATCGTTGAATCGGGTGCTTGCGTTCACGATCACGGCTGCGGAATCGACGGCCCGAGTGAACCGTTCCGCCGCGACCAGATCGTTCGTGACAATCGCATCGGTGTGTTTCGAACCGTACTGGTTGATGTGCTTGATCGCTGCATCGAGATCGCGAACGACTTTCACTGCCAGGATGAGATCGAGAAACTCCGCGGCGTAATCCTCGTCAGTGGCGGGTTTCGCCTCGGGGATCCATCGCCGGGTATGCTCGCAGCCGCGGAGTTCGACACCGAGGTCGATGAGAGCCTTGCCGGCAGACGGGAGGAACTTTTTGGCCACGGATTCGTGAACGAGCAGGCTTTCCGCGGCGTTGCAGACGCCGGGACGTTGGCACTTCGAATTCGTGATGATCCGCTCGGCCATCGTCAAATCGGCGGACGCATCCACATAGACGTGACAGTTGCCGAGGTAGTGCTTTAACACGGGCATTCGCGCCTCGGCCACGACCCGGCGGATCAGGCTCTCGCCGCCCCGGGGGATCGTCAGGTCGATGGACTCGGGCATGCGGAGCAAGTGGCCCACGGCGTCGCGGTCCGTCGTTCGCACAAGTTGAACCGCATCGGGTGGAAGACCGAACTTGGGGAGCGATTCCACGAGCAGTTCGTGAAGGGCCGTATTGGTATGAATCGCTTCTTTGCCGCCGCGGAGGATCACGGCGTTGCCACTTTTCAGACAAAGTGCCGCGGCGTCGACCGTGACGTTCGGGCGGGACTCGTAGAGAAAAAAGATCACGCCGAAGGGCACGCCGACTTTTAGGACCTGGAGCCCGTTGGGCCGCAAGCCGCCCTCGCGAACTTCGCCCACGGGGTCGGGCAACGCGGCCACCTGGCGAAGCCCGTCGGCCGACGCTTTGATGCGTGAGGGAGTGAGTGTCAAGCGGTCGATTGAGGCAGACGTCATTCCGGCTTCGACGGCTCCCGCGACATCGAGAGCGTTGGCTTTCAGGATCGCCGAATGATTTGCTTCGAGCGATTGGGCGGACGCCAACAGCCAGGCGTTCTTCTCCGCGGTGCGGGCCAGGGCCAGTGCGGCACTGGCTGCCCTCGCTCGCCGACCGAGATCGAAGCATAGCATCGGCAACGCCACCTGGTTCGGCGGTAAAATCACGGTGGAACTCATAACTTCTCCCGACTCGCTGTCGGTGAACGATAGTCAAGAATGGCCCGGGTCACGCTGACCACATCGCGCGTCGGGGCGATGTCATGGACACGCAGGATTAGGTCCGGGTTCTCGGCGGCGAGGGACGCCACTGCCAGCGACCCGGCCACGCGCTCCAGCGGGGGGCGATTGCAGATCGAACCGATGAACCCCTTTCGCGAGACGCCGAGGCAAAGTGGTCGGCCACTGCCACGCAACGACTCCAGATTAGCAAGAAGTTGCAAGTTGTGCGGCTTCGTCTTTCCGAAACCGATTCCGGGATCGAACGCGATCGCGGTTCGTGCAATTCCGGCCGATTCGAGTGTTGTCAATCGTTCGTGAAAAAACTTGGCGACTTCGGCGACGACATCATCGTAGTACGGGCGAAGTTGCATTGTCGCCGGGGTGCCTTGCATGTGCATGACGATCAGGCCCGCACCAGCTCGGGCGGCGACGGCCGGCATCTCCGCGTCGCCCTGAAGTCCGGTCACGTCGTTGATGATGATTGCGCCGGCATCGAGACAGGCCTGGGCCACGCTGGCTTTCGATGTGTCCACCGAGATGGGTATGGATGTCCGTTTGGCCAGGAGTTGCACGACGGGCAGAACCCGGCGAAGCTCTTCCGCTGCGCTCACGCTTTCCGCACCGGGCCGAGTCGACTCTCCGCCGACATCCAACAACTCGGCTCCGTCGGCCACGAGGCGCAATGCATGATCGACGGCCGCACTGGGGTCGAGGAACTCTCCACCATCCGAAAAGCTATCGGGAGTGACGTTCACAATGCCGAGGAGCAGCGGACCCCGAGCGAACGTCAGAGTTGTGGACCGGCAGTGCCAGACAGTCGTCGTCATGAAGATGAGATACGCGGGAACACTGTTATTGGGGAGCCCCGGCAGTTGGCCACGGTGCTTCCATCAAGTCCACGATCTTGCGGGCGATTTGCTTGATGGCGGCCTGAGCCCCGGTCGTGTCGGATTCGCCCAGTTCGGGGAACACGCGACCGTAGCCGGCGATGAACACCGGAAATGCCAGGCCATCGGGTGGCGGTTCCGCAGGGGGCGGCAGGCTCGGGTCGAATTGCTGGTCATTTCGCGGAGGGGCAGCGCGAGTCCCCGAAAGAATCTTCCCGGATCGCAGATCTCGCCAGACGACATCCGCGCCGATGTAGACGTCGAATTCGCGATTCAAGTTCTGAGGTGTCCTGTTTTGGATGTTCTTGTTCAAGACAACGAGCGTTCCAATGAGTTCCGTATCGGCCCGGGCCGGGTCGGACACCACACGGATCGGCGAATGGCGGCGATTGAGTTCTTCAACAATCTCCCGAGTCAAATCCGCTTCGATCCCACGGTGAGGACTGGTGAAATAAGGCTGCATTTTGAAGACAGGGATGTAGACCGAGCGAATGTTCGGGTCAAACGGCGGCTTCGTCGTGTAGCCAAGGATGGAGAAATTGCCGCCGCCCTGG
>Ga0105047_10014140_pt1 | contig 12684 bp, 9 predicted proteins | sample MAT04_FD_78384 | JGI IMG/M metagenome (GOLD analysis project Ga0105047, IMG submission 78384) | Freshwater microbial communities from Lake Fryxell liftoff mats and glacier meltwater in Antarctica - MAT-04 (megahit assembly) | ecosystem: Environmental > Aquatic > Freshwater > Ice > Liftoff... | reverse complement strand
TGGTTACACATTCCTTCTCTGCACCACAATCCTGAGCGTGGACAATCGGAGAAATAGCCTCGCTTGACAGAGGATGGTTACCCAATACCGGTCAAACAAAAGTGAGCGGCTGCTATTTGCGTAGCAGCCGCTCACTTTTGTTTAGTGGGCTAGGCACGGGACGGGAGTAGTGGCTACTTGGGCAAGGCAAGGGGCAGCACAGTCCCAACGGGGCAGGTTGCTTGGGTGGAGTGGATGATGACCGCACCGCTGAGCGGTGGTTGGTAGATCGCGATCCACGGGAGCATGGTGTAGCTGCGGACAAGGCTGGTGAGCAACCACAAGGGAATGCGGCCACTGATGATAAGTCCTTGGGTTGTGGGGAGTGTGGGCAAGCGTAATTGTTGAACTGCGTTGAAATCAAGATAGGGATCGGTGAGGCTAATCGTTAACACGGTCTGGGTCGTCGACACATGGATCGACCACGCCATGGGATTGGATACGGAATCGGGTTGTGCACGGGGAGCAATGTCGAGTACGGCGGGTTGCAGCCAGCCCAAACGAGCATCAAATTGAAAGAAAGCGGCAGAGAGCGTGTTGCGGGCCAGGGTGGCATAGAGCCAATTGGGGGCGCGGCCATAGATAGCGAGTGGTTCTTGCATGGGGAGATAGGCGAGGAGCGCCGGCAGGTCAGCGGGTTGCCAACGCCCAGGCGGCGTGGTAGGGAAGGTATAGGCCAACCGTTCGAGATCGACGGTGGTTTCGGCCGGGGCTTGTGCCAGATGGAATGCGCGTAGCGTCTTGGACTTGGTAATGAGTACGGCGCGCACCAGCGCCGTCAGCTGTTGGATCACAGGGCCGTGCACCTGTTGTCCCCGTTCCAGGCCGTAAATGCGCGCCTGTAGCAGCGGGAAAGTCGCGGTGACAGCATCACCTTCGGTCAGGGAAGAGCATAATTCGGCGATCACCGGGATCTGCAGGCGTGCCGTCAGTTCGCGCCACGCGGCCAGTTGCTCGGCGGTTTGCGCAATGAGAATGGCATGGGAGCAGGCAGCCAGAAGCGCTTCCTGCTCTGGTTGGGGGCGGCCACCCACATCCACCAACAGGGGCAACATGCGGTTGTTCAGGGCCTCGATTACGCGGGTGACAAAGTTGGGGGTAAAACGGCCTTTGTTACGAATCAGGCGTACCGTTTGTGGATCGGTCTCATTACTCCAGTCCCCTTCGCCGTCGGGGCAAGCACGCAGGAGATAGTGGTCAACGCGGAGCGCACGTAGATTTTGTGTCAGGCTGTAGGCGAGCACAGATTTGCCACTATGGGGTGGTCCCCCGATCATGATCGCCGGTAGGGGATTCAGCATTGCCATAAGCTAGACCTCTTTCTTACATATTTTTATGTAAACAGTACCAAATTCTATAGATCTTCGATAGGTTTTGCGTAGACTACGGCGACCTAAAGCTGCTAAACTAGATAAGGGCATCACTCAGCTCTAGGCACATCACGGGCATGTTGTCCTACGCAGGGGCAGGCTAGCTATAAAAAGTGACTTGACAAAAAACCAAGAACAGTTACGATACACTTACCTGTTTCCCTTTTCTTCGCTGCCACAGAACTGCCAAACACGACTACACGCTAAATTGTATGCCAAAAACAATCTTGATTGCAACATTGGGTGGACAAGCCCAAGTGGTCACCTTTGCGTTGGACATTTTATTGGCCAGAGGCGAGGAGATTACCGATGTTTATCTCCTGCATCCTTCGACCACGCAACCGCGCATTCAGCGCGCCTTGGCCCAGCTGATGCGTGAATTTGTAACGGAGAGCGGCCATGGGCACTATCAGGGCCATCCCTGTCGTTTGCACCGCATCCCACTTGGCGATCTGGATGATATTCGCAATGACAGCCAAGCCGCGCTGGCCTGGGAGCGCATCCGGGAACTTATTGCCGAACAGAAAGCGACCGGCCACAAATTACAGCTGCTGGTAGCCGGTGGCCGCCGCTTGATGGGCCTCCTGGTTTCCTCGGCTGCGGCGCTGCTCTGTGACCACGGCGATAGTCTCTGGCACATCTACACCCCCGATGCCGTACAGGCGCGCGTGCGCGATGGGGCCGCAATGCATGTCAGCCCGGCCGATGGCGTTGTGCTGATCCGGGTGCCGCTCGTACCCTGGGGCAGTTACTTTCCCGGCTTGCGGGCCATGGCATTGGCCTCCCAAGCGACGGTGGCCCAGCAGATGGCCTGGCAGCAGACCGACGATACACCTTGTCAACAGGTCTATACCCGCTTGAGTGAACGCCAACGCCAGGCGCTCCATGCCTTTGGCGCGGGCGGGACACCCCAGGATGTGGCGGAAGCACTCAAGCTCACCCTTAGCACCGTAAACACTTATAAGACCGTCATCCTGGCCGAGTGTCGCATTGCATGGCAGTTGCCCCAGGAAGCGCGGTTAACCTATCACTTTATCGCCCAACGCTTTGGCCCGTTTTTGCGGCGGCTGGGCAAAGTATAGCAGGGAAGTGGAGTCATGGGATCAGCAGAAGTGATGAAAGGTTTGGGCAGTTTTACTGATTTAGACAATGAAGAAAGGCCGTATTCTTAGATGATAGGCACACCCAATTGCAGAAAGATTTAACATGATAACAGTGGAAAATATTCCCGATGAATTTCGCACCGACCATCTCTTATTGTTGATCGGTGCGAATCCGTTACCCAACTATGTTGCGGCGCGCCTGCTGGCAAAGCCGAAAAGTACAATTCATTTATTACATACGACTGCAACAAAAGATGTGGCAAAAGCACTGCGCGGCATAATTGAGACAAATTGTGCCGCCGTAACTGTTGAATTTTGGCAAATTGATACTATAGATAGCGAACTAATTCGGCAAGAGGTTAAGAAAATTACCCAAACTATCCCGAGAACGAAATCAGTCGGTTTCAACTACACTGGTGGCACAAAAACTATGTCAGTCCATGCTTATCGTGCCCTGGAACAGGCAAAACCACAGGCCGTTTTCAGCTATTTAGATGCACAAACCCTTGTGCTGCGCTTTGACGGTCGCGATGGGGAACAAACTCGCTCTGTATATGTAGGGGAAGCTTGTTCAGTCACGCTGCCTGATTTGGTGCGTTTACATGGATTCAGTGGATTCAAAACCGATCCGGTACAGGCCACCATCAACCCAGTTATAGAGGCGATATTGCAAGCACTGGTCGAAATTCACCTAACAGAAGAAAGTTATGAGCAGTGGCGTAACTATGGAAGTACAACCTACGCAGACTTTCCTGATTTGGCCCTATATCCCACCTTAATGCCTTTTACCAATGTAGTTGAACAACACTGCGGTGCAAGGGCTACGGTAGATGATCTCGCTGCTGCCATGGGACGCTTTGCGAAATTACCATCCTATAGCAAGTGGTTCAACGGAGAATGGTTGGAAGAGTATGTCCTGCGGCAGATCGCTGCGTTGCCAACTACATCCTCTATCAATAGCTATGGTATGAGTCTCGGTCCTATCCGAGGCGAGCGAAAAACGTCTTCTGCGCTCTTTGATCTGGATGTGGCGGCGATGCGCGGGTACCAACTCTTTGCTTTCTCCTGTATGATTGCCGGCACAAAGGGCAAGAAGGCAAAAAACAACTACAAAGAGCATCTAATTGAAGCTTATGTACGAGCAAAACAACTAGGCGGTGCAGAAGCACGCGTTGCCTTAGTCTGTCACTTCGACGATCATAACGTGCTGCAAGCAGAGTTGAATGAATCACTGATTAGTGAAGGAAGTATACGCGTCTTTGGCAAAACACATCTCTTGGCACTAGGGAATCATCTACGTGAATGGATAGAGACTGCACACCTATAGAAGGAGAGAAGATGACCAATTACACCCTGACTATTCTGGACACTTCTGGTATCCAGAATTACCTTTTCGGTACCAACAACTTGAAACAGAATGCGGGGGCCTCTTATCTGGCCGACTCTGCCACACGTGATTGGGTCAAGGAAGTACTCGATGATGTGACAAACGGTGCACACAATGTCCGTGGCTTTGAGTATGTGGACAAACCATTTGATGAGAGCAAAACGATTGACCAGGAGGGTGTCCAAGCCGAAGTGATCTATGCTGGCGGTGGAAACACCGTGCTCCTATTCAAACAGGTGGGGGAGGCAAAAGCGTTTGCCACAAAACTCTCACGCAAGGTAATTCTAGAAGCGCCGGATCTGAACTTACTCATTGCCCACTATCAGGATTTTGACTGGGAAAGCCGCGCGCTCGGCGGTGACAATGGTGTTGTCCAGTCTGTGATGAACCAGCTACAAAAGAGAAAACAGGAGTACCCACCCCCGCAGCCATTGCGCGGATTGGGGGTGACGGTTGATGGCGCGTTTACCAATCGACCTGCCGTCGGCTATGACCTTCAGAATCGACCGGTTGCCGCAGAATCCTGGGCAAAGCAGCAAGCCGAGCGGGCTGCAGAAGAACGCTTGCTCCAATTTTTAGACAACTCGATTGATCGCAAAAAATACAGCATTGCACGCGATTTTGAAGACATCGGTGGTAGCCACGAAGATTCAAGCTACATTGCCGTCGTACACGCCGATGGCAACGGCATGGGCAAACGAGTGCGGGCGATCCAGAAGAAGTTTCCTCATGCTTCACAGAATGCCGACTATGTTAGGGCAATGCGAGTGTTTTCACTCTCCGTTCAAGGTGCGGCCCATACGGCACTCAACACCACCGTGGACTTTCTTGTTGGCCAAATTGACAAAGATTTTACGATCGGCGGCAAGATTGAGCTCAAGAAAGATAAAGATAGCAAACCCATTCTCCCCTTTCGTCCGATTGTCTTTGGCGGCGATGACGTAACCTTTATCTGTGAAGGGCGGTTGGGACTGCAACTGGCGGCTTACTATCTGGAAAAATTTACAGAGCAACTACTTACAGATGGGGACGAGGAGTATGGGTACGCCTATTGTCGGGCGGGGGTGGCCGTCACCCATTCACATTATCCATTTGCCCTCGCTTATGAGTTGGCCGAAAGCCTATGTGCCAGCGCCAAAGTCGCGATTCGACGGTGGCAAGAGGAAGAGCGTAAACCGAAGGAAGGGATTAGCGTCATCGATTGGCATTTTGCCATCAACGGGATGAATCTTGGCCTACGCGAGACGCGCCAGCGCGATTATACCAGTGATGCCAAGCGCAAGAGCACGCAAGGAACCAGCGATTTACTCATGCGCCCCTTGTGGGTCGAGAAATCCCCGGCATTGCGCCTAGGCTGGCACTCCTGGGAACAGTTTGAAAGCATTCTACAGGAGTTTCAGTCGAATTGGTTGGATCAACGTAGCAAGCTCATCGGACTGCGCGAACCATTGCGCCGTGGCGCAGATGCCGTCCAACAGTACCGCCACTTTTATTCATTGCAAGAATTGCCGCCAATCACCAGACATCGCACATTCAGCAGCACCGGATGGCAAGGTTCCGAATGTGGCTATTTTGACGCGATTGAAGCATTGGAGTTCTATGGCGCGCTAAAAAGCCACAAAAATTTTGCCACTGAAAGCGAGGCAGGATGAGTCTCTACTATTTCACCTTTACGTTGCAGAGTGACACCGCCTTTGGTCGTGGCGATGGCGTGGCCGGTTATTTGGATCAGGAAGTGCAACACGATGGTTATGGCTGCCCCTATCTTGGCGGCAAAGCACTCAAAGGCATGTTGGTCAACGAGTGTGCCGATATCCTCGCGCCACTACCCGCATTAAGCAGAGCAAAGTGGGAGCGCACCGCACTCTCTCTCTTTGGTCGCCCCGGCAGCACCCACGCGGCCACGCCCTATCTACAAATTGGCGATGCTACATTGCCGCTTGACTTGCGGCAGGCAATTCAAACCGACATGGATTCATCCAGGCCATCGCTCACGCGGCAACATGTGCTGCACGCGCTGACTACGTTGCGCCGCCAAACTGCGATTGATGATAAAACCGGTGTTGCCAAAGATAGCTCACTACGCACGGTGCGTGTGATCCTGCGGGAAACAACCTTTACGTCACAGCTACAATTGCGTGATGACAGCCCTGATGACATAAGGCAAAATGCACCAATGTTGCTGGCAGCCTGTGCCAAAGCGCTGCGCCGAACAGGAACGGGACGCAACCGCGGGTTGGGGCGACTGCGGGCCGTGCAACTCTGCAATGAAAGCCAGATGCCCATAACAGAGGAGCAATTCACCCGCTTCTGCCAGGAGGTACAATCATGAATGCACTCACCATTACTTTGACCTTGCTGCAACCGTTGCTAATCGGACAACTGGGGGCCGGTGAAGAGAACAGCGCCATCAGTTTTAACTATATTGCAGGCAGCACTATCCGCGGCGCGCTTATTGGACGCTATATGGAACGCAATGGTGTTGAAATTGATTTGACTGACCAAGCAATGCGACGCCTATTTTTCACCAATGATGTCAGCTATCTCAACAGCTATCCGCAAGATGAGACGGGCAATCGCACCCTGCCGACGCCACGCTCATGGCGCGTGGAAAGCGAAGAGGTGCCAATTGAGATCATGCCCAATGATGTGATTGAGATCACCGACACGGCTGTCGTTGATATTGCCGAGATGGCGGAGCCAGAGAGCATTTCCGATCCCTTCTGCAGCGTCCAAGAGGATGGGACGACGCTGTATACCCCCAAACGTCATACCGGTTTACACAATGCCAGCACCGAACGATATATCAAACAAGAGAATGATAGCTTTGTCTTTCGCTACGATGCTTTGGCCGCTGGACAAACGTTCTGTGGTGTCATCATTAGTGAAGATCAGACACTACTTAAGACGCTCAGTGCGTTACTTGACCAGCCCGACCTCTTTTTGGGGCGATCACGCAGCGCGGGGTACGGTCACACCAAAATTAGTGCTGTCGAACTGGTCACAGATTGGCACGAATATCCGTTACCGGCTCTCGACAACGCGCCTGAAAAAGCGCCTGAGAAGCTCACCTTGACCCTGCTCAGCGATGCGATTTTACGCGATGCCAATGGTCAATACACGGTAGACTTACTCAAATCGCAGCCATTTAGCCAGCTCGAACACTCCACCATTGAGGTCTCTACCGCCTTTACCGCGATTGGCTTTACCGGTGGTTTCAACCGCAAATGGGGCTTGCCCCTACCCCAAGTTCCAATCATCAAAGCAGGCAGTGTCTGGACTTTTCGACATTCCGCGCCACTAGAGAAAGCATTGCAAGTATTAGTAGCAACGAGGGTGGGAGAACGCACTCTCGATGGCTTTGGGCGGGTGGCACTCAACTGGCAACAACACAGCCATCTCGAAAAGCGGGCACCGAAGGTTGATGCCAAACCGGCCATCGTAGTTACGCTTGGGGGCACTGCTCAGACGCTGGCCGCACGCATGGTTGAGCGCCTCTACCGCCAAGCGCTCGATCAACGGCTGATGCAACATGTCGCCGGGAGCCTGGCCATTGGTGGAACCTTGCCTGAGAATACGCAACTTTCGCGACTGCGCCTCATCGTGCGCCGGGCTTGGCGCAACCCTGAACTCGGCATGACGTTGATTAAAAATTTTTTACAGAAGTTAAAGCCAACCGCCAAAAATCAATATCTGCGGGCCCAAATCGACCGCCAAAGTCTATTGCAATGGCTCGAAGAAGGCTGGCAAGATGACAAGCTTTGGAAAACATACTTCTATATTTCATCCACGGATTTGCCCCAAATTGGTGATGTCCAAGCGCAGGAAAGTGCGGAGCTTAAACTGGAATATACGGTGCGCCTCGTCGATGCTCTCTGCAACAAAACGATTCGGTCCCAACAAGCCGAACAGCAAACCCAACAGGCAACTAGACAACGCGCGGAGGTGACCTCATGAATGCCCAATGGCTCAAACCAAGAGAGTTACGTGAACGGATCATCGTCACGGGTATCCTCACATTAGAGTCACCGACCCACATTGGCAACGACGACGGGGATGGCCTGTTGGACATGCCAATTCACCTCGACGCGTTCGAGGGAATTCCACTATTACCAGGGAGTACATTGGCAGGTGCATTACGCAACTATGTGCGGCAGCACGATGAGAGCCTTGCAAAAACACTCTTCGGCCAAGTGTCATCACGCGAGGATGGCACCGGCGAGAGCGTTTCCCGGACGAGCGAAAGTCTCTTTATTATTGACGATGCGTTGGGCTATGCACCGGCGGGACCGTGGCGGCTGGAACTACGCGATGGCGTGGCAATTGATCCCAAGACCCGCACCGCGAGTGATGCCCAAAAATATGATATTGAGTTGTTAGCCGCGGGAACCCAATTCCCACTCTCGTTTGAGCTGTGTCTGCGCGCGCGGGAAGATCAGACGGCCCTGCTACAAGCCTTTGCCGTGGCGCTCGACGGCTTGGCCCAAGGCCAGATCCACTTGGGCAAACGCAAACGGCGCGGCTTTGGGCGCTGCCATGTGGCTGGCTGGCAGATCAGGCGCTTTAATATGCAAAGAATGGATGATGTGTTGGCGTGGCTTCGCTATGATCCCATTGCCCAACTTGAAGCGACCAAAGCCGCGGAGCCGCAAACGCTTGCCCAGGACATCTTCCAAGAACTGAGTGTTTCCAAGATAACGGTGCAACCCTTTGTCTGTACCGTCAACGCCTACTTCTCTTTGGATGGCTCGCTTCTCATTCGTTCGCTATCTGAAGAGGTCAATGATGCCGACACGGTTCATCTCCGTTCCTGGCGCAAGGGGAAAAATGGTTATCAGCAAAAGCCTGTGCTCAGTGGGACAAGCCTCGCCGGCGCGCTGCGCGCACGGGCGTTGCGTATTGCGAATACAGTCGGTGGGCGTGGCGAAAAATTCATCGATGGTCTTTTTGGCTACCGCATGAAGGATACAGCGGAAGAACGCGACCGTATCAAGCGGGGTGACAATCCACTCACCGCCAGCCGCCTTTGGGTCGAAGAGACAGAGGTCAAGCAACCGAAGCCATTGGTGCAGAGCCGTGTCAAAATTGATCGCTTCACCGGCGGCTCCTTTCCTGGGGCGCTCTTTAGCCAAGAAGCGATATGGGGGACTGACAAGACGCGTATCAATGTCAAACTCAATTTACAGGTAGCCGCAAGTGATGCACGCAAAGACGCCGAAATTGGGCTATTGCTCCTACTACTCAAGGATCTGTGGACCGGCGATCTGCCGCTTGGCGGCGAGAGCAGCGTAGGGCGTGGACGCCTGACCGGGGAACATGCTACCGTCACGATCGATGAACAAGAATGGACCTTTCAAGCGGATGAAGCAGGTCGATTGGCCATTACCGGTGGTAACTCTGCCAGTTTGGAACAATATGTGCAGCGTTTTTTGGAGGAAGTCGCATGAGAAAGTTAGCGAATTGGGGCTTCACAGCAGATACGACCGTTGACTTAAGTACTTTTACTACTGATATGGCGGCTTGGTTTGCGGCCCAGCCATCTTTGGGCGATGAAACTTGGCTACTCGCCTATGCTGAGGACGGCGTAATTTGGGGCAAGCTTGAACATGGCAAACTGGCATTACCACAAACCGATACTCCACCGCTCGCGCCGCTTACCCTGCTCGAGGCTCGACTCTTTGGTGAGACTGGCGAGATTCACATCTGGCGCACTGACGATGGTTTTCGTGCCTGCCGGGTTACAGAACATGCGAGTGAGTTCGGTGCCTTTGATGAGTGGCAGCGACTGTGGGGGACCGAGGCCGATGGGACAAGCAACCCCGGTGATGGCTTTACACTGTTGGTTGATGGCCAGGAGGGGCTACGTCACGCGGTGCCGATTGACGTGCGTCCACATCACTTTACCAAACGGCACCCCCGTTTTCAGCCAGCGTTGATTCAGACGCGCCACTACTTCCAGGTGGATGAGAAGACCGGCGTAACATCGATTGCATTGAGCCGGTTGGTCAGTATCAAGGCTGAATCGTATAATGAATATCGAGAGCGAGTGAAAACCGATGAGTAGCCAACCAATCCGTACACCCCAACAGGCGAACCCCGATCAGCGCCGCCGTCAGGCGCGCGCGCCCTATAACTTTGTGCCGCTGCCCAGCCAACTTATTCATGCGCCAGAGGACCTACCAGATCATGATGAGTATCACGTAGGGCGGCATACTGGTCAGATTGCTTGTACATTATCAACGCTATCGCCACTCTACACACGCGCGGCGGTGACACCTGGTTTCTACCGCAAATGGGCCAATGAGATGGAGAAATTGCGCACTGATCCCAAAGCTAAAGGGGAATATGCCGACTATACCAAGTTTTTCCATGTCAAGAATAGTGAAGAGCCCGTAATTCCTGGCAGCAGCTTGCGCGGGATGGTGCGTTCGTTGTTGGAGATTATCACCCACGGTTACATGCCGTGGGTCGGCAATCAGCCAACCTTTACTTTTCGTGCCGTCGCCGCGCCCCGTTCAGACCCGTTGCAAGCCCCCTATCAGGACGTGATTGGCCGCTTTGGGCGCAATGTGCGGGCTGGTTTTCTTGAACGAACACGCGACGGTTGGGCAGTACAACCGGCATTGCTTCCTAAGCTACTCAATGACTCGGTGGATGACAGCTATCTAAAGGTCAAAGAAACATCAATCCAGGATGGTGATATTACCGGCTTCCAGCGCTTGAACAGTCCCAACTATCACCCTGACTGGTTTCCGGTCACCTTCAATGTAGAGACCCGTCTCCGCATGGTCAGGGTTGCCCAAATCGCCACCATCGGCACACGAAAATATCAATATGCTGGTGTATTGGTCTGTTCAGGTAATATGCTGGAGAATAACAGAGCAGGACAGCCATCACCGCGGCGTAATCATGCCTTGGTTTTGCCGCCCAACCGAAAAATAGCACCGATTCCGATTGACCCACAGGCGGTTGACGACTACCTAGCTGGGCTATCCCCCTTTCAAGCGGAATTGACAAATTGGAGTGAAAATGAGCAAGGCTGTCTCAAAGAAGGTGCGCCGGTCTTTTACGTCGATCCCAAAGCAATGGGACAAGTAACCATTACCTACTTCGGCCACAGCCCAAACTTTCGCATCCCTGCTCGGTTGGATGGTGAAGATCGGGCCAGCAATCCACAGGACTTTGTACCGGAAGCGTTGCGCGCCGGCAATCAGCCCGACTTACCAGCAGCAATCTTTGGCTGGGTGGCGGAGACGCAGAAGGCCAAGCGCAAAAACCGAACACTTACCTTGCTCGAAGGTCAACGTGCTGGGCGGGTCTTTTTTAGCGATGCAAAATTTACCGGTAGCGATGATGGCCTTTGGCTGAGCGACAGCCCTACAACACTCCATACCCTCGGCACGCCAAAACCAACGACATTCCAACATTACCTCGTCCAAGATCGACGCCAGCGCCATGATCCCAACAATCAGGCAACGCTGGCTCATTATGGCACTCCACCCGATGAAACAGCGATCCGGGGTCACAAGCTCTATTGGCACAAGGGCGACAAGCTCGATTTAGATGCAACGGTGGAAGAGCGCACCCACCCAAAACAGCTCACCCAGGTGCGCCCGGTCAAGCCGGGTGTTCACTTTGCATTTACAATCCGCTTTGAAAACCTCAGCGACATCGAATTGGGTGCGCTACTCTGGACACTGGCGCTGCCGGGGTCAGAGGGTAAAACCTATTGCCACAAGTTGGGTATGGGCAAACCACTTGGCATGGGGTCCATCCACCTAACGCCGACGCTGCATCTCGATGACCGCCCATCTCGCTATCAAAGCTTGCTTGCCGATGGTCAGTGGCACGAACCAACGACGGAAGCATCGGCAGCCCCGTATCTACAGGCGTTTGAAGCATATATGTTGGGTGAACTGAATGCCAGCGAAAGTGAGTTAGCAGCAGTTGCGCGTATTCGCACGCTGTTAACCTTACTTGAATGGCGTGAAAGCCAACCCCGTTGGATGGATACTACGCGCTACATGGAGATTGAGCGGGGTAGCCAGAAGGAGAATGAGTATAAAGAGCGACCGGTGTTGCCAACACCAGAAGTGGTGGCAGGAGCATATGAAGAAACGGCATCGCCTGTCAGTTCGCCATCAACGACAGCATCAACATCCACTAAAAAAATATGAGATTCCACAGTATCTATTGATAGTGCGCCTTACAGGGACGCAAAGGATAACTAAAGCGTGTTATGCACTTGATGAACTTTGCAAAAACCATTTGACGAAAGCTCACTCGAGAAGAGCAACCGCCACAATGCCTGACTGAAGTACCAACCGGCGATTTAATGATTCAAAAGTAAGCGAATCAGCAGATTCCTGAGTTAGGAATGAGTGGTTGCCCTCCCACCCTCTCGTGTAGGCGACGGCTAAGCTCCTCTCAGGAAGTGCATAACACGCTCTAGTACAGAAGACTTCTAAAAGTGAAGATAAATATTAAATTATTTTTTGTTCTTCAACTCTCATCCCGGCAACCACCCATCCCCCAATACCTCCTCCATTGTCCACGGACACAGGGCCGGGAAGGTGGCCTGGGGCTGGCCCGTCTCGCGCATGGCACCGAAAGTGGCGTCGTCGTAGGCTTCTGGCAGGAGATCCGGGAGTTGGTTGTGGAGCGATGGATTGGCACTCAGTAGTTTCGCAATGCGGCGCCGTTGTTCGACAATGGTGAGTTCCCAACTGCGACCGCGTAATTCGGACTGATGCTGCCATTTGAGCAGGTGCATGAGCAAAATTTC
>Ga0105047_10014139_pt1 | contig 12684 bp, 13 predicted proteins | sample MAT04_FD_78384 | JGI IMG/M metagenome (GOLD analysis project Ga0105047, IMG submission 78384) | Freshwater microbial communities from Lake Fryxell liftoff mats and glacier meltwater in Antarctica - MAT-04 (megahit assembly) | ecosystem: Environmental > Aquatic > Freshwater > Ice > Liftoff... | reverse complement strand
GGCGGCACGAAGGCGACGCCGGGCTCGGCTTCGCCACGCAGCCAGTTGGATGCGGGGTCGCGGACGAAGATGACGATGTGGTGCACGACGGTGCGGTCGGTCGGCCGGGCTTCCACGGTTTCGACCCACTTGTCCTCGGTGAGGCCGGTGGGGATGACGATGTACTGGTAGTCAACCTTCCCTTCTTTGGGGATCGGGAAGGGCTTGGGTGCCTGGACGACGAGATCAGGCTGCGGAATGTTCCAGCCGTCGAGGAAGGTGGGTTGGGGACGCTTATCCTTGGCGGAGCCTTCCGGCGCCCCGGCGTCGGCCCATTGGGCAAGGGTATCGATTTCAGCCTGGGGCATGGACCGGTCGTTAGAGAACTTGCCAAAGTGCGGGTCGGCGAACCAGGGCGGCATTCGGCGGCTCAAGGCGTTCTGTTTGATCGACTTAGCCCAAGGCCGGACCTTGGCGTAGGAGGAAAACTCCATGGGGCCGATTTCCCCGGCCCGATGGCAGGAGACGCAGCGCGAGGAAAGGATCGGCTGAACGTCCTTATTGTAGGTGGGAGCCTGGTTGGCGGCATTTCCGGGCACAAGCGCGCCGGCGAATAGGCTCAACAGCAGGGATAGTCTTTGGATTCTCATAAAAATCAGCCTCTCAGGTCAGCCTCTCAGGCGTGGAGCCTCCCTTCAGTTTATCTCGAAGAAATCTCCTCCAACTCAAAAAATCTTGCCGATAAGCTCTAAAGCAGGAGAAATAGGCCGATACGATTCTTAGTATGAAGATTCAAGATCCAAATTTGTCTGGAATCAATTTGACGACGGGCGGCACGCAGCAAGCGGCCAAGGTGCAGTCGGCAGAGCGAGTGAACGGCAAACCGAACGCGGGAGGCGCGGGGGCGAAGGATGCGGTGCAACTGTCGACGTTGAGCCGGGAAGTGGAAGCGTTGCAAGCAGATCCGGCAAGGGCGGCGCGCCTCGAAAGCTTGCAGGCCGCGGTGACGGACGGAAGCTATCAACCGGATTCGCCGGCCGTATCGAAAGCGCTGGTCGACGGGGCGTTCGAGAAGTGAGGACCGTCATGAGGCCCGGGCAGGAGCTATACGAAGATTTGGCGAAAGTGCGAATGCTATTGGTGGCGAGTCCGCTGGTGAACTCGCTCGAAGAGACGCGGGCACCTTTGGAACGGGCAATCGAGTCGCTGCGGGAGTCGCTGCGACGGGTAGAACCGCTCTCAGACGATATGCGCCGGCGGTTGCAGCGCGAAGTGGCGGAGATTGGGCAATTGATGGGTGGTTTGGGCCAATGGCTGACGGCCTATGGGGCACTGACGCCGACCTACAACCGGCTAGCTGAATTCGAGATAGAAACCGGGGGCGGCCTCACTGTGGATGGCTGAAAAGTGGAAGGCTGAAAAGTGGAAGGCTGAAAAGTGGAAGGCTGAAAAGATGGAAGGCTGAAAAAAACATGGGACTCTTTAGCTCACTACTATCGACCGCCAACACCCTGCGCGCCTTTGAGCGGTCACTGACGACGGTGCAGAACAACGTGGCGAATGTGAATACGCCAGGCTTTGCCAAACAGCGGCAGGACCTTGTGGCGCAGCGGTTCGATTTGGACGTGGGGATCGTCGGTGGCGTCCAGGCCGGCAAGGTAATCAATTTCCGCAGCGAATACGCCGAGCGGAGCGTGCGGGAGGCGAACCAACAGTTCGGCAAATATGACCAATTAGCGAGCGACCTGGGGCAGGTGGAGCCATTGTTCTCGGTGACCAACGGGGCCGGACTTCCGGGCGCCTTGAACCGGTTCTTCGCCGCCACCAGCCAAGCGACCGTGAGCCCGAACGATACGGCGTCCCGCCAAGCGATTCTTGACCGGGCTGTGGAAGTGGCACTCAATTTCAATCAACTGGGCAACGGCTTGGGCGATGCCCGTTCGAACGTGAATGGGCAGATCCGGCAGACGGTGACGCGGGTGAATGAAATTGCCGGGCAACTGGCCGAGGTGAACCGGCAGCGCGGGTTTGGCCAGATCGACCCGGCTCTGGACACGAAGGCGAGCAATCTGCTCGAAGAGCTTTCGGGCATTGTGAACTATCAATCGGTGGAGCAGCCCAATGGCGGCACGGCGATTTATGCGGCGGGAAGTTTGCTGTTGATCGGGGACACGTCATTTCCGGTTGCGCTCGATTCGGCCGACGGCCAGACGCTGGTGCGGGATTCGCAGGGCTTGGATATCACGGAAAAGATTACCGGCGGGAGGCTGTCCGGGCTCCTCGAATCGCACAACCAAGCGATACCCCGCCTGCAAAAGGGGCTGAACGGCTTGGCGCTCGATTTCGCCGACCAGGTGAACTTGGTGCTGGAGGGGGGGGTGGACCAGTTCGGCACGCGGCCGACGACGCCCTTGTTCGCCTACGACGATCAGAGCCCTTCGACCACACTCACGGTGAATCCGTTGCGGCCCGAAAATCTGGGTTTAGCCGCCGCGGGCGAGCCCGGCGGGAACGGCAATGCGCTTGAGCTTACACGCGTGGCCGCCGCCAAGAATCCGGCCGGACAGACGTTTTCGGAAACCTACGGTGACCTGAGCGGGCAAGTAGGCCGGCAGATTCTGTCCCATCGGGATAGGGCCTCGTTGCGCGGCCAGATCTACGCGCAGGCCAAGTCGGTCCGGCAGGACGTGCAAGGCGTGTCCTTGAACGAAGAGGCGGCGCAGTTGATTCAGGCGCAGCGGGCCTATCAAGCGGCAGCGCAACTCTTCAAGACCTTGAATGACCTGACCGAGGCGGCGATTAACATCGGCCGTTAACCCCTATGGTGAACAATTCCCTTAGCCCGAATGACGAACGGTTTCTGGCCAGCGCGCGCGCGATTGCCGCGCGGGCAGAGAAGGCCCATCGCGAGATTTCGACGGGCCGCCGCGTAAATCTTGCCTCGGACGATCCAGACCAGATCAGTACGTTGCTGGCGAACCGGGCAGAGCTCTCGCGGCTGGAGCAGGTGGAGAACAACCTGGGCCGGGTGAAGACCGAAGTGGATACGGGTGAGGCGACCTTGGCTGCGGCGGCCAAGGCGCTGGACCGCGCGAGTTCGCTGGCCGCGCAAGGCGTCAGCAGTACCACCAGCCCGGAGACGCGCCGGCAGTTGGCGAGCGAAGTGGATACCGTGCTCCGGCAGATCGTCTCGTTGAGCGGCACGACGGTGGAAGACCGTTACCTCTTCAGCGGCACCAACGATACGGTGGCGCCGTACACGATCGATCCCGCGCCCCCGAATGCGATCAGCGCCTACAGCGGCTCGGCGACCACGAAGAAGGCCCTCGACCTGCAAGGCGGCGTCTTCGAAACCGGCCAAACGGCGCAAGAGATCTTCGAGAATGCGGCGCCCGAAAAGAACGTCTTCGCCAGCTTGCAGGCCCTCCGCGACGGCTTGTTGGCCGATGACACGGTGGCCATCAAGGAAGCGCTCGCCAACACCAAATCGGCCAGCATCCATGTCAACACCATCCAAGCCAAGTACGGCACCGCGCAGGGCCGGGTGAACAACGCGCTCGATTCCAGCAAGACCACCGCGATTCGGCTCAAGAGCCAGATCTCGTCGATTGAAGACGCTGACCTGACGACGGCGATTTTGGAGCTCAACCGGGCAACGCAGGATCAGGAAGCGGCCTTCCAGTCGCGCGCCAGGTTGCCCCGCGGTTCGCTCTTCGACTATCTCGGCTAGCAGGGGGCTAGCGGGCACCCCCCGCTGGACAGCCGGGGCTAGTGGGGGGCTAGTGGAGGTGACGGTTTTGCGCCACACTGGAAGTCAGCATGAGAGTCTGGCTGATTTCGTTCGCGCTAACGCTTCCGCTATGGGCCCAAAAGCCTTGCGAGGCCCCCAAGACCTTTACCCCCTGCGATATCGTCTACGAACTGACGCCCGCCGAAGCCACCGCGCACCCCAATCCGCATCTCTCGCTCAAGTTCTATGCCGAGGTGAAGTCGCCGCGCTTCAAAACCTACCTGGTGCCCGCCTTTTGGGACGGGGGCCGCAAGCTGGTGTTGCGCTTTACGCCCGACGAAGCCGGCAAATGGGAATGGCGGCTAACCAGCGATCTGGCCCGTTTGCAGAATCAGACCGGCGCCGTCGAGGCCACCGAATCCGACGCACTCGCCTTTATCGAACCGGCCAACGTCCATCATTGGCGTTATACGGATCGTTTGAAGGCGCACCTCTGGATGGGCGACACCCTGCTGCGGTTTGGCTATGTGGAACGGGCCTTATTCGAGCGCATCATCGATGCCCGCGCGGCGCAAAAGTTTAACCACGTGCGGGCCTTGCTGTCACTGTGGGATGAGCCGGTGGCCCACGCCTTCAAGAGTGCTGACGAACCGAACCCGGAGTATCTGCGCGAGTTCGAAAGCCGCTTAGCCTACGCGAACCAGAAGGGGATCATCGTCGACCTGATCCTGGGCGCCGGCCACAACGACTTGGCGAAAGCCTTCCCCACTTGGCAGCAGCGCGAGCGCTTTGTGCGCTACATCACCTCGCGCCTGGCCGGCTATAACCTCACTTGGCAAATCGCGCAAAACTTCGAGCAATACACCGATGGCCGCAATCTAATGAAGGAGTTCGGGCTGTTGCTTAAGAAGCATGACCCCTACAACCATCCCCGGACGGCGCACGCGGCACGGACTTCGGGCCCCTTGCAAGCCGACGGCTGGCAGACTTATCTCACCTATCAGTCCTCGCAGGATGGCGTCGGCGCGATTGAGCATCAGATCTACGGCGCGCCGCAAGTGAACGCCGAGTTCGCCTACGAGGATTCGGGTGCCGGAAAGGAAGCGGCGCATCACGTCGACTTCGACACTTTTCGGAAGCGCCTCTGGAACACCACCATGAATGGCCAATATCCGGTGTTCGGCAATACCGGCACCGTGGGCGCGGGCAAGCTACCGGTGACCGATAAGTTCCTCGATTCGCCGGGCGCCAAGGCCATGGCCGCTTGGCATGAGTTCTTCGCCAACACCCGTTATTGGGAGCTCGAACCCTTCTTCAACGTCGACGGCGGACGGGCGCTCGCGCTCGAACGCGTCTTTGGCGAAGGCGAGGATGAGGAAGGCGAAGGCATTGAGTACATCGTGTACGTCGAAAATCCGCGGTTGATTGAGGTGGGCGTGCGGAAGCACAACTATCAGGTCTATTGGTTCAATCCGGCGACGGGCGAGAAGATCAAGGGCAAGGACTGGAAGGGCGAACGCTTCGTCGCCGAGCCGCCCACCAAGACGCAGGACTGGGTGCTGCACCTTTCGCGCGACGGCAAGAAGGAAGGGATGCTCAAGAGCTATAAGTTCGACTCGCGCCCGAACTTGCTGCAGGAGGTGGAAGGCAATAATTCGCGCGTGCCCTTCGCCATCGCCGCGCCCACGGGCGATACGATTTCTCTGGCCCAGCCCCAGAAGTTCGAAGCCAAACTCACCCGGCAGGCGCGCGGCACGCGGACGATGCTCTATGTCTGGACGGGCGAAGTGGCGGCCGATGGCCAAGGCTACCGGGTGCTGGGTGCGGGGCCGGAGGGCACGTTGGCGCTAACGCCCGAGTTGGCAACGCGGTATCCGGCGGTGTTGAACTTGCGGCTGACGGGCATGAACGCCAACGGCAAGGTGTATACGCTGGATAAAGTGTTCCGGCTGGTGCCCTAGGTGCGGGTGCTGGCACTGGATACGACGGCGGCACGGGGATCGCTGGCGTTGGTGGAGGATGACCGGGTGGTGGAGGAAGTGACGCTGCTGGGTCCGGATGGCTTTGGGCAGTTGCTGTTTCCCGCGATTGTAGAGTTGTTGGCACGGCACGGCTGGACGCTACCGCGGATTGACCTTTTCGCGGCCGCCTCCGGCCCGGGGTCTTTCACCGGGGTGCGGGTCGGTATTACGGCGGTGAAAGGCTTGGCGGAAGCGACGGGGCGCGGGGCGCAGGCGATCTCGAATCTGCGGGCGTTGGCCGCGCAAGGTACGGGGGCCCGCCGGGTACCGGTGATCAACGCCCGGCGGGGTGAGGTGTACCACGGCGTTTACGACGACGAGTTGCGGGCCTTAGAACCGGAGCGGCACGGGCCATTGGCGACGTTGGCCGCGGCGGAGGTTATTTGCCAGGAGGTTTGGCCGGAGTTGGTGGCTTCAGGCTTGCCCTATCGGTTGGGCCCAGGACTCCTGGCAGGCACGGTGGCCGTCCTGGCGTTGGCGGACGGGGGTGTCGATCCCGCGGCAATTGACGCCAACTATGTCCGGCGTTCGGACGCCGACGGCCGCTGGCACGACTGCTGACGGCGATAGCAGCCGAAGAGGAAGAGCGCACCGCCAACCAGAGCCATGGTAGAGGCCTCAGGCGTGGCGACCGTTACGGAAATGCCGTCGAGGTAGAAGAAGCCAGGGTCATGCCGTGCGGCAAAGCGGAGGGTAGTGCTGGGTCCGGTAGCAACGAGGTTGAGGGCGGAAAATCCGGTCCAGCCGAGGGCGGGACGGTTGTTGAGGGTGAGCGAGGCCACGGCACCGCCGTTCCAGAAGACGTCGAAGCGGTTGGGGGTGGTCCCGGTAGACCGAAGCTGGTAATTGAGGTTGTAGCGGCTGCCGGCGATCGTCGTCAGAGTTTGGGTCAGCGATCCAGAAGTGGAGATGGGGCCGATGTAGGCCTGGTAGGTGCCGGAGGCGGCGCCGCCGGCGAGGATCCCGGTGAAAGTGGTGTTTCCGGCTTGAGTCCAGCCGGCGAAGGTGCCAGTTTCAAAGTCGCCATTGGCGACGAGGTTGACGACGGCGGCGGTCTGGATGACCAGACTCGGCACCGAAAATTCGTCCGCCCGCATCGGGCCGACGCTGATTAGTAAACCGGTAAGGGCTACTAGACGATAGAGTACTGCTCTTCTCACTAAGGGGAGTATGAGGGACTAGCACTAGGTCGTAAATAGGGGGAAGGTACCAGGACTTTGGGATTCTTCCATCGGGGAGACGCTGGGTAAGCAAGCCGGAAGCGAGCCGGAAGGCCTACCCCCTTTAGGCCTGACCAGGACGCAGTCGCTCCATCACGGCGCTGACGATGGCTTTGCCCTTCTCATAAGCATCCACATAAGCCGACTTCCGCTCCTGCCGCGAAAATGCGTAGCCCGACCGGTAGAGGCGCTCGAAGCTTTGGCCCATCACGTAAGTACCCGCGTAGGCGACGGCGGCTTTGGGGATGAGTCCGCCGCCTAGGGGAATTTTGCCGATCAACTCGCGGGCGATGGCTCGCCAGCCGAAAGCGCCGGCGATGATGGAAGCGATCTCGCCGCGCTGTTCGCTGTAGCCCACGGGACGGTCACTCGCGGCGGCCAGGAGAAACGCCAGGCGGACCTGGTTGGCGGTAAGCACCGCCGTGTCCGAGGCGAACTCGCCCAGGGCCCAGCCCAGGCCCAGCAAGGGGGCAATGTTAGGCATGGCGGTGGCGACCGAGAAGAGCGCGTTCTCCCGGGAGATGGTGTTGATCGTCCGCCGCGCCACTTCGGTGCGGAACGGCGGGAAATTGCGCGCCAAAGCCAAGGACAAAGGCTCATGGGCGTCCAGCACCGCCTTCACCATCTGCGTCGGCTGCGCGGGGTCGAAGTAGAAGCCCCTGTCGCTGCGTTCGAGCGCGGGGTCGAAAATTTCGATATCATACGGACCCGGACTCTGCGCCGCGCGGACGACGCTCTTGGCCGCCGTCCGGCGCTTGTCGTGCGACAGAGTCGCCGGCAATAGGAAGCGTTCGAACTCGTGGATCAAGCTCTCATTTGCCCCGTGCAAACCAATGCGGAACGGGCGCTCCGCCGACTCCCGCACCGATCCCGGGCTCAGGTTGGTGACGGCCTTCTTCACTTGCGTCAGTAAACTCATCTGCACTCCTGCTTCCTCGGCGGAAAGCGACGGACAACGCGCCGCTCCGCGGATGGGCTACACCCACCATCTCCCAGTCTACGACTGGCGAGAGATATCGTAACACCGTCGCATTGGACGGATGAAAGTCGAGGGCGGGTGCAACAAAGTAAAGCAGGGGGTTCGCCTTCGAGAGCGCGCGGCCAGGGAAGTAGCCGCGAGTGGTGAACTCATCGCGGCGGACGTGCCAATCCACCCGCATCCAGTAGTCGAGGGCTTGCAGAGGAAGCTGAATGTCTTCGCTGGCTTTGAGCTCCATCACTGCCAGGCGGCCGCCGCGCTCGGCGGCGAGCAGGTCGATCAGGTCGCGGTCGTTGGCGGCGAAGGCGGGCACCTGCCCGTAGACGGGGTTGGTGAGGTGCGGGTTGATCAGCTCAATATGGTGTCGGACCTGGTCTTCCAGACGTCGCTCAGGGCCGGGATGAAGGCGCGGCTTGGCTTCGGTCCAGGGGCTTTCGAGGGCGCGAATCAGGTTGCCGTTGTCCAGCAGGTCGATGGGGTCCTCCATGCCATCGGCGTCGTAGCTGTAAAGGGCGGGCTCGAAACGGGCGCGGTCCAGGTAGCGCAGCCGGAGGGCGGTGGTGCGGTGCTGGTCGATGGGAACGAAGATCGCGAGCCCCTCGACGACGGCGCGCTTCTCCTGGCGGCGGCAATAGTCATGCCAGATCAGGCCAAAGCTGAGCACGGCGTCGACATCGGACATCGGCGTCGCCAGGATCGCCGCCCAGGCCGTGTTACCGCGCCGGACCAAGGCACGCGGATAGGCGGGCGAAAGCGTGTGCTGCAGATTGGCGCCGGTGGAAATCTCCGCGATATTCCAGCCGGGAAAGCGCCGGGCCAGGCTGCGGCGAAGTTGCTCCAGATAAACCGTGCGCACGGCGGTGACTTCGCGGTGGCGCTGGAGACCGCTATCCCTGTCGACAATTTCGACGGTCTTGGGCTTTCCGAACAGCGACTGGCACTCCAGCGTCAGCCGCCCGCTGCCCGCCCGGCTGAACGACTTCACCGTATGCGCGATGCTCCGGGTGTCGTTCCAGGCATGAAGTGCCAGGCTGCCGCGACGCTCGGTGAGTGAGTAAGAATCCCACATCAGCTCGAAAGGCTCCTGCCCGGCATCCAGCAGAGCGGGGCGCTTCAGTTCCCGCAGCAAAGCAAACAATTCGTCAGCCATTAGTAAGTTGGACATAAGGTTCCGTAGAATAGTGGGTTGAGCCTCACCGAAAATCTCATAAATTTTGAAAAAAAGATTTTGCTCGCCTGTGAGCGTGCGAAGCGCCCGCGCTCCGAAGTCACCCTCATTGCGGTCAGCAAGGTCTTCCCCGTCAGCTGTTTGATCGAGGCCTACCACGCCGGCGCGCGGGACTTCGGTGAGAATTATGTTCAGGAATTCGAATCGAAGTGGCCGGAAGCAAAAGAGTTACCTGGCGCTCGCTTTCACTTTATCGGCCATTTACAGTCGAACAAGGCCAGGCGCGCGGCGGATATTTTCCATTGTATTCAAACAGTTGACTCACTAAAAGTTGCGCAACGGTTGAATGAAGGTTCGCATCCCTTAGATATCTTTCTCGAAGTTAAGCTTTCTGGCGAAGGTTCGAAGGCCGGTATCGCCCCGGAACACCTACCGGAATTGATCCACGGAGTGCGGCAGCTACCCAATTTGAACCTCCGTGGATTGATGACTATTCCCCCCTGGTCAGAGGATCCGGAGGTGGCACGGCCGTATTTTGTTCGCCTTCGAAAACTGGCCTTGGAACACAATTTGAAAGAATTGTCAATGGGGATGTCGCACGACTTCGCGGTGGCCATTGAGGAAGGCTCCACCATGATTCGGGTCGGCACAGCGATCTTCGGCAAGCGAATCAAGCCGTGACTTGGCTAGCGCCCACCGGCAATTCCGGCGTCGCGGACTACGCGCGGGTGCTGCATAATGCAACACCGGACATTGCGGGGGTCACCGTCTATCACCTGGGGAACAACCCCTTACACCAGGACCTTTACGGGCGGCTCCTCCGCCGGCAGGACGCCAAGCGTGTGGTGATTCTCCACGATGCCGTATTGCACCATTTCCTGCTCGGGACACTCCCGCGCGAAGAATACATTGCAGAATTTATCTACAACTACGGCGAGTGGAATCGGAACTTGGCCCAGGACCTTTGGGCCCAGCGGTCCCACTCCGGGAGTGCTCCGGAGTACTTCGCGTACCCTCTGTTGAAGCGGGCGATGGAGGCGGCCGATCTGGTGATCGGCCACAATCCGGCGGCAGCGCGCCTGGCCCGGGAGCACGGCGCGCGGCGGGTAGAGTTGCTTCCGCACTTCATCTCGATACCGGCGCCGCCAAGTGCGCAAGCGGTAGCCGAGTGGCGAGCGCGGCATGGGCTATCGCGAGAGACTTGCCTCTTTGGCGTCTTTGGACATCTGCGCGAGTCGAAGCGCATTCCGGCCGTGCGGCGGGCGCTCGATAAGCAGCCGGGGCCGGTGGCGTTCTTGTTGCAAGGGGAGTGGGGTTCGCCAGCGCTAGAGGAGTCAATGCAGGTACCGGCGATTCGGATCGGAGCCGTGCCGGAGCCCGAATTTCAACTGCTATTGGCCGCGACAGACGTTGGCGTCAACCTGCGCTACCCGTCGGCCGGGGAATCCTCTGGCGTGCTGGCGCGGCTGATGGCGCTGGGCAAACCGGCGATCGTCACCCGGGGGGAGGAACTAGGTCACCTGCCGCCGGGGATCGTATGGCCCGTGTCGCCGGGCGCGCGGGAGGCGGAGGAATTGGCTTTGGGGATGGCCTATTTGGCCCAGCACCGGGTCGCCCGGCAAGCCATGGGATTGGCCGCGAGGGAATACGCCATGGCCGAATGCGCGGTGGAAGTACTAGCCCAACGCCTAGCCGGGCTACTCGCTTCCGTTTGACGCGCACCCCGGTTCGGCGCTATCGTGGGATAGACGACCCCTGGGGCGCCGTAGCCAAGTGGTAAGGCAGCGGTCTGCAAAACCGTTATTCACCAGTTCGATCCTGGTCGGCGCCTCCATCCTCTCGTTAAACCAAGCTCAACCCGCCATCCACCGCCAACACCTGCCCCGTCGTAAACTTCGACGCCGTCAGAAAGTGCGCCACCCCCTCCGCAATCTCCTCCCCCGTCCCTGGCCGCCGCGCGGGACTCTTGTCAATCAGCGCTTTCACCCCCGGCTCATTCTCCTCCCCAAACGGAATCACGCCCGGCGCGATCGAGTTCACGCTGATCGTCGGCGCCCAAGCCACGGCCAAGGCCCGCGTCAGGTGCGCCACGCCGGCCTTCGATGCGCAGTAGTGCGCGTGGAACGGCCAGGGACGCAGTGCCCCGCCCGAACTGATGTTCACGATCCTCCCGCCGCCCGCCGGTAGCATGATCCGCGCCGCCTGCTGGCAACAGAAGAACACCGCCTTCAGGTTCACGGAGTGGATAAAGTCCCAGTCGGCTTCGGTGATCAGGAGCGGGTCGATCTTCGTGAACCGCGCCGCGTTGTTCACCAACCCATCCAGCCGCCCAAAGTGCCCGTGCACCTCGGCAAATAGCCGCTCAATCTCACCCACCTGCTCCAGATTCGCCGCAAACACCGGCGCGTCCCCGCACTCAGCCGCCGTCCGCAACGCCTCCTCCTTCGACGCGCTGTAGTGGATCGCCACCCGCGCCCCCCGCCGCGCCAACTCGAGCGCAATGGCCCGCCCAATGCGCTTCGCGGCTCCGGTTACCAAAATCACACGGCCGTCAAGATCAGTCATCGTTCTTTCAACCTATCACGAGACAGAATGAAAGTGATCCAATTGATTCGAAAAGACTTGCCCGTAGACACCCTCAGAAATCGCTTGACATCCCGCCACACTCGGATTTGGAGGTTCTTATGTCTCTGATCATGGATCGCAGCCGGCGCTTGCCGGTGAATCAATTCGTACCCGAAGCCCAGACCAAGGATTTGGTCGTGCTCCATTTCACCGCCGGCGGCACCCTCGCCGGCGCTTACCAAAGCTGGCTTTCGACGCCGGAGCGCGTCGCCACAGCCTACCTCGTCGACCTCGACGGGCGCATCTACGAAGTCTTCGATCCTGCCCAATGGGCCGCCCACCTCGGCATCCCCGCCGCCCACAACCCCCGCTTCCGGCAGGACAAACGTTCCATCGGTATCGAAATCGTCAATTGGGGCGGGCTCAAGCTGGGTGCTAACGGTCAGCTCAACTCCTGGCCCAACAGCTATCGGAACCGCTACTGCAAGCTGGCTGAAACGGCCAAGTACGTCCGCAAAATCTACCGCGGCCTCGAATACTTCGCCGCCTTCCCAGAGGCCCAGCAGGAAGCCGTCTGCCGGCTCACCCGCCATCTCTGCGACCAATTCGGCATCCCCAAACAGCTCCCCGACCCCGCCAAACGCGATCTCCTCGACTGGAGCTACTTCGAAAATTACCGCGGCATCGCCTCTCACCAAAACTTCAACCCGGAGAAAACCGACATCGGCCCCGCCTTCGACTGGGACCGTTTACGACGCGCACTCCTTTAAAATCAACAACTCCCGGGTTCGTTTCGTACTCTAATCAACGGCATTCGGACCGGGACTTCCGCTCCCTCACGGTCGCGGTTCTGTTTTCAAACACTTAGACCCAAGCAGAACCCCGACCGTAAGGGAGGGGAAGTCCTGGATTTGGCCCAGGGAAGATTTTTTCACTGTCCCGCCAGCGGCAGGCTAGGCAAAAGTAGCTATTCCAGATTCAGCCGCGTCATCGCTTCCAAAGACGACCCGCTGTCCCGGCTC
>Ga0105047_10014138_pt1 | contig 12685 bp, 10 predicted proteins | sample MAT04_FD_78384 | JGI IMG/M metagenome (GOLD analysis project Ga0105047, IMG submission 78384) | Freshwater microbial communities from Lake Fryxell liftoff mats and glacier meltwater in Antarctica - MAT-04 (megahit assembly) | ecosystem: Environmental > Aquatic > Freshwater > Ice > Liftoff... | reverse complement strand
GCGCGGGGCACGGCGGCTGGCAGGAGATGGGCGAGGATAATGCGCGGATGGTCGAGTGGTTCGATCTGCACCTGCTCGGCAAGCAGCCGGCGAAGGCGTTCACGTTTGGCGTGTCTTCCGCGCCGAGCACGCCGGTCAAGAAGCCGGCAGCGCGCGCGCCCGCGACCACAGTTCCGCCCACGCCTCCCGCACCCTGAAGCCACTTTCCCTTTCTCCCAACACCAACCATCCCAACCCCAAAACTATGAAACCCATCCGCTCATCCTCCTGCTCTCCGCCGCCGTCAGCTTGCCCGCTGAAGACGCGTGGCGCGAACTCTTCAACGGCAAAGATCTCACCGGCTGGAGAGCCAATGTCCATCCCAACTCGTGGTCGGTCGTGGACGGCAATATCAAGGCCCGCGCGACCAAACCCAGCTCGCATCTCTTTTTCGTCGGCGACAAAACGAACGGTCTTGAGCGGTTCAAAAACTTCGAGTTGGAGGTCGTCACCCGCGGCGAGTCGAACGCCAACAGCGGCATCTTCATCCACACCGACATGACGGCCGGCAACTGGGCGTCGCATCTCGATCATGGCTACGAGATCCAGCTCAACAGCACCAAGAAAGAAAAGCGCAAGACCGGCAGCCTCTACGCCGTCGTGGACCTCGACAAATCGGCCGTGGATGAAAGCCAGTGGTTCAAAGTGCTCATCAGCGTGCGCGGGCAACAAATCACCATTCAAATCAACGGCAAAACCGTGGTGGATTACACCGAGCCGGAAAACGTCGTGCGCCCCGCCGAACGCGCCGGGCGCAAGCTCAATCCCGAAGGCGGAGCCATCGCGCTGCAAGCGCATGATCCCGGCAGCGTCTTTTACTTCAAGAGCGTCCGCATTCGCCCTTTGCCTTAATCCAACATGACTCCATTACGCCTCATCGCCGTTGCCGCCGCGCTACTCGTCTTCATCAACGCGGGTGCGAACGCGCAAACTCCCACCGGTGATCGGGCGGTCATCGAAGGCACGCCGGGGCTGGTGGCGTTTTGGACTTTCGGGGAAGCTGCGGGGCAGCCGCGCGGGTCGGTCGGCACGAAGGAAAAGCATCCGCTCGCCGCAGTCGGTGGGCCGATTGCGAGGGTCGAGGGCGGGCCATTTTCTGGCTACTCTGCGGAGCTGAATGGGAAGCAGTATTTCAAGATACCGTATGCGGAGACCGGCGACTTGAACATTTCCGGCAAGGACGCGCAGGTCAGCATGTTCGCCGTCGTGCGGATCAGCGACCTCGAGCAGAGCCGGACCATTGCAGGCATGTGGAGCGAGGGGAAGGGAAAGGACGACGACTCCGGCACGCGCCAATATGCGCTGCTGATGAACATGCCGACTTACGGTGGCGCGCGGCAGCTCGTGCCGCACATTTCGAGCGAAGGCGGCGTCACTTATCGCGGCGATGGCAGCAAGTTTCCGTGGTGCGCCGACTATGCCGCGAGCCGCTCGGAAGTGCCGGAGGAAAAGTGGTGCTCGCTCGGCTTCACCTACGACGGGAAATACATCCGCGCTTACGTGAACGGCGTGATGGAAGAGCGCCCGCTCGATCCGGTGAAAGACAAGCGCACCGATCGCTACTTTACGAACGAAGGCCCGGACGGCAATGATCGCGGAATGAACCCGTATTTCCACGGACGCGGCATTTTCAAATACGATCCCGCGCGGCACGCGACGACCAAGCCCGGCGGCGGCGCGGACTTCACCATCGGCGCGCGCTACGCCGTCGGCTCGATGCTCGGCGAGGCGACGAAAGGCCGTTTCGGCGGGCTCGCGGTCTTCCATCGCGCGCTCACCGACGCGGAGATGAAGCGCCTCCACGACGCGGTTAATATCCCGGCTTTGCCATAACCCACGATGAAAAAATTGCTCCACTTCGCTCTTTCCGCTGTTGCTCTTGGGACGGGTCTCGCGCCCGCGCAAGACCCCCTCCCGCCCGCGGCACCGCCTTATTTCCGCGTGCGTTACGAGCCGTCGGCGCAGCCGGGCGAACTGGTTTTCGGCGTGACCTACACGGCTTGGATTCCGCCCGGTGTAAGGGAACTGCGCGGCGTCATCGTGCATCAGCACGGCTGCGGCGAGGGCGCGTGCAAGGCGGGGCAGACCGCGGCGTTTGATCTGCACTGGCAGGCGCTCGCCCGGCAGCACGGGTGCGCGCTGCTCGGGCCGTCGTATGAGCAGCCGGAAAAGGCGGAGTGCGCGCTTTGGTGCAATCCGCAAAACGGCTCGGAGAAGAAGTTCCTTCAAGCGCTGAACGACCTCGCGGCGCAATCGAAACACCCGGAACTCGCGTCGGTCCCGTGGGCGCTGTGGGGTCACTCGGGCGGCGCGAACTGGGTCGGCACCATGCTCCTGCTGCACCCGGAGCGCACCGTCGCGGTGTGGCTGCGCTCGGGCTCGCCCCGGCTGCTTTCGCAGAACGGAAGAGCGCCCGCGCTCGAAATCCCTTCCACCGCGTATGCCGTGCCGGTGATGTGCAATCTCGGCACGAAAGAGGGCGTGACCGTGAAGGACGGCCGTTTCGCCGGAATGTGGCCGGGCGTGGAGAAATTCTTTACCGAATTCCGCGCGCAGGGCGGACTGATTGGCGTCGCCATCGATCCGCTCACGGCTCATGAATGCGGCAACCAGCGATACCTCGCGATCCCGTGGCTGGACGCCTGCCTCACCGCGCGCCTGCCGGAAAAAAGCGGTGACCCGCTGAAGCCCATGCCGGCAGAATCCGCGTGGCTCGCGCCGCTCCCCGGCGACGCCGCGCAGCCCGCCGCATCCTTTGCGGGCGATGCGGCGAAAGCCGTGTGGCTGCCGAATGAACACCTCGCAAAAGCGTGGGCGGAGTATGTGAAAGACACCGCCGTGGCGGACGCGACCCCGCCGCCTGCGCCGGCGAACGTGCGTCTCAAAGCCCGCGGCGAACTGACTTGGGACGCCGACGCCGATCTCGAGAGCGGCCTCGCCGGCTTCATCCTCGAGCGCGACGGCGTGGAAATCGCGCGGCTGCCGGAGAAGCCTGCCGGGCCGTTTGGCCGTCCTATTTTCCAAAAGAACTCCTACAGCGATACGCCCACGCAGCCGTTGGCCGCCATGCGCTTCACCGACCCCGCGCCGAAACCCGGCGCGAAGTATCGCATCACCACACTGAACACCGCGGGCCTCCCATCCACGCCGAGCGGCGAAGTCGTGGCGGAGGTGTCTGCCGGCATGCCGACACCCGGCGAACGTCCCCCGCCGGAGATCGCGGCGAAGGTGAAGCCCGCGCTCGAGGAAGGCCGGCGCGCGCTCGCGGCGCAGGACGCGGCGGCGATGCGCGCGGCGGTGGCAAAGGCCATCGCGGCGCTCGGGCCGTGGGCGGGAAATCCGCAGACGGCGACGCGCTACTTTCCGCCGGCGGACCGCGCGGCTTACGACCTGGCAAAGGCGCGCGCGTGGTGGCGCGGGGAGATCGAGCGCGGCTTGCGCGGCCTGCCATGGCGGAAAAATCCCGACGGCGATCCGCGCACGATGGTGGCCGGTCTGCGCGAGGCGGCGTGGCCGCTCGATGGGCTCGCGCGGACGGCGCACCTTTTCCCCGAGAAGCGCGAGGAAATCACGCAGCACGTTCGCGCGGGCGCAGACTGGCTCGTCAAACTTCAGCACGCGAGCGGCGTGTTCCCTTTCCCCATCGGCCCCGGCCTGAAGCCGCGCGACAAGGTCGGCCACATCGTCGCGCGCGCCATCGCGGAACATCCCGAAATCGTCGTGAACGACTGGATTCCCGACGACGGCGACGACGGTGGCTTGCAATTCGACAACGGCCTCTGCGGGCGAGCGCTCGTCAGCGCGTGGGAGCTGACCAAGGACCCGCGCTATCTAGAGGCCGCGCGCAAGTCCGGCGAGTGGGCCATCGCGCGGCCACTCGTGCCGAACTGGAATTACAACGCCTTCAGCGTCGGCCTGCTCGCGCGTCTCGCGACCGCCACGGGTGAGGCGAAATACCTCGAGGCCGCGGTGAAGAAAGCGGACATCGGCGTGCTCCCCGGCCAGCTGCCAGGCGGGCGCTGGTTCGACGCGCACAACGCGTGCGCCGTCTATCACAACATCCTGCTGCGCGAATTGCTCGAACTGCTCCGAGCGCTCCCCGCAGGCCACGACTTCCGCGCGACTTTGCTCGACGCCATCACGCGCGGTCTCAATCAAGCCGCGGATGAAACGCTTGCGAATGGCTTCACCGGCACGTGGACGGACAACTTCGCGCGCGGCTTGCAATGGATCGGTGAAAACAAAAAGTGGCGCGACGCGCTCCACGTGAACCTCAACGGCACCGGAAAAAACGGCGCGCCCACGCCTGGCTTCGCGATCGTCGCGGTGCTCGAAGGCATCCCGCAGACGCCATGATCGGAAAGCTCAACTCCTCACCCATGATCATGAACCGGCGCACTTTCCTCCACACGACCACGCTCGCCGCCGGCGCTTCGTTCATCAGCCCGCGCACGCTTTTCTCCGCGGCTGGTAGCACCGCGCAGCATCTGCCCGCGCGCGTCGTCTCCGCGTCGGACATTCCTTTGCCAGCGGGCAAGCGGGAGCCGTTTGGTTGGAAGACGGCGGCGATCGGCGCGGTGCCGCTGGTGCTGGCGTGGCCGGATTTTCCCGCCGCCGCGAAGCCCTCGGCGATGCGCCTCGCCGTCGGCCTCGATGTGCGGGATGAAAAGCTCATCGAAGCTTATCTGCCGGCCTCGGGCCGCGTGCTGGGGACGTTCGATGTGCGGTTCGGCTGCATCTTTCAGGTCTTCGAAATCCCGCTCGCGTCGGCAGACGCGGCGGACATCCGACGCGAGGGCGTCGCGCTGCGCCTGACCAAAGGCGCGGAGCTGCGCATCTTCACGGAAGGCGACGGCATCCCCGCCGCGCTGCAGCCGCACCTGCTCGTGCCCGGCACGGCGGACGCGATGACGGAATACTTCGCGCGGATGGATTCGCTGGCGTGTGTGCAGGCGTTCAGTTGGCAGGAAGGATGCGTGCTCGACGGACTCCTCGACCTCTCCGCGCTGCCCGCCCATGCTGCCTTGAAAGAGGCCGCGCGCCGGCATCTCGCGCGCGTCGTGATCGGTGGGAAATTGGTCTACGTGGACACCTTCAGCGTGCCGCGAGAGGGCACCGCGTATGGCATCGAAGGCACGCTGCCCTTCGCCGCGCTGGCGAAGCTGGAGCCCCAAAGTCCACTGCTCGAAATTGCGCTCGGCTCGTGGGCGAAAAGGCACGACGCGCAGGACGCCATCCTCGACGGCCAGCACACTTCCAGCGAAGGCGCTTACACCGTCGGTTATCCGCTCGCGGTCATCGCGCGGCTGCGCAAGGACGACGCGCTCGAGCAGCTCGCGCTGACGCAATTGCGCGTGCGGCAGGCGCGGCTCTTCGACGGCAAAATGTTTTGGCGCACGAGCGAACCGCGCGAGGGCGTGGTGCAAAAAGGCAACCGCGCGTGGGCGCGCGGCATCGCGTGGCAGATGCTCGGCTTTGCCCGCACGCTGCGCGAGCTGAAGCACCGCAACGACCTTGCCGACGGCATCGCGTCCTTCCAGCAACTCGCCGCCTGGGTTCTCCCGTATCAACGCGCCGACGGCCTCTGGAGCGTCTTCGTGGATCAGCCGGAACTCACGCCCGACACGAGCGGCAGTGCGGGCATCGCCGCCGCGCTCGCCATCGGCGCGCAGCAAGGATGGCTCGACACTTCCGCAAAAACTGCCGCCGCAAAAACGCTGGCTGGTGTGCAGCCGCACCTCACGCCCGATGGCTTTCTCGGCGGCGTCGCGCAGGCGAACAAAGGCGGCGAAGGCCTCCAGCACGGCAGCTACCGCGTCATCTACCAAATCGCCATGGGCCTCCTGGCCCAGCTCATCGCCGCGCTGGAAACAGAAGTGTGAATCATCGTTTTATGAACCAACCCATCCCACTCCGCCGAGCCGTCGCGCTCACCTTCACCTCGCTCCTCCTCGCCGCGCCGCTCCGGTCGGAGCCGGTACGCGCCACGCCGGCCGATGCGTTCGTCGATTCCATCGGCGTCAATATCCACCTGCACTACAACGACACGATCTACGGCGACTTCCCGAAGGTGAAAGCCGCGCTCGCCGAGACCGGCGTGCGGCATGTGCGCGATGGGCTCGTGGACAGCGGTTGGCAGCCGTATTTCGATCGCGTGAATGAACTCGCGGCGGCGGGCCTTCGCTTCACATTCATCACCAGCCTGAAGCCCGAACGCATCGCGCCCGTGGCGGAAAAAGTGAAGGACGCGATCGAAGCCTTCGAGGGGCCGAACGAGGTGAACCTCAACAAATGGAGCGTGGAGAACGCGCGGAATTATCAGCGCGATCTTTGGCAGACGGTGAAGGCGAGTCCTTTCGCCAAGACACCGGTGGTCGCGCTCTCGGTCACCGACTTCAAATGGGCGAAGGAACTCGGCGACATCAGCGCGTGGTGCGACTTCGGCAATGTGCATCCGTATCCCGGCGGCTGGGAGCCGGAGAATGGCGCGAACTGGATGCGCGCGGATTTGAAGTCGGGCATCGAGACGGCGCGGGCGAACTGCGGCGCGAAGCCGATCATGATCACGGAGACGGGTTACCATAATGCGGTGGAAGGAAAACACGGACACATCGCCGTGAGCGAAGCGGCGGCGGGCATCTATTCTGCCGCGCCTTTTCCTCCACACCTACCGCTCCGGCATCGTGCGGACGTTTTGGTATGAGTTCATCAACAGCCGCAAAAGCGCGACCGATCCCGAGGGAAATTTCGGCCTCTACAAAAACGACGGCGTGACGATCAAACCGGCCGGCCGCGCGCTCCGGCAGATGATCGCGCTGCTCGCCGATCGCGGCGCGGCCTTCAAGCCGGGCGCGCTCGATTTCACGCTCTCCGAGCCGAAGGCGCAGTCCGTCCTCCTGCAAAAACGCAACGGCGAATTCTGGCTCGCGCTGTGGCTGAAAAGCGGCCTCTGGGACGGCTCGCGTGCGTATGGGCAAAAGCAGGAAGTCGATCCCAAGGACAGCGAATGCACGGTGACGCTGAACGGTGAGTTCGCGTCGGTGACCGCGCACGAGCACCTCGACGCCGAGGCACCGCAAAAGCGCGCCATCGCCGATCCGAAGAGCTTCCCGCTCACGCTCAGCGAGCGCGTGATCTTCCTGCAAATCACGCCGGCTTCCGCGAAATGATCACCTCCATGAAAATCCCACCATCGCTCCCGATCCTGCGCGCAGCGACGGTTGCCGCGCTGTTGGCGCTCGGTTCTGTTTCCGCTCAAGACGCCAGCCCGGCGGCAACGGCGGCCGCACCCACGGCCAAATCCCCGAAGCCGCCCGCCGCCCGGCTCGCCGCGTATCGCGCCGAGCTTGATGTCTTCCGCAAGACCTTCGGCGGCGCGCGCGATTTGCCCGAGGTGCGCTTCTTCCTTTTTGGCATGGGGCAGCGCGCGAAGTTCATCTACCGCGACGGCAAACTCCTCAGTGCCGCCACCGGTGCCGTCGTGCGCGAGTGGCCGCTCGGCGCGGACACGATCGTGCCGCCGGATTACGAAGTGGCGCTCCAAACCGCGAGCGGCGCGACCGTCACGATCCGCGAGGATGAGGAGGCGGTGTGGATCAAGGAAGGCGGCAAACGCACCGCGCTCGACGGCACGCGGCACGCGGTGAAGCTGCCCGCGTTTGCGGGGAAACAGTTCCCGCGCGTGCTGCGCGTGCTCCACCAGGAACTGCTCGTGAACGTCACGCCTGCGGGGCCGGTGCCGAATTTCTTTGTCTATCAAAAGCCGTGGTATCGCGACGGCGCGATGATGGCGCTCGCCTTCAAAGAAACCGGCAACCTCGCCGTGATCCGCGACTGGATTCTCGGCCTGCGCGAAGTCTATGACCGCAACAACAAGGGCGAAACCGAGGCCGACAACCTCGGCCAGGCGCTCTTCCTCGTCTCGCTCGCCGCCGACAAAACGCATCCGCTCGTGGAGCGCGTGCTCGCGGAAATCCCACGCTTCGAGGTCAGCGCCGAGGGCGGTAAATTCATCAAAGGCCGCTCCGATTTTAACGAGCATCCGGCCTATCAAACCAAGTGGCTCAAATACGGCCTGCGCGCGCTCGGCCTGCCCGACCCCTACACCGTGCCGCGCGTCGTGGATGGCTACTCCGCGCTCTTCTGGATGGATTACAAGGACACCTACACGCCCGGCAAAGACAGCGACGACCGCGGCGCCTACCCGTATCTCGGCTGGGCGTGTGACCACTTTCACGGCGCGAAGAAAAGCCCGATCGGCAACCGCGACTACCCACTTACCTGGGAACAGAAAGCGAGTGAGGCGAATTACGACGGCTTGAAAATCCTCGACCCGATTTACGTCCAGCAAAAGCTCTCCGCCCCGCACACCTGGCACGCCGCCGAGGTTTTTCTTTACGTCCTCTCCCTCCCTGTGCGCTAAATGACCAGCGTTCCTGGAAATTCATGAACTTATCCAACCCAGTCCTCCGTGGCGCCACCGCGTCCGCCTTCACCTCGCTCCTCTTCGCTCCTCTTCGCTGCGCTCGCCTTGCTAGTCGCGCCGCTGTCCGCGCAGAGCCCGGCGGACGACACGCTCCGGCTGCATCCGGACAACCCGCACTACTTCCTCTGGCGTGGTAAAGCGACGGCGCTCATCACCTCCGCCGAGCATTACGGCGCGGTGCTCAATCGCGATTTCGACTTTCGCAAATACCTCGATGCGATCGCCGCCGATGGGCTGAACTACACGCGCATCTTCACCGGCAGCTACGTGGAAAAGCCGGGTGCATTTAACATCGCGCGCAACACGCTCGCGCCGGCGGAGGGCCGCTTCCTCGCGCCGTGGGCGCGCAGCAGCACGCCGGGGTATGCGGGCGGCGGGGAGAAGTTCGATCTCGACCGGTGGAATCCCGAGTTCTTTGCGCGGCTGCGGGAGTTCGCCGCGGAGGCGGACCGGCGCGGGATCGTAGTGGAGGCGACGCTCTTTTGCTCGATCTACAACGACACCGGCTGGTCGGTGAATCCGCTGAACCCGGCGAACCACGTCAACGGCGGCAAGCTCGGCGATTGGCGGAAGCTGAACACGCTCGGCAACGGCGACGTGCTCGCGCGGCAGGAGGCGCTCACGCGCAGAATCGTCGCGGAACTCAATGGCGCGGCGAACGTCTTTTACGAAATCCAGAATGAGCCGTGGGCGGACAACCAAACGATGGGCGACGCCATCAATCCATACGTCATGAATGTGCGCGGCTTTCCCAACGCGGTGGAGATCACCGCGGCGGCGTCGGTCGAGTGGCAGGCGCGCGTGGCCGCGTGGATCGCCGACGCCGAGCGCGCGCTGCCGCGCAAACATATCGTCGCGCAAAACATCGCCAACTTCCGGCTCGCCGTGCGCGAGAGCGACATCGCGCCCGGCGTTTCGATCCTCAATTTCCACTACGCCTACCCCGAGGCGGCGACGTGGAATCTCGGGCTCGGCAAGCTGCTCGGCTACGATGAGACGGGCTTCGCGGGCAGCGCCGACGCCACGTATCGCGGGGTAGCGTGGGCTTTCGTGCTCGCCGGCGGCGCCATCTACAACAACCTCGACTACTCCTTTTCCGTCGGGCGGGAAGACGGCGTCGGCCCCGCGACGGCAGCGCCTGGTGGCGGCAGCGCGGCCTTGCGCCGACAACTCGGAGTGCTCAGCAAATTCGTCCATTCCTTCGACCTCGCGGCGATGTCGCCGGATTTTTCCGTGGTGAAAAACTCGCCGGGCGTAGTTACGCGCACGCTCAGCGCGCCGGGGAAAGCCTACGCCATTTACGCGGTCGGCCGCTCGCCCACCCGGCTCAGCCTCGCGCTGCCGGAAGGCACTTACATCGCCGAATGGCTGAACGTCGCGCCGGGCGAGATCGTGTAGCGCGAAGAGTTCACCCACGCCCACGGCGCCCACGACTTGCCGAGCCCGGAGTTCAAGGAAGAGATCGCGGTTCTCGTGAAAGCGAAATGAACCGGCCGCCGGTCGCCACACCAATCCACACCAATCCAAACCTCCAAAACACAGCAATCCATGAAACACCTCTTCACTCTCGTCTGCGCACTGATCGCGCTCGCGCTGCCTGCGGCGGCCGATGAACAACGCCGGCTCTACGTCGCCGCGCCCGGCATTCGCCACTACCTCGAATACGGCGGCCACGGCGTGATCGTCTTCAATATTGATCACGGCCACAAATTTCTGCGGCGCATTCCGTTCGGCGGGCTCGATGAAAAGGGGGTGCCGCGCAACGTGAAGGGCGTATGCGCCCACGCTGGCACGCGGCGGCTTTTCGTCGGCACCACTCACACCCTTTCGTGCCTCGATCTTGTCTCGGAAAAGCTGCTCTGGGAAAAGGCCTTCGAGGGCGGGTGCGACCGGATGTCGATCACGCCGGATGGCAAAGATATCTATCTGCCGTCATTCGAAAAGGACTTTTGGAACGTCGTCGATGCCGCCACCGGCAAGATCGTCCAGCGCCTCGATACGCCGAACGCTGGTGCGCATAATACCGTCGTCGGCACCAGCGGCGCGCGAGTGTATCTCGCCGGCCTGCGCTCGCCCATGCTTCGCGTTGTGGACACGAAAACGCGCGAAGTCATCAAGGAAGTCGGCCCCTTCGGCTCCGCGATCCGGCCCTTCACGGTGAACGGCAAAGGGACGCTCTGCTACGTGAACGTCAACGGCCTGCTTGGTTTTGAAGTGGGCGATCTCACCACGGGCAGGAAGCTGCACCGCGTGGAGGTGCAAGGTTTCAACCCTGGCATGGTCAAGCGCCACGGCTACCCCAGCCACGGCGTCGGCCTCACGCCCGATGAAAAGGAAGTCTGGGTGACCGACGGCTATAACAAGCAGATGCACTACTTCGATGCCACGGTCATGCCGCCCAAACAACTCGGCAGCATCGCGCTCCGCGACGACCCCGGCTGGATCACATTTAGCATTGATGGCCGTTTCGCCTACCCTTCGAGCGGCGAAGTCATCGAAGTGGCGACCCACAAGGTTCTGACCACGCTGGAGGACGAGCAAGGGCGCCACGTCGCGAGCGAGAAGATGCTCGAAATCGATTTCGTAAAAGGCGGACCAATCCGGGTCGGGGACCAATTTGGCCTCGGTCGCGCAAGGTAATCGACCTCGCATTCAACGTTGCCTGCTCTCTATCGCCCAACCATGATTACCCCATGAACTACCCAACCCTCGCCTGCGCCTTCCTCGCGCTTGTCACCCTCACCCATGCGGCAGACACACCGTCGGACGCGAAGTTTCCGCTGCGGGCCAGCGCCAATGGCCGCTACCTCGTGGACGTTGCGGACAAGCCATTTTTCTACCAGGCAGACACTCCGTGGATGCTGCTCCTCCAGCTTACCCTGCCCGAAGCCGAAGCGTACTTTGCGGACCGCAAAGCCAAGGGTTTCTCAGCGCTGCAGATCATGATGACCGGCTTTCTGGGCATGAAGAATCGCGAGGGGCAATTGCCCTTCGACGGAGATAACGACTTCTCCAAGCCGAATGAGGCCTTCTTCGCGCACGCCGATAAGGTGATTCAGAAAGCCGCCGACATGGGCGTGTTCCTGATGATCGCGCCGCTGTGGTCGGGCAGCCACGGCGAGGGTTGGGCGGGTAAGGAAAAGGATGGCCGGCTCAAGCCGCTGAACGTCAATGGGCCGGAGAAGGCAAAGCAGTGGGGCCGCTGGCTGGGCGAGCGTTACGGCAAGCACGACCACATTGCGTGGCTCATGGGTGGCGACAAGAATCCTGGTGAGTCGCACGAACTCATCCGGCAATTGGCGCGCGGCATCCACGAAGCCGCACCGCGTCACCTCATGGCTGTCCACAACGCGCCTGGCAATGCGAGTGCCGCCTATTACGACGATCAGCCGTGGCTGACCTTGAACGCTGCCTACACTTACGAGGAAGTTTTCAAACACGTCCTGGGCGAGTGGCAGCGCGCGAAGGCGCGCCCGATTTTCCTCTCCGAATCCGGCTATGAGCACGAGTCCAACGACAAGCGCGGCGGGATTCCCTTTCGCCTGCGCCGCCAAGCTTACGGCGCGGTCCTCTCCGGCGCGCTGGCCGGCCATGCCTACGGACACCGCGAGCTGTGGCGCGTGACTCCCAGATGGCGTGAAAGCCTGCAGGATACCGGCGCGAAGCAGATGACTTTCGTGCGCGACCTCTTCGCCACCCGACCTTGGTGGAAGCTGGAGCCGGAAGCTGGCGAGGAGCTAGTAACACAAGGCCGCGGCAAAGTCGGCGACGATCCCTATCTCGCCGCCGCTCGCGCCGCCGATGGCACTCTGGCGATCGTCTATGTTCCCAAGTCGCGCGCGATCACCGTGGACCTGGCGCGCTTGAGCGCTCCGATCAAAGCGCAGTGGTTTGATCCCACCGACGGCAGCCTGAAGCCGGTGCATGCCGAGGGATTGCCCAACAAGGGCAGCCATGAGTTCGCGCCGTCTGAGAAGAACGCTGCTGGCGACAGCGACTGGGTTTTGCTGCTGGAAACCGCCCGCTGATCGCCCAAACCTCGCACTCTCCACCGCGACAATATGAAATTACGCCTTTCACTTTTAACGCTTCTATTGCTCTCGGGAGTCTGCCTGGCAGCCGAGCCCATCGGGCTGCACCCGCAAAACCCTCACTACTTTG
>Ga0105047_10014137_pt1 | contig 12685 bp, 10 predicted proteins | sample MAT04_FD_78384 | JGI IMG/M metagenome (GOLD analysis project Ga0105047, IMG submission 78384) | Freshwater microbial communities from Lake Fryxell liftoff mats and glacier meltwater in Antarctica - MAT-04 (megahit assembly) | ecosystem: Environmental > Aquatic > Freshwater > Ice > Liftoff... | reverse complement strand
ATCACGACCGAGCACGTACAGGCAGCGCTCGCCGAAGTCGCGTAACCCAACCCGCACCCGTCACCAAGAGGCCGGCCAGTCCCAGCGACTGCGCCGGCCTCTCGCTTTACGCCGCCAACGCCGCAGCGCGAAGACGGTCGTCCAAACCGAGAGAACCGAGCGGGCGAGTCACGAAGGAGCGTGAGAGGCGGCCGGTGGAAAAGCGCGCGAGACAACACCCGGGGTGCGTGCCGCCGATCGGTGGGGCAGGAGATCGCATTCACGACGACGCGATTCCACTGCCGGGCTTCTTGCCGATTGGGCCCGAGTGCACCGCATCGACTGCGGCCAAGGGATCTTCCGAATCTGCGGCGGCCAATCCCTCGCCGCCTGCCTGAGCGGACCCATCGGATTCAGTCGTAGTCGGTCGGCCGGGAGACCGACTGGGGCATTCGCTCCTCGCGACGAGTGCGCGCGGATTTGGACTGTTGGTCGGGGCGCCCGGATACCGTGCAGGCCGAGGCGCGGTCATCGACATGGATCGTGAAGGTCGGATTCGGGACCGCATCGTCTGGTATGGGAGCGGGTTCGGAACGGTCCTCGCGCGTACCAGTGATCTGAGCGGCGATGGCGTGGGCGACGTGCTGGTGGGCTACGAGTACCAGGGCGTGGCTGGCACCGTCGCCATCGAGGAGAGCGAGCGCCGCTGCGGTCCTCGTCGTTGGCACGATCGATGGCGCTGGCATTGACGTTTCGTCCGGGTCGCTGACGTCAGGCGCGGTGGGCGTGGATCCACCAGAGGGTGCTGGTCTTCGGGCCTACCTCGCGCACGTCGCCTACGGTGAACCCAGCGGCTTCGAGCTTGGGTACCGCGTCGCGGGCGATGTCGCGGCGTCGGTGCTCGAGCGCGGCCGGTCCCGACTGCGCGCGTCTGGTCTGCGCCGGGGTGCGGACCAGCGCGAAGGGCGCGTCGTCGACCACGAAGAGGCTGCCTCCTTCTCGCAGCGCGCGGTGAATGCGGGCGAACGCGGCGGGCACGCTGAGGAAGTGGGCGTAGCTGCGCAGCACGACGACGTGATCGTACGCGTCCGCGTCCTCGAGATCCTCCGCGGCCCCGACGCGCAATGCAGCGCCGATTCTGCCGAGCGACGCGATGCGCGCCGCGTCGGGGTCGATCCCCGTCCAGCGCGCGCCACCCGCGATCGCCGCGCGCACCGAGTCCGCATACGGCATCTCGCCACAGCCCACGTCGAGCACGTCGCCTCGAAGCGAAGCGATGTGGGCGCGGACGATGGCATCGTCGGCCTCGAACACGCTGCGGCCTTCGTCATCCGGTGGCTGCACTTCGAAGAGCCCCGTGCAGCGCGCTTTGTCGGGGCAGGGATCGCAGATCGTGCTCCGCTCGAGCTTACGTAAGTCCTTCACGAAGTCGTCGGGAGCTGTCTTGGATCCCCCGTCCTTGGCGACCGAGACATCCACGTAGAGCTGCTCGAGCTGGTTCTTGGTCTCCCGCATCTCCAGATCGTTGAAGTCGCGGCCGTCGCTTCGGTAGCGCGCCAGCCGGGGACCATTGCGGACAAAAAGGTGTCGCCCGCGATCCCACGGCGTGATGCCCTCCTCGCGCACCGGGCAGCGCTGCGCATCGACGGGCTCGCGCACATCGGTGCGGACCAGGCGCTCGAAGGTGTAGTCGTAGGCGTTGCCCACCTCGCGATCGCGTACCGGCTTGAGCTCTGCGGACCCGAACACATCGAGGTAGCCGGTGTAGAGCCCAGGACACGGACCGCGCAGCGAGCAGCCGCGGCAGCTGGCGTCGGGCTGGGTCTTGTTGTCGTCGTCGACCGGGAAGTAGTCGGGCTCGCCCACCTCGATCATCGTGGCGAAGCGGTGGGTGCGCAGATCGTCGTACGCGTGCTCCCAGCCCGGCAAGAGGCACAACGGGACGCCGCCGTGCAGGAGCGTCGGTCCGATGCCGCCGCGCGCCTCGATGCATTTCTTCCCGTGCTCCAGCGCCTCGTGCACCCGCATGGCGACCTCTTCGATGCGCGGCATGAGGTGCTCGAACAGCGTGTCGCCTCCCCCCTTGGGCTCGACCATCGAGAGCTTCACCTTGGCGTCCGCGTAGGGCAGGCACGATTCGATCAGCTCGTTCAGGTGCCGAAGGTTGTGCCGGGTGATCACGCAGTTGACGGTGAGATCGATGCCCTTACCCGACAGCTGCTTCAACGATCCGAAGCTCTCGTCGAACGCATCGGAACGCACCATGAGGTTGTGGACCTTCGCGCTCCCGCCGTGCAGCGAGAGGTACACGTAGCGCAGGCGGCGCTGCAGGAGCTTGTCGACGACGTCGGGGTAGCTGAGCACCCGGCCGTTGGTGACGAGGCCGAAGTCCATGTCGAGCGACGCGACGTGCTCGGCCCACTTGAGCAGCTCGGGACGAATCGTCGGCTCACCGCCCGAGAGCACCACCATCCGGTGCCCCAGCGCTTTGGCGCGCACGATCTTCTCGTGTACCTCGCGGGCCTCGGCATCGATGTGGCGCACATCGAGGGTGTGGCAGAACGTGCAATGGTCGTTGCACCCGTAGCCGACCTTGATGAGCGCCTTCACCGGACCAGAGGATGACACGTCGGCGGGGGCGCCTGCGTGATCAGCGCGTCCGACGCCGTGAAGCGAGCGCGAGGCCCAACAGGCCGAGCAGCACCAGCGCACCGCGAGCGGGCCCACGACCGCGGAGCACACTGCAGCCGCCGCTGTTGCGCACGCCCGGGCGGAAGCAGCCGCTCACCGAGCCCGCAGGCTCGCACTCGTACCCATCGGGGCAGGTGGTCGTCGCGTCGCAGAGCACGGTGCAGGCCACGCCGGTCAGGCACACGCCCGAGCGGCACTCGGTGTTGCCTTCACAGACCTCACCGAGACCCAAGCCCTCGGCGATGCAGATCATGCCGTCCGCGGTAAGGCACGATCGATGCTCGCCCTACTCGGTCGCTTCCATCGCGGCCCGCATCAGACGGAGGCCCTTGGTGTGGATGCGGCAGGCCCAAGAGCGGCTGATGCCCAGCTGGGCGCCGATGTCGTCCAGGCTGCGCTCCTCGAAGTACATCCCGGTCACCACGATGCGCTCGCGCTCGGGCAGGTCGGCGAGGGCCTGCTTCACCCGCTCGCTCCCCTCACGAGCGATCACGAGCTCGTCCGGGGTCGGGCTCTGGGCTCCCTCGTCCTGACCGACGGCGGCGATGATGAAGCTCGCAGTGAGCTTGCCCATCAGGTCATCGATCTGCGCGACGGTCTTCTCTGTGGTGGGCGTCTCGCCCGCGGCGATGGCGGCGGCACGCTCTTCGCCGGCCTCTTCGAGGGCCCAGTCCGCCGCTTCGGCGCTCTTGCGCAGCGCGTGGATGTGCCGCGGCAGGTACGCCATCTTGCGCACGCCATCGATCACCGCGCCGCGCACCCGGTAGTACGCGAACGTGTTGAACTGAATGCCGCGGGTGGGATCGAAGCGGCCCTTGGCCTCGAGCAACCCCTGAAAGCCGAAGGCCATCAGATCGGCGAGCTCGATGGACTTGAGATCGAACTCGTTCTTCACCCTGAACGCGATGTTGCGAACGAAGGGTTCGAACTCGACGACGAAGGCGTTCGCGTCCTGATCCACGGGCCGGAAGTACCACGAGGCCGACGAGCCCGTCGACACCCACCGAGAAACCGCCGATTCAGAGCCGGGAGGCCGGGATCGCGACGACGTCGCCTATCTGGCGGGTCCCGCAAGCGAGCATCACCAGGCGATCGAGCCCGAGCGCGTTGCCGCCGCTCGGCGGGATGCCGTCCTCGAGCGCCGCGAGGAAGCGCTCGTCGATGGGATAGACCGGTAGGTTCGCCGCGCGGCGCGCGTCTTGGTCGCGCAGCAGGCGCGCCCGCTGCTCGACCGCATCGGTGAGCTCACCGAACGCGTTGCACAGCTCCATCCCGTCGATGAAGAGCTCGGCGCGCTCGGCGAAGCGCGGATCATCGGGGCAGAGGCGCGCGAGCGACGCCATCGACGCGGGCCATCGGGTGAGGAAGACAGGACGCGCGCGCCCGAGTTCGGGCTCGATCGTCTCGACGATGATCCGGAAGAAGCGCTCCTCGTCGGGCAACACCTCCAAGACGTCGAGCCCCGCGATGTCGCGGAACGCGTCCGCGACGGAGATCCGATCGAATCCATCCAGCGCGATGGGGCCCCGCTCACCCTCGATATGATCGCGCCCGACCCCCTCGAGCGCCGCCTTCACGATGTCCTCGGTGTCGGTCAGAACGGCTTCGAGATCCCCCGGCGATCGGTACCACTCGAGCATGGTGAACTCGGGCTGGTGCCGCGGGCCGAGCTCGCCTCGCCGGAAGCACTTCGCGATCTGGTAGATGTCCCCCAGCCCCGCCGAGAGCAGGCGCTTCATCTGGTACTCGGGGCTGGTGATGAGGAAGCCTCGCTCGACCGCCATCGCATCGAGGTGCAGATCGAGGCCTGGGCTCGGCACGACGAGGGGCGTCTCGACCTCGAGCAGCTGCAGCTCGGCGAGCTCATCGCGGATCGCCAGCAGGATGTGGGCGCGATGTTGCAGAAAGCCCAGACGCCGCCGCTCGTCTGCCGTGAGCCAGGCGTGATCGCTGCCGGGGCTCGGGAATGCGCGGGTGGGTCGCGCGAGCCGCTCGATCGAGAGTGCTTCGACGGTGCTACCGGTCCATCGCCCCTCGACCCGCACCCGATCGCCCCGCGTGATCGACTCGAGCGCGCCGCTCAACCAGACCGCACCCCAGCGATCTTCGAGGAGCGCGCGCCCCTCCTCCACGTGCACCGCCCTTCCCTCGAGCGCCACGAGGCCAGGCGGATGCCTCGCAAGCTCACCGACGCGGACGTCGACGAACGATTCCAGGACGGAGACCACTCAGAATCCGCCATCGACGCGAGGGAAGTCGATCCCTCGACTGCTCTTCACTTCTTGACGCGCTCGACGTAGTCGCCAGTGCGGGTGTCGACCTTCAGCACGTCGCCCTCGTTCACGAAGAGCGGGACCTGCACGGTCGCGCCCGTGTCCATCTTGGCGGCCTTCAGCGTGTTGGTGCTGGTGTCGCCCTTGAAGCCGGGATCGGTCTCGATGACCTTGAGCTCGACGAAGGTGGGCGGGGTCACGCCGATGGGCTTCTCGTCCCAGAAGAGCACGTCGACCATCGTTCCGTCCTGAAGGAAGAAGCGGGTGTCGCCCAGCTGGGCCGCGCTGAGGTAGAGCTGGTCGTAGGACTTGGTGTCCATGAAGACGTAATTGTCGCCTTCAGGGTAGAGGAACTGCTGCTGACGCTCCTCGGTGTCCGCGGGCGCGAGCGACTCGTTCGACTTGAAGGTCCGCTCGATCACGTTGCCGGTGAGCAGGTTGCGGAGCTTGGTGCGGGTGAACGCCTGCCCCTTGCCCGGCTTCACGAACTGGAAGTCGATCACGGTGAAGGGCGCGCCGTCGATGAGCAGCTTCGTGTTCTTGCGGATCTCGGTGATGTCGTACATGCGCGGCTCCGAAAAGGGCCGCTGCTCTAGCGCAGGGCCGCGAGGGTCGCCAGCAGCAATCCGCGCGCGCATCCGGACCGCATGGCGGTGTTCTCACGGTGATCGAAACACCTGGATCCCGTAGGGGCCAGACCCGCGATACGCGCGCACCGTCACCGAGAACGGGCCGGTCCACCGGGGACAAATCACCGCGTCGCGCCCGAGGACCGGCACGTTGTCGGTGGCGTCATCCTGGGCCACCTCGTTCCCGTTCTCGTCGCGCAGGAGAAGATCGAGATCGGTCAGCGACGCGCCGCCCACCCCGAGGATGCGGTAGCAGCGACCCGCTTCGAGGATCGTGCTGAACGACTCCTCCTGCCCTTCGGTGAGCACCCCGTGCTCCAAGAACGAGCTGGGCACCATGTCGAAGGCGAGCGTCTGGGCCTGCAGCGCCATCTGATTCGAGACGTCGAGCGGCGCGGGCTCGGCGGGGCTCACCGCCGTCGCGTAGCCCGAAGACGCGGCCAAAGGCTCGGCGTGCTCGGCGGGGCGACATCCGAGAGGCAGCATCAAGACAAGCGCGGCGGCAGCCGACCTCGCGACGGTCATCGCGCGACTCTACACGGCGCAGCGCCCCACCGCTCGCGCGCTGCCATGGAGAGCGGCCGCCGCTCGCCGGCTTTCATTGCGATGCGACTCGCTGCTACAACGCGGGACGTGGGCGCCATCACCCAGCAACAGCAGCCGGGAACCACGGCGTCCCTCGAGGGGATCCCTCGGCTCGATGGGACCCTGGACAACACCAGCGGTCTGGTCCTGGTGTACTCGCGCCTCCACGCGCGGCTCCCGTCGGCGGTGCCGCTGCTCGGCGACGCCATCACCGTGGGCCGAGAGCCGAGCAACGGGCTGAGCGTCCCCGAGGCGGCAGTGTCTCGGGTCCACGCGCGCCTCGAGCCCGCCGACGGCGGCTGGCGCATCGTCGACAACAACTCGACCAACGGCATCTTCGTGCGGGGCGAGCAGGTGAAGTCGGCCGTCCTCCGCGACCACGACCTGGTGCGGATCGGCGACTCGATCTTCCGCTACGCATCACGCGGGATCATGGGCTACGCGGCGCATCGCGTGGACGGCTCGGTGTTGGCCGCGGCCCGCACGGCCAAACATCAGCTGAAGAGCCCGCTCGCCGGCGGTCAGCAGATAGATCAGCTCCTCGATCGGATCGACAAGGTCGCCCGCACGCCCCTGGCCTGCGTCATCCAAGGCGAGAGTGGCACCGGCAAAGAGCTGCTGGCGCGCACCCTACACGACGCCAGCGCGCGGCGCGGCGCGTTCCAAGCGATCAACTGCGCGGCGCTGCCGGCGAACCTCATCGAGAGCGAGCTCTTCGGCTTCCGGAAGGGCGCCTTCACCGGCGCTGTCCACGACAAGCCCGGCCTGGTCCGAGGGGCGCACTTGGGCACGCTCTTCCTGGACGAGATAGGCGACATGCCGCTCGAGGCGCAGGCGAAGCTCTTGCGCGTACTCCAAGAAAAGGAGCTCTTGCCGGTAGGCGCGACCGTCCCCGAAAAGGTCGACGTCCGGGTGATCTGCGCCACCCATCGCAACCTCGAAGCGCTGGTGGTCGAAGGGAAGTTCCGCGGCGATCTGTTGGCGCGTCTCCGCGAGTTCGCTGTGCGTATCCCTCCGCTTCGCGAGCGCCGCGAGGATCTCTACCCGCTCACCCTGCACTTCCTGCGCAAGAGCGGCCGCCCCGAGACCCACGTCTCGCTGACCTTCATGCTCGGCTTGGTCCACTACGACTGGCCCTACAATGTCCGGGAGCTCGAGAGCTGCATCAAGCTCGCTGTCGCGCTCGCGGACGGAGCGGAACTCGACGCCAAGCACCTCCCCGACACGGTGCAGCGCGTGATCCGTGAGAACCAAGCGAGGGCCGACGCGATGGCGCCCTCGGGCCGCTCGAGCGTGCAAGGCGCCCGCAGTCACGAGGCGACGTCGGGGCCCGGGGTCGCTGCGCCGCTACCCGTGAGCCCAGCTCGCTTGCCTCGCGGCGCCGCGCCCACCGAGGCCGAGCTCCGCGAGATATTGGTGCGACACCGGGGAAACATCGCCGCCGTCGGCCGTGAGCTGGGCAAGGAGCGCATGCAGGTGCATCGCTGGCTCAAGCGCTACAGCCTCGTGATCGAGGACTTCCGAGGCTGAGCTATCCGAGGCTCTGGCCCAGACCGGCGCGGCCCATTCGCTCGTCAGCAAATGCACGTCGGCTCGCTCGGTTGGCCAGGAATCCCGAGGAACCCGGCGGTCCGCGGGTTGCTCTATCCGTCAGGTGCGTCTTCCTCCTCGGTTACGGCTGCTTGAACCGAGCTGGATTGGCCCGTACCCTTCGGCCTTGGCCGACCGCATGCGCACCTTGCCTACCCTCGTGTCCGGCGTCCCGCTCGGGATGTCAGCGACTGCCTTGGGCGCAGCGAGGGTGGGCGAGGCGCCTCCGAGCACCTGCGCGGGTCGAGAGTCGGAGATGGCTCGACTCGTGGGCGTCTACGACGAGACGCAGCAGGGGCTGACCCGGGTCGCGCTGGTGTCCGGTCCCGCAGGCATCGGAAAGTCCCGCCTGCTCGCCGAGCTACGCAGCAAGGTCCGCCTCGCGGGCGGCGTGGTCCTCGAGGGGCGCGCCGACCCGGGCCGCGCGTTCGGTCCGTTCGCAGAGATCGTCGATCGCGCGCTCCGTTTCCTCGAAGAAGTGGGCGCGAGCGCACCCAGCGATCTGAGCGGTCTGAGCTGCCGCGGGGGATGCCACCGGCTCTGGCACCAGCACGGTCCCAGCAGCGATCCACCAGGACTCGATGCCCCAGGAAGCGGTGCCCCAGGAAGCGGTGCCCCAGGAAGCGGTGCCCCAGGAAGCGGTGCCCCAGGAAGCGGTGCGTCGGGCCATGGCGCAGGGCTGGCGGGCGACAACGGCGCGCCCCCGGAGATCGCGGCGTTCGAGCGGCGGATGCGCTTCTTCGACGCCATCCTCGCGGTGCTCTCCGAGGTGGCGCGGGTGCGCCCGCCCCTCGTCATCATCCATCAGCTCGAGCACGCCGACCGCGGGACCCTCGAGCTGCTGCACTTCCTGCTCGAGAGCGCTGTCTACGGTCGCGTGGACCCCAGCAAGGGCGCGGAGCCCCGCAGCGCGCGCGAGCTCGCCGCGCTCTTCGTCACCTCGCTCCGGGACGATCTCGTCGAGCCGAGTGGGACCGCGGCCCTGAGCCCACTCATGGCTGCCCTGCGCGAGCACCCGCTCGCGCGTCCGATCGTGTTGGGCACCCTCGACGCGCGAGGCGTCCGCGCCTACCTGGCGACCGACGACGCGGTCCAGCGCATCGTGGCCCGCACTGGCGGACACCCAGATCTCATCGATCTGCTCCTGGAGGCCGATCCACTCACCCCCGAGGCCCGCATCGAGCGGCGGCTCGCGCGCCTCTCGGCGCCGGCACGGGACCTGATCCACGCGCTCGCAGTACTGGGGCGCCCGGCGACCGTGAACACCCTCGCCGAGGTCGCCGGTCTTTCGCGCGAGATCGCGCTTCGCATGCCGCTGGGGAACGAGCTGGGGACTGATCTGTTGGCCCGCTCGATCATCGAAGGCGAGGTCCACCTCGCGTTCGATCGGGGCAGCGACTCCGAGCGCTGCTACCGGCTCGTACCGCAGGTGGTGCGCCAAGCGATGCACGAGCGCTCCGTTGACCTCTGCGCCGCGCGCTTCGATCTCGAAGGCGCAGTGCGCCACGCGATCGCGACTGGAGATCTCGCCCGGGCCTCGAACCTCGCCATAGCCGCCGCAGCGTCCCTCTCGGCGCGCCACGCGCACGGCGAGGCTGCGGCCCTGCTCGAGCGACTCGTGAGCGCGCTCAGCGACTCCTCCACACCAGAGGCCACGGGAGAGGCGGCAACAGGCGAGTCGCATGCCCAGCGGAGCGTGCCGCTCCCTCTGCGCGCCGAGCTGTCGGACCTCTATCGGACCTCGGGCGACTACCGGGCCGCGTTGGTCCACGCCCGCGAGCTGCAATCGGCGGAGCCCACCAGCGCGCTCGCGGCGCACCGAGTAGGTCACCTCCTCACCGTGTCAGGCGAGCTCGCTCAGGCCGCGGACGCGCTCGAGCACGCGCGCGGTCTCTCCGAGACATCGGGCGATCTGCGTCAGCTCGCCGAGGTCGAGGCCCAGCTCGCAGAGCTCGCCTACCAGCGCGGACGTTACGTCGATGCGCAGGAGCTCGCCGAGCGCGCGCTCACCAGGGCCCACGCGATCGAGGCGCTCCGGATCGAGATCCACGCCCGCAACACCCTGGGCAAGCTCGCGCTCGCACAGAAGGAACCTGGCGCCGCCGCGGATCTCTTCGAAGAGAACCGTCGTCGCGCAGGGCACGCGGGACTCGGTCACCAAGAGGCACAGGCATGGACCAACCTCGGCGTCGCCCAGCTCTTGCGCCGTGACCTGCCGGCCGCCGAAGAGGCGTGCCGCAAAGCAGTCGACGTCGCGCTGCGCGCCAGCGACACCCGCGACCGCGCGATCGCGACCGAGAACCTCGCGGTCATCGCCCACCTGGCCCGCGACTACCGACGCGCGCTCTCCTGCTATCACCAGGCGATCGCGCTCCTCAAGCGCCTGGGGAATCGCCCGATGTTGGCGCGTGTCGCGATCAACCTCGGTGAGCTCTACTCGAGCCTCGGGGATCGGGCGCAGGCGCGCAGCCTCTGCGAGCTCGCGGCGCACGTCCTGGGGGCATCGCCTCCGCCTCCGCGTGAGGCTGAGCTCTTGCTCCTGCGCGGCCGGGTCGCGATCGCAGACGGCGCCCACGACGCCGCCAAGCACGCCCTCGATGACGCCCTCGCGCTCTTTCAGACGCTGGGCGATGCACGCGCGCTCGACGCGCTCTTGGAGCTGGGGCGCATCGCGCTCGCCGACGGCAACGTCCAAGAGGCCCGCGCGGTCTCAGGCCGGCTCCCGAGCGACGCCAGCCCCCGCGCCGTCACTGGTGGCGCGGAGAGTTCGCTCAAGCGCCTCGCGGAGATCGCGCTCTTCCGCGCCCAGATCGCGCGCGCCGCCGGCAGCGACGCCCTCCCCTCCTCACGCCGGGCCGTGGAGCTCGCGGAGCGCTCGGGCGACGACGAGGTGATCCTTCCCAGCCTCCTGCACTGGGGTCGCACGCTCGCCGACGCGGGCGACGTCGTGGGCGCCTTCAACGCGCTCGAGCGGGCTCGCACGGTGGACGCCGCGCTCTCGCGGAACGTCCCCGACGAGGCGACGGGGAGCTGGACCGACCGTCCGCTGCGTGCGGAGCTCGTCGACCTTTCCGCGCGTGTCGCGACGACTTGGGGAAGCTTCGCGGAAGCAGAGCGGCGGACCTCGGTGCGACCGGCGCCCGCCTCGATTCCTCCCGCGGAGAGGCGACGGGAAGATCGCCGCGCGGGCGAGGAGCGATGGGAGCGGCGCTACCCCAACATCGTCGGAAGCTCACCGACGATCCGCGTGATCCTCGGCATGCTCGACAAGGTCGCGGCGGCCGACACGACGGTGCTGATCCGGGGCGAGAGCGGCACGGGCAAGGAGCTGGTCGCCGAGGCCATCCACAACAACTCCGACAGAGCCAGCAAGCCCCTGGTGAAGGTGAACTGCGCGGCGTTGGTCGAGTCGCTCCTTTTGAGCGAGCTCTTCGGCCACGAGAAGGGCGCCTTCACGGGCGCACAAGCGCGACGCAAGGGGCGCTTCGAGATCGCGGACGGCGGCACGCTCTTCCTCGACGAGATCGGCGACATCTCGCCCAACACCCAGGTGGCCCTGCTCCGGGTACTTCAAGAGCGCGAGTTCGAGCGGGTCGGCGGCACACAGCCCATTCGCGTCGACGTACGGATCGTCTGCGCGACCCACCGCGATCTGGAGCGGATGGTGCGCGAAGGGACCTTCCGCGAAGACCTCTACTACCGCCTTCGCGGGGTGACGCTGGAGATGCCGTCGCTCCGCAAGCGCCTGGAAGACCTGCCCATCCTCACCGGTAGGCTGCTCGATCGCATCTCCGCCGAGCGCAGCGAGCCGGTGCGGAGTCTGTCGCCCGAAGCGCTCAGCCTCCTCAGCCAGCACCGCTGGCCAGGCAACGTGCGCGAGCTCGACAACGTGCTCCGCTCCGCGACGCTCTTCGCCGACAACGAGGAGCTGGCGGCAGAAGACTTCGCCGCGTTCGCCGAGTCGTTCCGACCGGTGACCGCGCCGCTGCCGGCGGCCCCGGCGAGCGCCGATGCCCCCATCGAGACGCTGGTCTACGAGCACGTCCGCGCTGGCGGCGCGACCCTCTTCGATCTGAAAAAGAAGCTGGAGCGGGAGTGCATCGTCCGAGCGCTCTCAGAGACCGGCGGCAACATCACGCGCGCGGCAGCACTTCTAGGCATGAAGCGCCCGCGCCTGTCCCAGCTCGTCAAGGAGTACGAGCTGGGGGAGATCGGTAAGGAATGAACATGGGCACGCAAGCATCGAGGGTCGGGGTAGCCATGACGGAACGCGCTAGCGCTCGCGCTGGGATCGTTTGGGCTGGGATCATCCGCGCGCCGTTGGCGTGCGTGGTCGTAGCGTTGTTGGGGGTGGGCTGCGGGGGCGGGAGTGATCCCGGCTCCGCCACCATCGCGGGGCTCACCATGGACGACGGGGGCCTGCCCCTCCTGGACGAGTCGAGCAGCACCGAGGCGTGGTGGCTCGCGCCGCCAGGTTGTGAGGGTCTGCTCCACGACGAGGTGTCGATGGCGATAGCCTCGCTGGAGCACGGCCTGATCGCGGCCGTGGATCCTGCGGGTCACATCGTGTGTGTCGATACCGTCGAGGCGGTGGGCGAGGAGCTAGACGAGCTCGGTCGCCACGACGACGCCGTCGCATTGAGCGCGCGTTTCGAGACGACGGTGGTGCTCTCGCACGGGCCCTCCTCGGTGAACCTCGACCGCAGTCGCTACCGCGGTGATCCTCACCCGGAGCCCAACGACTGCCTCTCCTGTGGTGACCCGCACCCGGAGCCGAACCTCGGACCGACGCGGCTCTAGTTGCCCTGGGGCGCTGCCCCAGACCCGGCCGCACCGCGTACCGGCCTTCGGCCTGCGGTGCGCTGCGCGCGGGGACCCAGACCCGCTTGCCTCCGCTCTTTTCTCTGGGGCGCCGCCCCAGACCCGGCCGCACCGCGT
>Ga0105047_10014136_pt1 | contig 12686 bp, 8 predicted proteins | sample MAT04_FD_78384 | JGI IMG/M metagenome (GOLD analysis project Ga0105047, IMG submission 78384) | Freshwater microbial communities from Lake Fryxell liftoff mats and glacier meltwater in Antarctica - MAT-04 (megahit assembly) | ecosystem: Environmental > Aquatic > Freshwater > Ice > Liftoff... | reverse complement strand
GCGTTGCGGTCCGGCCGATTCGGGAATTTCGTGACGTAGTCGTTGATGACGGTTTCGAAATCAGCGGGCTTCGGGTTGGTCTGGAAGAGATCCTCGATCAGGCGTGCGTACAGATCGGGCCGTTTCGTCGGCGTTGCGACAGCGATGGCTTTTTTCCAGCTTTCGACGGCGTTCGTCCGCTGCCCGAGCTTGCTGTAATTTTCGGCCATGCGTGAATGGAGATACTGCAAGTAGTAAGGAATGGTCGGAGGGCTCTTGGTGAAAAGCTTCGTCGCCACGAGGTTGGCCTTGGCCCAGGCGCTAAGCTTTTCTTGAGCGTCGACCGCGCTCCAACCGGCGGCGGTCGCCATACCTCCGGCGGGGAGTTTTTCGAGCATGTCTTCACCCAGAGCCGCAGCCTTGGCCAGCGAATCGGGAGTGTTCAGGGTGAGGTAAATCTGGATGGCGTCGCGGCCGGCGCGGGGGCCGTCTTCTTGAGCGGTCAATCGCTTCCAATGAGCTTCGAGCACCGCGGCGGCGCCCGCGTTATCATTCGTTCGCCGCAGCAATCGGCTCATCCAGCGCTCGACTTCCGCGCAGGCCGGGTCCGTTGGATTGCGAGCGAGGAATTGCCGGCCGGTGGCCAACAGGTCTTTGTTGCGGCCCGTGGTGATGAGGCCGTCGATCAGCTTCAGCATCACATCTTTGTGACGGGGATGAGCCGAATGGAGTGCCACGAACGGCTGCGCGACGCGGACCAGCCCGAATGGCCGGCCGTTGTCGTAGTAGAGGTCGATCAACTTCAGCATGACCTCAGCAGCTTCTTTGCTGGTACTGCTGGTCTTGGCGAGTTGAGCCTCGATATTGGCGGCTTGTTTGTTGAATTCGTCGGTCGCCGCCTCGTTGGCCGCGGCCTTGCCTTTCGGGTCGGCCGGCGCCTGAGCCAGCACGCTCCCGATCAGGGCGAAGAGAAGAGAGGCAACCGCCAATTTGCGCGTAAGCATGGAGGAACCATGAGCCATGGATTGAGAGGAGTTCGATTTCATCGGAGATTCTGTGTTTTTCATTGTTGGATCCGCATCACCAAGCGGCTCACGCCGCTCAGTTCGCCAAGAAAACTCAGTTACCGCCCTTGCGGAGCGCCTCGGAGATCTTCTTCGCGTCATTCGCGAGGGGGCTTTCGGGGAAGTCGGCGATCAGTTGATCGAATTGCTTCCGAGCTTCCGCCTTTTTCTCAAGGCGATAGAGGCAGCGGGCGTAGTTGAACAGAATCACATCCAGGAACTTGGCGTCCGGATGCGAGCGGAGGACGGTTTCGAACACGTCGATGGCACGGGCGTAGTCCTTCTGGATGTAGTAGAAATTCGCCATCTTGGAGACGGCCTCGCCCACGCGTCCGCTGTCCGGGTACTTGTCGAAGACTTTCTTGTATTCCTGGAACGAGTGATCGGTCAATTGCGCCTGGGCGGCGGTGCCCTCCGCCAGTTTGGCCATATCCTCGTAGCACTCGGCGATGCCGAACTGAGCTTCGCCCAAGAGTTGGCTCTTGGTCAGCCGTAGGACGCTGCTGTAGATGCCGATGGCTCGCTTGTGGTCGTTCTGTTTGCGGGCGACCTGGGCGAGCGAGATGAGAGCGGCGTCGACGAATTCACTGTGGGGGAAGTCACGTTGGAGGCGTTGGCTCATCGCCGCGGCGAGATCGAGCTTGTCCATTTCGAAGTAAATCTTCCAAAGCTGGACGTAGGTCTCTTCCAGCGTACGGCCGCCGAGCTTCTTGGCCTCGCCGCTGATCTCTTCGCAAAGAATCATGGCCTGCTGGTACTTCTGGTCGGCGTGTCCCTTCAGGCCGAATTCCTTGTAACGGTTGCCGATGTTCGTCAACGCGCTCGCGGTCTTCAGTTGCGTTCGCACTCGGAGATCCTGGTCGGAGATCTGCGTCTGGGAGACACGGACACTGCCGAGGCTGCCTTCGACGGCGCGAGCCTTGAACATCACCGTGCGTACTTCACCGGTGGAGTTCCTCGCGTCGATGTAAGACAACACGATTAAGTCGTTCGGCACGGCTTGCAGCACTTTGTCGTCGGCCTTGGCTTCTTCGCTCTTTTCGATCGACACGATGCCACGGAACGTGCCGGAGTGGATGGTGCCGTCATCTTCGACCGACTTCGGCTCGGGTTTCTTGACCGGTTCGACGGCTTTCGGTTCGGGAGCCTTCTCACCCTCTTCCTTCTTGGACTCATCCTTCTTGGGCTCGTCCTTTTTGGGCTCGACAGCTTTCGGTTCGGGACCCTTCTCCGGTTCGCCCGTCTTCTTCTCACCCTCTTTCGGGGTTTCCATCATCTCGAGGGGCGGGGCCGAGTCAAGAATGGGGCGGATGACTTTAGTCTCGGTAAGGATTACGTCAACCTTGTCGATCTTCTTGAATTTATCGAGCTTGTTCGCGTCGGTCTTGCCGGGCGGCATGGCCGGGACCGGGTCCATGGCAAGTTCTTCTGTGGTCTTTTCACGATAAACCTCGATCGTCGCATTCAGAACGTCGGCTCCATCCGTAATGTCGAAGTCGGCATCCACAATTTGGAGATTCACGCCTCGCCCAAGCACGACGCCTTGCAGCGTCTCGCCGAACGCGCCGTCCATGATCGCGGCGGTCGCAGTGCCGACGACCGCGATCTCTTTCACCACCATGTCTTCTTTGTTGTTGGCGGTGTGCGAATCGCGATAGGAGATCTTGACCTTGTCGCCGCCACGAACTTCCAGGCGGCCGTTGTTTAACAGCGGTTTGCCCAAAATTGTGGGCATCGAACCGATGACCAATCGCACATTGCGGCCGATCGGGACGCACTCGATGGTCTCCACGTCGCCACTCGTTGTTTCAACGCGAACCGGCACCGTCTTGCCCAGCTCGAGTGCCGCGAGATCGGCGTCGTCGACACGGACGAAGAGGCGTTTGCCGGCTTCGAGCAGTTCCGCAGATGCGACCTTCGCACCTTCTTCCGGAGGCGGCAACGCGGTGCCGACGCGTTCGAGAGCCGTGATCGCCCGGCTGTAATGCCCTTGTTGGAAGTGGCCGAGACCGATGTAGTAGTAGGCTTGATTGACGTGCGGGCTGACCGGGAATTTCTCGACCACGTCGCGCATGAACTTGAAGCACTTGCCGAAATTGCGGCCTTCGTAGAAGCAGATGCCGATCTTCAGCGTCGCTTCCGCTCGTTGTTCTTCGTTGGAATTTTCTTCGATCGCGGCCGATTCGAATTGAGTGCGAGCCCGGTCAAAGGCACGCTCTTTTGTTAGCAGATGATTGCCGAGCTTGACGTGTGCATCGAAACGAACGCGGCTGCGCGGATAGCGTTCGATAACCGATTGCCAAACCTCGATCGCTTTCGCGGGCTCGCCGGCTTCGAGCCGAGCGTCGCCGGCTTCGAGGAGCTTTCGCGCGGCACGATCCTCGACGATCGAGCCCCGCTCGACGGGCGCGGACTTATCCTTTTTGTCCTTGCCTTCCTGGCCGGTCGAAGCCAACGGCATCAACGTGAGTGCCGCACCCGCGCCAACCAGAAGAAGGAAGCTACAGAAGGAGACTTTGGCAGGAATTCTCATGAACGGCTCGGCGACAAGGAAAAAATCAGTCTTGCGAATGTCGACCCCGAGGGCGTCGGGTCGAGGGCGGCGGTTCGCGTTAGCCTGCACTTTCAGTGGCGACCAAGCGGGGCAATTGGAATCCCGCAGGTTGGAGGGTCGGTTCACGGACGGCATCACGCGAATGTTAGTATGTCGACCGGCGCACAAGAATGCAAGCGGCAATCCGACCGGTCGAAAAAGATATTTCGCGAATCAAGGGTTGCTGCCAGCCGCAAACCGGGTACGATAGAGGCGGCACGAGATGTTTCAACCTACCCCGACTCTCTTCCGTGGGACGACTCCACAATGGTCCCGAATATGGTGAACGGCGAAGCCTCCAAGAGCGCAACAGCGCGGTCCGAATCCGTCGGCGTAGCAGATGCGGTTCGCAAATTGCGTAGCCGTAGCCCGCAAGAGTCACTCGGCCTGAGTGATTCGAGCGGACTGTTGAAGCCGTTCCTTCAGGCGACGGTTATAACCGTTCTTGTTCTCGGGGCGTTGACAGCTGGCCCCTATCTTTACGAACAAGCCTACCCGACCCCGAAGCCCGAGAAGAAGGGTCAACCCAGTCAATCGGATCAGGCGACCAAGCCTGTCGACAAGCCGGAAGATCAAAACCCCAAGAAAACCGCCGAGCTTCCCAAGGAGAAATCCAAGGACATCCCCCCCGATTTCGCCAAGAAGCAACTCGGCGAGGGCGGCGTCAAAAAGGGCGAACCCAACATTGATGACCTGCTCAACCCCAAGAAATGACGTCGGTCGATACTCTTTCTCTTTTGGTCAAACGACCTGAGCCTCTCGCGTGCATCGATTCGTGACCCCAATCCGAGCCGTCGTCTCCACGGTCCTTTTGGCCGTGCTTTGGGTCGGTCTTCGCTTTCTTTCCACCTTTCAAAGTGATTACGTCACGTTCCCGTCGGCGGCGACCGTTAACTACTACGGTTGGATCCTGACCTACCTCCTTGGTTTGCTGGGGGTCATCGATCTGCTGGAGCGGCTATCGTCGCGGATTGAAACCCGGCGAGCGATTGATGAACGCCGAGCTGCCCGCGACACCACTTCCAAGTTTCGTTTCGCCCGCAACCGCCGGCTTCATGATCCGCGCTGGAATCCGTTCGATCCGACCGCCTGGTATTACATGGGTTACGGCCTGCCTTTGGGCCTGGGCGTCTCAACTTTCGTGATTCTCTTCTACGTTCTGCTAGCCAGTTTCGAGGAGCACGAGAATCTCAAGGACACGTTTTTCGCCTTCTTCGCTCCCGAGACGTGGCGACATCTGGTCTCCCGCGATCAGATCGGTGTGATCGCCGCTTCGTTCATCGGCGGGTTCTTGATCGGCATCACGCGCGGCCGCCTGCGGCAGTCGCTTTCGATTCTTGCCGCCTACTCGTTGTTGTTTCTGCTGGTCTATCTCATCGCTCACTGGGAATTCGGCAAGAAGGATAAGCAGAACTCCTACGAGCTTCCCCCCGGCAGCGGCAGGAATTCAATCAAGGCGAGCATGAAGGTGGAAGAAGTTGAAGAAATTCAGCTTGTCGTCAACCAAAACAGCAACATCAACATCAACGCTCCGCCGCCCATTGACGATTACGTCAAAAAAACGAAAGTCGACTCCTCCCATCAATACAAAGCGGGATCGACCGACGGCAGTTTTGGCGAGGGCGGCGGCGACGACGACGGTTTCGGCGGCGGCAAAGAAGGCGGCAAAATCCGCTTCTTGCGGCTTAGCTATGGCAACAAGTCTTGCAACAAAAATGCCGGACCGGGCGGCGACAAAAACTTGCTGATCGAGCTGGGCGCCCGCGTGCCGAAGTTGAAGAAAAAGATCGCGGAAAATACCGAATCGGTCGATCACGCCTTTATCGCGAGCCACAAGGACAAACAGTATCCGCCCTTGGTCTACATTTGTGGCACCGGCACCTTCGCGTTGACGCCCGCCGAAAAGAAAACATTCAAGAACTATCTGATCGAACAACATGGCATGATCTTCGGCGATAATCTCGGTGGCGAAAACAACGGCGGCCAGCTTTTTCAGCAAAGCTTCATCAATGTCATGAATGAGCTTACCGGAGTCACACCCGTTGATATTCCGCGTGATGACGACATTCACCAAAAACCTTACGAACTCGAGAAGCTGCCAATTGTTGTCGCCCATGGCGGCACGACTGCCAAAGGCTGGAAGGTTGATGGCCGTTGGGCCGTCTACCTCCATCCGGGTGGAATCGGCGACGCTTGGGCTGACGGCCATTCCGGCTTGACCAAGCCGTACTACGACTCCTGTTATGAACTTGGCATCAACGTTATTTCCTATGCCCATGTGGAGCATTCCAAGTGGCGAAAATCGCAATCACCAAGCCCCTGATCACTTGTGTCGCGGGCACGCTGCTGCTGCTCGCCTTCAGCCCTTACGCGTCAGCGGCGCCGCAGGAAAATATGGCGCTGGAGCGCTGGGCCAAGCTGAGGGAAGCGGAACGCTACCAGATGCAAATCGCGGAAAAATACTATCTCGCGAAGAATTACGAAGTCGCCGCCGAGGAATACGACAAATTCCAGAAGCTCTACGAGAGGAGCGAGGCCTTCTCCTTCGCGCTGCTCAAGTGGGCGCATTGCAAGGTGGAATTGCGGAAGCAGAAAGCCGCGATCAAGGATGGCTACCAGACAGTCCTTGATTCTTTTCCGAACTCACCCGAGGGGCCGCTCGCGGCGATGTATATCGGCCGCACTTATCGGGGCATGGGGGACATGAAGCTTGCCAAGACAGCGTATGGCAAGACGATCTCCACCTATCCTGATCACTACGCCGCCGTCTTGGCCCGTCTCGACCTGGTCGAAATTGCCGTCAAGGAAAGTGATACCCAGGCCCAAACGGCCATGTTGCGAGAACTGACTTACAACATCGAGCGGAAGGGGCCGACAGTCGAGCCGTGCAGCACCGCCGCGAAACAATTGACACGACTAATGCTCATGTCCGGCGATCTCGATGAGGCCCTGAAGGCACTCGCAACCACCTACAAAGAAGATCAATTGGCATCTCGCCTGATGGATATCGAAGCCAGGATGGGCGGGCTCCCCGAGGTTCTCTCGAAGTTGACTGGCTCGACCGACGAAGCGACCAAGAAAACAGGCGAGAAGTTGGCTGAAGCCGCCGCCATCTGGTTGAAGCAGCAGGTGGTGGAAAACCTGAAGGATGAAAAGAAGAAAGCCAAGGCGATCAGTGCCTGGTACGCCATTGCGGAAGTGCGCCGAGCCGCCCGCCAGCCCGAGAAGCAAAGGGCCATTTACGAAGAGATGCTGGCCTCGCAGGGAGTGGACGACACGATCCTGGGCGTCCTGGCGCAGTGGCACAAAGATAACAAGCAAACGGAACAAGCCCGCGCGACTTACGCGAAATACAAGGACGTGATCGCGGGCCAAGCGCTCATTGCCGCGAGCTTCTCGGAGGAGAAGCAGTTCGATAAGGCGGCCGAGCTCTACCGCAAACTGGCGGTGACCGACACAAAGTCGCCCGCGAAATGGGAAGTCGCCGCGGCCTCGGCCTATCGTTCCGCCGGCAAGCCGGACCTGGCGATTGCGATCTATCGCGAACTCTTGACCTCGGACGTCAAGAACGCGGGAGAACACGCCTTCCAGATCGCGGAGACGTTCTTCCACGCTGGTCGCTGGAAAGAGTCCATCCAGGCCTACCGAGGCACTGATCGCTATCCGCTTAACACTCAGCGCATGGCCATCGCGAACCGGCATCTCAAGCAGTACGACGAAGCGATCGCCCTCTTCACGCAGATCAAGAATACTTCGCCCCCGCATGCTTCCGAGGCCACCTACGACATCGCTGTGACACTCGAGATGGCTGGCCCCACACGCAAGGAAGAAGCAATCAGTATGTTCAAAGCCGTATGCCGAGACTATCCCAAGAGCCGCGAAGGCAGCCAGGCCCACTCGCATTTGTTCGAGAAGTACAAGATTACCTACACGCTCGGTGGGGCGAAGGATTGATGCGATCTCGATGAGCCGCGCACGAAGTTCCTGCGCGGCTCTTCCTGGAGTCTTCTTCATGATGAACCGCCGCACGTTTCTCGGCACGGCCGCCGCGAGCGTTCTTGCTTCCACTTCCACTTCCACCATGGGCGCCCCGGCCGCGCGCAAGAAGCTCGCGATCGTAACCACGGAATGGCGGGAGCGCTCACACGCCTGGCACATGGGCGAGCGGTTCCTCGTTGGCTACCCGATGAAGGGGAAATGGCATCAACCACCCTTCGAAGTCGTCTCCGCCTACATCGATCAATTTCCCAAGGGCGACCTGAGCCGGAAGAGGGCGGAAGAGTTCGGCTTCAAAATCTATCCGACAGTCGCGGAAACCTTGCGAGCCGGGAGCGACAAACTGGCCGTCGACGCCATCCTCATCATCGGCGAACATGGCGACTACAAGGATAACGACATCGGCCAGCGGATGTACCCGCGCTACGAGTTCTTCAAGCAAACAACCGACGTCTTCCGCAAGGACGGCCGGGTCGCCCCCATCTTCAACGACAAGCATCTCTCGTGGAAATGGGAATGGGCCAAGGAGATGGTCGAGACGTCCAAGGAACTCAAGATCCCATTCCTCGCCGGTTCCTCGCTGCCGCAAACCTGGCGGATGCCAGCGATTGACATGCCCTACGGCGCCGAGGTCGAGGAAGTCATGTGCGTCGCCACGGGGCGAGTCGATAGCTATGACTTCCACGCCCTGGAAACGATCCAGTGTATGGCCGAGCGCCGCAAGGGCGGCGAAACGGGCGTCAAGTCGATGCAGGCCCTGCGCGGCGAGGAAGTCTGGAAGGCGTACGACGGCACACTTTCCGAACATGCACTCTTCCGAGCTTGCCTCACTCGTACGCAGACGCTCGTTCAACCCGAAGGGTTCAGCCATCGCTACCCGACCAAGGACCAGATCCGCCAGATGGTCAAGGAACCGATCGCCTATCGCTTCGAGTACAACGACGGGGTGAAAGCGTCGATGCTGTTGATGAACGGGCTAGTGGGCGACTTCACGTTCGCCGCGAAGTTGAAGGGGCGTGAAGAGCCGCTCTCGACGCTCTTCTACCTGCCGCCGACGCCGAACGTCGTTTACTCGGCCGCGCTGATGGCCAAGGCGGAGGCGCTCTTCACCACCCGCGTCGCGCCCTATCCGATCGAACGGACGCTGCTGACGACCGGCCTCGTGGAGGCCGGCATGAAGTCGCTCGCGGCGGGGAAGAAGATTGACACCCCCCATTTAGCGATCAAGTATCAAGGGCCGAAAGAGTCGCAATTCGCGAGTGAGTAACAACCCCCGAGCAATCGCCGTGAACCCGATCTACACGATCCGCAATGTCGAGAAAATCTACAGCCCCGCGCTGGTCTTCTTCAAGGACTTGATCAAGAACAACATCGCGGAAGTGATCCGCATCGCCAAATTGCCGTTGCGGCTGCGGCCGCACTGCAAGACGCACAAAACACGTGAGATCGCCGCGCTCGAACTCGAGGCCGGCATCACGAAGCACAAGTGCGCCACCATTGCCGAGGCGGAGATGCTCGCTTCAGCAGGCGTGCCGGATATCCTCATCAGCTATCCGCTCGTGGGGCCGAACGTCGACCGCCTCGCCGAGCTGATGAAGAAATATCCCCGCGTGCGGTTCTCCTCGCTGATCGACCATCCCGTCGCGTTGGCGGCGATCGGGCGGACGATGAAACGCCATAAACTCACGCTCGACGTCTTGCTTGACATCAATGTCGGCCAACATCGGACGGGCATCCTCGCCGGCGCCAGTGCAATCGAACTTTACGAACAGATTGCTCGCACTCGCGGCGTTCACCCCGACGGCTTCCACGTTTACGACGGCCACAATCATCAAGAGAGTCTGGATGAACGCGAGGCCGCCGTGACAGCACTGCTCGCCCCAGTCCTGGCGATGCGTTCCCTGATCGAAGCGAAGGCAATTCACGTCCCGCGTCTCGTCTGCGGCGGCACGCCGACATTCACGATCTGGGCAAAGCGTGACGTCCCGGGTATGGAACTTTCACCAGGCACGTTCGTGCTGCACGATCATGGCTACGGGTCGAAGTACGCGGATCTCAAGGGCATAGTTCCCGCGGCGGTGCTGGTCACGAGGGTGATCTCAAGGCCATCGCCCACACGGGTAACGCTTGATCTGGGATACAAGGCCATCGCCAGCGATCCGCCCGCGGGCAAGCGTTGCATCCTGCTGAATATGGAGGAATACACGCCGGTCCTCCAGAACGAAGAACATCTCGTCGTCGAGACGCCCCAGGCCGAAAAATGGCAACCAGGCGACGTTGTCTATGCCATCCCGACCCACGTCTGCCCCACGTGCGCCATGCATCAGCGAGCTTACGTAGTCGAGAATGGCGAAATGACGGGGACCTGGGACATCGCCGGGCGGGACCGAGTCCTGACGGTCTAAATCGTCTCGTGGGTCAAATTCGGCGGAGGCGGCAACTCTCCTATTGCGATCTCCCGCTTGCTTGGGTTAATCTGCGGCGGAATATTCATGTTCCTTCTTGCCGCCTCGGGAGACTTGATGGAGTTCCTTCTGCTCGTTAGTTCCGCAGTCGCGACCTCTCCGACGGCGACGGGGTGGTTCGGCCTGTTTTTTCTGCTGGTGGCCGGCCATGCCCTCATGGATTTTCCGGGTCAGGCCGGTCCAATCGCCCACGAGAAATCGCGGCACAGCAAATCGGAACTTCAAAATGCCGTCCCCTGGTACTACTGGCTCACGGCCCATTCCCTCACCCATGGTTTGGCGGTGGCTTTCATCACAGGCTCGGCCGGCCTTGGCTTAATCGAAACCGTCCTCCACTGGATCATCGATTTCGTTAAATGTGAAGGGTGGACGAGTATTCACACCGATCAGGCGTTGCACATCCTCTGTAAAGTCGCCTACTGCGTGATGCTCGCGAATGGCATCCGGTTGGACACTTAACTCAAACGTGCCGTTCAGAATAAAGCAGATCAAGGATGATCACCGCCTGGTGCCTCAGCGTTGCTTTCTTCGCACCCTGGCTGGTCGGCGTTCCCTTTTGCTGGCTGTTCACCGGTTGCCGGCGGATGCGCCCGACCGATTGGCTCTGGACGCCATTCGTTGGACTCTTCGTCATCATCACGGTTTTGCTCAACCTCTATCTTCTTGCTGATCTTCCCCTGCGACGCACGACCACTTGGTTCTGGCTCGGCATCGCTGGTGCCTGGATCATCTTGCTTTCGTTTCGAAACGGTCGGTCTTCGCTGCGGACGATCCCATGGCAAGCGATTAGTTTGATGGCCATCGTCTTCCTCGGCCAGGCCGTCGGCATTCTCGTTCAAGGCGTGGAGGCCTATCGCGGCAACATCAGGACTGATCAGGTCAGCTATTTCTTTCTTGCTCAATATTTGATGGACATGCCCTTCTCGACGCCGCGGCCCGCTGTGGGCCAGCACCCCTGGCTTGCCATTCCCATGTCGTTGAAAGATGATCGTCTGGGGCAATCGATCCTGCATGGTTTCTTGGCGGTCACGGCGGGACGAGACGCCATCGATCTGTTTTTTACAACCAGCATTCTCGGTCCGACGCTGCTGGTCCCCGTCGTCCTGATGATGGGTCCCTGGGTGTCGTTGCACCAGAATCGTTCGCGCCTGTTGGCCCTGGCATGCGGCCTGGCGCCGGGCGTGACTCATCTCGTGTCTGGTTGTTTTTTGTCGCAGACGCTCTGCCTGCCTATGTTCTGGGGCGTGTTCGCGGCAATCTGTTCGAAGCATCAACGACGGCGATATTCGCTGGTCGTGCTCGGCGGATTGTTCATCGGTCTCTATCCCGAATCATTGCCGTTGTTTCTCTGGAGCATGGGCTTTCTCCTGCTGAGTGCGGCCATTCTTCGCCAGATGACCTGGACGCGCGCGGTCTCCCTCTTTGGCATCTTTGTCGCCGGCGCGGTTCTGAATCTCGCGGCACTGCACGCTCTTCCCACTATCTGGGGTCGGTCACAAGAAATTGGCCATCAGGTCGGCGGCGGCATCGTCTGGGCTCACGCCGGCTTGCTCCCCTGGATCAACGATCAGAGCGTGGCCGAGTATCTCGCCGGCGTCGGCATCCCTTTTCATTTGCTCTTCGTCTGCTTCTGCGCGGCAATGATGATCGCCGGCTGGATCGCACTGGCAAACTCGATCCTACATGAGGGAAAACGAGACCGTCGGCTTCCCCTCTTCATCGCGACAACTTCGCTGTTGATCCTGCTCCTCTCTCTCCGAATCTTGCAACCAAGCAATGTCTATGCCGGTTACAAGTTGATTCTGATGCTCATTCCGCTAGGCATCATGTCGATCTTTGTCGCGGCAGACCGGCTGCGCGAATTCGGCCGTCGCTCTTCGTCAGCGATCACGCGATTATTCAAATGGGCTCCGCTATTCGTTCTCGTTTTGCTGATGAATTCATCGCTCGAAGAGCAACTGAGCTATTCCAAAAAATGGACGAACGTGGCTCAAGGCGGCCGGCAGTGGAATCATCCCGACACAGCGGCAGCGGTGCAATTTCTTCAACAGCATGCATCGGGCGACATCGTCATGATGCTCGGGAATGGCGACGATTCGAATCTGCTGGCGACTCGGCTCATCTATCAATTGCGAAACCGGAACTGGTGGTTCGTCTCGCCCGACAATCTGTGGTACTTGCACATGCCGCAATACCCGACGCCGCAATTTTCTGAATGGGGAGACGTGCCCGATGGATCACTTGTGGTGACTCGCAAGAACGTCGGCACGCGAAAAGATGCTGAGGTTTTATTTCAGGCGGGTGAGATCGAAGTGTTGAGAGTGAACAATCTGCGAGAGTTCCTGAATCACAAGTAGTCGCTATTCAAGAATAAAGCCCAGAGACATCAAACGTCTCTGGGCTCTCATGTTGATTACACTCTGGTCACTTCACCTGAAGCAACTCGACTTCAAAGATCAACGTCGCCTTGGGCGGGATGACCGGCGGTCGGCCCTCTTCGCCGTAGGCGAGTTCGTAAGGAATCGTCAGTTTGCGTTTGCCGCCGACTTTCATGCCGGCCACGCCTTCGTCCCAGCCCTTGATGACCTG
>Ga0105047_10014135_pt1 | contig 12686 bp, 10 predicted proteins | sample MAT04_FD_78384 | JGI IMG/M metagenome (GOLD analysis project Ga0105047, IMG submission 78384) | Freshwater microbial communities from Lake Fryxell liftoff mats and glacier meltwater in Antarctica - MAT-04 (megahit assembly) | ecosystem: Environmental > Aquatic > Freshwater > Ice > Liftoff... | reverse complement strand
CTCGCCTGGCTGCGTTGCGCCGCCTCGACAGACGCAGAGTATGCCGTCGGACGGCGCGCCTTGCCAGACGAGCGCCTCGACACCCGCAACCCATCAACTTCACTGTGCAGAGCTACTAGTCCCTTCGTGCGAAGAGCGGTCGCGAGGACGAGCGAGATCCGTGCGGAACTTCTGTTCCAGGGGATTAGCGCCTGAGGAACCCCGCAATGGCAGTCGCGTGCGACGCGTAGACGAAGATCCCTTCGGTCGTGGTGACGAGGTAGCCGGCCAGCGGGCTCAGGTCCTTGACCCGACACACCGAGGCCTCGCGCTCATGGCTCCCGGGGTGGATCTCGACGATGGCGTCGTTGACCGCACCGTAGAGCCGCCCACCGAGCTCGGCGACCGCGGGCGAGAGGGTGAGGCCGTCCCGGATGAGCGGCTCCCAGCGATCATCGTGGCGCACCAGGACGCGCCCCTCGGCGCCTGCGAGGGCCAGGTTGTAGACGCCGAGCAGCGTGCCGAACGAGGTCTCGGTGAGGCGCGTGAACGCATCGACCGTGTTGCCGAGCGACTCCTCGAACCAGCCCGCGCCCGGCGTGAAGCGCGCGAAGTTCGGGCCCTCGAGCGCCCACAGCTCGCCGTCGGGTCGCACGAAAAGATCGGGCGCCACGAACGCGCGCCCTGGTCGCCCGATCGGCGTGAGCGCGCCGTGCCCTTCCCAGCCGAAGAACTCGCCGCTCGCCGTGAGCACGAAGAAGCGCGGCGTCCCGGCGTTTTCGGCCGCGCTCACGATCGCGAGCGTCGACGTGTCGATCGCCTCGAGGACCTCGAGGCTGGCACCGATGCGGACCAGCCGGGTGGGCTCCACCAGCCAGAGCCCGAGCCCCTTCGCGGCGAACGCGTGGTGCAGCAGGCCGAGCGGCGCCGAGGCGGTCGAGCCGAGCACGAAGGCGGGCGCCGGATCGGGCGAGTCGTCGATCGCGGTCACCCGCCGGCCATCGGGCGCGAGATAGGCGCGCTTCAGGAACCCCGTCGGCAGCACGATCGGCTCGAATGTGAGCGGCAGGCAGCCGGACCGCGCGATCGTGATCGGCAGCCGCCGGACGACGTCGGATCGGATCGTCAGCGTCTCGTCGATGGTCCACGACGCCGCCGAAACGGGGGGCGCGACGCCGCTCGGATCGAGCACCAGAAGGCCGTCCGCGACCTCCAGCTCGAGCTGGATGATCGTGCCGCGAAAGAGATCGATCCGCAGCGGCTCGGCCGCGGGCTCCCACGCCAGCGTGACCGCGGGCTCGGCGCTCACCGCGTGGACCTCGACCACCGTCGCGGAGCGCTCGATCAGCATCGTCTCGAAGCTCTCGAGCTCGGGCAGGAGCATGGTCGCGCTCGGGCTGCTGCACGCGCTCACCGCGATCAGCGTCCACCCGATCCGCAGGAGCACGCGCAGGAGCACGCGCAGGAGCACGCGCAGGAGCACACGCCGACGATACCTCAGGACGCGGGGCGGTCAGTTGTCGTTGTCGTGCGCGATGCCCTCTTTGACCTCGTCGATCGCCTGCTTAACGAGGGCGATCGCCTTCACGCGATGTCCACCCTTGTCGGGGGTCGCCTTCTCGAGCGCGTTGAGGCTGGCCTCCAGGTGGACCATCGCGGCCTTCATTCGCGGCTGCTTGTCGGCGTAGGCGCCGCTCACGAAGCCGCCGGCGCCGCCGAGCACGAGAGCGAGGGTGGAGAGAACGAGGGTGCGTCGCATGATAAGCGAACCCGCACGACCCCGAGAAGTTGCGCGTTATGGGGCGCCGGCTTCGATCCAGCGGCGGATCGCGGAGAGCTGACAGGCCTCGAGCGGCGCGTCGGCGGGCATGCGATCACCGCTCGGGGGGGTCGCGAGATACGCCTTCAGATAGAGGTACGAGGCGCCGGGCTCGCCCGCGGTGATCAGCGGCATGCCGGACGGCGACTGGTGCGCGCTCTGGCGCAGGCGCGAGGCGAGATCGAGGAGCATGCCGTCGAGCGCGAGGCCCTCGGACGGATTGGCGCCGGTGTGGCAGCCGCTGGTTGCGCAGCTCGGGATGAGCACGCGCTCGCGGATCGACTCGAGCGTGGGGTCGGGGCATCGCGGGTCACCGGCGTCGATCGGGCTCGCATCGCGCGGGCCGGCGTCGCGCCGGGTGGACGGGGTGGAGGTCCGGGTGCCGCCGTCCTGGCGGGTGAGGGCGCCGCCCGCGGTGGGGACGTAGAGCGCGCCGTCGATCTCGGCGTTGGGACCGCAAGCCGTAAGTCCGAGCGCCAGGAGGATCCAGAACCGCATCGGAGACGTTATCGGTACCAATGTCGGATATGGTGCGCAGGATACGCCAGTCGTCGGTGGGGCGAGGGCGCTACACGCCTAACTCATCGCTTCGGCTTCACTTTGGCGACCTTGGCCGCCGCTGGCGCGACCGCCGTGAGCGCGGGCTGGAGCTCGAACGGCCGCTGCACTGCCCAACCGCGGGCGTCCGCTCGGGCGCGCACGGTCGGATCGCCGCGGTCCATGAACAGCGCGAGGTCGCTCGCCTCTTCGAGCATCTCGAGGTCGGTCAGCGCGTCGCCCGCCGCGAACACCGGCACGCGTCCGCCCGGCGGAACGCGGGTGCGGATCGCCGCGACCTTGCCGGCCCGGTACGTCACCGGCTGATCGAGCATCGAGGAGAAGCCGGCCGGTCCGAGCGTGGTGCGCATGCCGATGACGCGCTCCTTCGTCAGCCCGACGCGCGACACGAAGGCCTGCACCAGCCACTCCGGCGAGGCGGTCACGATGAACACGTCGAAGCCGCCGCGATCGAGCGCGCCGATCAGCGCGACCATCTCCGGGCGCAGGCGAACGCCGCGCACCACGGACACCGCCTCGCCCGAGCCCTCGATCGGGTACGGCGCGATCGCGCGCTCAAGCTCTTTGGTGATCGTGCGCTCGGCAAAGGCGATCGCGGCGGGCTCGCTCCAGCCCGCGAAGGCCTGCGTCATCCACGGATAGCAGACCGAGTTGCCCTTCTCCTTGCACATGTCCTCGTACGCGCGATGCACGCGCCAGCGCAGATCGGCCGGCGGCTCCGCGGGCGCCAGCCACTTCGCGCGAGGCCAGGCGCCCTTGAGCGGCTCCACGTGCGCGGTCGGCAGCGGCGCGAGCAGCGCATCGAGCGCCGCACCCTCGGGCGCGAGCAGCCCTTCTTCGAGCGCGCTGGCGAACGCGGAGTCGCCGATGTCGCCCGCGATCACCGTGTTGTCCCAGTCGAACACCGCGAGCGGGCGCGAGCACGGATCCCACGACGGGCTCGCCGCGCCGCGCGTCTTGATCAGCTCGACCAGGCGGGTGTGGACCTCGTCGCTCCAGCGCGCGCGCGGAAGTTCGACCTCTTTGCTCATCGCGGGCCTCCCTTTCGAGCAGTCGGTCACGCCCGGCGCAGACAGAAGGAGCAGCGACAGCGCGACGCTCACTGGGCCACCGTCGCCGTGTTCACCGCGGGCGCATCGGCGTGGGCCCAGACGCGCACGTTGTCGAAGCGCAGGTGGTTCTGCCAGTTGTTGAGCGCGAGGCGATCGTTGCCTTTGCCGTCCAGCGGAGCGCTGTCGTTGAACGTCAGGTACGGCTGGCCGTCGATCAGCCAGCGCAGCTCGCCGCCCTTCTTTTCGACGCGCCAGTGATAGCTCTTCTGGCCCACGACGCCGGTCGGCTTCTTCTCGACGCGATCGGTGCCGTGCTCGTCGAGCCGCGCGATCGTCGAGATCTGGTTCGACCAGCCGCCAAGGATGAAGATGTAGCCCGATTGGTGCATGCGCCCGTCCGTCATCAGCTCGATCTTGGCGTCGACCGCCGGTGTCTCGCTCTTCACATCCAGCTCCACCACGAAGTCCGCAGGCAACGTCACGTTCAAGAACAGCGGCGCGTTGTTGGCGCCCGTGGTCACCACCGCGCCGTTTTCGAGCTTCCACACGCCGCCCGCGGCGGTCCATGCCGGGCCGAGCTCGGCGCGCTCGAAGTCGTCGGCGAACGGCAGCTGCGCCGCGGTGATCGGCGGCTGGCGCTTGCACGCTGGCGTCGCGATGAGCAGCGTTAGGGCCGCGCTAGCGTAGATCTTCACAGCTCACACCTTCGATCGGCCCGCAGCCAGAGCCCAGGATGCACCCGCCGCCCTGGCAGCTGAGCCGGCAGTCGGCGCCCGTGTTGCACGGGCGGCCGGTGAACACGCACGCCCCGGCGTTACACGCGCAGTCGTTCGAGGTCTGGCACGGCCTGCCGTTGGTGATGCAGGCGAGGCCGCCGCCGAGCGGGCTCGGAGCGCAGAGCGGCTGGGGCTGGCACTGCGCGTCGGTGGTGCAGGCCTGGCCCGCAGGGTTCGAGCACTGCTTGACGCAGTTGCCGCCGCGACAGTCGGAGTTCTGCATGCAGGCCACCAGGCCGAGCCCGGCGCAGGATCCCGCGCACGTCGGCGGCACCGCGTCGAGCGCGCAATCGGCGTTGTCCGAGCAGGTGCAGAAGCCGCGCAGATCGTCCTCGCGGCTGCGCCGGCACTCCCGCCCGCCACCGCCGCACTCGTTGTCGTTCTGGCAGCCGCCGGCCTGCGCGGTGGTGATGATGCGGATCGTCGAGCACTGGTAGCCGTTGCCGCAGTCCTCGGAGCTGGTGCACTCGACGCCGCAGTAGTTGGGCGACTGGCCCATCGGGTTCGTCTCGTCGAAGCCGGCGTTGATGAGGCAGAAGTTCCGCGCCCCACAGGTCGCCGCGGAGCTCCCCGGATCGCACGCCAGGCAGTTCGCCGAACCGGCGTCCTTCCGGCAGGTGCCCGCGACGCACTTCTCGCCGAGCGGGCAGAAGGTGCGATCGCCGCACTTCCCGCTGACGCAGCGGCCGAGCGCGGTGCTCGACGTCCCGGTCTTCTCGCACACCTGATAGAGCGGGCAGTCCGCCTCGTCGTTGCACCCCTGGACGCAGCTGCCGCGCTGGAGGCTGCAGACGGTGCCGAGATCGCGGTGGGTGTCGGATCCGCAGGCGGTGCGCGGCAAGCAGTCGCCGCTGCGGAGATCGCAGAACTCGATCGCGGTGCAGTCGTCGTTACCGATGCAGCCGCTCTTCAGCTGGCAGATGTGCTCGACGTTGCAGAACTCGTCCGGCCTGCACGCCTCGGCGGTCTTGCAGCCACACGAGCCATCGGCGAGGCACTGGCCGCCGACCGGGCACTGCGAGTCGAGCGTGCAGCGATTGCTCGCGGCGTCGGTGCTGCAGGCTGCGAACAGGAGCAGCCCTGCCAGGAGTCTCATTGAATGCCTTCGCAGGTGAGGGCGCTGTCGGTCTGCGACGCGCGATACGAGACGGTGATCGTCGCGCCCGGCGGCGGCACGTAGCTCGCGCCGTCGAAGAAGATCGAGTTCGATCCCGGCTCGTAGACCCAGCCGTTCATCGCGCGGCCCTGCGGGATGACGACGCCGCCGACGGTCACGCACATCGGCACGTCGACCCCGTTGCACGCCACGAAGCGGGTGCAGTCGGGCTTCTTGGTGAGGCCGAACTTGCGCTTGAGGCCAGCCGCCTCGAAGCCGAGGGGTTCGAGCACGTCCTTGTACTGCTCCGAGCAGATCGAGCCAAACACGCCGTTGTCCGAGAGCACGTTCATGAAGCGGTCGCCGGCGATCTCGCACTTCGTGTTGGCGCAGGCGATGCAGTCCTGGCCGCTGCACTTGAAGTTGCCGCAGTCGGCGGCGGTCTGGCAGGTGGTCGGCACGCAGATGCCGGGGAGGTTCTCGACCGGCGACTTGCACGTCTGGTCGGCGGTGCAGGTGAGCCGCTTGTCATCGCAGACGCGGAAGTTGGCGGTGAGGCCGCGCGTGTACATCGCGAGCGCGACGTACGCGTCTCCGGCGGCAGCGGTCGGCGCGGCAGGGGCCGCGGGGCAGCCGCCGCGCTCGGCGCCGGCCTCGCCGTCTGGATCGACGTCGCCGACGATCGCGCTGATGCTCACCAGGCCCTCGTTGCCCGCGCCCTTCACGGCCTCGAACGTGCGGTAGAAGTAGCTCGTCTTGCCGAACGAGGAGTCGGTCTCGTCGGACACGAAGATGATGAACAGTGAGGCCGGATCGCGGAGGAAGCCGACGTTCTCGACGGGGGCGGGGACGAACATCCCGCTCATGCGATCGGTGTCGCGCCCGAGCGCCATCGCGGCGGCGCGGATGCCGTTCTCGTTGCCGGAGCCGGCGGTGCCGACGCGGACCGCGCGGGCGAACGCGTTCTGCGCGCCGGGCGTGGTGGGCGTGACGAAGCCGATGGCCTGGCTCATGTCGCAGAACGTGTTGGCCGCGTCGGCGGCGGGATCCATCGGATCCGGGCCGCAGTGCCGGTTGTCGCCGGCGCAATAGCGGAACTTGCCGCTCGCGGGCGTTGCACCGGCGGCGGGCACGCAAAGGCCGACCTTGCGCAGCTTGCCCTGATCGAACGCCGCGTAGACGTCGGTCGAGATCACGCCGATGTGATAGTCCGGCGGGTTGCACGCGGCGCCCGAGAGCACGCACTTGCTGGTGGCGAAGTCACAGAGGTCATCGGCGCCCATACCGCCCTGGCAGACGGTGAGCTCGGTGATGAACGTCTTGAAGTTGTCGGCGAGCTTCTGCTGCTCCTCGATCATGGTCGGCGAGTTGTCGACGACCCAGAGGATGTCCACCTGCGCCGCGTTCTTCTGCTTGAGCTCGTCGACCTGGACCTCGGGCTGAGGGAGGACGAGGATCCGGTCCTCCTCGCAAGCGACACCCAGGGTCACGGCCAGCAGGCCAACAATCCGCTTCGACATCGAGCCTCCTGGTAACCAATGGAACAGCGGCTGTCTACGCCGCTAGGCTGTTGATACCGCCCTGGGCCCGCGTTCGCCTGTTGATCTCTGGCCGCGGGCCCGATACCCCCACGCGCTGTGACGAATACGACCGAGACCCCCAAGACGGTGCCAACGCCGACCCGCTTCGACGACATGCCGCTCTCGGATCACGCACGAGCAGGCCTCAAGCAGCTGGGCTACGAGCTCGCCACGCCGGTCCAGGCCGCCGTGTTCAACGTCGCCATGGCGGGCAAGGATCTGGTCGTCCAGTCCAAGACCGGCACCGGCAAGACCACCGCCTTCGGGCTGCCCCTGATCGAGCGCATCCGCACCGACTCGAGCCTGGTCGACCCCCAGGCCATCGTCCTCTGCCCGACCCGCGAGCTGGCCATCCAGGTCGCCGAGGAGCTCGCCGAGCTGGGTGATCCGAAGGGCGTGCGCGTCCTCCCGATCTACGGCGGCGCGGCCATGCAGCCGCAGCTCGCCAGCCTGAAGAGCGGCTGCGACATCATCGTCGGGACCCCCGGCCGCGTGCTCGATCATATCCGCCGCCGCACCCTGCGCCTGGTGCACGTGCACCTTGCGATCCTGGACGAGGCCGACGAGATGCTCTCGATGGGCTTCTGGGACGAGGTCACCGCGATCTTCGATCAGCTGCCCAACCCGCGGCAGACGTTCCTCTTCTCCGCGACGCTGCCCGATCAGATCCGCAAGGCCGCCGCGAAGTACCTGAAGGACCCGGAGCGGGTGGACATCTCGCGCGACGAGCTGACGGTCGAGGGCATCACCAACGTCTACTACGAGCGCGACGACAGCCTGCCGAAGCCGCGAAACCTGCTCTATCTGCTGGAGGTCGAGCGCCCCGAGACGGCGGTCATCTTCTGCAACACGCGCGATGACGCGTCGGTGGTCGCGGCGTTCCTGCGGCGCCAGGGCCTCAACGCGCTCGCGCTGAGCGGCGAGTTCAGCCAGCGCGATCGCGAGCGGATCATGGGCCGCATGAAGCGCGGCGAGCTGAAGTACCTGGTCGCGACCGACATCGCGGCGCGCGGTATCGACATCAGCGATCTCTCGCACGTCGTGAACTACTCGCTCCCCGAGTTCACCGAGGTCTACGTCCACCGCGTGGGCCGCACCGGTCGCATCGGGAAGAAGGGCACCGCGGTCTCGCTGGTCAGCGGGCGCGACGAGATCACGTTCACGCAGCTCTCGAAGCAGTTCAACATCAACTTCACGAAGAAGACGCTGCCCGAGCGTAAGGAGATCGATCGCCTCCACGCCGAGCGCGTCGCGGCCGAGCTGATCACGCTCGCGCGGGACACCGAGATCACCTCGTTCATCCCGCTCGCCGAGCGCCTGAAGGAGGTCAACGGCGGGGCCGAGGTCATCGCGTACCTGCTCAAGCGCTGGTTCAACGAGCTGGAGATCGACCGCGAGCGGATGGCCCGCGAGGAAGAGGACAAGCTCAAGCGCGAGGCCGAGGCCGAGGTCCGCACCAAGACCAAGGCGCAGGCGCTCGAGGCGAGCGAGAACGCGCCTCCGCCGGTGGTGCCGCGCGCTGCGCCCGCGCCGTCGTCTTCGTCGTCGGAGGCGCCGCGCGCGTCGCGCCCGCGTTCGCCGGCCCCGTCGCGAAACGGCGAGGCGCGCGAGCCGCGCCCCCCGCGCGATGATCGACCGGCGTCGCAGCCGATGGATCCGCCGACCGGTGATCGGGTGCGGCTGTTCGTGAATCGCGGCAGCACCGAAGGCTTCGACGACACCCAGATCCTCACGTTCGTGGCCGAAGCGGCCGGGACGACCCTCCCGATCGAGGGCGCGCGGGTGCTCCTGCGCCGCACGCACGCGTTCGTCGAGCTGCCCCCGCTGCTCGCCGAGGCGGCGATCGCCGCGGCGCACCGCGGACTGACGCACCAGGATCGCCCGGTGACGATCGAGGTCGCGCGGACGCGCTGAGATGGCGGCGCGCCCCAAGAAGCCGGCCCAAAAGCCGGCGATGAAGCCGGTCGCAAAGCCGGCCAAGCGCGCGATCGCGCTGACGCCCAAGAAGCCCGTCATCAGGGCCAAGGTGACCGATCGCCTCCCGCAGAACCGTCGCAGCAAGACCGAGGAGGCCATGGAGCGCCGCCTCGAGACGCTCGAGCCCAACACCCCGCGCTACACTGTCCTCGCCGCGGCGATCGAGTTCAAGCGCTCGTGGATCGAGCTCGCCGAGCGCCTCTCCGCCGTCGAGAAAGAGGGCGAGTACAAGGCGTGGGGCTACCGCACCTTCGAGGCGTACGCGCAGCACGAGCTGCACATGAAGAAGGAGACCGTCACCAAGCTGCTGCGCAGCTACGGTTTCCTCAGCACCTACGAGCCGCGCATGCTCGAGGACCTCGGCGACAAGAACCAGCCGATGTCCGTGCCGAGCTATCAAGCGCTCGACGTCCTCGCCGAGGCGCGCCAGAACCCGTACCTCTCCGAGCGCGACTACCGCGAGCTCCGCGACCAGGTGATGGCCGAGGATCCTTCGCCGGCTCAGATCCGGAAGACCGTGCGCGAAAAGGCGCCCGAGCCGGTGAAGAAGGAGCTGATCGATCCGAGCGAGCGCCACCGCCGCGCCCTCGCGCTCGCCGAGCGCCTCTACGGCTTGATCGTCGAAGCCGATGACCTGCCCGAGCGCATCCGCGTCTCGATGGAGGACGTCGTCGGCGGCTTGCGCGAGGCCCTCGAAGAATGAAGCGAACAGGCGTCGTCGCGCTCGCCCTGCTGGCCGCGTGCGCCTCGAGTCGCAGCTCCGCACCGGGCCCCCGCGCGCTCCAGGGCGTGATCGAGGCCGAAAACGCCCGCAGCTGGGACAGCTCCGAGATCACGAGCGCCCTCGAGTCGAACGCGCCGATCAAGCGCGCCGCGGCGCTTCGCGCGCTGGCCCGCATCGAGGATCCGCGATCGGCGCAGATCGTCGTGAAGCACGCGATGGATCCCGACGCCACGGTCGCGACCTGGGCGGTGTTCGCGCTCGGACAGATCGGCGGCGAGCTCGCCGAGCGCGCGCTGATCGACGCGGCGAGCGGCATGTCGGCCGTGCCCGACGAGGCCGTGCTCGCGCTCGGTCGCGGCGGTCGCCCCGAGGTGATCGCGAGCGTCGTGGGGCTGCTGGATCACGTGCGCCCGGTGGTGCGATCACGCGCCGCGATCGCGCTTGGCCTGCTGGTGAAGAAGCACGGAAAGGCCTTTGTGCCGGTCGGCGCGATCCCCAAGCTCGCGCGGATGGCGCGCGATCCCGATCGCGAGACGAGATACGGCGCGACGTACGCGCTGATGCGCTTCGCTCATCCGGAGGCCGGCCTCGCGCTGGTCCCCACGCTCGCCGACGGTGACGCCGAGATCCGCGCCCAGTCCGCGCGCGGTTTGGGCCTCGCTGGCGCCGCGCCCGCGCTGCTCGATCCGGTGCTCGACGACGCCGACGTGCGGGTGCGGGTCGAGGTGGTGCGCGCGCTGGGCCTCGTCGGATCGAGCACCCGCGCGCACGCGTCGGCCGCCGCCAACCGCATCGCCCGCGTCTCGGAGAAGGAGCTCGCGCGCTGGGCCGATCCGAACACCACCGCCGGCTCGATCCACGTGCTCACCGAGCTGGTGAAGGCCGCGCTCGACCTGAAAGAGGAGGGCGATCGGGCCCTCGAGATCCTCGCGGCCGATCCGCCCCCGGCCATCCGACCGATCGAGAAGGCCCGCATGTCGTGCGCGATCGCCCACGCTCTGGATTCGCGCCAGGGCGTGGTCGAGCGCGTGAAGACCTGCGGCGGCGAAGACATCCCCGCCTGGCGCCGACTCGAGCTCGAAGCCCAGCTGCTCGGCGCGCAACAGAACGTCGACGCTCTGCGCACCCTCGCCGCCAACGCCGACGAGCGGGCCCGCACCGCCGCGGTCGACGCGATCTCCGGCATCGATACGCCCGCCGCGCGCGCCGCGCTGGTCGCTCTGGTGAGCTCCGCGGATCCGTTCGTGTCGGCGGGCGCCGCGGGGTCCCTGCGCGACGCGTTCAGCGAGGGTGAGCGGCCGAGCGGAGCGATCGAGTCGATGTCCGTCGCGCTCGCCAAGCTGAAGGACGTGGCGGATCCGGGCCTGATGGTCGGCGTCCTCGACGCGATCGGCGCGCTGAAGAAGGACGGCGTCCCGTTCCTCGCCGATCTCGATCGCGCGACCGCCGATCCGCGCCCCGCCGTGCGCCGCAGAGCCGCCGCAGCGCGCGCCGAGATCGAAGGCTCGGCGCGGGTCGTGCCGGGCGTCGCCGAGGCCGCGCCCATCGAGCTCGCCACCGGGCGATTGCACGCGCGCATCGAGACCACCGCCGGCGTCATCGAAGCGGTGCTGTTCGGCGACGTCGCCCCGCGCACCGTGGCCCGTTTCGCCGCGCTCGCCCGCGCCGGGTACTACAAGGACCGCAGCTTCCATCGCGTGGTCCCCGACTTCGTCGTCCAGGGCGGCTGTCCGCGCGGCGATGGCTCGGGCGGACCGGGCGAGGCGATGCTGGACGAGACCTCCCCGCTGCCTTTCGTGCGCGGCGCGCTGGGCATCGCCACCGCCGGCCGCGACACCGGCGGCAGCCAGTACTTCGCGATGCACGCGTATCATCCGCACCTTTCCGGGGGATACACCTTGTTCGGCCAGATCGTGTCGGGCCTCGACGTCATGGACCGGCTCACCGTCGACGACCGGGCGATCAGCGTCGATATCTCCGACGAACCTGCACAGTAGCTGCGGCGCTCGACGGCCATGCACTATGACCCGATTCTCGGGTGGCGTACTGTATCGCCCGGTGTCGACGCACGCTTCGTGGCGAGCCCGTCTGCCGGACCTCGCCGTCGTCCTGGATGACCCGCGCGTCCATGCCGTGCTCATCGATGCCTCGGGGCATGCCGAGGTCCGTGCGCTCGACGGCGCCACGATCGAGCTGCCGGTCGCTCCGCTCAAGCCGGCGGTGATGCGCGCGCTCGCCAAGGAGCTCTCCGACGCCTCGACGATCTTCGCGGTCGTCCCCTCGAACGCCGGTCCGATGGTGCACATCGCCAAGCGGAAGAAGGACTCCGAGCGGGCGATCGACACGCCGCTCGGCGGGCTGATCGAGCCGAACCTCGCGCTCGGCGCTTCGATCCTGGTGGTCGGCCCGCGCAGCGCGTCGCGGACCGAGGTGGTCGGTGCGCTCGCCCGCCTGATCAAGGGTCGCCGCCGTGCGCTCTCGCTCGACCCGGCCGATCCGAACGGGATGGCGCCGGCCGCGCTCGGCGCGCTGGCGACCCTCGACGACGTCATCCTCGTGACCGGTGATCTGAGCGCGATCGACGCGGGCCTCGTGCTGCGCGCGCCGGCGCCGTGTATCGCGGCGATGCCGGGGCTCTCGCTCGAGTCGGGCCTCGCGCGCCTGGCCGGGCAGATGGCGCTCGAGCGCCCGGGCCTGGCGCACGCGTCGCTGAGCGCGGTGATCGCGGGGCGCTTCGATCTGGCGATCGAGCTCGACGAGACACGCATCGTCAGCGTCGCCGAGCTGTCGCTGGATCTGCGCGGGGAGGGCGGGGTCGGCCTCGCGCGCATCGCGGTCCGCGCACCGGGCGGCGCCTTCGAGCTCGCGCTCGGCGGCACCCGCGTCGAGAAGCGGCTGACCGGCCTGATGGAAGGCGCGCACTCGCCTTCGACGCGGCCCGAGCGCGCGCCGCCTCGCCTGCGAACCGGCGCCTCGCGCCTGCCGCCCACGCCGAGCGCGGTGATGCGCACGCCCTTTCGCGAGCCCATGCGCGAGCCGGTTCGCGAGCCGATTCGCGAGCCGATTCGCGAGCCGATTCGCGAGCCGATTCGCGAGCCGATTCGCGAGCCGATTCGCGAGCCGAT